>Ga0182739_1000268_pt1 | contig 83402 bp, 56 predicted proteins | sample eDN5th30CBELigBY_FD_128873 | JGI IMG/M metagenome (GOLD analysis project Ga0182739, IMG submission 128873) | Enriched backyard soil microbial communities from Emeryville, California, USA - eDNA 5th pass 30_C BE-Lig BY (version 2) (version 2) | ecosystem: Environmental > Terrestrial > Soil >...
CGACTTTAATTGCACGGATGATTCTGTGGTTTAGGGGGGAGGGGCGTTAAAACCAGGCGGGACAAGGGGTTTGGGGGATTTGAGGGGGGAGGGGGCTTGTGATGACTTTTTAGGATTATGACAACAAGAGAGAAAGAAATGTATTTGTATTACCCAACTTTATGGTTGGTTTTTTTCGTTGGTGATGTTAAAGGTAAAAATCACAAAACGCCGAAATTAAAAAACATATCTTATTGTATATTCGCAGCCAAATATGCGTTCCCTGACATGCTATAGTCAAATCCTTATTGTTAAATGGAAATGAACGATCATTAGCTTATCTATTTTAGAACGAATAGAGGTTAGCCATGAACATTCAGACTGTATTAAGCTCGTTAGCTAATAAGCGGCCAATTTTTCACAATGAGGCTGACTTTCAGCATGCTCTTGCTTGGGAGTTACGTGAGATGTATGGATGCAAGATTCGACTTGAGCGACGAATGGACATTGACTCAGATAGACGAACATACCTGGATATATTAGTAGAACATGACGGAAAGAAAATAGCCATAGAGTTGAAATACAAAATGCGAGCTATCGAACAAACTATTGAGGGGGAAACTTTTACTCTATTAAATCAGGGTGCACAAGATATTGGTAGATACGATGTATTGAAGGATCTTCAACGTCTTGAACAGATGGTGACAAAAGGCTTCGTGGATGAGGGATACTTGATATTTCTAACTAACGATCATGCTTACTATCGTAATCCTGGTGTTGAGATAAGGACTGTCGATCGTTATTTTCGAATACACGAAGGACAGAAGATTACCGGTACATTATCTTGGAGTGAGAACACAGGTGAAGGCACAATGAAAGGGCGTGAAGAGCCCATCGTAATAGCAGGTACATACAATATAGATTGGTTTGATTACAGTCAACTGAATAGTTCCTCAGTGGGATGCATAAAGGGACTTAGCCTTCATGTAACTCCCGCGGATATGGGAAGTACAGTGTAGGTGGACGATTTGATTCAAGCACTAGTAGTGAAAATACCTGCAATAGAACTTTCAAAACAAGCTGATGATCCGGATTTTACCACCGTAGTTAAATCACTAGCGGTGATACCTATTTCTCAGGTCGATCTTAGGGATAAATTAGCAGCGAGTTTAGTAACTCGTGGGTATAAAGTTAATACGAATCGCGATCTAGGTTTAGCAAAAATTGATATTTGGGCCGAAAAAGGTGGCGAAGCCATTGCAATTGAAGTCCGATATAAAACGGCACTCCTTAGGACTATATACAATGGTAAAAGCATTGACTTGAAAAACCAAGGGGCACAGGACATCGCCCGATACGACTATTTGAAGGATTTGCAGAAACTTGAAACCGTAGTAACACAGCGGCAGCCGAATACAAAGGGGTATGCCATGCTAATTACGAATGACCATAATTACTGGAAGGAATCCACAAGGGTCACTTCCGTGGATGAAGCATTCCGTATCTATCAGGGCCGTGTGGTTCACGGGGAGCTTAGCTGGAAGGATGCATCAGGAGGTACGATAGAGAATCGAGAAGAGAGTATTTCTATTAATGGGTTGTATCGTCTTAAGTGGGAGCCATTCTTGATTCTAGGTACAGGTAAGAATGAGACTTTTCAAGTGTTGATAGTGGAGGTAGGGTAGTGGTTTGTGCTCTTCTAAATGAGGCTATAAGGGAAGTCAGTACTTCACATTCCGTAATTGTCGAAAAGTATATCCGTCGTTGTTCTTCTTGGGCTTGTCGTACTAAGTTAATTGCGGAAGGGTCATTGTCCAGAATAGCGAAGGCAATGTTTGAATCAATTAGATATCCAGATTGGTTATGAATCATTGTCCCCAGCCCTCGCGCGAGTCCCGAATGTGATCTAACATTTCTTGCGCTTCCCCTGGTTTCAGAATTCCAGCCACACTTAAAATATCATCGACTGAGTAATCATCAAAGTCCTCGATGGTTTCTGCTTCAAGGTCTATAACAAGCAAATATTGTTCGCAGATAGAAACTCCCTTAGGTCTTTTGCGATATGTGGATGGAGTTTGCGTACCATTGACATGGAGAACCACTCCTTATCAAAATAGGCTGTTAATCGGTTCATATCCTGTGAGATGCTTCAGTTACTTATTAATAATTATATCCGATAATGGGATCAAAGGATATGGCCGCGAGATGAGAACACTTTTGTCTCAGGATCGTGTAGATAACGAAACTGGGCTAATGCTAACGGCCGGAAGAACAACGTATACCGCCAGATACATCATATTTGATGTATCCGGCGGGTTTTAATACATGCACCCCCGATTTCCTTACATCTCTTCTAGTCCACAGAAGAAGTAATGTAGTACGATATTCCTATATATTAACGGAACGGTGGTTGGCAGATGGAGCGACACAAACAATTACTGTTTGACTTCTTGTCCAAGTTTCCCAAGGTAACGGTTGGTCTCTCGGATTTGGAGCGAGCCTTCCAGGGTGAGGAAATTGACTATGAGACTTTTGCCGGGATCATATTGGAGCTTGAGCGTGAGGGGAGTCTTACAGCAGTTAAGTCACATGGTCGAAACGGAAGGCCGGTTTCATTGGCCTATTACTACCGGATCAATAAGCGGCTGTTGCAGGATGATAATGTTCGAGAACTGCATCAATGGGGCATGAGGCTTCATCCTGACATTAGCTTGGATGTCTATTATGGTCTTAGTCCCGACGTGTGGCGAGCGGACCTGCCTTATATTGAGAAGATAGACGCTTATTTAAAGCAGGGATCGCTGCCAACGCGGCAAGCGCCGGCTCCACAGCGCAGCTATGAGCTTGTTCAGGATGAAAAGTGGATTACGGATCACGGAGGACAGGCTTTGTTGGAGCGGCTGGGCCTATGGGAGCAGCTTCAGATTGTTTCTGTTAATGATCCTTTGATGTTAGCGGTTAATCCTTCTATCGAATTTACAAGAAAGAAACATTTGCATCTTATCGTGGAGAATAAGACCACATTCCAGGGACTATTGCAAGAGCTGCCGGGGCTTGCGTTCTCCTCATTAATCTGGGGCTGCGGCCGCAAGATCACAGGGAATCTAGGAATGCTCCGTCTCCAATACCCCGTTCAAGATGCGGAACACGAGCTTTATTATTTTGGAGATATTGATCTGGAAGGCATTCGAATCTGGTACGATCTTCATCGGAAATTCGGCGTGCAGTTAGCGCTGCCTTTCTATCTGGCATGCTTGGTCAAGCCTCCAGCTAAGGGCAAAGAAAACCACCGATTCAGTGAAGAAGCGTTGCGAGTCTTTACGAGCTTCTTCAGCACAAAACAATCCGAACAGCTCGTCAGCATTCTAGGCAATGGCGGCTATATCCCGCAAGAAACGTTGACAAGTGAGGAATTGGTTGCAGTTGGGAGGGGTTCCGTATGGAGTCAACGGGGATGACGATTGAATTAAATGACGTATTGTCCGGCTTCCGAGAGCGTATGGGCAAGCTTGCACTGTTCGACCCGCTATTCGAGCTTAGTCGGCAAAGGAAGACAGACCGCTGCGGCAAACAAGTGGCGATGATGGAGCTTGGACTCCTGACGCTGCTATTTTTCTTTGAGAAAAAGCTGATGAGAAGCCGAAAGACCAGCGTTAAGGATTTGGTCGGTTTTCTGTCCGCTGTGGTGGAGGAAAAGTACGATCTCGACCAGGAAGAGCTGGAGGACATCGGGCGAAGAATTATTCATGTTTTTCGTCCTTCTTCCGGACGAAAGCGAGAGTTCTCATTCTTTCATTTAGGAACGGGACAAGAGGAGATTCACTACACGTCCATTCTGCGTACTGATTCGTATGATGTGGCAAGTAACACACAGTATTATGCATTGGACGAGGATGGTCTGGAGCTCATATTTGCAACGAAGGAGTTTTATTTGGAGTTTCAATTGTCAATCCATCAGCTGCTGCTGCGCAAACAGTTGGAGAAAGGGGAATTCCAGGGAGCACTTCGTCAAATCGACGAGATGATGATTGATGTGGAGACCCTGCAGGAACGGATTATCGCTTTAGAACATGAAATCAAGCGCAGCATTGTATCGGAAGAGACGTTTGCCCGATATCGCTCACTGCTAGAGGATATTTATCTGAGATTGAAACGGGAAAATGAAGAGTTCAACGAACTTCGAGACTTTGTGAAGGAAACGAAGGATCGGATTTACGCTGAACGGGAGCTGATGCGAAACAGACGGCCATATGAACTAATCGTACGTATCGGTATCGAATTGGAAAAAGTGCACAACGAGCATACACGGCTGCTGCAGCAGAGTATGGAGCTGGAGAGCAGCGCTCTTCGCGCAGCCAAGGAATCCCTCTATTATACGGGGATGAACGCGTTTAATTTTGAGCAGGACATTGGGTCGTTTCTATTCGGCACTCCTCTGCCTATTGAGGCGATGAAGGGAGTTGTCGCTCCATTCTTACAATTGGAACAAGTGAAGGTGTGGTCGCCTCTTACGGTGTTTGCCAAACAACAGCTTTCGGGCCATGATGATGGGTCTGTCATTGAGGAGAGTCTGCTTGCTCTGGATGAGGAAGAGGATGATTCTTCTTATATGCGGAGGCGTAAAGAACGGTTCGTTCAAGTGGTCGAGGCGCTCCTTCGTTGTTACGAGAGGTTGAATTGTGAAGAGGTACGGCTTAGTGAATTTATCGCATATCTAGACGAGGATGAGGCTTCTGATTTGAAATCGGAACGAGATTTCTATGATTGCTGGATCATTCTTCATCAGCGCAGTCCAATTCGTCCGATTATGTCTGAAGGGGCTGTCGGGGAATCTGATAAAAATCTCTATGAGTCGATCACGTCACTGCTGCAGGGAAGATCTTTGATCGTTCGGGAGACGGAAGGCATTATTAAGGTCAATGAACGATATTCCATTCAAGAGCTTATCATTCGGTTAGGAGGAGACCAAGATGAATTATTCCGGTGATGAGGTCATGAAGGCTTTTCGCATATATGCGCAGCTATCCAGGAGTGGAGTCGCTGATAAGGAAAGTTTGCTGCAGGTGGAGGCAGACGATCACGTTCGGGGGCTGTTGGATCAGTTCGCTGCCGAAGTGGATTGTGTTGTGATGGGAGCAGGGGACCGCTTGATGCTAGTTCCATTAGCGAGGCTGTCTCCTTTTCATATTACAAATGAATCACTTAAACGAATGTATCTGCGTGGCAATGCGGTGAATGCAGATCTTTATTTGATGTATGTGGCCATTATCGTACTAATTGGTGCATTTTATGATAGTTATCAGACTACGGAGGCAACGCGTAACTTTCTGCAGATGGAAGAGTGGATGCATTTGGTTCAGCAACGAATCAATGGTCTTAAGGAGCATTCCGCAGAAGAATTGAAGGCACTTAGTCAAGAGTATTCCTACCATTGGGCAGACATTATTGAAAAATGGGATGCGATGGATGATGTAAAGGAGACGGCAAAACGGCAGAGCGGTGCTACTATCAGCCGAGTAAGTTTTCTTGATACCGTCCGGAAATTTATGCTTGATCAGGAGCTGGTGAAGCAGGTTGGGCCCGATGAGCTGGATTTGACGGAGAAAGCAAAAATGATCGTACAGCGATACTATATGGAACGGGAATATAATCGTGGCATTCTTGAATTTCTATATGGTCTCGAGCCGAAGCGGAAGGAGGAGGCGTAAGTTCAATGCCAGTCATTTCGAAAATCCGATTTACGAATGTAGTCTATGAGGGTGGGGCTAAGCGCTACAACGATTCTACTTTTTATTTTGATGGACATAACGGAGCGATTGTTCTGGAGAACGGGGGAGGGAAGACGGTATTCATTCAGACCGCGATTCAGGCCGTGCTCCCTCATAATGATGTAGCGGGGCGGAGGCTGAAGGATACGCTCTCACTTGAGAATGGCCCAGCCCATGTTGCAATTGAGTGGATATTAGCAGATAAACCACGGCGTGAATACGCCGTTACTTGCGTAAGTTTGTTTATGAGCCCGACTGGACTGGAATCGCTGCGTTACGTATATAAGTATTCTGAAAATGACGAGCATCGACTGGGAAATCTGCCTTTTACGAAAGAGATGGGTGGTGGGAAGCTAAGGGTAACGGAGAAGGGTGAGATTCAGGAATATTATCAAGCCATGCAGTCGAAGTATCCGTTGTCGGCCAATACCTTTGATACGATATCCGGGTTTCAGAAATATCTCGAAGAAAACTTCCATATCATCAAGTCGGAATGGGAGGCGATTGTAAAGGTCAATTCCAACGAGGGTGGGGTTGAGGCGTTTTTCGATGAATGCAAAACTTCATCCCAATTGGTCGACCGACTGCTTATCCCGACAATTGAGGAATCCATGGAAGGCTTTAAGCAGGGAACTTTTGCAGATCTATTCCAAGTACAGCGGGATGGCTTCAAGCAGTACAAGGAGCTGAAGGAGAAAATCGAGGAGAATCAGCGGATACTTGCAGAGTTGAAGAAGTATGTGGCTGGTTACGAGATATTGCATCAAGAGCAGCTAAAATATGAGACGCTTCGGAGGGAAGCTAAGACCTATCTTGATGTCGCGGCGAATGTTGAGCGCGAGCAGCAGGACGAGCAGGTTCGACTTCAGGTACGTCTAGAGGAATGGAAGAAGGAATTCACAAATTGGCGAAAAAGAGAGGCATCTCTTGCAATTGCCGAGGAGAAATTGAAAGAAGGAGTACTGGCAACTGAGTTGGGTGCAGTTGAAGCTGACAAGGAGGAGCTGGAGGAACAAGCAGCATCAGCGTCACGTTACTATCACTCGCTCGAATATGCGGAGCAGCGGGAGAAGCTTCGGGAAGCGGAGCAGCGAATGGCTTATCTGCAGCAGGAGCTGGCTAAGGCAGTTCAGTCGCAGGATGAGAGGGAGCTTGAGCAGGCGTGGGAACTTAGCGGCTGCAAGCTTAGAGCTTATTTTGATCAGGAAGAAAAGCGTCTATCCGAGCAAATGCATGGTGTGCAGAGAGAACTCGATGCGTTGACAGAACAGCGAAAGGACTGTATCCGCGAGCGGGATGCCACGGTAAAGGAGCGAGAAGATCAACTGCTTCGGATACAAGACCTGGAGACGCAGTTCAGATTAAGACAAGACGAGCAAAGCGGGATCGCGCGAAGAATCTTGTCTCAGTTGTCCTCTGAAACCGTAGAGCAGCAAATGCCACTGTGGCTTACTGAACAGCAGCAGCTTGAGCAGCAGTGGTTAGATCAGACAAAGACGTTACAGGAGCTGGAACGTTACAAAGGTGAGCTCCAGCAAGCAAGAAATGCATTGTCAGCGGATCAGATCAGAGTCAATCAGGAACTGACTGAGCTGAAAGCTTGGCGTGATCGCTACGAGCAAGAGCATCATGCGTTAAGGATGGCTTTGGCGAATTTACAACCGTCGTGGGAGCGAATAGCTTCCGTACATGACAAAATGAATTCGATTCGTCAGAAGTTAACGGACGGTTTAGAACTGAGAATGAAGCAGAAGCAGCAACTGCTGCATAAGGAACGGCTGGCGTATCGCTACGTTGATGATTACGAGGAGCAGGAGCAGTTTTTCGCAGATCCTCAAGCCGCTAGATTTGTTGAATTATGGAGTAACCAGTTTTCTCTGCTGGAGACGGGGATACAATATGCTTCAACTGTCACAGACTCGCCTGGTGATAAGCCGCTATGGGCTGTGACGCTTGTGACGACTTCGCAGGAGAAGCCGTTGCTTATGCGCAAGCTGGCCGAGACGGCGGATCAGTTGCAGTATCCAGTCCGTATCCTGTCGACGCAGGAAGCGAAGGCATTGGTCAGTGGTAGTCCGGTGGAAGGACCCGCTGTGGAAGCCGATGGAACTTGGGTGGAGCCGGCACATTGGAATACCCTTCACAATATTGATCAGTTCAAGGAATGGAAGCAGGAGATCGTCCAGGCGGCGAAGGCTGCTGAGGAGAGCAGACAAGAGAAGGAAAGTGAGCTTGAGGCTTGGCGGGATGTACAGAAGCTTGCGGAAGCATTTTTCTGTGACAATTCCTTAACGGTCGTTCATGAGCAGGAACAGGCAAATGTCGATCACTTGGAGATGCTTAAGCGTCTAGAGCAGAAGCTTGCAGATATCGAACAGGAGCTGCAGCAGCTGGATAACAAGAAGGATAAGCTGGCAGAGGCCCAACAGCTGCTATCTCAGCGACAACTGCAGGTGGCGTATCAATTGGAGCAGGGGCAGCACTATATGCAGCTATCTGTGAAGCTGGCAAGGGTAACGGACGATTTGCAGTTAGCTCGAGAGGTTTTTAATAAAGCTGAACGGTCTTTGAACAGATGGAATCATCGTTTGGAAGCGCTAGAACAGGAGCTGAAGAAGCAAGAGGGCCTTCGTTCAGATTTTTACAGTAAACTGGAACGGCTTCACGAGGATGAGCTGTATCAAGAGGTTCAGGATTATCTGCCTATACTCACAGAGGAATCGCTCGTGCAACTGCGGGAAGAACGTAAGGGGCTTCATCTGCAGCGGCACCGCATCATGACAGCACGATTAGAGCTGGAGCAGGCTCTTGAATATCAACGGGACCGACAGGCGGAGGCTTCTCGGCAAATGGACCGTTTGGTTGCTGCTTATGGTGGTCTAGATACGGAACTGGAGCTTCCGCTGCAAGTCGAGTCAAAGCTAAAGACGGCTCTGGCAGAGGTTCGTACACTGGAGAAGAAGGTTCAGCAGATCCATGAAGAATGGGATCGGAAGAAGAGCGAATTGACCAAGCAAGAGGTTAAGGTTCGCATTCAACAGGATCAGTATGCGAAAGAATTTGCTAACGAACAGCCAGTGAAGTTTTTCGAGGCGCTCAGCCGTGTGCGCGAGAAGCAGGCGAACGAAAGAAGGCAGCAGGATGAGACTCGTAAAGAGCTCGATCGGCTTCACAATGAAGTGGAGAGAAGATTGCACGAGACTCATCGGGTATTACAGTTGTGGAACAGCTATGTTCGGGTGCATAAACTGGATGATCCTCTTCTGAAGCTGTTTGATTCGGATGTGGACTCGATGCAGGAAATTGCGTATCGTTTGGAGTCCGGCAGTCGAGATGTGATCAGACGTTTGGAACAGCAGCAGGAGGTTATCGGGAAGGAACGAGACAAGGTTACTACTAGCCGTCAGCGGTTCCGGCAATTCTGTCAGCGGCAGATTCAAGATGTTAAGCTGCGGGAGATGGCCGAGCGTGGCGTAGAAGCAAAGGATAATTTTGCAGAGCTGCAGGAGTTCGAGGCAATGATGGGTGCTAGCATTCTGAAGGCGAATCAGATCGCTGAGCTGCGGATGCAGACGGAGGATCAGAAGCTCCAGCAGTTTATTACGCACATACAGGCTCACTTAAGGCAGATTGCTCAAGAGCTTCGAGAGCTTCCGAAGAGAACTCGGGTTCGTACCGAAAGCGGTAATAAGGAGATTTATGTTTTCCATGTTCCGGATTGGGACGAGCAGGAGGGTAAGGAACGGATTCGCAGCTATATCGAATGGATTATCGGGCAGCTGGAGCATGCCAAGTACCGGGATGTGGATGGAACTGAGCAATCAGCTGTCATTCGCAAGGATCTTGAGAAGTGGTTGGATGCTAAGCAGTTGCTGCAGAAAGTAATTCAGCAAGGCGCGGCGATTCGCATCAGTTGCCGTAAAGTGAATAACGATCAGCAGGTGACAGGAGCTTCCTATTCCTGGGAGGAGTCCAACCGCTGGTCAGGAGGAGAGAAGTGGAGCAAGAATATGACCTTGTTCCTTGGAATCCTCAATTATGTGGCAGAGAAGCGCCAGCATATTCATAGCCAGATGAAGCGCCACCGTGCGGTTATATTGGACAATCCATTCGGCAAGGCATCGAGTGAACATGTTTTAAGTCCCGTATTCTATATCGCTGAGCAGTTAGGATTCCAGATGATCGCTTTAACCGCGCATGTGGAGGGCAAGTTCCTTCAGGACTATTTTCCGATCGTTTATAGCTGCCGCTTACGTGCAGCTGTTGGTGGAGGAGGCAAGCAAATTGTCGATCCTCAGCAGCAGGTTCAACAAGCGTATTTCCGTGACCATACCCCGGAATCGATGGATAGGATTGAAGGAGAGAGGAAACAGATGGAGTTGTTTTAGTATGTGTGCTGAATGTCGTCGCCTCGCACCTTGGGTGACATTGGACCGAGGTGCTGACGAGATCGGCTATTGTGACATCGTTGGTAGCAAATGAGCGGGTATATAACAAAGCATTATATGCAACGGAGATTCGCATAGGTAAAGTAGAGGATTAGTACCATTACACCGGTTAACTTAATATGGGGACTGGTCCATATAGATCAGCCTTCATGGATGAACTGTTGTACTTAGAGGGGCATATGCCTCTCTTTTTCTTTTATCATGAACTTCTTCATCTCCACCAACATAGTCAAGACCATAGGATAGAATCCCTAGCTGCTGCTGCATTGACAACAGCCCCGTGGAATCCAACTGGGGAACATTGAAATGCGAGAAGTATATATATACATACCTACCTACCATACGTTCGAAGAGCTCGAGAAGGATCTTGACGACTATATTCACTATTACAACTACGAACGGCTACAAGCGAAACAAAACGGCCTAAGTCTAATGGAATTTAAGACCTAGGCCGCTTATTATCTTTTTTTGTACTGTCTACTTGACGGGGTGCAGTTCAAGCAAGCGACTTGATCGTCGCGATCCCGGGAACAGCCCCTTTTTCCTATGTCACTGACTTCTCGTCCTCGGTCTTGACGTCAAGAATATCGAGCAGGAACATGAAGATCGGAATGCCGAGAATTAGTCCCCAGATGCCGAAGTAATGCTGGGAGAATACAAGAATGACGAACGTGTAGAACATCGGCAGCTTCGTCTTGTGGGCCATCAGCCGAGGATTGAGCACATACGCTTCGACGGCATGGATGACAAGGATCATAACGACCGCCCAGATAACAAGCATCCATCCACCAGTTTGAAAAGCGATTAGGCTGATTGGGATAAACGAGATAGCGACACCTGCTACCGGGATGAGACTTAACAGGAATACGAGAATCGTCAGGATGACCAGATAAGGGAAGCCGAGAATCCATAGGCCGATCATCGTAAGAATGGTGTTGACGATCGCAATGATCAGTTGAACCTCAATGACCTTGCCGAACGATGAGATAAACTTATGGCCGAAGTATTCCATCTCCTCGTAGAGCCAGCTGATCTTACTTGTCTTGAATTTCCGCGTGAACCTCATAATCGACGCCTTCTGAAGCAGGAAGAAGAAGCTTAGCAGGATAACGACGAGAATGATCTCCAGCCATTCGCTGAGCTTGGAGATATAATTGAGGGCTTCCTTGCCGTAATGCTGGTAATCGATATTGTTGATCGCTTCCGTCAGCTGCTGGGCGACCTTGTCGTCTTTGTTGGTGTCCAGGAACTTGATGATATTGTTGATCAAGTCGGTAACCTGACTGATGATCTTGGGTACGTATTTCGAAATGCCGATGACCATCGCCGCAATGATGACAATGTACAGCAGGCTGGTGACAACATTGGGGTGAATCGGGAACAAGCGGTTGATCCGCTTCGTGAGAAACCCGGTCAAGCTGTTCATCACGAAAGTAACGAGGAAGAGCAGCAGGATAAGGTTGAGCATGTCTTTAAGACAATAGACTGCGAATAGGATGATGAGGCAGATTGTAATCTTGCGAACCACTGGTGAGGCCAACAACTCTCTAATTATTCCCATGTCATTTCCCTCTTCTAATTTAAACTTCTGCATAAACTAAGTTTACGTATGAGGCAGGCAGAAGTTGCTTCTTTTTTTGACAAGCTAAGGGGGCACGAATGCCTCTCTTTTTCTTTTTATCATGAACTTCTTCATCCCCACCAACTAATTTTGTAAAAACCCCATTTTTGTACGAAGTCGTAATACTTCCGCCATGTTCGTTCCGATTGAAAGGTGCGATTATAGAACCTGTAAGTCAGACAATCTTACTTTGTTGCTTATGCAGACGGTCGTAACGAGGCGAGGATATCGAATTATCCCGCAGTGCCGTGCATGCTATGCAGCGGTATCCTGTACGATTGGTCGGTAAGTATCACCACTATTTGGGGTTCGATTCCCCAATCGCCTGAAGAGCGATTCTGGTAGAACACTCGACTTTCAATCGAGCACAAACTTATAGTCAAGACCACAGGATAGAATCCCTGGCGGCTAGTTAAGCGCACTGCGGTAAGGCTTTGTAATCCGTGGATACCGCTAGCGTAGATATTCCGAAAGTTTGCTGGATGGAAGAGTAAGAGTGCAGCCTGAAGGCAGGTCAATCTCTTATTCGACGAAAGTCCATGAAGCTATTGGTCGATCACCTAGCTCAAACGTGATTCCGCCACAGCTGCAGCGGGATTCTAATCCATTGGTCGAACAACTAAGGGGGTTAATGAAGATGTATAAGAAAATAACGATTCAAGCTGACGAGCGCGGTTTGCTCTTCGATAAAGGAAGTTATGTGAAGAAGCTGATGCCGGGTACTTATCGCTTGTCGTCATGGTCTCAATCCACAGTTGTCGTGTTGAATATTGCGAAACCGTTCGTTGTCGAGGGCAAAGATTTGCAGCTGTTCCTGCATGATGATGAACTCGTGCGAGAGCTCAATGTGGTACGCGTGCAGGATCACGAATACGCCCTGCATTACGAGGATGGACAGTTCCGGCAGCTGTTGAAGCCTGGTACATACGCTTTCTGGAACATGTTCAAGAAACATACCTTCTTGCCTATGGACACCAGACAGCCAGAATTGCCTGCCGAGGTTGATCGTTCCGTTATAGCGAAGCTGTCGGCCTATGTGCAGTCATTTGAAATTGCGAGCTATGAATCCGGATTCTTGTTCTACGATCATGTCCTGCAGCGTGAGCTTTCACCTGGCAAGTATTATTTCTGGAGAGGTCCGATGTCGGTTATGGTGAAAACCATTGATCTTAGACAGCAACAGATAGATCTGATCGGCCAAGAAATGATGACAGAGGATAAGGTAACGCTGCGAATAAACTTCGTTTGCCAATATAAGATCGTACAGCCATTGCGTGTATTGGAGCTGAAGTCCTTCGACGAGCAGATCCATATCCAGCTCCAGCTGCTGCTTCGGGAATACGTTGGTACGCTTAAGCTGGACGATCTATTGAAACGGAAACAGGATGCGGCTTCGTTCGTACTATCTCGTCTGCGTGAACAAGAAGCTGCATTCGGCGTTCAATTCCTGAGCGCAGGAGTTAAGGATGTCGTATTGCCAGGAGACATGAAAGAGATTCTGAACACCGTCCTGCTTGCGGAGAAGAAGGCGCAGGCTAATCTTATTACGCGTCGGGAGGAAACGGCATCGACCCGAAGCCTGCTCAATACCGCCAAGCTGATGGACGAGAATGAGACGTTGTTCCGACTGAAGGAGCTGGAATTCCTCGAGAAAATTTGCGAGAAAATCGGTTCCATCTCTCTGACGGGCGGCGGCGATCTGTTGGAGCGGTTGAACGCATTGGTGGGTGAGAAAAGGGGAGCGGGCAATTCATAAATGGCCCCTCATCAAACTGAAATAGAAGGAGACCCTTCTGGTTGGATATCATCCAGCCGGAAGGGTCTCATTTTTACGCTTTTACTTACCCAAATATTCAACAAACCTCACAAAGATAGCAGCCACTTCGGCGCGGGTGGCGGTGGCTGTAGGGTCGAAGAGGTTGCCCGGCTTGCCGGATACAATACCGATGCCCTGCAGCGCCTGAACGGCCTCCAACGCCCATGAACTGATCTCGCTCTCATCCGCGAAGGACTTCGATTGGCTAACAGGTATCTCATAGCCCTTGTACTTCATGTAGTTGTACAGCACTACCAGCATCTGCTCGCGCGTCATCGGTGAATTGGGTTCGAACCGATCTGCGTTAATACCGTTGACTATGCCGCTCTCGGCTGCCCACTCGACTGCCGCTGTGTACCACTGCCCTTCCGTCACGTCGCTGAAGCGGGAACCCGTGTAGCCGGAGAGGTTGACGTTCTCAAGATTGGCTAGTACCTGCACGAACATCGCGCGCATCATTGAGATGCCTGGTGAGAATGTCGTAGACGTCGTGCCGTTGAACAGACCGTAGGTGTAGGCGGAGTTTACGTAGCTGTAGTGCCAGTCGTCCATGTTGACATCCTTATAAGGATTGCCCGACCTCACGAGGAAGCTCAGCGGGGTGACGTCATCGAGCACAAGCTCCGTGCCCTCATGGATGTTCAGCGGCATGCCGTTGCCTAAGCCGACACTTGCCCCGCCCGATCCTATCACAACCGTACCGTCGCTCTGTATCTTCGAGCCGTCGTGGATATCCATCTGGCTGCCGTTCGGCAGGTTCACATGCACGTCTCCGCCCACGGTGACCGTACCGTCGCCAGCTATCGTCGAACCGCCTGGAATGGTCACTGTGATTTTGCCGCCGGGTAGTGTCACTTCTGCGCTCTTGTCCGCCGGAATGGTCACCTTATCGCTTGCGTCTATCGTTGTGCCTTCGGGTACCTTAATCTTCGTCCCGCCTTTGGTCGCAATCTCGCCGCCGCCGGGCAGGGTGGTGCTGCCGTTGTTGTCTGTGACCGCAGGCTTATCCTTAGGGGTATTCACGGTGTAGTTCGGCTTCGACAATACAGCGTTTGTCTCGGTGCCCGTATTGCCGCTGGTGCTGCCAGAAGGACCGGGCACAACAGGAGTTGTCGTCGTTGGCTTCGCCGGCGTAGCCGTTGCACGGCTCTCTGCGCCTTCGCCCTTCGCATTGACCGCAACGATCTTGAAGGTGTAGGCTTGGTCGTTGGTCAGGCCAGTGAAGGTATATTGCTTCTCCGTCGCACCCAATGTGACTAGCGTCACGCTGCCGTACCAGACCTTGTAACCCGATATCTCACTGCCGCCGTCGTCAGTTGGAGCATTCCAGCTCAATGTGACCTGTCCGTCGCCCGCCACAGCCTTGAAGCTGTCAGGAGCACCAGGCCCGTCCGTTTTTCTCTGCGCGAACATCCAATCAAAGACGTCTGTGTAGTCATTGTTCCAAGCCGGCAAGTTAGAGGACTGCGCGGTAGGAGCTATGCTCCAAGTCCCCATCGTTATCTGGTTGTAGAGAACCGCAGCTTCAACCTCGTGTGCTATATAATCAGGCAGGACAGGTGTGATGGCGGGATTCGGCCTCTGACCCGGCTGATCGAATTGATTGTAGGGCCATGTAAGAGCCTCATTGCTCTCGAAGCGAGAAGCTCTTGCATTGGTCATTGCCGGCATATTGGTGTCTATAAAGCTCGCGAGGTTAGTCTGGTATATGCCAGTGTTATAAGCATTGATAAACATCCAATAGGCCAGTTTGGCGTGCGCGTCGTCGGTGCTCGCGTTCGGTGATCCGCTTACCGGGGACATCGGTGCAGCGGCCGCGAAGAAGCCGGGGTAGGCGTTGACTAAGGTGTTCGTATACTGGCCGCCCCATGAGAAGCCTGCCGCGTAAATACGGTTAGGGTCTACTGCGCCGCTGGCAACCAAGTCGTCTATCACCTTCTTCACATTGGCTGTAGAGGGAGTAGATGTGCCATTATAGGAAATATTCAGGATATGGCTGGCATATTTCTCGGGATTTTTCTCTATTTGTTTCATTAGAGCGACCGAGCCGTTGGCGGATTTCATGGCCGCTTTAGGGTCCGTTTCAGAGTTAGTACCGCCGCGTGACATGCCGTGAGTATAGACATACAGCGGCAATCGTTGCACCACATTGCCGTTGTCATCCTTGTGAAGATAGAGCGCGCGATTGACCGAATCGCCCGTAGGTGTTGTAAACTTGTCAAGGACCGGATTCACAACTTTGTCCTGTTCGAAAACCACGTTGCGAAGCGAGCTCCCATCTGTTAGCAGGATTCCGTCGTTCTGGACGATGCTGTAAACCTGCTTGGTCGAGTTACTGGTGCCATCGAGCGTTATATTGCCGCCGCTCTCTGAATAAAACTCCAATTCGACTACAATGTAACGACCGCTTGCCAGTCCTTCCTGATAATCCGGGGAATTGCTTACTGCGCCCTTATAGCCCCGTACCTTTGGTTTGTCATTGGCGTACACCCTCGTGATCTTGCGCGTTCCTTCAAAGGTCACCGCGTCGCCGCTTAGGGTCGTGTTCCTAGCCGAGACGGTGAACAAGCCTGGGTTAAGCGCGGAGCCTGACGCCGCCTTCCCATCGCCTAAATCAATGATGACAGCCGTCGTGTACTCGCCGCGGGCAAAGTTGTCATTCCATACGATAAAAGGAAGCTGCTTGGCGTCCGGATCGTTCTTGAATGTCACGAGAATAGTATGATCAGCCTCAACATTTGTAAAAGTATAAGTACCATCTGCAGATAGAGTCACGGCCTCGCCGTCTACCGTTACGGTATCCACGATTTTGCCGTAATTGGGGGTAAACGTAAATAGTTTGCTTGAGCCCTTGGCTAGTCTCAGAACACCGCCGGGTGGGTTCGGCGTTATTGTACCGCCCGGTTCCGCGGTGGCGGTGATTGAGAATCTGTTGTCCACTTCATTGGCGGGAGAGAGCTGCAGGCTGTCTGCAAACGAAGCATCGCTGGAATAACCCGCGTCCGGCGTTCCGAAAGAGGAAACGACTTCATAGCGGTCAGCGCCCTTGTCCGTCGAGTTATTGATATAGACCTCGAAGGTAAGCTTGCCTTCCTCTAAGGTCAAGGTCCTCTTCGGTATTCTCATCTCCACGATATATCCTGTATCCGTGATCTGGGTCCATGCGGCTCTGCCCGGAGCGGACTGCCCTGAGAACACGCCTGTCGAGCTGACGCGCCATTGGTTTGAGCCGCTGGATCCGCTGCCGACATAAAACTCCAGGCTGTCGTACGTGTGATCTCCGCCAGCTCCCTGATATACATTGCTATCCTCCACAACTACGCGAGCATACAGGTAGTCGTGGTCCCACAGGATTCTGGCTGTGCCCGTGGCATGAGGTCTGGGGTCGTCGGGTACCGTGCTTTTGTTGATGAGATGCTCCATTGTCAAGGCCCACAGTGGATCGTCTGCCCCAAGTTCGGGCGTTCCGAAGAGGGCAGTCGGCGTTTCATCAGCCTGCAAGGTTGTAAGCGTTGTAGAGCTGAGGTCGTTGTCAGCGGCGGCAATGCTGGCAGGCAGCAGCGACGCCACCATTACCAAGCAACAGAGAAACGAAAGTACGCTGCCAAAACGTTTTAGCATCAATTATTATCCTCCTTATTTTTCGATCCGGTAGGCCCGCGGCTTACCCGCATCGTATTCGGATACGTTGTCAATTTGACGAACGCCCAACTATAGGATGTGGTATATTTACTAGGCTTTCAACCTGTCAAAAAATAGAATCTGTGGAAGCGGGTGATGCGTACATGGGCTGCGGGGGAGGAGTGATAAGTGGAATTAATGGGGGAAGGGTCCATTGTCGAAGAAGAACACGCAATCCATCACAATAACAACGGCATAAGGGCCCTCATCCCTTACGCCGTCATTCTACGCCCTAGACACCAGCATATATCCCGCCCCCCGAACCGTAATAATTCGCTCTGGATTGACAGGGTCGGACTCGATTTTTTTACGTAAATTACTGATATGTACAACGACCGTTCGCGTATCCTCTAGACTTTCCATCCCCCAGATGAGCTGGAATAACGTATCGACTGTGACGACACGGTTAACGTTCTGTGCCAGATAGGACAGGAGACTGAACTCTTTCTTCGATAGGAAAATGGTTCTGCTGCCGATGGTGACGGACTGGGCGTAGTAATCCAGCGTTAGACCCGGCAGCTCCAGCAGCTGTTCCTGTCTGCCTGCCGAGGCTCGGCGAAGGTGAGCCTTGATCTTGGCCATCAGTACGCCCGGACTGAACGGCTTGGTCACATAATCGTCGCCTCCGTAGGATAAGGCGTGGATCTTCACCTCGTCTTCCTCACGGCTGCTCAGGAACATGATCGGCGCATTCGTATAGCTGCGTGCCTCTCTGCACCATTCGATACCATTCTCATCAGCCAGCATAATATCCAGTACAATCAAATCCGGTTTGAATGACGTAAGCAGCTTCATGGCATCCGTCCCGTTGTGGCTGTACGCAGATATGAAGCCCTCACGCTCGCAGTAGGCCTGAACGATCTCGCCTATGTGGGGATCATCATCGACGATTATAATTTTATATGGGCCCATGACTTCGTCACCCTCCTAATCGAATACAAGGCAGCGATACATAGAAGATCGATCCGCTCTTGCCGTCGCTATCCGCTCGAACCGTACCTCCATGCCCTTGTACGATTTCTCTGCAAATCGCCAGCCCGAGTCCGCTGCCTTCTACGCCGTTGTCCATACCCGATGGGTTATAAATTCTGTAGTTGCGATCGAAGATTTGCTCGAGCTGCTCCGGGGGAATGCCTATTCCAGAGTCTGCTACGCTAATGACTGCACAGCGGGTACCATTCATCTCGTCCGCAGCTAGTGCAATCCGCACCATCCCGCCAGCAGCGGTGAATTTCATCGCGTTCGACACGAGATTGAACAATGCCTGCTCTAATCGCTGTGCATCCATCTGGACAACAAGCAGGTTAGGCTGCTGATCTTCTGCATATCCAGTTTCGATATCTAATATGAAATCCAACCCTGCGTCACGTACAACCAGCTCATACTGCTCATGGAAACGACGCAAGAAATGTATCACCTGTGTGGGCTTCATTCGGTACTCCACCTGTCCTGTCTCTAGATGCGATAGGAAGGACAGCTCCTCGATCATGCGGTTCACCCGTATCGTGTTATCCCGGATATACGCCAAGTACTGTTCATTGCGTTCGGGCTTCACCATATCCTTCACAGCCTCGACATAACCAAGCATGCTGGCCAGCGGCAAACGCAGATCATGCGTAATGTAGGCAAGCAGCTTCTTCCGCCCTTGCTCGGACTGAAGCAACCGCTCATACGATGTACGGAGATCCTCGTGAGCGACGGATAAGGCCTGTGTGCGCTCGAGCACGAGCCGCTCCAGATTGGCATTCATCTCTGTCAGCTTGTTATTCGCTTCCTGCAGCTCACGTGCAATCCGCTCTTCGTTCGTTGCCGCTCTCGTAAATCTTGTGGAGATTAGAATCATCTGCGCAATCGTAAAGACCAGCAGACCAAGCGGAGAGGTATTGCCGATGATGGACCATCCGTTGTAATAGGCAAAATCGTTAATAACCGTAACAAGAGCGACTACCGACACCAGCAGGAAGAGCAGCGCTCCCTCTATATGCCGAATAGCCGAGTGGACCAGTCCAACCATCAGATACAGCATGTGCAGAACAACGACCACGCCGATCAGCAGCAGCATTTTTGTATAGATAAGTGCAGGAGCTGCTACAACAACTAGACATAATGCGCCGGTTGCGATCCGGGAGCTAAGACGAAACCATCGCGACAAATAATTCGGAAATATGCAATCGAAATACATCGTGATAATAAAACCACCAACGCAAAGAATCAGATACTCGAGCTTGAACTGCAATTCCCATGGAAAATGAGGGAGCAGCTGTGTAAGCATAAGCTCGCCGACCAGCAGCGATCGGATGCTGAACAGCAGGGTGAACAGTCCGAAAAACAACGGCGCCTTATCCTTGCGTCGCAGCGCGAACAACAGCAGATGATATACGCCAATGATCAGCAGGCTTGCCGTTATGAACATCTCTGAGGCAACCTTCAGTTTTGTCTTGACCGTTAATACGTCACTGCCGCCCAGCTCTATGTATTTGGTGATGCCGCCCCGCTTATGATGGAAGTTCGCCACTTGCATAACTAGCTCCACCGTGTCGTTGTCAGGCTGGAAGAACACCAGCTTCGTCGCCAGCTGCGGCGTCATGCTGCTCTTGTCTTGACCAATCTCGCCGACTTCAGCCAACAGCTCCCCATTCACCCATAATTTATACGCGTGAAAAATAGTAGGCAGCCGCAGAGCAAGCCGCTCATTCCGATCCTGCTCACTAAGCTGAATGGTCAGCCGATAGGTTGCAAAGCCTTGCCCGTTCAGCTCTTGACCATCCATCGGGTAGCCCAGCCAGGAGCTGGGGATGCTGATATAACGCTCGGGCTCTCGGCCTCCGTTTATCCGGCTGCGTATATCCTCCGGGGACAGCAGCTCCCGCCAGAAGAACGCCCATTCTCCTTGCAGCTGCAGCGAATCGTTATGGATAGGATGCTGCGTTAGATCCAGAATGCCTTCTTTACTGGGAATCTTAGGGGAGTCCGGTGTAGAGATGACGGCATAGCTTGCGATTAATCCAATAACAACGGCAGCAACGATATGAAGCAAAATCGTACGAGGATGAAATCTGAAGATACTCCTCTTCATTAAGCTGCCCCCAATCAATCAGATACGCTCCAAACAAGTTAACTATCTTAATAATATCATTATTAAATAATATTTTAATTGGTTTTCGAAACTATTTTTATGTATTAATTCGAATTCTATAGAAATTAGTCCTGTTCATCCTCGGTGTACATATTGAACATGAATTTATTTGGTTATCTTCTCATTAAACAGCAAGAAGACATTCGGACGCGAGCCCATAAGGGCTTGCCCGAATGCCTTCTTTATTTGATAACATCCTGTTACTGCTGATCATCCGCGATGGGATATACAAACAGCTTGTCCGATGTAACGACAGCCCACACTTGCGTACCAGGCTCTATGTATTTCTCATGGAGTGCATAGTACAAGATGTCTGGTTCATTGCACAATGTAACCCGCCAATATTTGCCTTCGAAGCTGGAGTCCAGCACGATAGGCCGATTCACGCTGTAGTGAGGTGGAAGCTCGGGTTCTTGCTCGTAGAGTTCAATATCCTCCGGAGGTGACCGAAGCTCTACGCGTTGGCCTACAGGGAATCGCACGTCAGGAAACGGGTTCAATGCTTGTACAATTTGAGGGCCAACGCTGTATACCCGGTCATTATTGATATCTTGGACAGAAGTCGTTCGGTTGATCGCTCCGAGAAGACCGGCTACCCAAGGCGTTGCGGGCTCTAAGTAACAAGTCTGCGGGGGGCCGATCTGCTCTAGTTGTCCTTCTTTAATAATGAGTAGACGGTCCGCCATGGCGAGCGCCTCTTCTGGATCATGCGATTGCAGGCTTAAGCAGCGGAATATGGATCGTCAGCCATGTCCGCAACGGCGATGCGCCTGATAATCTCGCGGCATGGGACAAGTCGTCTACCTGCCATTCAACGCTGCCTGTACGGCCAGATAAGCAAGCGGGAATTTGCTCAGCACCATAATAAGTGCGAGTCCGACTGGCTGGAAAATGAAAGAGCTCAAAGCTTCGGCTCCAAGCAATTGTGCTGCGACTCCGTTGTTGGCTGCGAATAGTACCCATCCCTGGGCAATAATGTAGGACGGCGTGATGAACAGCAGCCAGACGGAGATGTCAAGCCATCGTGCCGTCGGGAAGTGCCAGCGGGATTGAAGGATAGCGAGTCCTGTCCCCAGCAGCGTTCCCAGAATCGCCGTGCTGATGGACAAGCCGAGTGAATTGTAGAGCGACCGCTGCCACAGCGGTCTTCTGAACACTTCAAGCAGCAGATCCAATTGACCAAGCTGTCTGCTGCCCGAGAATATTCCAGGGACGGCAACCTGTAACATAACGGCGATAAGGGGTCCCACTACCAATATCCACAAGATGAGCGTAATGAACCAGCCTGCCTGGTTCTCGCTCCTAGGAAGCCGGAGCCTCATTGGATTGAAAAGTCTGCGAACCATTGCTTAATCTCGGCTTCGTGCTGCTGGGACCAAGGTACATCAGCGAATAGCAGCTTGGCATCTGCGCCCCGATCCGCTTTGGGCTGGACTCCGGCTGCAGAGGGCTCATAATAGGATTCATCGCTCGCGTTAATAATGGCTTGTTGAACGGCAGGATCCAACAGGAAATCAATGAAAGCCTGAGCCGCCTCGAGATGCTTCGTTTCTCTCGATATCGCTGCCACTCTTACTGCGGCGGGGGCTCCCTCATCGGGCCAAACGATGGAGAAGGATTGGCTCTGATTGATCAAGTTATAAGCGTTGTTCTCTTGAAGGGCAGCTACCTTGATCTGACCAGACATTAATGCCATCGCAACGTTCGGGTTCTTCGGATAGATATGCAGGCCGTTGTCGAACCAACTGTTTATGATCGTCTTGCCTTCTGTCATGCCGTATTGATGGAAGAACCAATTGACGAATGCATAGGCAGGAGCTGCAATTGCTGGATCAGCGACGCCTACAGCTCCGCTGAGTGCGGCATTCGTGAAGTCTGACCATGTGACAGGCGCTTCTGCCGAGGTCAGTTCATCATGATTGTAGACAATAACAGCCGCGGCATGCGCTCCAGTCGGATAATACCAGTTCTTCTCTGGTACGAGCGCCTTGTACGTTTCTGTGAGATTAGCAGCATGCTCCGGGATATAGCCTTCATACAGCAAGCCGTTCACACCAAGCTCATGGACGGAGGAAATCATATCTGCCCACACGACGTCCCAGTGAGGATTTCCTCGTTCTGCCTCTATGCGCGACATGATTTCTGCCCCGCTGCCCTGCACCAGCTGGACTTGGTATCCCGTGGCCTTCTCAAACATTGGACCAATGAAATCATCGAAATCATTCAAATAGATTGTCAATACTTCTTCGTCTTTCGATTGGCTGCTCTCTTCCTTCGAAACAGGTTTGGAGTTGCAGCCGGTTTGCAGTAAAATGATAGCAAGTACAATGCAAAATTTTAAATTTATCCGCATAAATGAGCCCTTTCCAAGGTTGAACACATGTTATGGTGAAATTATAATGGTAATTCTGGGGGAATTCAATCTTTCATGAATAACCCAATCCGTTATTATATTGTAAAACTATTTCGTTATCATTTATCGTCTTTGTGAATAAATACGAAATATTTTATCTATAGGAGGGTGATTATGAATATCCAGCAGTTAAGGGTTGTTGTGGAGCTGTCCAAGGGCAAATCGCTAATCGAAATTGGTGAGGCTCTCGAAATAACGCAGCCGACGGTTAGCTTTCATATCCGGAAGCTGGAGGAAGAGTCGGGAATGCCGCTGTTCATTAAAGAAAAGCGAAACCTGACGTTGACTAAAGCGTGTCAGGAGCTCGTGCCATACGCCAAACAAATCCTTTCCTTATTAGATGAAGCGAAGCAAAAGATGGCGCTGGCTAACGAAATCGACCAGCCTCGACTGCGTATCACCGCAAGTCATTCGCCAGCTACCTATTTCCTGCCGCCCTATCTGCAGCAATTCCAGCGCAACAATCCGGATATAGAGGTAAGCATAGCTGTTAACCAGGCGCGAAAGTCGATACAATTGTTGAAGGACCATCAGGCCGATCTGGCCATTATATCTCTGCAGAGCTTTACGGTTGAAGGATTGAACATACACCCTATTAAAGAAGATAAGCTGCTGCTGACCTATGCGCCTACGAACCGGCTGGCTTCTTTGTCGGATATCACCTTGGACGATCTAAGCAAGGAAACCTTCTTGCTCCATGAAGAGGGCTCGACTTCTAGAATCGTGACGAACAATTGGGCGAAGCAGACCGGCTTGTCCATGCCGCATACGATGGAGCTGTCCTCTATCGAGACGATCAAGGAAGGCGTCAAGGCCGGGATGGGCATCGGCATTCTTCCCGAAATGGGTATACGCAAAGAACTGGATGCCGGGGAGCTGCTCGCTATACCGCTGCCCCAATACGAATACAGAAGATGTATTTGTCTCGCTTATCGTAATGAAGAGCAGATCTCGGAGTTCGTAAACTCCTTCATCTGGTTCGCAATGGAGAATATGAAGTAGACACGTTAGCAAACAAACAACCTAATCGGAGGGAAGATGACCGTGACGAACAACGTAAAGGAATTGTCGGCGGAACAAGCTGAAGGATTGCTCCAAGCATTACAAGCACGGTTCGAGAAAAATAAGAGCCGTCACGAAGGTCTCGAATGGGCGAATGTACAGGCAAGGCTCGAGACGCATTCGGACAAGCTGTGGTCACTGCATGAGATGGAGCGGACGGGCGGTGAGCCGGATGTCGTCGGTTATGACGCCGCATCGGGCGAATACATCTTCATCGATTGTTCCGCTGAGAGTCCGAAGGGCCGCAGAAGTGTCTGTTACGACCATGCAGCGTTGGAGTCGAGGAAGGAGCATAAGCCGGCGAATAGTGCGGTGGCAATGGCGGCTGAGATGGGGATCGAGCTTCTAACGGAGGAACAATACCGGGAGCTGCAGAAGCTGGGATCGTTCGATTTGAAATCATCGAGCTGGGTCGTAACACCTGCTGCTATTAGAAAGCTCGGCGGCGCCATCTTCTGCGACCGCCGCTATGATACGGTTTTCGTCTATCATAATGGAGCCGAATCCTATTATGCGGCAAGAGGCTTCCGCGGCTCTCTGAGAGTATAGAAGATTCGAATAATACATACAGGGGAGTTGTCTGAACGACGATGAACAAGAAAGAACTCGCACATATTCGCAAGCAGCTGAAGCTGGACCATGAGATGCTGAAGCTATTCGAAATATTGAACGTGTACATTATGAAGGACAGCAGCGAGATTTACCATTACGAACGGCAGCCGTTTGCCCTGCTGGATCGGGAGAAGCAGGAGCTGTATATGGGCAATTTCAAGAAGCTGCTGACCGGCGAATTGGACCAGAAGCTGTTCGAGCTGAAGTTCCAGGACAATGCGGAGGAGCCCTCGAAGGAGCTGCTGCATCAAGCATTGATCACGGGCGACCCGGATGAATGGCATGATCTGATGATTCTGCTCGTGGAGAAAATGCTCAAGGATACGAAGTATGAGAAGGATACAGTTGTGACGTTCGTTCGTGGACAATATGCCCGTCCGACGCGGGTACGGAGCGAGGAGTCCGAGGAGAGCTCGAAGGACGAGATGTTCTCTCATCCGTTCATCCTGTGTAGCGTGAACTCCACGGAACACCAGCGTAAGATCCTCATGTTCGACTATGTGGAGCGTGTGTACAACTATAATGTGTTCGTCGATCCGATTATTAAGCTGAACACGCCGGAGCAGGGCTTCTTCTATCCTAGTGTGACGGACAACTATTCCGATGTGAATCGCGTGCTGTATTGCTCGGGCAAAGCGCATGAGCCCAATTGGCATTTCATTGACCAGGTGCTGACGGCAGAGAAGTCTATTACAGCGATTGAAGAGCGGGCCATCTTCGAGGATATCGTGAAGGAAGTGGCGGGCGAGCAGCTGGATGCCTCCTCCATCGCTGCGGTGTACGAGGAAATTAACCGCGTCATCGAGGAGCATGAGGGCGAAGAGCCTGCACGGCTCGATTTTGTTGATGTGGAGCGCATGCTGACGGGCAGCGGCATCGAGAATGTAACACGGGAGAAGGTGGAGCGTGCATTCGAGGCGGTCGTTGACGATCGCAACTTTGAGCTCAAGGCGAGCAGCGTCATTCCGAAGTTCACGTCGAAGTCGATTAAGATCGATACGAAGGTTGCTACGATATCGATCAGCCCGCAGGATTTGAAATATATCAGACAGGTCAACTATCAAGGGAAGCGCTGCATTATGATCGAGGTCGATGAAGATGCAGTAATCGAAGGCTTCACGCTTAATACGGAGACGTTGTTCCCGGGTTGAACATCGTAGCGAGATGATTCAGCGCAAGTCGAGCATTAGCCCAAGAGTTTGGGATGCAGCAGAGTCTAGTTCTCATTGCGATGAGAGCTAGACTTTTTTTGCTGGATCAATCTCGATGTAATTTTCCAGAACTTCGTAGAAAGACAAGTCAATTTGGTCGTATAAAATCGTCTAAAGGTTCTTTCCACCTTGACCGATTCCATGTTATATTACACGTGTTATCTCGAATGAAAGGAGGGGGCATAATTGACGACCAAACGTCGTGCGACCAGCTTCGATGTCGCTCGCAAAGCCGGCGTATCGAGGAGCGTTGTGTCTGCCGTGTTGAACGGAACGCCTGGTATTGGCGTCTCAGCGGAGACGAGGGAGACGGTGCTCGAAGCGATCCGCGAGCTCGGTTATGAAGTGAACGCGCAAGCGCGGGCAATGAAGACGGGCATCAGCCATTGTATTGCCGTACGAGGCAATACGACGAATCCGATGTTCCTTCAAGCGCTGGAGGGTATTCAGGAAGTATGCGTGAATGCGGGCTATCATGTGCTGCTGTATGGAGATAAGTCCGATGATTCTAACGCTAGGAATGGGTTGCTGAACCTATACCAACAGAGGCGGATCGACGGCATCATTACGCTCGATCAGGCTGGGGAGAGCGATGACGAATGGGCGAGGGCAGTCGAGGAGGCACGAGTACCGTACGTGTCTATCGAAGGTTATCCCGATGATGAAACGGTGCATTCGGTCAACGTGGATTACCGCCGCAGCGTCATCGATGCGCTGGACTTTATGCGTGAGCATGGAGCCGAGCGTTCAATCTATGTGCAATTTCTGCATCATCAAGACATCGAGAGCGGATCCGAAAGTGAGCGAAGAGAAGCGTATGAGGCGTGGATGCTGGCTCATCGAGAACAGCCCGTGCTTCAGCGGCTTAACGTCGAGGACGAGTCAACGTTGATCGGTTTCATCCAGTCTTGGCGGGAACAAGGCTCCCGACCATACGTGCTTTTGAATTGGTCCTCGGAGCTTAATCGGTTCATGCGTGCTGCGAATGGACTTGGCTTGCGCATCGGTGATGATTACAAGCTGATGGCGCTGGATAATACGCTTCGCGTGAATCGCTTCTTGCTGCCAGCCGTCGCATGCATGGAAATCCCCTATGTGTCGATGGGGAAACTTGCGGGAGAGCGGTTGCTTGGGCTGCTTGGCAGCGGGTCAGCAGCGCGGCAAGAAGAGGACCGCAAAATGCGCGTGCTGGCAACGTTGTTCGAAGGCGAGAGCTTGTAGCCGAGTAGGACATGATTAACCCATGCAACGATGAGTTGAAAGACTCGTCGTCGTACCGATTATAACACGTGTTATATCATGTCGCCGCATCTAAACGGCTATATGTTCGCATCATCTATAACACGTGTTATCATTTAAATACCCACAACACCAAAACACAACAAATAACCGCTGTATTCATTCCACAGCACGATCCTAAGGAGGAACTCATTCATGTTCTGGACTGAACAGAAATTGAACGCTCGTATTAATGAGCTGTCTTCGTACCGTTACCGTGACGCCCAACCCATCACATCTTTCCGCTCTCGCGTAGACGAAGCGGGAGACATCGGAGCTCGACCGCCCGAAGGCGGCGAATGGACGGCGATCGCGATATCCGACCGCTGGGAGGGCCGGGATCTATACCTGTGGCTGGAAGCGGAAGCGAGTCTTCCGCAAGCGTGGAGAGACCGTCGAATTGTCGGTAGATTCGACTTCGGCAAGACAGGTGCCGGCAATAATAAAGGCTTCGAGTCGCTGCTGTATGTGAACGGTGAACCGTTCCAAGGCGTGGATTCGAACCACCAGGAAGTGTTCCTCCCAGCCGAAGCAGCGGGAACGAACGTGAAGCTGCAGTTTCGTCTATGGTCGGGCCTTGAAGGAGGCGGCGTACCGTGCGCACAAGAGCATCGGCTGAACGTTGCCGAGCTCGCGTGGCTGGACGAGGCGGCGGATCGGCTCTACTACACGGCGAAAGCGATTATGCAGACGGTGGCGGTTCTGTCCGAGCACGCGCCGGAACGACGTGATCTACTGATCGCAATTGACCGGGCATTCCTGCTCGTCGATTGGTCGCGACCAGGATCTGCCGCGTTCTATGATTCTGTCGCTGGGGCGGAGAACATGCTGCACGATGCAATTTCCAATATGAAGAAGGCCTCTTCCGTCACTGTACGCTGTATCGGACATACGCACATTGACGTCGCATGGCTCTGGAGGCTGAAGCATACGCGCGAGAAGTCGGCGCGTTCGTTCAGCACCGTTCTGCGTCTCATGGAGATGTTCCCAGAATATGTATTCTTGCAGACGCAGCCCCAGCTCTATGAATACCTGAAAGCCGACTACCCTGAGCTGTATGAACAGCTGAAGGAGCGAGTACGCGAGGGACGCTGGGAGGCGGGCGGCGGCATGTGGCTCGAGGCCGACTGCAACTTGACATCCGGCGAATCGCTCGTGCGTCAGCTGCTATACGGGACACGATTCCTGAAAGAAGAGTTCGGTCAAGAATGCACGTACTTATGGCTGCCAGACGTGTTTGGCTACAGCTGGGCACTGCCGCAAATTTTGCGCAAATCAGGTATCGATACGTTCATGACGACGAAGATCAGCTGGAATCAATACAACCGAATGCCGCATGATACGTTCAAGTGGCGGGGAATCGACGGCAGCGAGGTGCTGACGCACTTCGTGACGACGCCGGAGGACAGCTCCAACTGGTGGTACACCTACAATGGCCAGGTTGACGCGTCGAGTGTGCAGGGAATCTGGGAGAAATACCAGGACAAGGAAGTGAATCAGAACCTGCTGTTATCCTATGGTTACGGGGATGGAGGAGGCGGGGTCAACCGCGAGCACCTCGAGATGCGCCGCAGGCTTGCGGACATGCCGGGTCTGCCGAACGTGGAGACGGGACGCGTGGATGACTACTTCCATCAGCTGCAAGAGACGGTCGCGAAGACCGATCGTTACGTGCATACGTGGGACGGTGAGCTCTATCTCGAATACCATCGCGGTACGTACACGAGCCAAGCGTACAACAAGAAGATGAACCGCAAGCTGGAGCTCCTCTCCCGAGATGCGGAGTGGCTTCTTGCATGTCGCGCGGCGTTGTCCGGCGACTGGGCATCTTATCCGAAAGCGCAGCTGGACGAGAGCTGGAAGACGATCCTGCGCAATCAGTTCCACGATATTATTCCGGGATCTTCGATTCCTGAGGTGTATGCCGATTGTAAAGTCGAGTACGAGGCGGCATGGGAATCGCTCGAAGAGAGCCGCCGCGACGCAATCGAGGCGTTAACCTTCTGTCCGGAAGAAGACGGCAGCTACATTGTATGGAATCCGTCCTCGTGGCCGTTCACTGGATTGGTCGCGGTAGAAGGCGCCGAAGCGAACGTTGTCTGGACCGATGCCAATGGCCGCGAGCTCCAATCGCAGCAAGATGGAACAACGACTTGGGTCCAAGTTCAGGACGTACCTGCGCTCGGATTTGCAAAATTAACACGACGTCAAGACAATCTCATCGCGGCAATCCCATCGCCGTTCTCCACCAGCACGAGAGGCATCGTTACGCCTTATTACGAGTTGGAATGGAACGCACAGGGCCAACTGACTCGCATTTACGATGTGATCGCCAAGCGTGAAGTGCTAATGAGAGGCGAGCGCGGCAACGTCCTGCAAGTGTTCGAGGATAAGCCGAAGATGTTCGAGGCGTGGGACATCGATATTTTTTATCAGGAGAAAATGCAAGAGGTGTCCGACCTCGTCTCCGTATCGGTCGAGACGGGCTCCCTCCGCGCGGTCGTGACGTTCGAGTGGACTTATATGGATTCGAAGCTCTGCCAGCAGATGATCGTCTACGCGAACGATCGCCGCATTGATTTCGAGACGAAGATCGATTGGCAGGAGCGCCAACAGCTGCTCAAAGTCGCGTTCCCGATCAACATCCGTGCGACGGAGGCGACCTACGACATCCAATTCGGCAATGTGAAGCGGCCGACGCACTGGAACACAAGCTGGGATCTCGCGCGCTTCGAGACGGTTGGGCATCAATGGGTTGACCTGTCCGAGCACGGTTATGGCGTCAGCTTGCTTAACGATTGCAAATACGGTCACGACGTCAAGAACAATGTGATCCGACTGTCGCTTCTGAAGTCGGCGACTTATCCAGATCCACAAGCCGATCGCGGCGAGCATACGTTCACGTATTCGCTGTATCCGCATATCGGCCATTGGACCGAGGGCGGCACGGTGCAAGCGGCGGCGCTGCTGAACCAATCGGCGTATGCGACACAAGGCGCACCGAAGCAAGCGGCATTCTCGCTGCTCCGCGTGGTGGAAGGCAGTGTCGTGATCGACGCCGTCAAGAAAGCGGAAGACGATAATGCACTCATCGTGCGTTTCCACGAATATGAAGGCGGCCGCGGCACGGTAACGCTCGCCAGCGACCTTGCCGTCCGCGCTTGGCAGGAGACGGATTTGCTGGAGCGTCCGACAGGCGAGCGAATTGAAGCGGAGCGCTTATCGATTGGGTTATCGCCGTACGAGATCAAGACGGTTCGCATCGAATTGCGCTAGAGGGAAGAAAAGTAGGATTACCCGATTTAGACCTTAGGATTTTGGATAACTTCTGAAGCCTCTGTTCTTTATGATGGAAGTACAAGTCATGAACGAACAGAGGTGTCAGTCATCATGGTTGCAACGTTTGTTAAGAAAATAAGAAGAGACCGATTCCTCTATCTGCTGCTTATTCCGTTCCTGCTCTGGTACGCGGTGTTCATGTTCAAGCCGATGTACGGTCTTCAGATCGCGTTTCGGGATTACAGCATTTTCAAGGGCATATCGGACAGTCCGTACGTTGGCTTTCACCATTTTGAGGTGTTCCTGCAGAGCGATTACTTCCTCCGGGTGCTGAAGAATACGCTAATGATCAGCCTGTACAGTCTGATCTTCGCATTCCCGGTGCCGATTATCCTAGCGCTGCTGCTCAATGAGGTGAAGAACGCGACGTTCCGCAAGACGGTGCAGACGTTTACATACTTGCCGCATTTCATCTCCGTTGTCGTCGTCTGCGGCATCGTGACGAACTTCCTGTCACCGTCGAGCGGCCTTCTGAACGCCGTGCTCGACAAGCTGGGATTAGAGAAAATCTACTTCCTGGCCGTTCCGGAATACTTCCGCACGATATTCATCTCGATGAATATCTGGCAGGAGGCGGGCTTCGGCGCCATTATCTACATCGCCGCGCTGGCCGGCATCAATCCGGAGCAATACGAAGCGGCGGTTATTGACGGAGCGAGCAAGTGGAAGAGGGTGCTGCACGTAACGCTGCCAGGCATTCTCCCGACGATCATGGTCATGTTGATTCTGAAGATCGGCTCGCTGCTCGAAGTCGGCTATGAAGCGATTATCCTGCTCTACCAACCGGCGACCTATAACACGGCGGACGTCATCAGTACGTACGTGTATAGGGAAGGCATCATGAATGGAAGATACGATATGGCGACGGCCGTCGGGCTGTTCAACGCCGTCATCGGCTTCGTGTTGATCATCATAGCGAACTTCCTCAGCAAAAGAATAACCGGAAACGGACTCTGGTAGGTGAAAGCTCAATGTTAGAAAGCAGAGGAGAAAAGACGTTTTACGCGTTCAACTACGTTATCTTGGCGGCAGCCGCCCTCATCACGTTGTATCCGTTCCTCTATGTATTGTCCGCATCGCTCAGTTCGCCCAAAGCGGTCGTCATGGGAGACGTGTTCCTGTACCCGATCGATATTACGCTGGATGCGTACAGCGCGGTGCTGAAGGAGAAGGGCATCCTTACTGGTTATGCCAATACGCTGTTCTACACAGTCGTCGGCACGATCGTAAGCTTGGTATTAACGGTATGCGGCGCGTATGCTTTATCCAAAAAACGGCTAATGGGGCGCAAGCTGTTCAATATACTAATCTCGATCACGCTTGTGTTCCAAGCCGGCATGATTCCGACCTACTTGAACTTCCGCGAGCTGCACCTGCTCGATTCGCGGCTCGCCATCATTATCGGTTTCGCCATATCGACGTTCAACGTCATTATTCTGCGGACATTCTTCCAATCAATCCCGGATGAGATCGAGGAGGCAGCTCGGATTGACGGAGCCAGCGACTTCAGTGTACTCATGCGAATCGTGCTGCCGCTCTCGAAAGCGTCTCTCGCCACAATCGGTCTGTTCTATGCCGTCAGCCGCTGGAATGGCTACTTCTGGGCGATGGTGCTGCTGAAGGATCCCAATAAGATCCCGCTGCAGGTGCTGCTTAACCGGCTTGTCGTACAGATGAAGCCAAGTGACAACATGCTGGCGGATTCTGCCTTCAGCGTCGGGGAAACCTTGATCTATGCGACGATCGTCGTCGCGATCCTGCCGATCGTTGCGGTCTATCCTTTCATTCAGAAGTATTTTGTCAAAGGTGTCATGATCGGTTCGGTGAAAGGTTAGCCGCGTTGTCGTCATCGTGCGGAGCCGCCTTGCTTCGTCGATGATCACATATATTCAGTCTTCACTGAGAACAAGGGAGGAATTTCAAGTGGTAGTAAAGAAAACGGGGGCACTGCTGCTCGTGACGGCGTTATCCGTCTCGCTGCTGGCAGCTTGCGCAAATAACGACAAAGAGAACAATATCGATTCTTCCGCATCCGAAACGAAGAGCGGAGCAGTCGAGTCCGCACCGGCGGCGGACGCCGGCGGTAAAGTCAGTGCGGAGCCGGTTACGGCGACCATTTTCTATTTCAGCCCTCAGTTCACGATTACAGGCGACCTGCCCGTACTCAAGAAAGCGGCAGAGCTGACCAACGTGACGCTGAATAATGTCGCGCCGATCGGCGGAGAAGAGAAGCAAGCGTACAACTTGATGCTCGCATCCGGCGAGCTTCCGGATCTCATCTCTTACGGGACGTCAGAGCTGAACACGGTCGCGCAAGAAGGCGCGCTGCAACCGCTCGATGAACTCATCGATCAATATGCGCCGAACATTAAGAAATTCCTCGAAGAGCGTCCCAACGTGAAGAAGGCGATGGCATCGACGGACGGCAAGATGTACGTGATTCCATACGTTACCGACGGGGATGCGAAGGAAGCATGGTTCATCCGCCAAGACTGGCTGGACAAGCTGAGCCTGCCGCAGCCGAAGACGGTAGACGAGTACTATAATACGCTCGTGGCGTTTCGCGACCAAGACCCGAACGGCAACGGCAAGAAGGATGAGGTTCCGTTCTTCTCCCGCGTGTCGAACAACGGCGTCTACGCGCTGCTCCCGCTGTGGGATTCGTTCTACGACTTCTACATCGGTGATGACAATAAGGTTCATTACGGACCGTACGAAGAGAACTACAAAGCAGGCATGTCCAACATTGCCAAATGGTATAAAGAAGGCCTTATTGATAAAGAGATTTTCACCCGCGGCAACAACGCTCGCGACGTGATGTTCAATGGCAACCTGGGCGGCTCGATTCACGACTGGTTCGCGAGCTCGTCGAACTTCAACGTTTCTGCACAAGGCTCGGTTCCAGGCTTCAGCCTGCTTCCGTTCGCACCGCCAGCGAGCGCATCCGGCAAAGTGCAGGAAGTAACGAAGCGCGATACGTTCAACGGACGCGGCTGGTCCATCTCCTCGTCGGCCAAGAATCCGGAAACGCTTATGAAGTACATCGATTTCTGGTGGAGCGAGGAAGGCCGCAGAATGTTTAATTTTGGCATCGAAGGCGAAACCTATACGATGGTCGACGGTAAGCCGATCTTCACCGAAGAAGTGCTGAAACAGCCTTCCGTCGTCGATTACCTTGCATCCCAATACGGCTCGCAGTTGCTGTGGGGTGCGCACCAAGACTATGAATACGAAGTGCAATGGTCCAACAAGGTTGCGGTCGAAGGCATCAAGATGTATACCGACAACGGTTACATCAATAAGAACTTCCAAGTGCCGCCGCTTAACTTCTCGATGGAAGCGCAGAATCGCCTGAAAGAGATCTTGCCTCCGATCCAGACGTACGTCAGCGAGAACGGTCAGAAGTGGGTCATGGGCGGCGAAGATGTCGACGCGAACTTCGACAAGTTCAATAAGCGCCTGAAAGACCTGGGCATCGAAGAAGTGCTGAACCTGTACCAACAAGCATATGAACAATATCAACAATAAGACCGGTTCCGGACGGGTCGCGGACGGAGAGGGAACTCTCTGTCCGCGGCTTTGTTGTTCCTATATCGATGGAAGAGCTGCTGCCAGGAGAGATTCGCAATGAAATGGCTATTGTACACGAATTCGTTCAAAACCCGTCTATGGCTTGCATTCGCGCTCGCGATTACGCTGTCGCTTGTCGTTTCCGGCGTCACGTCGCAGTTCATGGCCTCGCGCGTGCTGGAGCGCAAGTCGACGGATCTGAACCAAAGCTTAATCAACAAGTCGACTCAGGCGCTCGAGGAGAAGCTGCGGAAGGTGCGCACGTCAACGCTGACGTTCACGATGAATCAGCCGTTCCTGCAGCTGGTGGCTGCCGTTCGCGAACACGCGCAGCTGTCCGATTATGAGAGATTCGCGCTCGGTCGTTCGATAGAGAACACGATCTTTCAACTGAAGCTCATCGAACCATCGATTAAGACGGTGCTGATCCGGACGCCGATCGGCGAATTCTATGCGGAGCAAGACAAGCGCATCGCAACGGAGAGCGCAGAGGAGCACGCCCTTAATGAAAGAATCGAAGCTGCGGAAAGCGTGCCAATATGGACGGAATCGCATGTCGATCCGCTGTTCGAGGGTGGCAGACGAGTGCTCACCTTCGCGACGAGGCCGGTCTCCTCGGTGGCATCGGATAACATCCACGTGCTCATCAACGTGGAGGAGAGCTACTTGCGGCGTTATCTAACCGAGAACCTTGGCGAGGACAGCGGGGACATGATCGTGTATAACGCAAGCGGAGCGATGGCGTTCGATGCGCCGGAAGATCTGCGGGGAATGGCAGAAGCGCCGGACTTCCAAGCGAAGCTGACGGAGGAGCGGGGCTACTTCGAGTATAAGCAAGGCGGCAATGTGTACTTGGCGAATTATTCGCGGGTCTCTTTTCCCGACAACTGGATTGTCGTGAACGTGCAGAACAAGGCGGATCTGTACCGGGAGATCAATCGGATCAAGTGGATTACGGCGGGAACGATCATATTGTTCGGCGTATTGGCGATATTCCTGACCAAGGGCATGACAAGCTTCCTGCTCCGTCCGATGATCAAGCTGCAGCATCTTATGAAGCGAGTGGAACAGAACGATCTTCTTGTCCGGTATGAGAGCAAGTATGACGACGAGTTCTCTAGACTTGGGCAGCGATTTAACCGGATGCTCGATGAGATCGGCGCGCTGATCGAGAACTTGAAGGATGCCGAGACGAATAAACGCAAGGCGGAAATCAAGGCACTGCAGTCGCAGATCGATCCGCATTTTCTATACAATACCTTGAATACGATCCTATGGAAATCCGAATCGAACGAGCACGAAGACGCGAGGGACATGATCGTCGCCCTGTCGCTCTTGTTCCGGCTTGGGCTCAACAACGGCAGGGAGAGGACGACGATCCGGCAAGAAATCGAGCACGTGACCCAGTACCTACTCATTCAACAGTTGTGCTACGAGGATTTGTTCCGTTATACGATGGACGTCCCGGCGGAGGTGATGGAGCTTCCTAGCCTGAAGCTGCTGCTGCAGCCGCTCGTCGAGAATTCGATTCTACATGGATTCAAAGATATGGTGACGGATGGCAGGATCATGATTCGAATCGGTAAGACGCCGAAGCATCTATCGATTGAAGTGGAAGACAACGGCCAGGGCTTCGATACGGCGGCAGTCTCGCTGCAGTTGGACGGAGCCGAGAGCAAGCGCGAGCAAGGCGGCTACGCGCTGCGCAACGTGTACAACCGACTCATGTTGTATTACGGGCCGGAGGCTGCCATGGAGATGGAGAGCGTGCCTTACGAGCGGACGGTTGTGAAGCTGCTCATCCCGCTGACAGGAGGGGAAACGACATGACGAAGGTGAACGGGGCAGTCGAACAGACATGTACGATGATCGTCGTTGATGATATTAAAGCGGTTGTGAACGGAATCGTGAACCAGTTGGATTGGCAGGGGCACGGCATCGACATCGTCGGCACGGCCGCGGACGGCGAATCTGGGCTGGCGCTGCTTCAATCCCGCAAGCCCGACATTATTCTCACCGATATTCGAATGCCGAGAATGAGCGGCATCGAGATGACGAAGCAGATGGTAGAGCAGCTGCCGGGGAGCAAGATTATATTCATAAGCGGGTATAACGATTTCGAGAACGCCCAGCAGGCGATTCAGCTCGGCGCTTTCGATTATTTGCTCAAGCCGTTCCGTTCGAGGCAGCTGCTGGAGACGGTGCTGCGGGCGCGGGATGAAATCTTGAAGGAGCGGGCTCGCAAGCAAAGCTACTTGGAGATGGAGTACAAGCTCAAGGAAAGCATGCCGCTGCTGCGACAGGAATATCTGAGCATGCTTGTTCGGTACGCAGCGGATCCGGAAGCTATCGATAGACGCTGGGAATTCCTCGGTATCGCGATGGACGAGGGGCCGATCGCAGTGCTCGTGCTGGAGATCGATCACGAGTACGCGGAACGCACCGATCTGACGATGCGCGAGATCGAGCTGACGCGATTCACGATTCAGAATATCGTCGAGGAGACGATCCGTTCAAGGACGAAGGGCGTCGTGTTTCGTGACGGACCTCGCCGCTTCGTCTGCTTGATCAATGTGGGCAGTGAAGAGCAGCCGATTCAAGTGGCGGAACAATGTGTGAGCCACGTGGCGATGTTCTCCAAGTGCACGGTATCGATTGGCATCGGCACACTCGCGAAGGAGAAGCATGAGCTTGTGCGTGCGTATCGGGAAGCGGTGGAGGCATTGTCTTACACCTTCTTCACCGGCGGGAACAGCGTCTTCGACTATCGGAACATTGCGCTTCGGAACAATGCCGCCGCGCCGAAGATTGCCGCCGATCAGGAGAAGGAGCTGCTGTACGGCATTCTATCCGGCAATGCGGAACGAACGGGGCGTATTCTCGGACAGCTGTACGCCGAGTGGGACGGATTAGCTGGCTATCTAAGTCCACAGCAGGCGAAGACGCAGTACGCGGACCTAGCGGCTGTGCTGCTGAAGTCGCTCGGGAGCGCAATCAAGGAAGCGGATGCGGCCTCCTACGATGAACAGATTCGCGCATTGGCGTTCCGGTCCATGAACGTCAGGGATATTCAACAATCGCTGAAGGACATGTGTCTGGCCTGGTGCAGGCTCATTCAATCGAATCAGCGAGCGAATGCGCAGATGACGATCGACGAGAGCATCGCTTATATCCGAGACAATGTTCATGAGAACTTATCCGTGGGAGGGATCGCGGAGCGAGCGCATTTGAGCCCGAGTTATTTTGCCAACCTGTTCAAGAAGATTACGGGTGTGTCGGTCATGCAATTCGTGCTGGGCGAGAAGATGGCGAAGGCGAAGTCGCTGCTTGCGGGCAGCAAGCTGTCGATCCAGGAAGTGTCTGACGCGCTTGGGTACGAGGAACGCTCGTACTTCAGCGAAGTGTTCAAGAAGCATACGGGGCTGACGCCCAAGGAGTTCAAAAACAATTATTCGAACGAGGGCTAAGCGAAGTCCTGCGTTCATTCCTGGGAGGGAAACACGGATGAGAGAGACGAGAGAGATTGCACTGGAGCCGCTTTGCATGGGACCATGGATGGAGGAGGGGGATGCGCTGGATCCGGCGTTTATCGAACGCTCGATTCGGTTCGTATTGGATAAGATCGATGCCAATCTCGCAACGTTCACGCATCAATTCCCGGCTGCAGCAAGCCGAGATTTGGTATATCCGGCGACGGAGAACAAGGACTGGACGACCAGCTTCTGGACGGGCATGCTGTGGCTGGCGTATGAGGTGACAGGCGACGCGAAATATCGCGAGGCAGCCGAAATTCAAGTGAAGAGCTTCACGAAGCGGGCGGAAACGCGATTCGAGACCGATACGCACGATCTAGGGTTCTTGTATTCCTTGTCCTGTGTTGCTGCTTATAAACTGACCGGCAGCGAAGAAGCGAAAGCGACGGCTCTGCTTGCTGCGGAGCTGCTCATGGAGCGTTATGTAGAGCAAGCGGGCATTCTGCAGGCTTGGGGCGACATGAACGATCCGGAGCAGCAAGGACGGATGATCATCGACTGTAACATGAATTTGCCGCTGCTGTACTGGGCATCCGAGCAGACTGGGGATCCGAAGTATGCGCAAGCGGCAAAAAACCATGTGAAGCAGGCGGCCAACTACATCGTCCGGGATGACGCCTCTACGTACCATACGTATTATATGGACGTCGTGACGGGGGAACCGCGTTTTGGCCAGACGCACCAAGGCTATGACGACAATTCCTGTTGGGCTCGCGGACAGGCATGGGGCATCTATGGCTTCCCGCTCAGCTACACGTACACGCAAGACAACGAGCTGCTGACGCTGACGAAGAAGCTCAGCCATTATTTCCTTAATCGTCTGCCGAAAGACGGCATCAGCTATTGGGATCTGATCTTCGTGTATGGCAACGAGCAGGAACGGGACAGCTCCGCAGCGGCAATTACAGCTTGCGGCTTGCTGGAGTTGTACAAGCATTTGGATGCGGGCGATTGGGATCGGGGGATGTACCGGCAAGCCGCATGGCAAATCGTGAAGGCTTTGTCGGTTTCGTATACGACTGCGGGCGAGCCGCACTCCAACGGCGTATTGAAGCATGGCGTGTACAACAAACCTCGCAAGATGGGCATCGATGAGTGCGTGATCTGGGGCGACTATTACTACTTCGAAGCGCTGGTTCGTCTATCGAGAGATTGGAAGAGTTATTGGTAGAATAAGTATAAACATATAAACTAACGGTTGCCATCGTGCTTATTTGCCCTGAAAACGGGGGTTTCAAATTGTAACGGTTGTAGATGTACTTATAGGGTCGGATATTACTCGAAAGTGGGCAAAACCGCCCAAGTAGCCACATTAGCAACCGTTAAATGTTGAAATGACCTCTCCGCAGCACAATAGCCACCTTAGCAACCGTTAGACGAACTCCGCTTCTTTCCATCCTACATAAGTGTGTATGAACGTTACGCTGGTGTGGGGCTGTATCGAATCGATGAAATATCTGTAATCCCTGTCCTATCACAATAGATACCGCGTCCGCCGATTGAGAAGAAGAACCCTAATGGTTGCCATCGTGCTTATTTGCCCTGAAAATGGGGTTTTCAAATTGTAACGGTTGTAGATGTACTTATTGGGTCGGATATCACTCGTAAGTGGGCAAAACCGCCTAAGTAGCCACGTTAGCAACCGTTAAATGTTGAAATGACCTCTCCGCAGCACGATAGCCACGTTAGCAACCGTTAGACGAACTCCGCTTGTTACCATCCTACATAGGTGTGCCAACGTTGCGCTGGCGTGGGGCTGTATCGAATCGATGAAATATCTGTAATCCCTGTCCTATCACAATAGATACCGCGTCCGCCGATTGAGAAGAACACCTAATGGTTGCCATCGTGCTTATTTGCCCTGAAAACGGGGTTTTCAAATTGCAACGGTTGTAGATGTACTTATTGGGTCGGATTCCACTCGAAAGTGGGCAAAACCGCCCAAGTAGCCACCTTAGCAACCGTTAAATGTTGAAATGACCTCTCCGCAGCACGATAGCCACCTTAGCAACCGTTAGACGAACTCCGCTTCTTTCCATCCTACATAAGTGTGTATGAACGTTACGCTGGCGTGGGGCTGTATCGAATCGATGAAATATCTGTAATCCCTGTCCTATCACAATAGATACGGCGTCCGCCGATTGAGAAGAAGAACACCTAACGGTTGCCGACGTACTTATTTGCCCTGAAAACCGGGATTCCAAATTGTAACGGTTGTAGATGTACTTATTGGGTCGGATTCCACTCGAAAGTGGGCAAAACCGCCTAAGTAGCCACGTTAGCAACCGTTAAATGTTGAAATGACCTCTCCGCAGCACGATAGCCACCTTAGCAACCGTTAGACGAACTCCGCTTCTTCCACAAAAAATAAAAAGTTAAAATGAACCCACTTATACTAATACTATAAATACCATAATATATATTAGGTTTGTTCCAATATTTATAAACTAAACTTATGCTCTCCATACACACAGGTGAAATAATAGAACCTGTTAACGTAGGGGAGTATTTTTTATGTTCCCCTAAAAATATACTGCCTCTGAGAAATTGCTTTCGTAAATGAACTAAGAACTGCAACTCGTCAAGTAGACAGTACCAAAAATTAAAGGCTCGTTAAAGGACATGGTCAAGGATTCCATTGGACTTAGGCTGCTTAGTCTTGCCTGTAGTTCTTCGTAATTGTAACCCATGTACGTTTTACGCTATCAAGTAAAAAACGAATTATATACTCTCTTTTACCAGCTCAATACAATTAAGGAAGTACAACAACCAAATAACCAAATAGAAAAGGGGAAGGTTATGAGTCGATATGCAAAGCTTGCTAGAGTGTTGACGCTCTCCGTTGCAATCGGCTTGCTGCCAGCATTGGCGGCTTGCTCGAAGGACAGCAATGAAGGGTCAACAAGCAAATCCTCTAATCAGTCCGAGACGGGATCAAGCACAACGCCTTCTACAGACACTGGCAATGCAGGGGAGCTGTGGAATCAGAAGTTCGATCCGCCGGTTACGATTACGACGGCGATTATGGACGACGGTACTTCCAGGGGCAATGCGTTTAAGCCAGGCGAGTCGATGGAGGATAACGCGAATATCCGCTGGATGAGAGACAACATGGGCATTAACGTCAAATTCGATTTCATCGTCACGAAGCCGGAGGATTACGATACCAAGCTGCGCCTGCTCTTGTCGAGCGGCGGCAAGCTGCCCGATGCGTTCGCCGCATCGAACGATCCGCTGCAAAGCCTGCTGTCGGCGAACAAGCTGATGCCGCTGGATGAGGCGATCGAGAAGTACGCGCATCCGGAGTATAAGAAGCTGCTGGAGAAGTACAGCTATGCGCTAGGCGAAGTGAAGAAGGACGGCAAGATCTACGGCCTGCCAGCGTTCTTCATGGGTGACGAAGGTACGGTGATGTGGATTCGGAAGGACTGGCTCGACAATCTCGGCCTGCAGCCGCCGAAGACGCTGGACGAATTCGAGAACGTGCTCAAGCAGTTCACAGAGAACGACCCCGATAAGAACGGCAAGAACGACACGATCGGCCTGGCGGTACCGCTGAAGGAAGGCCCTTGGACGTGGATGGGACAGACGGACGCGATCGTCAGCGCCCTCACGGATCAAATGATCAATACGTACGACGTGCGTTTGTTCTGGAACAAAGGCGCGGACGGCAAGCTGAGCTATGGCGCGATCCATCCGGATGCCAAGCTGTACTTGGAGAAAATGCGCGATTGGATGAGCAAAGGCTACTTGGACAGAGAAGCGGGCATCAAGGATCCGGCCAAATCGTCCGAGCTGGCGGCAAGCGGCAAAGCAGGCATCATGTTCGGGCCGTTCTGGATGGGCGACTGGCCGCTCGGCGACGCGACGAAGAACAACCCGAATGCCGACTTCGAGCCGTTCCCGCTGCCATCAGGTCCAACAGGACTGGCAGGCCGAGCAGAGAAACCGCTGACGCAGGGCTTCACCGTATTCAACAAAGACTTCAAGCACATCGATGCCTGGTTCGCATACTTCAACAAAATTTTCGCGAAGAAGCTGGAGCAAGAAGGTGATCCATACTTCGATCCACGCTGGAAGGACGGCTACCACGAAGGCTATGATTACGTGAATTACAACGGCAAGGTCGTGAAAGGCAACTACGAGGCAGCTGGCGTTCCGGCCGAGCAATGGCCGCTGAAGGATGGCGGTACGATCGATATCCGGTACATGATGACGAACATATTGGGCAACTTCACGAGCATCCCAGGCTCGAACGTGGCTGCAGTCAAGAAGTTCCTGGCCGATCCGAACGCTGAAGCGACTTCCTCGCTGGAGTTTGACGTCAGTCAGATGAAGAAGAGACAGCTGGACGCTGCCGGCGTACGCATCAACCAACAGGTGAACGAAGGCAAGAACTATTTCACCGGTCCGATGACGGCAACGATGAAGTCCAAGGGCGAGCTGCTCAAGAAGCTTGCGACCGAGAGCTATCTGAAGATTATTTACGGCGAGAAGCCGATCGAGTACTTCGACGAGTTCGTCAAGCAATGGCTCGACAACGGCGGCCAGAAGATTACGGACGAAGTCAACGAGTGGTACGCGAAGAACCAGTAAGCTACACGCGGAGGAGAGAGGGCTGAGGCTCGCTCCTCCTTCACTTTTGCAAGTAAAGGAAGGTGCATCATGGCAGCATATTGGCGCAAAACGTGGCCGTTTCATTTGCTCATTTTGCCGGCTCTAGCGTTGGTTATTATCTTTCAATATATCCCGTTGTTCGGGGTCGTCATTGCCTTCCAAAATTATGAGCCGTGGCTTGGCATCAAGGGCTCGCCTTGGGTAGGCTTTGAGCATTTTCGCTACTTGTTTACGTATCCGGACGGCAAGCAGGTCATCTGGAATACGCTTATCATCTCGGCATTCAAGCTGGTCATTAACTTGATCATTCCGATCGTGTTCGCCCTGCTGCTCAATGAGGTGCGCAAGACGTTGTTCAAGCGGGCGGTGCAGACGTTTGTTTATTTGCCGCACTTCTTGTCCTGGGTTATTCTCGGGGGCATTATGCTCGATATTCTGTCGCCGGAGGGCGGTATCGTCAATCGCGTGCTGAACGCGTTCGGCGTGGACAGCATCTTCTTCTTAGGAGATGGCTCGTGGTTCCGGTTTACGGTTGTACTAAGTGACGTGTGGAAGGAATTCGGCTTCTCCGCGATTATTTTTCTAGCTACGCTCGTTGGCATTAATCCGGCCCTGTATGAAGCAGCAGAAATCGATGGGGCTTCCCGCTGGCAGCAGGTTATCTCGATCTCGATTCCGCTCATCATGCCAATCGTAATCGTTGTAGCAACGTTGTCGCTTGGCCGGATACTCGATGCGGGCTTCGATCAGATTCTGAACCTGTACAATCCGCTCGTCTATTCGCATGGCGATATTATCGATACGTTCGTCTATCGCGAAGGTCTGAATAACGGCCAGTTCAGCTTCGGTACAGCGGTTGGACTGTTCAAATCATTCATCGGCTTCATTCTGATCGTAATCAGCTACCGGCTGGCGTTCAAGCTTGCCAACTACCGGATTTTCTAGAAAGGGGGCCTATTCGCCGCCATGAAGTATCGCTCTCGAGGTTATACCGTATTTACGTTCTCGAACACAATCTTTCTCACGCTGCTGTCGCTGGTCTGCGTGCTGCCTCTTATTCACGTACTGGCGCTGTCGTTCAGCTCGCGGGCTGCAGCTACAGCGAATATCGTCAACTTCTGGCCGGTCGGCTTTACGACGGATGCTTATGTGAAGACGCTGGGCAATTCGATGTTCTTGAAGTCGCTATGGATCGGCGCCGAACGGACGGTGCTCGGCACCGTACTGTCGATGGTCGTTGTGACGATGGCCGCCTACAGCTTGTCGAAGTCGAATTACAAATTCAAGGGGCGCCAGATCTACATCTGGGTCTTCGTCTTCACGATGCTGTTCTCGGGCGGACTCATTCCGTCTTACATTCTGATCAGCAAGCTGCACTTGATCGATACGATCTGGGCGCTCGTGCTTCCGCCAGCCGTCAGCGTATGGAACATGATTCTAATGCTCAACTTCTTCCGCACGATCCCGGAGGATCTGGAGGAGGCAGCCTTCATCGATGGAGCGGGCCATCTGAGGGTGCTATGGAGCGTGTACTTGCCTGTATCGATGCCGTCGATTGCGACGCTGTCGTTGTTCACGATGGTGTTCCATTGGAACTCGTGGTTCGACGGAATGATCTATATGTCCAACCCGGATGGGTATCCGCTGGCGACTTATTTGCACTCTATGATTGTAAGTGACAACCTGTCGCGAATTGGTGTAACATTGGATAGTATAGAAAATTTCTCCAACCGAACGATCAAAGCGGCTCAGATCTTCATTGGCGCGCTGCCGATTCTGATTGTCTATCCGTTCCTGCAGAAGTATTTTGTCAAAGGGATCGTTCTTGGCTCGGTGAAATCGTAACCGGATCGCACCAGGGCCTATCCTACTACTGAATCGGGGGAGCTCATGTTCAGAATTAGACGCAGACCTGCTGGTACGCTCAATATTTTCACGAAGGTCATGATTGTCATCGTTCTGATGCTCATCCCGATTATTGCCATGTACAATTCCTCGAACAAGACCAGTACTCGCGTTGTCGAGCAAGAGCTGCTGCAGATCAACCTGAATCGCATACATTTCTTCGTTGAGCAGATGGATGTTGAGGTGAACCGGCTGTGGCGGGCGGCATTCGTCATCGCGGCTGATCCGGATACGCTGCAGCTGCAGCTTCGAACTCAATCCGTACCTGATTACTCCATGCTGGAGACCAAGAGGATGCTCCTCCAGAAGCTCGACATGCAGTCGACCTCCTTCGAATGGGAGAATGACTTCACGGTCTACTCGCCGATGTCGGATGTCGTTGCGTCTACGAATATGAAGCAGGTTTATGATTCCGCGTATTTCAAGGATTCGGTCTATGACCATTGGGATTATCGCGTCACGCTGACAGATCGAGGACCGGAGAGGGCGTTCGTCCGCGTGCTGAACACGCCGTTCGAGTCATTGACGAAGCTCGGCGACCCGAATTTGTATGTTGAAGTGACGTTTACAGCTGATAATTTGGTCAAAATGCTCGACCGGTTCATGCAGGGCAGCGCCTCGCAGCCGTTTCTCTACCACCCCGATTATGATCCGATCATGTCTCGCGAGCTCGACCCCGAGCTGATTGAAGCGATGGCGGAGCAGTTTAATAGGATGAAAGCGGAGAGCCCCGCTGAAGGCTCGGTCACAATAACGTTTCGCGATGAGCCGTATCTCGTCAACTATGTCGCTTCATCCTCGCTTGGCTGGTATTTGGTCGATTTTCAGCCTATGAAGCAGGTGCTGGAGCCGATAAATCATAGCAAGCTGACGTTCTATGGCGCAGGCTTGCTGCTGCTGTTGATGGGAATCGCAAGCGCGGCGCTGCTGTACCGCAATGTGCAGAAGCCGATCAATGATCTGATTCGAGGCGTGAAGTCGCTTCGGCGCGGGGCTTACGATCATCGGATTAAGAGCGGACCGAACAATGAGTTCCATTATTTGATCGAGCAGTTCAATCTGATGTCCGAGGATATCCAGACGCTGATCGATAAGGTGTATGCGGAGCAGCTTAGCGCTAAGGAGTCTTCGCTTAAGCATTTGCAGGCGCAGATCAATCCACATTTTCTATACAACAATTTCGCTTATATTCAGAGCATGGCGCAGCTGGATCGGACGAACGTCATTATCGCCTTTACGCAGCACTTAAGCCGGTATTACCGGTATACGACGCGGACGGAGCAGCAGCTGACGGTATTGGCCGAGGAGATGGACCTGATTGGCAACTACTTGGAGATTCATCGCATGCAGTCAGAGCGGCTGCATTATGAGGAGCATATTGAAGAAGAGCTGATGTCGAAGCTCATGCCTCGTCTGTTGTTCCAGCCGCTTGTCGAGAATGCAATCGTGCATGGTATGGAGGGCAAGAGAGGCCAGTTCGAGATTGTCATTACCGGCAGCAGGACGCCAGATGGCTGGGAGCTTGTTGTAGAGGACAATGGCGTTGGGATGAAGCAGGGCGATCTGTTTGCGCTGCGGCATTCGTTGACCTTACAGACGAGCGCGGATCACAGCCTAGGGCTGCGAAACGTGCATCAGCGTCTTAAGCATTATTACGGACCGTCTTCGGGGTTAATAATCGATCATTCGCCGCTTGGAGGACTTCGCGTTGGGCTGAAGATTAAGGACGGAGGCGATTAACGATGCTGGAGGTTCTAATCGTAGACGATATCCCATCTCAAGTTGATAGTATCGCCGCTACCATTCCGAGAGACGAGCTGGACATAGGCGCTATTCATAAGGCTTATTCCGGAGAAGAGGCCTTGCAGCTCTATCGGGACCATAACATCCATATCGTCATTACCGATATCCGAATGCCAGAGATGAGCGGCGTTGAGCTCATTCGGGAAATTCGCGAAATGGGGCGCAAGGCCAAAATTATCGTCATTTCGGGATACGCGGATTTCGAATATGCGCAAAGCGTAGTCCCTTATAATACATCCGGATATATGATGAAGCCGGTTGACCCGGATCAGCTGCGGGTGAAGCTGAACCAACTGTCCGAGGAGATTGCGAGCGAGCGCAAGCTGCAGGAGCAGCAGCAGCGCGATACTTACGCGCTTCGCGAGAGCCTTCCGGCACTTCGCAATGAGCTGCTCAATCGGCTGTTGTATGACAACGGCATACCATGCGCGGAGCTGGAACGGAAGCTGTTTCTGCTGAACGTTCCTTTTCCACTCCAACAGAAGGCAGGCTTGTTCATCGTCAGGCTGGAGGGCAAGCTTCAGCAATACGAGCGGATGGACAAAGAGCTGATCGAATATGCCGTCACCAATATGGCGGAGGAGCTGTTTCGCGAAGACTTCCATCTCTGGTGCTGCCGGGATCAGAACGAATATCTCGTGTTTCTCGTTGCGCCGAAGGAGGGGAACGGGACTAGAGGGCAGATGCCTCAGCATGTGATGGATGTGCAAGCAGCGGCGCTTAAGAAGAAAGCCGAAGCGCTCTTGAACGGCACGATCTCAATCATTGTGGCACAGAACTGGGCGAGCTTCCCCGAAGGGGTGCCCCAGCTGTATCGATCGGTTATCGATGGGATGCGGATGATCGAAGAGAAACGGCAGAGCGTGTTTCTTCGTTTCGCAGGCAAGCAGGCCCAGCCTCGGATCGGAACATTGACTTCGCTTTATCGGCCGCCTCTCCTGATGTATTTGCTGGATACAGGGAACTGGGCGCAGGCGGAGGAGAAGCTGAAGGAGGTTTTCGCGGAGCTGAGGAGCGTCAACTACCCGCCGGAGCATGCGAATGAAGCGTACTTCGCCATAGCGAATGCTTATCAATATATGGCGCATAAGAAAGGCAAGCTGCTGAGCGAGTACGGCGCCCCTTCCTTCGGCCTCATGCCGGCGGCTCCTTCGCTTGGTCAGCTGGAGAAGTGGGCGTTCATGATTCTACGCAATCTGCGGGAGCAGTCAGCCGATTCGTCTGACAGGCAGAAGGGGCTGGTGGACCGGGTGCATGCGTTCATCGAGAAGAACATCAATGACAACCTGTCGCTGCAGACGATTGCGGCGCATATCGATCTGCATCCTGCGTATTTGTCGAGAGCCTATCGGGCAGAGACGGGTAACAATCTAAGCGATTTTATTTTGCGCTATCGGATGGAGCTGGCTTCGTATCTATTGCGCAGCAGCGACAAGAAAATTTACGAGGTTGCCCAGACGGTCGGTTATCAGGCCGTGCCGCATTTTATTAAGCTGTTCAAGGCGTTCACGAAGATGACGCCGCAGGAGTTTCGCGATCGGGCGGGGGTGTAATGAAGCAGGTGGAAGTACAAAGGTCGCTAACCGGATATTCAGGTTAGTGATCTTTGTCGCGTTATCGTCAGCTGGGAGGGAGAACGCCTAACGGTTGCCGGCGTGCTTATTTGCCCTGAAAACCGGGATTCCAAATTGTAACGGTTGTAGATGTACTTATTGGGTCGGATTCCACTCGAAAGTGAGCAAAACCGCCTAAATAGCCACGTTAGCAACCGTTATTTGTTGAAATGACCTCTCCGCAGCACAATAGCCACGTTAGCAACCGTTAGACGAACTCCGCTTGTCTCCATCCTACATAAGTGTGTGCGAACGTTGCGCTGACGTGGGACTGTATCGAATCGATGAAATATCTGTTGACCCGTCCCTGTCCCATCACAATAGATACCGCGTCCGCCGATTGAGAAGAAGAACGCCTAACGGTTGCCATCATGCTTATTTGCCTTGAAAACCGAGATTCCAAATTGCAACGGTTGTAGATGTACTTATTAGGTCGGATATTACTCGAAAGTGGGCAAACCGCCCAAGTAGCCACATTAGCAACCGTTAAATGTAGAAATGACCTCTCCGCAGCACAATAACCACTTTAAGTACCGTTAGACAAACTCCGATTGTCTCCATCCTACATAAGTATGTGCCAACGTTACGCTGACGTGGGCTGTATCGATTCGATGAAACCGTTGCGATGATGTCAGTCCATCCTCAAGCAGGTTGTTTGATATGAAAAATAAAGAATAAGTACATGCTTAATATTGTATGTACCGGGGGCTGTACGGATTATGCAACAAGAAGCTAGAATTAAACGTAGTAATGCCATGTGGAAGAATGCGTAAATTGAAATAGTGGAGGAGCAAGCTATGAACCTTGAATCCGTCATGCAGGAGCTCGAAGCGCTGGGCAAGGAACGGTTGAAGAAAATGTACATCTCCAATGGCGCGCACGAGCCGCTCTTCGGAGTGGCAACAGGCGAGATGAAGCCTCTCTTCAAGAAAATCAAAATAAATCAAACGCTGGCGGACGAGCTGTATGCGACTGGCAACTATGACGCGATGTATTTTGCCGGCATCATCGCCGATCCGAACGGGATGACAGAGGCGGACTACGAGCGCTGGATGGACAGTGCTTACTTCTACATGCTCTCTGACTTCGTTGTGGCCGTCACCTTGTCGGAGGCGGATATCGCGCAGAAGATCGCGGATAAGTGGATCGCAAGCGGCGACGAGCTGCGCATGTCGGCAGGCTATAGCTGCTACTGCTGGATGCTCGGCAATCGGAAGGACAGCGAGTTTGATGAAAATAAAATTGCCGCTATGCTCGAAACGGTACGCCATACGATACACGATGCTCCGCTGCGCGCGAAGTATTCGATGGGTAATTTTCTATATACGGTGGCTGTATCGTATGTGCCTCTCCATCATAAAGCCGTCGAGACGGTCGAGGCGATTGGTCCTGTAGAGGTTGTCAAAGGCGGCAAGAGCATGGTCCTAAGCACCGCAGCGAATATTCAGAAGGCGATGGATAAAAACCAGCTTGGATTTAAACGCAGACATGTCCGGTGTTAGTTCGGAGAGACAACGGATTGATGCAGGGAGTGTGTTAACAAGGTGGCTTGACAGCCTGATATAAGAAAATAGTGACAAGCATGTCTAAGGAAGAATTAATTGAAGTTATTCTTCTGGCGTGTTACTAATGGCTGCCGTCCGTCGGAATGGTAAAGGCGGCATCTCATGATTTGGCGATTTTATCCCCAGTCAAGCCCGCCTTTCTTCAGGCGGGTTTTTCATTTTACCGTGGCGGCCATTATTTATTAGCTATGGATTATGCCCGAGTTGTGCTAAGATTTCATGAGGGATATGGCCCAGCAATGTACGGATCATTCATTAACGCAGCGTAAGGAGATAAGAAGTCGATGGAAGACAACAATAAACCGAATGTCGAGGAAACGGCAGGGCCGAAGAAGATCAGTCTGGCGGAAGCCATGAAACGTAAGCTGGAAGAGAAGAAGCAAGCACAGTCCCAGAACAAGAAGCAGCAGTCGCATCTGAACACAGGCGTTCAGAAGATGACGAGCCAGATCAAGAAGAAGCCGAACAATCAGAAGAAGCGGACTGGCGTCTAAAGATTTGAACGAATTAAAGGGTGTAAAGCCAGCCAGTCTATTGATGGAGTGATCATTTGAGCAAGGGCAAAGGTACAGGCAGAGGAACCGATAAGAAGGGCTGGAATCGTTGGCAGGCAAGCGCGAATAGGAAGAAGAATGCGCCTAAGCCTTACACAAGCAAAGGCACGAAGGCCAAAAGTGATGCAACAGCCGCTGCTGCAAAGTCTAAAGCGGATAAGAAATAGAAGTATAGCAATACACAATAATGAGGGGTGATCATCTGGGTAAGCATAAGCCAATGTCATTTGATGATTTGTTGCTGGAGTTGAAAGGTCAGAAGACGGTTCAAGAGGATCCGAAGCATGTACCGTTCGAGAAGCTGTTCCATGAGTCGTTCATGGAGAAGTATACGAATATGAGCAGCTTTGCGTCATTCATGGAGAAAGGCAATTTCCAAGCGAATACACGCGAGGAGATGAAGAACATTCAAGACGAGCTGTTCGATCGTCATGTGGCAAGAGAGACGAAGTTCTCGGGCTGGCAAGCGATGCTCGATACAGCGACGAAGGAATATGAAGCGAAGTAGCATGAGCTGACTGATAAGAAGCGTTCGAACATCCGTACAAGGCTGCGGGAGGTTCTGGACGCTTTTTTGTTTCTCGTAATACTTTCACCATGTTCAATCTTTTCCTATCATGCGAAGATAGCTCCAAGAGGAGTTGAATAAATCTATGGCTTATCAAAATATTAACGGCGTACGCGTCTGGGGAAAGCCAGACGACGGAGCGCTGGCGCAAGCGGCAATATGTGCGGAACATGGGAACGTCGTGCAGACGCTGCTCATGGCGGACCATCATAAAGGCTACAGCCAGCCAATCGGCGGCGTAGTCGTCTATGACGGGCAAATCTCCCCTTCCGGTGTCGGCTATGACATCGCATGCGGGAATAAGGCTGTACGGACGAATCTGTTAGCAGCTGACATTAAGCCGAAGCTGACGCGCTTCATGGACGAGATTGCACGGCGCATTTCCTTCGGAGTCGGTCGAGTCAATAATGAGAAGGTTGATCATGACTTGTTCGATGATCCCGATTGGAATGTGTACAAGGCGGTTGGCAAGCAGGAGCATGACAAGCTGAAGGCGTTGGCGCAGAGCCAGCTCGGCACGGTCGGCAGCGGCAATCACTTCGTTGATTTGTTCGAAGAGGCGTCGACGGGACGTCTGTGGGTCGCGAATCATTTTGGCAGCAGAGGGTTCGGACATAAGACAGCCAGCGGATTCATCAATCTCGCTGCGGGCAGAGATTTCCTGGGCAATGCTCCTGGGGAGAAGATGGATCAGCCGCCTGTTCTGTTGGATTTGAGCAGTGAGCTTGGTGATATGTACGACCGCGCGATGAGGCTGGCCGGGCGTTATGCGTACGCGGGAAGGGATTATGTGATTCGTCAGGTGCTGTCCATATTAGGTGCGGAAGCCGATTACGAGGTGCATAATCATCATAACTATGCTTGGAAAGAGACGCACAACGGCCGGGAAGTCGTTGTCGTTCGCAAAGGAGCGACGCCATCGGCGCCTGGTCAGGTAGGTTTCATAGGCGGAAGCATGGGCGATATCTCGGTTATTGTGAAGGGCAAAGACAGCGCAGAGAATCGAGACGCTTATTACAGCACCGTTCATGGAGCGGGTCGAGTAATGAGCCGCACACAGGCGGCGGGCCGAATGAACTGGAAAACCCGTACTCGCTCCGGCGGCCAAATCTCGCAGAAGCAGATGATGGATGCGGTTCGGGATTACGGTGTGGAGCTGCGCGGCGCAGGGACCGATGAGAGTCCATTCGTTTATCGGAAGCTGCAAGAGGTGCTGGACGCTCATTCCGAAACGATCGAAGTGATGCATGTGCTGAAGCCTATCGGCGTGTGCATGGCTGGAGCAGATGAGTTTGATCCTTATAAAGATTGAATGACTAGAGACGCCAGGGCTGGACGGCCTGCGCGTCTTCTTGTTATTCCTTCTCTAAACACCTATAAAAAACAAAGCCTGTCATTAAATTTGTAAAGTGTGTTGAATACGCTTACTTGGTAATATCTAGTTGTGCTTAGAGCGAACGAATCATCGTACAAAGCGCACAAGGAAACAAACCATTATTCCGAGAGGGGGGACAACAAACAATCACATCACGAATGTCACAATACGTAGAATGCTCTGCAGCTAGAATCGATTGGCAGGACGCTCGCAGCAAGTGACAATTAATAAATAAAACATTGGAGGTATTAATGATGATGAAATGGTCGAAGAAAGCGGTAATGACGGTTCTGGCAGCAACAATGAGCATGGGGATGTTCGCGGCAACCTCGAGTGCGGCAACTGATTACTGGCAGAACTGGACGGACGGCGGCGGTACGGTTAACGCGACGAACGGATCGGGCGGCAATTACAGCGTTAACTGGAAGAACACAGGTAACTTCGTTGTTGGTAAGGGCTGGAATACAGGCTCGCCTAACCGGACGATTAACTACAATGCGGGTGTATGGGCGCCATCAGGCAACGGCTATCTGACGCTTTATGGATGGACGCGCAATTCGCTCATTGAGTATTATGTCGTAGATTCTTGGGGAACATATCGCCCTACCGGATCGTACAAAGGAACGGTTTCGAGCGACGGCGGCACGTACGATATTTACACGACTACTCGTACGAACGCGCCTTCCATCGACGGCACCGCAACGTTCACGCAATTCTGGAGCGTTCGTCAGTCGAAGCGTCCAACGGGCAGCAACGTTTCGATCACGTTCAGCAACCATGTTAACGCATGGAAGAGCAAAGGCATGAATCTGGGCAGCAACTGGTCCTATCAAGTGCTGGCGACGGAAGGCTACCAAAGCAGCGGCAGCTCGAACGTAACGGTCTGGTAATCAATTATTGGATGGCGAAGGACTGCCGGCTTACCGCCGGCGGTCTTTAGCTTTCCTGAGTGCGTATGGAGACAAGTCTATGGGAGATATCGCGATGAGAAGATTATCCGTTTGTGCGGCAATAGTCGTACTGGCTGCTATTGTCAGCGCTTGTTCGCAAGCCTCGTCTGCGAATACGTCGCCGAAGTCTGACACGGATCAAGCTAAGGCGGGTCAGCTCGTTCTTGTTAAAGGCGGGACATTCAAGAGTACCAAGTCTAACTTTTACGGAAATTCCATCACATTGCCTGACTTTTATATCGGTCAGTATGAAGTAACCCAGCGTGAATGGATCGAGGTTATGGGAACCAATCCATCGCAGTTTAAGGGCAACGATCGGCCAGTAGAGATGGTGAGCTGGTACGACGCTGTCGAATACTGCAACAAGAGAAGCATGAAGGAAGGGTTAACGCCGTATTATACGGTCGACAAGAGCAAGCAGGATCCGGACAACAAGAGCGAATATGATACGGTCAAATGGATCGTAACAATCAATGCTGATGCCAACGGCTACCGACTGCCGACAGAAGCGGAATGGGAGTATGCAGCAAGCGGAGGCCAGTTGAGTCATAGCTACACATATAGTGGAAGCAATGCTCCAGATGAGGTCTCATGGAACTGGCGGAACGCGGGTAAGAAGTATCTGTCAGGCGACTGGAACTGGCCAATCATTGAATCCAATCTCAATACGACGAAGAACATTGGCGGCAAGAAGCCTAATGAGCTCGGGCTCTATGATATGTCAGGCAATATAAGAGAGTGGAGCTGGAACTGGTACGGAGACGGCTTGGATAATAGCAGCGGCGCTCTGCGTGTGGTGAAGGGCGGCGGCTGGCTGGGCGACGTGGTGAGCAACGAGGTTTCTTACCGTGGCAAGTTCGAGGCGAGTGGATTTGGCCCTGATCAAGGCTTTCGAGTTTGTCGGAATGTATAAATACGCGTAGGACGGCGAATAAGGATGGATCTTCCTGCAGGCACAGGAACGTAACAATGCATATTCGCTGCGCAAGACCCTCAATCTCTGCTGAGATTGGGGGTTTATTAGGTTTGGATGACGCCGCATGAAGGTGTGACGATGCAGCCGAAACCATTGCAGGGAGAGTCGTCGCGTGGCATACGCTTACGGTTGCTATAGTGGTTATTTGACCAAATTTGGCGGGGGTGCAGGTTGTAACGGTTGTGAATCGGCCTTAACTGTCCCGAAAACATAAGAAATCGGCCGCTAATGGTGAAATAGCCATGTTGGCCACCGTTAGCGGATCGATTACGCGATTTTTCTGCGAATAACAACAATAGCAACCGTTTCGAACGCATGGATATCTGGGGACCACCATATGGTGTCCCAATATTGCTATGCTGCACCCAACATCTCGCGAGTCTCTTGGTGATCGAGTAATGATTCCTGCGAAGAATGCAGCTTTAATACGTTGATACGGAGCGGAGATACCAAAACCTGCCAATGTGCAGGTTCTAGGGCTTGATAAGCGGTTATCGATCAACGTTGGCTGAATTACCTGCACTTTGGCAGTTTGTCCCAGCCGGTACGTAAGTCCGCCGGTGATTCCTGCATTTTGGATGGTTTGTAGTGTCGTCGCCGTTTCGCCGTCTCGCCGTCGTCGTCTCGTCGACCCCGTCCCCGTCATCTGATCTGATTGGGTGCGTAGACACACGTGGTCCAGCGCTAAAACCTCACTGCCCTCATAGCAGGGAAGGCTTGGGTGGCCCCTGGACAGCTTGCTGTTGTTTCTTTTCGAGAATATACGAGCCTAGCCTACGCCTTAAAATGTACCACCGCACTATAATGCATCTTCTTATGGTTCGGATCAAACACGACGTTGTGCGTGACGTTATGCACCTGCAGCATAAGCGCCTTGTTCTTCTCGATCTGCTCTTCGATCTTCTTCTCCAGCGTCCTCATATCATAGGCCTCGAAGCATTCGACCTTATCTGTAATCCTCTCCAGCATAAAGCTCATTGGCTTCACCTCTTATTCGTCTTGTTGAAAGCATGACTCGTATATCCTATCACTATCCCTGTGTTCTCTGCCAGAGGGAGTCACGCATTCCTCCTTATTCTAGCAAACTCCCTACTATCTCTATTGATTCGACAGAAGATGGTTACAAAATATGACATTATATGATATAGTAAATTTTGTAACAATTATCAGATACATATAGAGTGAAAATAATTTGGGAGGGTACATGAGCATGAAGTTTAAGAAGTCTACGATTATTGCATCTATCGTTGCGTTCGGCTTAGTATGCGGAGCAATCGGGGCGGGCGCTGCTACGGGAGTCAAGCAGATCAAAGCAGCACTTAACTACAATCTGAAATTTAGCATCGACGGTGAAAGCTGGACGCCTAAAGACGCGAAAGGCAACGCGATGGCTCCGATTATCTATAACGGATCGACTTACCTGCCAGCGCGTGCGATCGGCGAGGCGTTGGGCGCAAGCGTAGCGCTGAAAGGCTCCACGATTCATATTGAAACCGGCAATAGCGGTATTCCATATAATGATGCCAGCGACTCATCATCGGGAGGCAAGTCGAATGGCGGGTCCACTACGGGCGGAAGCACATCTTCGTCGGGAGGCGTAATCAAGCTCTCGGGAAGCACTGCATCCATGGAAGAGAAGATGCGTGCAGAAGCGTTGGTGCTCATTCATCTCTACGGTGACGCGCTTGAGGCAGGAAGTCCGGATAAAGTGCTGAATTATATCGACAAAATCGTGTCTGATCCGCTCGATGATTCTCCGTTATCGTTAGGCGCGCCTTATTATAAGGAGAAGTTCGAGAAGTTCTTTGAGGCTGTAACTTCACAGAATGATGCCGATGTCATTCAAGACTATGCGGATGCCATGCAGGCTGCTACGCTCAAGGAAGTAGAGACGAGTTATGTAAGCGACAAATCGGAATACTCGCAGAGCTTCAGCTACAGCTTCTATCCCGAAAGCTTCGACGCATTCAGCTCAGTCTATATCTACTTTACGTTCAATGCTGAAGAGTACGATTCTTCTAACTTCCTGTTAGGCGAGCTTCGCTTCGGCTAATAAGGGAGCCGGTGATCTAGGCGCTGCAGCAAGCAAGCCGGATCACTACTATTGCTCCAATAGAGAAGCCCCCAATCTCAGCTGAGATCGGGGGCTTCTTATGTTCATTTTACTAAAACAAGTCTTCTTACGCTTCCATCTTCTGCGCCGTGTACAGCTTGTAATAACGGCCGCGCATCGCCATCAGCTCATCGTGCGAGCCGGACTCGGCAATGCCCTTATCCGCAACGTACATGATGCGGTCGCAGTTCTTAACCGTCGAGAGACGGTGGGCGATGATGAACGAGGTGCGGCCCTTCAGCAGCTCATTGAGCCCCTTCTGCAGCAGCCGCTCCGTCCGTGCGTCGATCGACGAGGTTGCTTCGTCGAGAATGAGGATGCGCGGGTTGGCAAGCAGCGTGCGGGCGAACGAGATCAGCTGGCGCTGTCCTTGGGACAGCTTCGAGCCGCGTTCGTTCACCTCTGTCATATAGCCATGCTCGAACTCGCGAATGAATTCGTCGGCGCAGACGGTCTTAGCCGCAGCAATAATTTCTTCTTCGGTAGCGTCCAGTCGGCCGTAACGGATGTTGTCCATAATCGTACCGGAGAAAATAAAGCTGTCCTGCAGCATGATGCCCATCTGGCTGCGGAGCGATTCCAGCTTCACTTCAGCAATGTCGTGACCGTCGATCAGGATGCGGCCATCAGACACGTTGTAGAAGCGGGAGATCAGGTTGACGACCGTCGTCTTGCCGGCGCCCGTCGGGCCGACGAGGGCGATGCTCTCGCCTGCTTGGACATCGAAATTCAAGTTTTCCAAAATATTATGACCCGGATCATAAGCGAACGTCATGTTCTCGAATGTAATGCGGCCTTGGATTGGCGGCAATGCGCGTGCATTCGGGATGTCGCTGACCGTCACTGGCTCATCCAGTGTCTCGAAGATCCGCTCGAGATAGGAGACGGCATTGATGAAGCTGTTGTACAAGTTCGACAGGTTGAGAATCGGCTGCCAGAAACGCGCAGCGTAGCTGCTCATCGCGAGAATGACGCCGAAGGTGACTTCTTCTGGGCCCAGCGTAACTAGACCAACGAAGTAGATTGCCGTCGTAACGATTGTCGCTAGGTTATCAACCGAGAACGGGATCAGGAAGTTGAAGTACATCGCTCTCATCCACACATTGCGATAATTCGTCGATAGACGGGTGAAGGTGCCTTCGTTGCGCTTCTCCCGCGTGAAAATTTGCGTAACGCGAATGCCGCTGATGCTCTCCTGCATATAAGCATTCATGTTCGAGCTCTTATTGGATACCGCCTGCCAAGCGCGGCGCTGCTTGTTCTTGATCAGCAGAATGACGACCGCGAAGACCGGCAGACCGCCGAGAATGACGAAGCTGAGCTTCACATCGACAGCGAACATGAAGATTGCGATGAAGATCAAGTTCAAGATCTCGAGAATGAAGTTGATGATACCGTTCGATAGGACGTCGGATACCGAGTTGACGTAGTTGACGACACGGATTAGGATTTTGCCCTGCGGACGGTCGTCATAGTATTGGAACGGCAGCTTCTGCAAGTGCTTGAACAAGTCGGTACGTATGTCGAAAATAATATCTTGTCCGACGCGCGTCATGATCCGCGAACGGATCGTCGCCAGAATGACGCTGACGATGATCGTGAGGAGCGTCATCATCGCCCAGAACACCAGCGCTGATTTGTCTTTGGACGGAATCGTTACATCCACGACGTGCTGGATAATGAGCGGCGCCGAGAGTGCGATTCCTGCCGAGAGCGCGCTCAGCAGGAAGGCGATGATCATCGGCTTCTGCTGCTTCCGGATATAGACGAGTGCGCGTCTGAAGTGCTTAATATTGAAGGGGGACTCCAGATTCTCGTCGATGTCGAATTTATTCCTAGCCATGCGTAGTCGCCTGCCTTCCGATGCCTTCGTTCTGCAGCTTGAATACTTCGTAGTAGTAGCCGCGCTTCGCCACCAGCTCGCTGTGCGTGCCTTCTTCGATTACGCGGCCGTTCTCCAGAATGAGGATACGGTCCGCTTCTGCCGTCGTGGACACGCGCTGGGCGATAATGATCTTCGTGCAATCGAAGTCCAGCTCACGCAAGCTCTTCTGAATATGCTCTTCCGTCTCGTTGTCGACGGCCGAAGTCGTATCGTCGAGAATGAGGATCGGAGGCTGCACCGCCATCGCGCGTGCAAGAGCGATACGCTGCTTCTGTCCGCCGGACAGGCCGACGCCGCGTTCGCCGACAATCGTGTTGTAGCCTTCAGGCATTCGGCGAATAAAATCATCTGCTGCAGCCAGTTTAGCGAACTCCACAACATCTTCTTCCGGCATATCTGGATCACCGTAAGCGATATTGCCATCGATCGTGTCCGAGAACAGCAGGACGTCCTGCGTCGCGACACCGATATTGCCGCGAAGCTCATCGAGCTCCAGCTCACGCACATCCTTGCCGTCCACGAGTACACGTCCCTTGGTAACGTCATAGAAACGCGGAATCAGGTTGATGAGCGTTGTTTTGCCAGAGCCGGTCGCGCCCATGATGGCAATCGTCTCGCCTGGATTGACCTTGAAGCTGATGTTCTCCAGAACGGTAGCGTTATCGTATTTGAAGCTGACTTTATCGAATTGGATGGAGCCTTTGTAACGACGTTTCTCTTTCATCTTGTGCTCGTTTACGATACGCGGCTCTGCGTAGTAAACGTCGACGATCTTCGTCAGGCTGGCGAAGAAGCGTTGAATATCGTTAATAATGATGCCGATGTTGCGCATCGGGTTCGACAGACCCCAGATCAGCGCGGAGAAAGCCGAGAATTCACCGAACGTAATGCGGCCGTCCATGACGAGCATACCGCCGACAATCATGAGAATGACGTTGAAGGCTTGCGCGAACGTCTCCAGGTACGGGAAGTAATCGAGCCATACCATAGCAGCAGCCTTATTGGCTTTGGAATAGTTGATGTTCTTCTCCGTAAACTTCTGAACTTCATACTCTTCACGCGCGAACGCTTTGACCACGCGGTTGCCCGCGATATTCTCCTGCGTAATCGTGTTGAGCTGGGACAGCTTCTCCCGCAGATCGCCATACATCGGACGAACGCGTCTTGCGAAGATGAAGGCCACGATGAAGATCGGAGGCGACAGAATGAGCAGCCACCACGTGAGCTCCGCATCAATATAGAAGAAATAGACGACGGCAGCGAGGAACACCGTAAGCGATTCGATAATCGTCTTGAAAATCCACGCCATCGTATGACGCACCATATCAAGGTCACCGGTCATCTTCGTCATTAGGTCGCCCGTACGGTTATGATCGTAATAGTGCATGTCTTGCCCTTGAATCTTGTTGTACAGGAAGATCCGAACGCGATACAGCATGTTCTGCGAAGAACGCTCGTATAACAGCGTTGTAAAATAAGCCAATCCTGTCCGCAGCAGCGAGAAACCGACCATGCCTAAGCATAACGCGATGAGCAGCGACCGCTTATCGGTCAGATTCTGTACCGCGTCATCACCCGCGATGAACGTATCCACAATCCGCTGGCCGATGTACGGATTAATAATCGTAAGCGAACAGCCTACTACGGAGAGAATGAGCGCGAATATGTAACGTGTTCGATCCCCTCGCAAATTGTGCCAAAGCCACTTCAATTGAAACATTGTTTGATCACCAGCTTCTGTAAGTTGTGGTTTCTCTACCCCCGGGAATAGTTGCTCCCGAATTGCAAACTATGGAGATTATATCACGCTTACAAAGAAAGCCACCCGACACAATTCCGACACAGAACGGATTGCGGGGCAAATTATCGGAATGCGTGAATTGAGGGCGGTGAAACCTTACTTTTTCGCGAAATGTTTCGGATATGCTTCCGATTTCTCACTAGTTCTGTATTATTACGAAGGGGTTAAGGATTATTATATTTTCCAGTGCTGGAATAACTATTTTATGGTAATTGTGGAGGAGTAGTAGGAAGTGGTGGTCATTCACTTGCTAGGACCAATGGGATATACTTGCACTACGAGGTGAGACGATGAACACCATAAACGTAGAACTGGTAACCAAGCTAATACGCAAGCAATTTCCGCAATGGTCGCATCTGCCGATCAAGCCTGTTGCGAAAGGCGGATATGATAACTTTACGTTTCATCTAGGGGATAAGATGAGCGTAAGGCTGCCTAGAGATGCGGGACATGCTCCACAGGCGGAGAAGGAAGCGCTCTGGCTCCCGAAACTGGCACCTCACCTATCGCTGCCGATACCAGCACCGCTAGCCAAGGGCGTGCCGGATGAAGACTATCCGTTCCACTGGTCCGTCAATCGATGGATCGAAGGGGATACGCTGAGGCGGGACAATATCTCGGGCATGCATGCGCTCGCTGTTGATCTCGCTGCATTCCTGAAGGAATTGCATGCTGTGGATGCATCGGACGGTCCGCTCGGCGCGGAGCATAACTACTTTAGAGGTTGTCCGCTAACCGTGTACTTGTTCGATGAATGGACGCTCGGAGCCTGTAAGGCGCTTGGCGATGTGATAGACGCGGAGAAGTGTCTGCGAATCTGGGAAAGGGCCAAGGCAACTAAGTGGACGAGGGAGCCGGTATGGATTCACGGAGATATCGCGCCGGGCAATCTGTTAGTCACTGACGGTAAGCTATCGAGTGTGATTGATTTCGGCGTGATGGCGGTCGGTGACCCAGCAGCTGATCTAGCGATAGCTTGGACATTCTTTGATAAGGAGAGCAGGCAAGTATTCTTGCGCGAGCTGGATCTTGGGGAAGACACCGTGGATCGGGCAAGAGGCTGGGCATTGTGGAAGGCGCTTGTCACTTGCTGGTGGGACGGAATCGAGTCCGAGTCAGGCAGAGAGGCGAAGAAGGTTATTGAGGTGTTGGTTCACTCAGATCACCATCCCTAACATCTCGGCTAAGTTGGCAAAAGGAAGGTGTTTCGCCTCGTCGGTCGCGTAAACAAGCTTGGTCGAGTAATGAGACAGCTCAGGTGCCTCGTTCTGTTCCATCGCTAGCTTAGGGAATACTCGGCTGAACAGCTTCGCCGTATTGAGGGCATCGTCAAGCGCATTGTGTAATGCCGTGGAACGGATGTTCTGGAGGGGAAAGATGGCTTTTGTCGAAATACACTTCTTGTAGAAGTATCCTACAGACTGCCAATGAGGAGTGTCATCACATCATGATCGATAAAGTCATCCGCATCTTCAACATTATTAATGCGATTCAAGCTAACCCAGGCATCTCAGCAGCGGATCTTTCGCTCAAATGCGATGTGAATATACGAACGATTTATCGCGATCTCGATACGGTAAGCTTGATTGCCCCGATTGTTAATGAGGGAAGAGGTACGGGATACCGCTTCTTGGGCAAGTTCTTCCTATATCCACTCAACTTCTCCGAGCAGGAAGCGCTCGTATTCTCGCTGCTGCCCTCCGTACTGGATCGGGACAAGCTCCCGCCAGGCTTCGAGACCGCATACGATAAAGTGATGGCCACGCACCTGAAGGAGAAGTCGCGGCAGAACAATATTATTGAAGACATCTCCAACATCATTCAGATGGGGACGCCTGCTTATCGGAAGGAAAGTCCGAACTATCTGCAGCCGATCATCCAAGCGATTCTGGAGCAGCGAACGATCCATACCGTCTATCATACACAGTCGCGGAACAAGACAACGGAGCGGCAGATCGATCCGTACTATCTGGTGCCGCGTGATCAGAAGTTTTATTTGATCGGCTACTGCCACCTGAAGCAGGATATTCGGACGTTTCGCATCAGCCGCTTCCTGAAGGTAGAGATCTCGAGTGAGACATTTGACAAGGGCGGTTTCAACATCAAGAAGTATTTGAAGAATACATGGTCCATTGAGAGCGGCGATCGCAATATTACGTTCAAGGTCCGGTTCAACGCCGAAGTGGCGCGGTATATCAAGGAAGAAGAGCTGTTCGTTCATCCGCGGATGAAGGACAACAAGGACGGCAGCATGACGTTCGAAGTGACCGTGAACAACGAGAAGGAGTTCATGCGCTGGGTGCTGCAATATGGCCCTGCAGCTGAGATTCTCGAGCCCAAGTCGGCGCGGGAGCAGTTGAAGAACCAATTGGCAGAGTGGAATCGCATGTATCAATAGAATAGAAGGATTGTGTTGTGTGGACCTCGCGGATACGGGGTCTTTTTCTATTGTGCAAAATCGAACGTTTATTCGCTGACATGGGGGTGTCTTAAGGAGGGGATATGATGAGAGAACAAGAACGGTGCAGCCGCGAGTGCTGAGCACGCATACTTACTAGGAGGAATAAGGAATGAAGCAGCCCATCTACATTGCTATTACGGGAACGAGACATTATTACGGAACGGATTTCTTGAAGCCAGGACAGCCCGTCTGTCTGGTGAAGGAGCCAGAGAACGGCCGTGACCAGGAGGCCATCAGAGTTGAAATGCCGCCGATCGGCAAGATCGGCTACGTAGCGAACAGTGTACATACAGTTCCCAAAGGGTGCAGCAGCGCGGGCAGAATCTATGATCTAATCGGACAGCGGGCCGACGGGATTATTCGATTCGTGGTTAAGGATCAGGCGATCGTGGAACTGGCACTGGGTGGGCGTCCAGCTAAGAGCGAGGACCAGTTACAGGACGAGATATTCTGTACGATCATACGGGCGTCGGATAGCAAGGAGTGGCTGCGTTAATTACAGTGGGAGTGGAACATTAATCTCGCAATATACAATGATTAACAAAGGGATATAGTGGATGATAGCGAAAATAATAGGATGGTACTTTAGGGCTACAGCTTTCTAGTTCTAATTAAGTATGAAACTATTATTCGAACAAATGTTTGAGACACACGCCTGTCATCTAAGCTTTGATAAGCTCGGTTTACGATGATGAGGAGTGGATTTGAATGCCGTCACATGAGGTTTCCCCGGAGCTGCAGTCGATGCTGGCAGATCTCCAATGGACGATAGAGCAAGCACAGGAGGCTTTCGATAGAGGCTACGAGGCAGAGGGGCGCCTGATCTTGAGGTCTCGTGCGGATGAAATATTGCGGCTTGCGGTTCTTACGGATGACGTGGAGATACGGAGAGAATTGGTTTTGGTGTATGAGGGGTTGGGGCGGGTTTGATATGGCTAGGAATTAATAGAGTGTTGCTCATAAAAGGGTATTTGTTTAGGTGCTGTCTTATGTATGGTCATGATGTATATTAGTAATGTATTGTTGTGAAAGATGAGCTATGGAACTTATGATTGTTGAGTAATGGAGGAACTACATAATATGAAAAAGCAGATATACGTTGTTGGTGCAGTGATTGTAGATGGTAACAAGGTTTTGTGTGCACAACGTGGAGCGAACCAGTCGTTACCTTTGAAGTGGGAATTTCCCGGTGGGAAAATTGAAAGTGGTGAAACACCCCAACAAGCTTTGCAACGTGAGATCATGGAAGAGATGAAATGCAATGTTGAAATTGGTGAACAGGTTGAGCATACAAGTTATGAATATGATTTTGGAGTAGTACACCTAACAACCTTTTATTGCAGGTTAGTATCAGGGACACCTGTCTTAACAGAACATGCATCAATTATTTGGAAGGAAGCGGACCAATTGGATTCACTTGATTGGGCTCCTGCTGATATTCCGGCGATCCAGAAGATAATGGGTCAACATTTGGATATCTGAAATCGAAAAGGACAAGAGTTGGCATGCGACTTTGTCCTTTTCCTTTTTAATAAAAATTTGAGGGGCTTCGTGATATGACTAACACAGCATTGGTAAATGAAGGTAGTATCTATACTACATTATTCCCGCAAATTGGAACGGACTATGTTAACTACTCTCCGAAACTACTCGTTAACAATCCAAGTACAAATGTAAATGTGTTAAGTGAAATTGTCGATGGGCTCGCACAATGTCAGTCTTTCATGTTTATTGTTGCATTTGTAACGGAGAGTGGATTGGCGGCACTTAAATCTTATTTATTTGATTTGAAACGTAAAGGAATTAAAGGAAAGCTATTAACATCAACCTATTTACACTTCAACCATCCTAAGGTTTTCCGAGAACTATTAAAAATCGAAAACTTAGAGGTTCGTTTAACTGATTTAGAGGGCTTTCACTCAAAGGGATACATATTCAATAATACCCAAGATAATATGCTTATTATCGGGAGTACGAATCTGACAGCAAATGCATTGAAAGTAAACTACGAATGGAATGTAAAGCTACAGTTACTCCCTACTGAGAGCTTTATGAAGCAAATTCGCAGCCAATTTGAAGATGTTTGGCAGGAGTCGCATGCTCTATCTGAGGCATGGATCTCGGATTATGAATTTACATATATAAAATATGCTGCCAAGAAAACAATCGAAGAGGAGTTTGCTTTAGTTCTACAGAACGTAAAGTCTAAAGAAGGTGCTGCATCAACGATTGAGCCTAATAAAATGCAAACAGTGGCACTGGATAAAATTAAGGAACTACGTCAATCAGGTGAGAATAAAGGACTTATAATATCAGCAACCGGTACAGGTAAAACCTATCTCGCAGCATTCGATGTTAGAAATTTTGCGCCGAAGAGAATGCTCTTTATCGTACATAGAGAGCAGATACTAGTTAAGGCTAAGAGTGATTTCTTTATAGTAGTCGGGGGAAATGAAAATGAGTACGGTCTTTTATCCGGAACAGAAAAGGATATTACGGCCAAGTATTTATTTGCAACAGTACAAACGATTTCTAAGCCTGAGGTTTTGGAGCAATTCGATCGAACCGAATTTGATTATATTCTTATTGATGAAGTACACAAGGCTGGAGCAAGCTCCTATCATAAAGTACTTGACTACTTTGAACCCAAGTTTTTGATGGGGATGACAGCGACTCCTGAGCGAACGGACGACTTCAATATTTATGAGTTATTTGATTACAATGTTGCCTATGAAATCCGTTTACAAGCAGCACTAGAAGCGGATATGCTATGCCCATTTAATTACTTTGGAGTAACCGATTTCGAATATGATGGTGAAATTCTAGATGACGCAGCAATGTTGTCGCAGTTGGTTACAGAAGAACGTGTAACGCATATTATTGAGAAGATAGAGTATTACGGGTTTTCTGGAACGAAGATACGAGGACTCATATTCTGTAGTCGCAAAGAAGAAGCGATACAACTAGCTCAAATAATGAATACACGTGGTTATATCACTACTGCATTAACTGGGGATCATAGTATTGAATACCGGGAAGCGCAGGTTAAGGCACTTGAGCAAGGTGAATTAGAATATATTATTACGGTGGATATTTTTAATGAAGGTATCGACATTCCCTCTGTAAATCAGGTGGTTATGCTAAGGCAAACACAGTCTAGCATTGTATTCATTCAGCAGTTAGGCCGGGGTTTAAGAAAACATGTTTCGAAGGAATTTGTGACTATTATAGACTTCATCGGTAACTACAAGAATAATTATATGATTCCGATTGCTTTGTCAGGTGATAAATCCTTTAACAAAGATAATATTCGGAGGAATATGAAGGATACAAGCTATATCAAAGGGGTTTCCACAATAAACTTTGAGGAAGTGGCGAAACAATTAATCTATAAGTCGATTACAAGCAGTAATCTGACTGAATTTAAAAAGTTAAGAGATGCTTATACCGAATTAAAGAATAGATTAGGGCGTATTCCTCTTCTCCATGATTTTATAATCAATGATTCGATTGACCCGATGGTTATTGTTAAGGGTTACAGTAACTATCAACAATTCTTATTGAAATTAAAAGAAACGGTTCCAATGTTAACTGACTTTGAGGATAAAGTATTATCGATGCTTTCAGCCGAAGTTTTAAATGGAAAGAGGAAGCATGAGATCATTTTATTAGACTTGTTGTTAAATCAAGATAGAGTCTCGCATAACGATTACATCGCGAGTCTACAAAATTATGATTGTCCAACGGATACAAATACAATGGCATCGGTTCGTAGAGTGCTCGATCTGTCATTCTTTGTTCAGGCGCAACGGGAGAAATATGGTAGTCTACCGCTTTGCGATTTTGCGGAGGATCGGTCGGTCAGTATTAATGAGGTATTGAAGAACAGATTAGATTCGAGCACTTATTTCCGTACATTGTTTGTTGATCTTGTCAGAAGTGCAATGGAAAAGTCTAATGCGTATAAGCCGCAAGAGCCATTGACGCTATATCAAAAGTATACCCGAAAAGATGTTTGTAAGCTTCTTAATTGGGAGCGCGATGAAAGCTCAACTGTATATGGTTACAAGACCAAAAATGGGACATGCCCGATTTTTATTACTTATCATAAACAAGACGAAGTAGAGTCAAGTATTGACTATGGGGATGAGTTGCTAGATCAGAATACATTAAAATGGTACACGAGAAGTAAACGTACATTACAGTCCGAAGAAGTTCGGACAATTATTGAGGCAGAGAAGAACCAAATTGATATTCATATATTTGTGAAGAAGGATGATGATGAGGGAAGTGATTTTTATTATCTAGGAAAAGCTACTCCCATTCCATCCACGGTTCAAGAATCAAGAATGAACGGAAAGAACGACGAACAGATCCCAGTTGTTCATATGAACATGATCTTTGAACATACAGTCGATCATAAACTTTACCAATATATTAAAACGAATGAGGTTATGTAATTCTATAATGGTTGTGAAATGACAATCCTTTATTTAATAACTCATTTATCCAAAATAATCTTCAAAAGCAGGTGATCCTATGCCCGTATATAACAAGCTTGTTCGAGATAAAATCCCTCAAATCATTGGTGCGGAAGGTAAAGCATTCCGTTCAAGAATTCTAGGCGAGGAAGAATACAGAACGGAGCTGCAGACGAAGCTCAGGGAAGAATCCTCCGAGTATTTCCAAGCAAATAACCCACAGGATGCACTGGAAGAACTGGCGGATATGCTAGAAGTTATCCGAGCATTGGCAGCTGCGCACGGTGCAAGCTGGGAGCAGCTCGAAGCCATCCGAGCTCGTAAAGCGGGGAAGCGCGGCGGCTTCGAGGAACGGGTGTATCTGATCGATGTCGAGGACTAAGCTCAACGTCAAGCTTATTACAGAGAACTTAGCGGATGACCTGATCGTTGGCATGAGGAATGCCTCAGGGATCTATATTATGACTTCATTCGTGATGCAGTCTGGTGTACGGCTTCTGGCTCCTCATCTGAAGCAGGCACTGGACAATGGCGCAGAAGTCAAAATGCTTGCCGGTGATTACCTCTATGTTACACAACCGGAAGGGCTGAGGGCGTTAAGAGAGATTGATGATCGTCTGGAAGCACGGTTATGGAGAAGTGCTGGTACTTCCTTTCATCCTAAAGCCTACTTATTCGATTATGAGAACGGAGAAGGGCTTCTCATCGTAGGCTCCTCCAACTTCTCATTGTCTGCCATGCGGATGGGTATGGAATGGAATCTAGCAATGAATGCACAAGCAGAGCCGTACACGTTCCAGCTGGCGATGGAGAAGTTCATGCAGAGCTTCTACCATGAATCAACCTTGCCGCTCAATGACAGCACCATCGATCTGTATGAGGATGAATATGCATTCTACCATCAGAAGAATCCAGAATTAATTCGGCAGATTATTGAGATGGAAGAAGCGGAGTATTGTCCATCGGAATCTGAACAGCAGAAGGCCGAGGAGTCGAATGGAGGATATGAGCTGCTTCTTCCAAGGCCAGCGCAGGCTGCGGCACTTGAAGAGCTGGAGCGAACACTCGAAGAAGAATATGACAAGGCAATGGTTGTAATGGCGACAGGCCTAGGCAAAACATATTTGGCTGGTTTTTTCTCTCAGAAATTTAACCGTATCCTGTTCGTGGCTCATCGTGAAGAGATACTGTTTCAAGCACAAAAGTCGTTTAAGCGTATTATGCCTGAACGTACTTATGGTATCTATAATGGTCAATTAAAAGAAGGGGAGGCGGACTGTGTATTCGCCTCTATCTATACACTTGGCATGAAGCGGCATCGTGAGTCGTTCTCGCCTGATCGATTCGACCTCATTGTGATTGACGAGTTCCATCATGCTGCCGCGACATCGTACCAGTCTGTTATTGACTATTTCCAGCCGAATTTTCTACTAGGTATTACAGCGACGCCAGATCGTATGGACGGCAAGGATGTCTATGCCATCTGCGATGGGAACGTTGCCTACCAGATTCATTTTATCGAGGCAATTCGTCGTGGCTGGTTGTCGCCATTTCAATATTATGGTGTTTACGATGATACGGACTATACTCAAATTCGTTGGATGGGTACACGATATGACGAAGAACAGCTTGCGGCAATCCAACTAAGAGAAAGTCAGGCTGAGAAGATTTATGAAGCATGGAGCCGACATAAGCAGACTCGTACGATTGTATTCTGCTCCTCCATTCGCCAGGCTGATTTCCTTGCCAATTATTTTCAAGAGAAGGGTGTCTCTACGCTTAGTTTGCACTCTGGAACGGTCGGAATTACGCGTGAAGAAGCCATACGTCGGATTACGGATGGTCGATTGGAGATCATCTTTACCGTTGACTTATTTAATGAAGGCGTCGACATTCCAAGTGTGGATACACTGCTGTTCGTCAGGCCTACTGAATCGCTTACTGTATTCACACAGCAAGTGGGACGAGGTTTGCGGCTGGCAGATAACAAATCCCATTGTGTAATCATTGATCTCATCGGTAACTACCGCAATGCGGACGTGAAGCTTCGGTTGTTTGCTGAGGATGAGGGACAAGGAAAAGGTAATAAAAAGGAAACGGTCATCCCCTCTGTTCCAGCGGGCTGTGAGATTCAGTTGGAGACGGGAGTCATTAACCTTCTTGATGAGCTTAGCCGAAAACGGCTTCCACATCGGGATCAACTGCTGCGATCATACTTGGACCTCAAGGGCGAGTTGGGCAGAATACCGACCTATCTCGAGCTGCACTTGCAGGGAAGAGCGAACAGTATCGAGTATCGCAACGAGTTTGGTTCCTATATTGGATTTCTCTACTGGGCGGAGCAGTTATCGCCTGAAGAGGGAGAAGTCTATTCCAAATATGAGGCATGGCTGCGTGATGTAGAGAAAACTGTTATGACGAAGAGTTATAAAATGATCGTTCTTCTCTATATGCTCGAGCGGGGTATCGACAATTGGACGATGCCGGTTAGGGCAGCAGAAATGACACCGTTTTTCCATGATTATCTCACTAGCAAGGAATATCGCAAAAGGATTGATTTCTCCGACAAGGAGTCGCAGAGATTGTGGACGTACGATGAGCATAGTGTTAGTCAGCTGATTTCACGCATGCCTATGGACAAATGGAGCTCGGCAAAGGGCAGTATGACTGCCTTTGAAAATGGTGTATTTTCTTTGAAAATTGAGCCGACAACTGAGGAAAGCGCACTTCTTCACAAGTGGACGATGGAAATTTGCTTGTATAGATTGCATTGGCATTTTGAGCGTAAAGAGAAGCGGCATAGTACCAGTACTTCAACGAAAGCTTGATTCTTCCACCCCACACCGAAAGGAGACCCCTCAATGAGCATCATCAAACTGCCAGGCGTGGAGCTTACTCAGTCCCCACCTTCCAAATGCAAGCATTGTAAGGGCCTCCTGGCGGTTCGCAAGCTGGAGGTGCTGTACGAGTCCAATCAGCGGAAGGGGCATACGGCGTATCTGGTGACGGATGTGTGGCACTGTGCGCGATGTGATCATGGTTATCTGCTTGATGCGCTGAAGTCAGTACTGGATGCTTCGAATCGCAGCTGGCGGGTTGTGGAGGTTGGTGTGACGAAGTTAGCAGGAACGGTCATGCGCCCACAATCCCAGCAAGCTATAGCCACGCAGCAGCAGAGCGGTCAAGCCACTCCGGTCTCTAAACTCACGCGCATTGAGGCGATCGACTTTGTTATTGGGGATCAGCTGCGGAATTGTGTGAACTGCGGAGCAACGCTTACGAAGCGTACAGTCGAGCTTCGGATCGCACGAGAGGATCATGTGGTCTATGCCCCTTGCGAAGCGTACCAGTGTGACTCGTGCCAACGATGGATGCTGCGCAGACAGCAGTATGCGACTCTCCAGACAAGCAACAGTCCTTATATGATCCGTGTCCTGCATAATGATCGGATCTACGAGTCGTTATCCCATCTTATGCATCGGTCGAAGCTAGCGCAGACGACGGATGCTGGTCTTAAGGGTCCAGGACAGCAACGGGCCGATAAACTTAACAATCAGTTCAACAAATACGGCGTGTTCATTCCTGCTCCGACGAATAAGAAGGGTTATTTTGACGAGTGAGCGCACCGTGAAGAAGGTCTCCTGTCCACCTAATAAGAGAAACGGCGGTCCTTTTTTGGACATCCCATGACGTTTGTTATTGGAATGCCTGCAGAATATACATTTTTATTACTTTGCAATGAATCCAGTGAACGTTATACCTGCAGAATGTGCAGTTATTAATGCCAAATAAGCTGATGTCGAGTGATTTTAGTTAGAATACCTGCATATTTGGCAGGTTCAAATCATCTGGCATTGTTCGTTTAATGAATAACTGACGCTTTTGCAGGTTTGCATCCATCTCCGTCCCCATCTCCAGCTTCAGCTTCAGGGAGATGCGTCTACCATACAGTACTCCCGCCTAGGGCTCTCCCCCAACAGCCCTTTTATCACGCACCCCTTGACCCTCACACCAATGTCACGGTTTATAATCATCTCGAATCGACCATGCAGGAGGCGCAGCAGTATGAAAATCGGTGAACTATCGGCTCGGACAGGCGCCAGCATTCGTTCGCTTCGGTATTATGAAGAGCAGGGACTGCTCTCTCCGATACGGAGCGATAACGGGTATCGGGAATATTCTCCACTCGCGGAGGAGCAGGTGCGGACGATCCAGCTGTACCTGCAGCTTGGTCTATCCACAGAGCAGATTGCCGGGTTTCTGCACTGCGTCTTGAAGAACAAGGAATCGTTCTGCAATGAGGTGCTCCCGATCTATCGCGAGAAGCTTGCGGAGATCGATAAGCAAATCCATCAGCTGCAGAGCATTAAGGCAAACCTGGAGGATCGCATTCGGTCGATTCTAGATGAACGGCCCGAGGGTCAAGTGGAGGAATGAGAGATGAGCCTGCCAGTTGTTAATGGGAGCAGCTTCAAGCGTACGATAGAAGCGCACAAGCTTACATTTGTCGAGTTTAGCGCAAAATGGTGCCCGCCATGCCGCGTATTGCATCCGATTCTGGAGGAGCTTCAGCAGGAGCAGAAGGGCAAGGTGAAGATCGTTCAAGTCGATTGCGACGAGTCGCCGGAGCTGTCCTCACGGTTCAGTGTAATGTCGATGCCGACGGTAATTTTGTTCAACGACGGTGTGCCGGTGGAGAAGCTGGTCGGACTGAGACCGAAGGAAGTGTATCGGACGCTGCTGGGACGGTATATGAACGAACGAGCAACAAGTTAATCTCCGAACAGGCTAGCGCAGTGAGTAAGAGCTATCCCTGCCTGTCCGATAGACAAACAAGAGAGCACTTACCCCCATGTGGATAGGTGCTCTCCTCCATTTATCACCATTTAATCCCCAATCCGCACATACACCCGCTCGCCATGCTGCTCCACCACAACAGGCGAATCATAGAACCCACTCAGCACATCCGACGTGAGCACATCTTCGTTCCGGCCGCTGCGCACGATCTCCCCCTGCCGAATGAGCAGCGTATGCGTGAACACGGGCAGAATCTCCTCCGTATGGTGGGTCACGTAGATCAGCGTTGGCGCATCAGGACTTTCCGCGAGCTCCTTGATACTATCCAACAGCCTCTCCCGCGAAAATAAATCCAACCCATTACAAGGCTCGTCCAAGATGAGGATACGAGGCTTAGCCATAAGCGCACGGGCGATGAGAAGCTTCTGCTTCTCGCCTTGGGAGCAGGTGCGGAACTCGCGATCCCACAAATGCGAGCAGCCGAGCTTGGCAATCAAGGAGCGTGCCAGCTCTATATCTTCCTCTTCAATATGGTCATAGAGTCCAATCGTAGCGTGTTTGCCGCTGATGACGATATTTTGCACACGGTCGGAGACATACAGCTTCTCCTGCAGCGAGGTGCTGACCCAGCCGATTGCTCGGCGCAGCGCCCGAAGGTCGACCTCTCCGAATCGATGGCCCAGCACACGGACGGTTCCCTCCGATGGCCAGAAATAGCCGTTGATCAGATTCAACAGCGTCGTCTTCCCGGACCCATTAAGCCCGAGCAGCGCCCAGTGCTCGCCAGGTGCTACCTGCCAGCTGACATCCTTCAGCAGTGTCAATCCTTCCTTCCGATAGGTTGCATGTTCGATCTCGATAATCATTGCTGTTATACTCCTTCCGCACGATGACTCTATCGATTATTCGTTCTAGTGGACAATAGGCATGAGTAATTAAAATATTGTATCATAAGCAGCGAGGATTCGACGATAGCTGTCAAGATCTGTAGGAAATAATACCCAATTAAAGTATAATGAAACAAATAGCAAAAAGCTTTCCTCATATATTCATACACGGAGAGGTAGAGGTCGGATGGAGCAAAGCAACACGCAGCGGTTAAGCTTTGAATGGATTCGGTACGACGTGATCAACTATGCGATGCAGCAGAATTTTGTCCCTATTATTCGTAAGCTGACCCTTCACAACCATTCGGAGGCCGACCTGTCCGGTGTTCAGATTCGATTGAAGACAGAGCCGGAATTCACGGTCGATTGGTCGCTTGATATCGATCATGTGCCGACAGGGCAGCCGCTTGAGCTGGGACCGATCCACTTAGAGCTGAACGGACCTTTGCTAGCGGAGTTAACCGAACGGCTGACAGGCGTTCTTATTCTAGAAATAACCCATCAGGGGCAGACGCTCATTCAGGAGCGGGTCAATCTCACGCTGCTCGCCTATGATCAATGGAGCGGACTGGCTGTCATGCCGGAGATAGTGGCCGCCTTCATCATGCCGAATCATCCGGTCGTTGCGCAGCTTCTGCGAGAGGCATCGACTTGGCTTGGCAAGTGGACGGACAATCCGTCGCTTGATGCGTATCAGAGCCGCAATCCGAATCGCGTGCTTCAGCAGGCTGCTGCGATCTATAACGCGATACAGGCGCACCAGCCAACGTATTGTGTGGCGCCTGCCAGCTTCGAAGAGCTCGGTCAGCGAGTCAGGCTGCCGGATGCGATTATCAACTCGCCGAAGATGGGCAACTGCCTTGATCTGTCGCTGCTGTACTGCGCTTGTCTAGAAGCGGCGGGCCTGCATCCGCTGCTTATCTTCACAGAGGGTCATGCCTTCCCAGGCGTCTGGCTCGTGGAGGAGACGTTCGCGGAGAGCATTCAGGATGATATATCGCTTCTTAGCAAAAAGCTCGCCTCAGGCGTGCACGACATCAGCATCGTGGAAGCAACCGCCATGTCTGCAGGCAGCCAATCGACCTATCAGGACGCAGCCGGATTGGCTGCCAAACATCTCCGTCAGCCCGACAAGTTCGTCGGCTTCATTGATGTAAAGCGCGCCCGTTCCAGTGGAATACGGCCGATCCCGATTCGAGTCGCCTCCGCATCAGGCGGGTTTGAATTTATAGACACGCACCCTAATAGTCACAACAGCAAGCCCGCCTCTGGGAAAGCGCCTGACGAGCTTACGATTCAGTCGCGCCCAGTCGAGGTGAACGCGATCTCGGTGACCAAGCTGAAGCAGTGGGAGCGCAAGCTGCTCGATCTGACGCTTCGCAACACGCTGCTCAACTTCCGCATGACGAAGGCAGCGCTGCCGCTGCTGCATACGCGTCTTGGCGAACTGGAGGACGCGCTGGCGGACGGGCAGGAGTTTCAGCTGCTGCCGAAGCCTGCCGATTGGGACCGTTCGGCCCGAAGCGCGGAGCTGTTCCAGCAAGCGAGCAGCGAGCATCCGCTTAACCTGCTTGTCTATGAGGAGTTCAAGAGCAAGCGGCTGCGTGCCGATGCGGATGAGCGGCTGCTGCTGGAGAAGGCGATTCATCTGTACCGGTCAGCAAGAGTATCGTTGGAGGAAAATGGCGCCAATACGCTGTATCTCGCCCTTGGCCTGCTGAAATGGTACGAATCCGCAGCAAGCGAACAGCCGAGATATGCACCAATCGTGCTTATTCCGATTGAGCTGGTTCGCAAGACATCGCGTGCCGGCTTCGTCCTCCGCATACGAGACGAAGAACCGCAGGTCAATATAACGCTGCTGGAGATGCTTCGACAGGACTTCGGTATCCAGATCAGCGGCCTGGACCCGCTGCCGCGCGATGAGCATGGCATCGATCTGGCCGCTGTGTTCACGACGATCCGCCATGTCATTATGAATCTCTCGCGGTGGGATGTGGTAGAGACCGCCATCATCGGTCTGTTCTCGTTCAACCGCTTCGTGATGTGGAACGATATTCACAGCCGGGCGGAGGACTTGGCCAAGAACAAAGTCGTCGCCAGTCTCATCGGAGGCCGCCTCAACTGGATGCCGGAGGAAGCCTTCCCGCAAGCGGCAGAGCTGGATAAGCGCTATGCGCCTGATCAGCTGCTGCTGCCGATCAGCGCCGATTCCTCGCAGATTGCGGCGATCAGCGCTGCGAATGCGGGGCAGAGCTTCGTCCTGCACGGACCTCCGGGAACAGGGAAGTCACAGACGATTACGAATATGATCGCCTCTGCTCTTGCGGGAGGGAAGACGGTCTTGTTCGTCGCTGAGAAAATGGCCGCGCTAAGCGTCGTACAAAGCCGACTCGAAGCGATAGGCCTTGGCTCCTTCTGCTTGGAGCTGCATTCGAACAAGAGCACGAAGAAGGCGGTGCTGGAGCAGCTGCGCTTATCGCTGGAGGCCGCTCATCAGGCTTCGCCAGAGGAGTGGAGGCAGGAGGCTGCTCGACTGGCTTCGGCTAGAAGCGAGCTTAATGCTTATGTGGACGCGCTGCATCGGAGATATGATTTTGGCGCAACGCTCTATGAAGCGATCGGCCATTATGGGCGAGTGAAGTCGGCTGCACCGATCAAGCCGATCGACCCAGCGCTCGCAGGTGCGATGACGCGCGAGCAGTGGATGAGCTGGGACAGCATCGTGAAGGAGCTTCGCATTGCAGGCGAAGCGGCTGGACATCCGTCCGGTAACGCTTGGACGGACGCCGCTTGCAGCATGTACACGCCTGTGATGCGGTCACAGGCAGTGGAATGGCTTGCGGCATATGCCAAGACGCTTGCAGAACTGCGCTCCGTATATGCAGATGCTGCAGCATGGCTGGGATATACCCACTCTGATCCAACTGAACACGAATTCACATTGCTGGCAGATGTCGCGGAGCGCTTGCGTTCCATGCCGGCTGCTGTACCGCACAGCCTGCTGCGAGCACAAGATTGGAGCGGCGCCAGCGAGCAGTTAACGAAAGCCGTCGACCAAGGGCGTATTCGCCAGTCATTACGGGCAGCGCTGCTATCCCGGTTCTCATCCGATGTATTAACGCTGGACGCGTCTTCGGTGCTCGCAGAGTGGCGCAGCTCGGAGTTGAAGTGGTTCCTGCCGAAGCTGCTCAAGCAGAATCGGATCTATAAGCTGCTGCGCAAGCTGGCGTTTCCTAGCGGAGCGTTCGCCAAGACCGATGTGGCACAGGTATTAGCGCAAATCATTCAATATCAGGAAGCGTCGGCTGCGATCAAACAGCTGGAGTCCGTGGCAGCACCTCTCCTCGGCACCTTGTGGAATAACGGAGAGGCGGATTGGGATGGCGTTCAGCAGTTGAACGAGTGGGGCGGCAGACTGCAGCAGTCGCTCTTGCGTTTGTATCAGGATACGACGCAGGCCAATCTGGCCGCTGTTCGACTGGCGGATCAACTGGCCAGCGGAGCGGATTCGTTCCTGAAGCAGCGGGGCTTCTCCTGCGACAAGCTTGTGACGGTGAATCGTGAACGAGCGGTGCTGGAACAACAGCTGTCGGAGCTGCTCAAGCTGGACTGGACGAAGCTTGATGCGAAGCGGGGCGGACAGCTCTGGCTGGATTATCGCGCGGGAATGACAGCGCAGTGGAGCGGAGCGGTAGTTGATCTGCGTGAATGGTGCAGCTGGCGTCTTGTTCGGGATCGAGCCGAGCAAGCGGGGCTGTCGGTAGTCGTTCAAGCCTATGAGGCTGGCGAGCTGCAGCATGAGGATGTTGTGCCTTCCTTCCAGCGTGCGTGGTGGCAGGCGGTCATCCATTATATTGTCGGAACGGACCAGCAGCTGGCTTCTTTCTCCGGGCGGCTATTCGAAGAGAAAATCAGAGCCTTCCGCGAGATCGACAATCGCTTCGAGCAGCTGACGAGACAGGAGATTGCAGCGCGTTTGGCTGCCAATGTGCCGCCTCTGAGCAGTGCGGCGGCTTCGAGCTCCGAAGCCGGCATTCTGCTTCGGGCGATTCGGAGCGGCGGCCGAGGGCTGTCGCTGCGCAAGCTATTCGAGCAAATTCCGAATCTATTGAATCGGCTGTGTCCTTGTGTGCTGATGAGCCCGATGTCAGTGGCGCAGTTCCTCGATCCGAAGTACGCGCCGTTCGATCTTGTCGTGTTCGACGAAGCTTCGCAGATGCCGACGAGCGAGGCGGTCGGCGCAATGGCGAGAGGCCGCAATGTCGTCGTCGTAGGCGATCCGAAGCAGCTGCCGCCGACAAGCTTCTTCTCTGCGCAGATGAGCGAAGAGGATGCGGGCGATATGGCGGTGCCAGACGATCTGGAGAGCATATTGGATGACTGCCTTGCGCTCGGGATGCCGCAGGAGCATCTGCTCTGGCACTATCGGAGCCGGCATGAGAGTCTGATTGCATTCAGCAATCGGCATTTCTACGAGGGCAAGCTGCTCACATTCCCGTCCCCTCATGAGCGGAGATCGAATGTGCAGTGGCATCCGGTTGACGGCTACTATGACCGCGGCAGAACGAAGCAGAACCGGGCGGAAGCGGAGCAGGTCGTTGCGGACATTGTCCACAGACTGCGCAGCACGGAGACGCCGAAGCATAGCATCGGCGTCGTCACGTTCAATTCGATTCAACAGGGGCTGATCGAGGACCTTCTGGACGATGCATTCCGGCAGGATAGTGAATTGGAGCAGCTGGCGTCGCAGTTGAAGGAACCGATTTTTATCAAAAATCTTGAGAATGTTCAGGGCGACGAACGAGACGTCATCCTCTTCTCGATCGGTTACGGACCTGATGCCAGCGGCAAAGTGGTTCTGAACTTCGGGCCGCTCAATCGCGAAGGCGGCTGGCGGCGGTTGAATGTCGCAGTATCTCGCGCGAGACATGAGATGCATGTCTACTCCACGCTGCGGGCCGACCAGCTGGATGTATCCAGAACGCAGTCGCAAGGCGTTGCGATGCTGCGATCGTTCCTGGAGTATGCCGAGAGAGGCCATGCTGCGCTCGGCATCCAAGCCGATCAGCTGACGACTCGTCAGCAGGGCTTCGAGGCGCAGATCGCTGAGCAGCTAAGAGAGCGAGGGTACAAGGTGGATCTGCATGTAGGCACCTCGGGCTATCGCGTGGACTTGGGCGTAGTCGACAAGGCGGACCCAGGGCATTATGTGCTTGCGGTTCTGACCGACGGTATCAGCTATCGGGAGGGCGCGACGGCGCGGGACCGCGAGGTGCTGCGCGAGCAGGTGCTCCGTCAGCTCGGCTGGCGGATTCACCGTGTCTGGTCGCTGGATTGGCTGGACAACCCGGCCAAGGTGATTGACCAGATTGTCAGTGCGATCCAGGCGGCGCAGCTGGATGAACGCTCATCGGAAGCGAAGCAGAAGAAGGATTCAGCCTACGCGGCAGTCCTGAATAAGCTTCCACGGCAAGCGGGTAACAGCGCGGGAGAGGCAGAGGCAGCTTCGCCGCAGCCTTCACCGCCATCGTCACCGGCATCTGCGAAGACAGCCAACATTGCTTCGGCCGGTAGTCTGATTCCTGCTGCGGCAGGTCATGCCGGCAGCCTGCAGACGTGGCGCATGCCCTATAAGACCGTGACGCTTGGCAAGGTAACGCTGCCTGTGGAGGAAATCTACAACCCGATCAATGCAAGAACGGTTCGCAAGCAGATCCAACAAGTGGTTAATGGCGAGGGGCCGATCAGCCGATCGCTGCTTGTGAAGCGGGTGCTGCAGTCATGGGGCATCACACGGACGACTTCGCGTGTGGAGCGGCATTTGGACGAAATCATGCCCGAGCTGGAGCTGCAGACGACAACCTACGAGGAGACGGTATTCTATTGGCCGCAGGAGCTTGATCCGAAGCAATATGAACATTTCCGTGTTGCAGAGGATGAGCAGGATCGCCGAAGCGCCGAGGATTTGCCTCCGGAGGAGGTGGCCAATGCGCTGAAGGAGCTGCTGTTCAATCAGGGCAGTCTGCCGGTCGAAGACATGACGCGGGAAACGGTTAAGCTGCTGGGCTACTCCCGATCGGGCAGCGCTCTGGAGCGCGCCGTGCAGGCGGGACTTCAGGTGGCGATTAACAGGGGCCGCGCGGAGCTCGAGAATGGGCGAATCAGCTATCGGCGCGTGTAGTGATGCAAGATGATATAGATAAAGCCTGCTTTCATACAACGATCCTCTTCCAATAAGGGAGGGTCGTTTTTTTAATAGAGCGAAGATTTGGTAGTCATAGATGATAGGGGATGATTAATCATCCATGCTATACTTAGAAATTAAGCAGCAACGACGCGATATGCTAACAGAGATGAGGATTTGATATGTACCAGACCTTTAGACAGTGGCTTCGATCCGACCATGAGCTAGAGCTCGATCATCTGCGTGAAATTGCCGTTCTTACGAAGCAATACGGGGAGCTGCTCCGTCATGTGGACGACGCAGCGCTCCGCTCCAAGACCGATGAGTTCCGTACCCGGCTGAAGCAGGGAGAAACGCTCGAGCAGCTGCTCCCAGAAGCGTTCGCAGTTGTGCAGGAGGCAGCTGGTCGTACGCTCGGCATGCGGCATTATGATGTGCAGCTGTTGGGTGGCGCTGCGTTATTCCAAGGGCATATCGCTGAGATGAAGACAGGAGAAGGCAAGACGCTGGTCAGTACGCTGCCAGCCTATCTGTATGCCTTGACGGGCGAGGGCGTCCATATTGTAACGGCCAATGAGTATCTTGCTCGACGGGATAGTCAGTGGGTGACGCCGCTATTCACCTATTTGGGGCTGACGGTTGGCTGCACCCTGAGCGGTATGAACCCTAACGACAAGCAGCAGGCTTATGATTGCGACATCACTTATGGGACGGGCAGTGAGTTCGGGTTTGATTATTTGCGCGATCATCAGGTGCTGATGAGACAGCAGCTTGTGCAGCGGAGACGGCATTATGCACTGATCGATGAGATCGACTCTATTCTCATTGACGAGGCGCGGACACCGCTCATTCTGTCCGGCAGTCCGAAGAAGCTGGCTGAATATGTAGTAGAGGCGACCCGATTGATCGCTCGACTGGAGGAAGGGATCGACTATGAGGTTGATCGTACGCTGCACACCGTTCATTTGACCGATGCTGGTGTTCGCCGCGCAGAGGAAGCTTTCGATGTCGACAATATTTTCGATGAGGTACATGCAGAGCTGTTCCATCGGATCCGGCAAGCGCTGCGGGCGAAGGCCCTTCTTCAGCGTGATGTGCACTATGTTGTCCGCACTAATGAGATCGTATTGGTGGATGAATATACAGGCAGGTTAATGAATGGCCGTCGTTACTCGGAAGGGCTTCACCAGGCCGTTGAGGCGCTGGAGGGCGTTGAAATTCGACACGAACCGAGAGTAGAGGCGATGATTACGCTTCAGCATTATTTTCGCGGATACAAGCGTATAAGTGGAATGACAGGGACGGCTCATACAGACACAGAGGAGTTCAAACGCGTCTATGGGATGAAGGTGATTCGCATTCCGACGAATCGTCCGTCGCAGCGTGTGGATTTGCCGGATCGCGGGTTTATTACAATGGAGAGCAAGCTGCAAGCTGTTGTCGAAGAGGTTGTAGAGCGGCATCGGAAGGGGCAGCCGGTACTTATCGGCACATTATCTGTCGTGAAGTCGGAGAAGCTGTCTGCCATGTTGGCTGAAGCGGGAGTTCCTCATCAGGTGCTCAATGCGAAGCATAATGAAGAAGAGGCAGCGATTATCGAACGGGCGGGTCAACTTGGAGCAGTGACCGTCGCCACGAATATGGCAGGCCGAGGCACCGACATCCGCCTAGGAGAAGGTGTAGAAGAACGGGGCGGGCTGCATGTCATCGGTACGGAGCGGCATGACAGTCTTCGAATCGATCGGCAGCTGCAGGGCCGTGCTGGCCGTCAGGGCGATCCAGGCTCATCGCAGTTCTATATTTCAGCGGAGGATGCGTTGTTCGGCAAGCTGGATGATGAGAAGCTGCTCGCCAAATGGACACGGAGGGGCAGGGACAGTGCGGTGCAGCTTGACCCTGCAATCGTTAGCCGCGCAGTGGATACGGCGCAGCGAAGAATGGAAGGTATGCACGCAGAGGCGCTAAGAACGGTAATCGAGTATGATGACGTGCTATCCCGCCAATGCGATCGGATGTACCATGACCGCATGCATATTCTTAATCACGGCAGCAGCTACGAGCGGATTTATGCGCTATTGTCAGCTGTCGTTCGCAGAGAAACGGAATCGGTATGCAGAGGCGATTTATTGCCTGAAGAGTGGGATTTGCCATCGCTGGCTGCATCGATAGAAAGGCTGCTGCTCGAACCAGGTATGATTGCACCACGCGATCTGAAAGAGAAAGACTCGCAAACGATCATTCAATTGCTGCTGGAGCGTGCAGAAGCATCTTATCAGACCCGTACGGCAGCGCTAGGTGAAGCCGCGATGCGAACGTTCGAGCAGGTGATTCTGCTTCAGACGATGGATAAGCATTGGACCAATCATTTGGAGGCGATGGCCTACTTGCGCCAAGGCATTCATCTTCGGGCCTATGCTGGTGAATCGCCACTTCAGGAATACGAGAAAGAAGGCCATGCTATGTTCCTTGGTATGGCTGAGGACATCGAGCGCTCCGTTATCCAACAGCTAATGAAGATACCTATATCCGTATAAACAAACAAAGCGCTATCCCCGTCTGTGCAGCAGGGGATGGCGCTTTGTTTGTTTAGGTTCTTTGCTTCAATCGATTAATCAAATAGAGGCGGTTTCCGACAATTCGCTCGTCATTCGGACGGAATGCTGCCGCACGCTCATTCGCCTCATATGCAAGATCGTATTGCCCTAGTCGATCATAGCAGACACATAGCTGAATTTGGGGAAGCCACGTCCAGCAGGCATGGATTGTATGTGCGCTTGCGTCTGGCTGAGGAAGCTCGGCGGCCATTTTGTACCAGAATACAGCTTCGTTGTAACGCTGCTCCTTCATGAAGTAGCTTCCTAGTCGGCAGCAATTCTCCGCCCGTGGTGCGGCATAGATGAAGGATTGCAGTGCCTTCTGCTTAGCATGCTCCAATTGGTTTAGATGATCATAACATTCCGCAGCCTTGCCGCAGGCACCAATCCGGTCCTCAATCCAGACAAGCTCGAATTGGAGCAGCTTCTCGTATTGCTCAATTGCGCGTTCCCACAATTGATGATCATACAGCTCATTCGCGTAGTAGTACGTGTCGCGAGGGCCAAGAGAGGCATTTGCCTGGACCTTCGCCTCGTAGATTTTCAGGTTGCGGTCTGATTGGGTATGAACGCGGTCATGTGTGACAGCTATATCACCAGCGAGAATGCTGCCGCTTACTTCGAGATATTCGTGAACAACACCGATCCATTGGAATCTTTTGCTCCGACGTACAAGGCGGTTGCGGCGCAGGCTGCTTGTGACGTTCCCATACTCGTCCTTGGCGAGATGGTAGGACATCGACACGGCATCGGCATGGAAAGGCAGCGCTTGGATCAATGTCTTTAGCTTTGCAGCATCTTCCGGCAGCAGAATGTCGTCCGCATCCAGCCAGAGAATATATTCACAGGCTGCTTGCTGGAAGGCAAAGTTACGGGCAGCGGCAAAATCGTTCACCCATTCGAAATCAAACACACGCGCGCCGAACGATGCCGCGATTTCCTTCGTGCGATCCGTCGAGCCGGTATCTATAATGTTGATCTCATGGACAACGTCCGCAACACTGGAGAGACACCGAGCCAAAGTCTCTTCCTCGTTCTTCACAATCATACAGAGGCTGACCGTGATAGGACGCGTGAATTGCTGCAGCAGGGTGGTGACATCCCCGCCCCATTTGGCAATGGCATACTGCCGGTTGGCATTCGTCTGCTCCCGCAGCCAGTTTGGTTGATCGGGGAATAGGGACGGCGGCTGTATATAATGGACGGCGCTGTCTCTTACAACGAATAGTTCATAGCCTGCCTTCAATGCACGCATACACAGGTCGTCATCTTCATAGGTTTCGAGACGGTAGCCCTCATCGAATCCGCCAAGTTCAATGAACGCTTCGCGGTCTACGGCAAGAAGGAAGCTCAACAGCCGTGATACACACTGTATGCTGCCGCCGGATGTCTCTACCCATTGCCTGCGTACATGAGTGGGCATCGCGTCGAGCGTCGTGATCGGGATGTTCGCCTCTTGAATGCCGCTTACCTGATGACTGATAGGTCCTGCCATTGCGGCCCTTGCGTTGGTGTCGAGACATTCCAGCAGGGGAGGGAGCCAGTTCTCCGTCACGCGGATATGATCACGAAGGAAGACGATTCGTTTGCCATGTGCGACAGATGAGCCTAGATTGTAGCCTACAGCAACACCTAAGCGTTCAGGTGTTGAGAGCAGGGTGACATTCTGTCCATCGAACAACTGGGCAATATCGGCCTGATTGCCGTCATTGACGATAATCAGCTCGTAGGGTGCAGTAGTGTGGCGAACAATCGTATCTGCGCATTGGGCTGTCTCGGAGGCATGTTGGGCAAGCAGTACGATACTAACAGCGGTCATAATCAATTCCTCCTGTTGCAGATGGCAAGGTTTGCCGTGACGGCTTCAAGAATAGCAATACCGGAACATGCTAAGCATGCTCCGGCATAGGGAAGCAATGAATGATTGATAGAGTAAGCTGTTATTAGAGCTTAATCATTGTGATAGAAGCCTGTACGATTGACAGTGGTGATGCTGTATCCTCGTTATATAATTCTAAGGTTACGACATCACCGGCATTTAATTGAACAATCGCTGTAGAATGGTAATCATAGTCTGGATATGTTGGTTCGTAAGCGGTAGTTGGATTTTTTCCTCCGTTCACAAAGATAGCAGAATCCATGGTGGTAGCGTAGTCAATGAGTGTAACATTATATTGAATCAGATAATTACCTGTTTCAAATATTGTTATTTCGTTTGTGGTGCTATTAAACAAGAAATTACTTGAAAAATATTGAGCAGTTAGCTGAACAGGAGTGCCTCCAATTGAGGAAGTGACCATATTAGTGGTGTTAACCGCAAAGAAATAACCGCCTATGCTGCCAGGAGCTCCGGTAGCCCCCGCCGGGCCAGTAGGGCCAGTAGCGCCCGTCGCGCCAGTGTCGCCCGTCGCACCAGTAGCACCAGTAGCGCCAGTGTCGCCGGTCGCCCCAGTGTCGCCCGTCGCCCCAGTAGCACCGGTAGCGCCGGTAGCGCCAGTGTCGCCGGTCGCGCCAGTAGCGCCGGTCGCGCCAGTAGCGCCGGTAGCGCCAGTAGCGCCAGTGTCGCCGATCGGGCCAGTCGGACCAGTGTCGCCGGTAGCGCCAGTAGCACCGGTAGCGCCGGTCGCGCCAGTAGCACCGGTAGCGCCGGTCGCGCCAGTGTCGCCGGTCGCCCCAGTAGCACCCGTCGCGCCAGTGTCGCCCGTCGCCCCAGTAGCACCGGTAGCGCCAGTGTCGCCGGTCGCACCAGTAGCCCCAGTGTCGCCGATCGGGCCAGTCGGACCAGTGTCGCCGGTAGCGCCAG
>Ga0182739_1000269_pt1 | contig 83158 bp, 74 predicted proteins | sample eDN5th30CBELigBY_FD_128873 | JGI IMG/M metagenome (GOLD analysis project Ga0182739, IMG submission 128873) | Enriched backyard soil microbial communities from Emeryville, California, USA - eDNA 5th pass 30_C BE-Lig BY (version 2) (version 2) | ecosystem: Environmental > Terrestrial > Soil >...
GCTCGCGGCGCTTGCCCCCGCGTTACCTGAATATATACAATCCCATCGGCGGAGCTAGCGCGATCAACGGCTTCCAACACATGTTCGTTCAGCGTAGCGGCGTTAAAGGGTATACCCACCTCATTAAGCCCCTGCTGAAGGCGATGGATATGAGCTTCAAACGTAAATAACCTGCGGTTATAAAAAGGGATGACTTCGTAGATACCATCACCAAAAAGAAAACCGCGGTCAAACACCGATACCGTAGCTTGCGCACCGGGCAACCATCTCTCGTTTAACCATACAGCATCTGGATAATGCTGATTTACGCTGTTTTTTGACATCTTTATCTATTTATATTCAATCAATTTACGGTTGGCAACCTGAGGCGGAACGTGGTGCCTTTCCCCTTTTCACTCTCAAATGTCAGCGCCCCTTTAAACGCCTGTGCATATTCATTGCATAGAAACAACCCCAGACCGATACCCCGTTCATTATTGGTGCCGTAGGTCGACCGGGTTCTTAACGAAAAAAGTTCTGCCTGTTGTTCCTTTTCAATACCTATTCCGTTGTCTTCAACCGCAAGCTCGCATTCCGCACCCAAATCCGATACCGTTACGCGGATGTTACCACCCGGTAGGGTAAACTTAATGGCGTTGGCCAAGAGATTACGAACAATCAGCTGTAATATATCGCGATCTACCATTGCGTGCAGGGAGTCGTCGATATCCGCTTCGAGCGTAATGGCTTTCTGATTCGCATAAATCTTTTGCACGTCAATAACGGGCTTCAGTGCATGTTGAATATTATTGCGAACCAATGCCAGGCGAAATCCGCTCAATTGACTTTGCGACCACACCAACATATTGGAAAGCATCTCTTGAGAGCCATGGAGTGCATTTGCCAGTCCGCTCTCCACCTGCTTACGCTCGTCGGGCGTAAGGCGGTCACTGGCGATCAGCCGCACATAACTGTGTAGTGAGGCCAATGGCGCCTGCATATCATGGGAAATGATCGAGAACAATTTCAGTTTTTCGTCATTCATCTTTGCCAGTTCAACCGATTTCAGTTCTGCGGATCTCTTTTCACGATTATAGGCCTCCTTAAGATAAGCCAAACTAAAAAAACAGATAAAAATGCCGGTCGCATAGGCAAAGGCCATATCGACAAAGTGCGCCCTGCTACTTGCATAAGTAACCTTTATCGTTTGGGGATATTGGTATTCCACCACCAGCAATCCGATAACCGCCACCAGAAAGAGAGTCAACCACCATCCGTACAGCTTTTTGGGCGACATGATGATGATGAGAATGAATGATAGTATAAATGATAACAACGAGGCTCCCCGTACGCCTGCGCTGAAAAAATAATTGATTGAAAATAAGAAAATACCGGCACCCGAGGCGATAATTATCCCTGGCACCAGGCGTTGCCGAAAACGCCCTAAATAATATGCAACACCAACCAAAGCGGTAAAGACAATGAATATGAATGCCGTAACCTTTAACCCCGAGAAATAATTGAACGGGATATTGAAAACCATAATAAATAAGGCAATCAGGCAAACCGAATTCAATAGCATGTTCTCCAAGGTTAATGTTTTACCACCGACAAGAAAATTCAGCCATTGCATCAAACCTTTTTGACTCTTTTTAGGGTGTTCGGTGGTCATTGCGCAAAAGTACGCAAAGTAATCGAAGAAATTTTTTAATTTTTAGGTTAATCGATGCTATACGATCATGGAAAATGACATGGTTCAAACCATACCTACCGTAAACATTCCGGTAAATATTCCGATATTTGCATGTACGGCAAATTGAAGTACTGCTTAATGCACAACAACTATGGTAACGATAACAGAAAAAGCAAAACAACGTATCCTTGACATCGTAGCCAAGGAAGACTACGATGACAGCTATTTTATACGGGTAGCGGTAGAAAGCGGCGGCTGTTCGGGTCTGAGTTATCGCTTGGACTTTGATAACGAAGAAAAAAAGGGCGACCAGGTATTTGAAGACAAGGGCATCAAAATATGCCTCGATATTAAATCATACCTGTACCTGGCAGGTACCGAATTGGATTATTCTGATGGCCTCAACGGCAAAGGGTTTGAGTTTCATAACCCCAACGCCTCCCGTACCTGTGCCTGCGGGGAGAGTTTCGCTGTCTAGCCGACGTCCCTTATTTCAACACAAACAAATCCTCGACACCCAATAATCGGCGACACGTAAACCCCTCGGCGTATTTTGCGCCGATGTATTTACCGTATTCCCGCGCGCGCCCTTCGATGTATTCCATGAAGTCGGGTTTCGAAATGTAGGTTTCCGGCTCATCCGATACGTACGCATCGCTATGGAATTGCGAGCGGTAAGCTTGAATAGCCCTGATTTTATCTGGCCAACTATCAGTCACGTCCACCGCAATATCGGGCTTGATGTAGTAATCCTGAATCAATTGCAGCAGCAATCGCGGGCGGTGGGGCGATTGGGTCGCACCGTCATCGGCAAAGGTCTCAATCTTACGCAGGCCGGCAAGAAACACCGAATCATTGACCAGGTCTCCTGCCCTGCCGTGATCGGGATGGCGGTCAACCAGTGCATTGGAAATGATGATATCCGGGCGATATTTACGGATGGCCTGTATGACGGCCAATTGATGGGACTCGTCGTTACGGAAAAAACCATCGCGCAGGCCAAGGTTCTCGCGGGCAGACAACCCCAATATCCGTGCGGCCTCAGTGGCCTCCTCATCGCGCGACTCAGCCGTGCCGCGGGTACCCAACTCCCCGCGGGTGAGGTCGACAACCCCCACCTTCTTTCCCATTTGCACATGCTTAATAATCGTGCCCCCACACCCCAATTCAGCGTCATCAGGGTGCACGGCGATGACCAATAGGTCCAGTTCGTTTTTATTCATATATTAAAAATATCCATAAGCCGGACGGCGTTCCAGGCTGCGAATGATGTTTTCAATTTCGAAATCTTCCTCTGCGCTGTAGGTGTTTTTGAGGTTATGCCCGAAAACACGCGCAATCGATTGGTAAAAAAAAGCTGTGAAACCGCCACGTAAATCCTTTACTACTTCATAACTCGAATTCCCCGTTTGGCGATCAATAAGCTTAATTAGTATTTCGCCCTGTGAGATGGTTAATTTCTTCACTTCCCGGTTAAACATATCCTTGATTTCACTCTCGCATGCTTTGACCAGTCGCTTCTGCTCACGCCGATTGTCCGTTACGGCGAGGTCGCGATAGAGTTGCTGATACTTCTCTTGAGCATACTTGGCGTATGGCAGCACCTTGATAACGTTGTATCGCAAACGCAGGTATCGAGCTTTGTCTTCCGGACTTCTAAATACCCGTTGACGTGTCACGGTTACTTCAGGAATTAACATCCATGGCAACCGCTCACCTGCTACTAACGTGGTAGCCACCATCCGTCGTTGGGAACGCTGGCTATCGGGCTGATGCAACAACGTGTCTTGCGCATAAATCCCACTTGCCGGCAAGAACAAACCCATAAACAGCATCAATCGGAGGAAAGCCATATGATGTAATATTCAATAATTATCCGTACTTTTATAAGGTTGAACGTGAAGCCGAGCACAGCGTCCGTTTTCCTTAATACGGATATACAAACTTAATTAAAGTTGCTTTGATATGCAATTATAATTGAGTGGGCTAAATAGGCATAGCAATCAATATCACAAGGACAAGGCGATGTATGAAAGAATTGGTGATTGATTTAGAAGCGGAAAGCAAAGAAATACGTAAGCGTTACCGCGCGTTGCTGCGCGCATGCAAGCCGACGCTGCAGCGCGGTGACAAGCAAATGATACGCAGGGCATTTGACATGGCGCTGGAAAGTCATAAGGATATGCGCCGTAAATCAGGCGAGCCTTATATCTACCATCCCATAGCGGTTGCACAGATTGCGGCCGAAGAGATTGGCCTGGGCACGACGTCCATCGTGTGTGCGCTGCTACACGACGTTGTGGAAGACACCTCTATCACACTCGAAGACGTCGAACGTGAGTTTGGCAAAAAAGTCGCCCGAATCATTGATGGCCTGACCAAAATATCGGGAATATTCGATCCCAATAGTTCCCTACAAGCCGAGAATTTCCGTAAGATGCTGCTTACGCTTGCGGATGATGTGCGGGTCATACTCATCAAATTGGCTGACCGCCTGCACAACATGCGCACGATGGACTTCATGCCGCGTGACAAGCAGCTGAAAATCGCATCGGAAACCTCATATTTATATGCCCCCCTCGCCCACCGCCTAGGGTTGTACGCCATTAAATCCGAGCTGGAAGATCTGTCCATGAAATACACCGATCCGGACACCTATAAATTCATCGCTAAAAAGCTCAATGAAAAAAAGGCTGAACGGGAACGCTTTATCAATAACTTTGTAGAGCCTATCAAAGAAATACTTGGTGAACAGGGGGTTAATGCAGCCGTGTTTGGCAGACCAAAGTCCATTTTCTCGATATGGAACAAAATGCGCAAAAAATCCATCCCTTTCGAGGAAGTATATGATTTGTTTGCCATCCGGATTATTATTGACTCCGAGCAAGACAACGAAAAAGCGGATTGCTGGAAAGCTTATTCGATTGTAACGGATCTTTATCGGCCCAACCCCGATAGGCTGCGCGACTGGGTGTCTTCGCCCAAAGCCAACGGTTACGAATCGCTGCATACCACAGTGATGGGGCCGAAAGGCCAATGGGTGGAGGTTCAGATACGTACTATCCGCATGAACGAGATCGCCGAAAAGGGATTCGCTGCGCATTGGAAATACAAGGAATCCAATTCGGACAGCGGACTGGACCAATGGATTCAAAAGGTAAGGGAAGTTCTCAGTAATCCGGAGCCGAATGCAATGGATTTCCTCGACGATTTCAAGATGAATCTCTTCTCGGACGAAATATTTATCTTCACGCCAAAGGGTGCGCTTATCCAACTTCCACATAACGCTACGGCACTCGATTTCGCGTTTGAAATCCATTCCGATCTGGGGGCAAGCTGTATCGGTGCCAAGGTAAATCATAAATTGGTGCCCTTGAGCCATCACCTGCAAAATGGAGACCAGGTGGAGATCATCACCTCAAGCAAACAGACGCCCAAGGAAGACTGGCTGAACTTTGTCGTGACTGCCAAGGCCAAGTCTAAGATAAAATCCGCTCTTAAAGAAGAGAAAAGACGCGTTGCCGAGGATGGTAAAGAAATTCTCGAACGCAAACTGAAATCACTGAAAATCACGTACAATACGGAGAACATCAACAAATTAACCATGTTTTTCAAATTGCCTTCATCGCAGGATTTGTTTTACAATGTTGCAAAAGGCGAAATTGACATCAAAAACCTCAAGACATTTGCCCTGGGCGAAAAGTCGGCCGACCAGCAGAACGGTCAGCAATTCGATTCGCACATCAGCGGGTTAGTTGAGAAGATTAACAAAAAAGATTACGAAACGCTTTTGATCGGAGACGATCTGCAGAAGATTGATTATACGTTATCCCCGTGTTGCAATCCTATACCGGGCGATGACGTGTTTGGCTTTATCACCGTCAATGACGGCATCAAGATACACCGCACCAACTGCCCCAACGCAGCTAAATTGATGGCCAACTATGGTTATCGCATTGTTAAAGCCAAGTGGACTTCGCAAAAGGAACTCGCTTTCCTCACCGGGCTGCGTATCGTAGGCATAGACGACGTAGGGCTGGTCAATAAAATTACAAAAGTAATTTCGGATGACTTCAAGGTAAATATACGTTCCATTACCATCTCCAGTAATGAAGGTATTTTTGAAGGATCCATCATGATTTTCGTCAATGATACCGCACACCTGGAAAACCTTATCAAACACCTTGCACAAATCAAGGGAATTACGGGCATCACCCGCTTTGATTCGAACAATTGATTCCTATTTGCTGTGTTTGTATATCAGGCTGATATTGCGTAAATTCCATCTGTAATAACTTTTTCGTCAGCGGCAGATGAGAGATCGCTAACTGCGAAGCAATCATGAGCACCGATGAAAGCAGATCGCTGCGAATAAACTTGCTTTATATGCCGTCTATGTAAACTTGCATATAAAGGCAACTTTAGCTAAGTTTGTACAATTAACTTTCGGATGATGACTCAAACGGAAAACTACCAAACGGTAAAGAAAATTTTCGAAGCGTACCTGGAAAACAAAAGTCTGCGTAAGACACCAGAGCGCTACGCCATTCTTGAAGAGATTTACTCCAGGAACGACCATTTTGATGTGGAATCGCTTTACATCCACATGAAAAACAAGAAATACCGCGTAAGCCGGGCGACCGTCTACAACACGTTGGAATTGCTCGTTTCCTGTGATCTGGTAACCAAGCACCAGTTTGGCAAAAACATGGCGCAGTTTGAGAAATCTTACGGATACAAACAACACGACCACATTATCTGTATCGAGTGTGGTAAGGTTGTTGAGTTCTGCGACCCACGCATCCACCAAATCCAAAGTATGGTGGGCGAACTCCTGAAATTCGAGATCAAACACCATTCACTAAATCTATATGGTGTCTGCAGCGACTGTTCGGAAAAAAAGGACACGGAATCGCCAGTGTCTGCACGCAAAAACGAATTGGTGGAAAGCAATTAAATGCGCCGCGTTTGCCTTTTTGATTTAAAAGGGCTAGAATTTCAAAATAATGTTAGCTTTGCCTCAAGTTTGATATGCATTACGTCCGCATCATGGTATACGGAATGCCTGTCATTTCATTCGTAAATGTTTTTAATTTTTCAACGCTGATAGATTATGCAAGTTGATGTGCTTCTAGGCCTGCAATGGGGCGATGAGGGCAAAGGTAAGATTGTGGATGTACTTTGTCCGAAATACGACATGATAGCCCGCTTCCAAGGCGGTCCGAACGCCGGACATACCCTTGAATTTGACAATCAAAAATACATACTGAACACCATTCCCTCGGGTATTTTCAATAAAGATACCCTCAACCTCATCGGCAATGGTGTCGTTATCGACCCGATTATCCTGAAGAGAGAGCTTGATACCCTCAAAAAGAATGGTTTTGATCCGGTATCGGAGGGCAAGTTGGTGGTCGCCCGCAAGGCCCACCTTATCCTACCCACCCATCAATTGCTTGATGCCGCATCAGAAAGTAAAATGGGTGCCGGCAAAATTGGTTCTACCCTTAAGGGTATCGGACCGACATACATGGACAAAACAGGACGGAATGGATTGCGCGTGGGCGATACTACCCTGCCTGATTTTATGGAGCGCTATCAGCGATTGGTTGAGAAGCACAAGTCCATTCTAGCCCATTATGGCGATATTCCCGACTTTAGCGAACGTGAGCAGGCCTTTCTGGATGCGGTTGAATTTCTTAAAACCATTCCTCATGTAGATAGTGAGCATTTGGTAAACCGGTACCTTAGCGAAGGAAAAAGTATCCTTGCCGAGGGAGCACAAGGCACCTTACTGGATATCGATTTTGGCTCCTACCCTTTTGTAACCTCCTCGAATACAACGACAGCCGGTGCTTGCACGGGGCTGGGTATTCCGCCCGCTAAGATTGGCGGGGTCATCGGCATTTTCAAAGCCTATTGTACGCGGGTTGGCGGCGGTCCATTCCCAACCGAACTTGAAAACGAAACCGGGGAAAAGCTCCGGCAGCTGGGGCACGAATTCGGCGCAACCACCGGGCGTGCGCGCCGCACGGGATGGATTGATCTTCCGGCGCTTAAATATGCCATCATGCTCAACGGTGTTACCGAACTGGTCATGACCAAGGCCGATGTATTGAGCGGATTCGATACCATACACGTTTGTACCCATTACATCCAAAATGGCGAGAAGATCGATTACATGCCTTACGACATCATCAGCGTACCACCTGAGCCGGTATACGAAGCGCTGCCGGGGTGGAATGAGGATCTGTGCCATATCACCGACATCGGTCAGATACCGCAAACGCTGCAAGATTATATCGCGTATTTAGAGCGTCATCTCGGCGTACCTATCCGATACCTCTCGGTAGGTCCTGACCGCAAACAGACGCTGATATTGAGTTAAGATTGCCATGGTATCTTTAGCGTGCCATTTGGACGATAGCGAAACATTCATCCAAAAAGCGCTGCAATGGGCAGCGCAATTTGAGCACGTGTGTTACCTCGATTCCAACGGTTATCGCGATAACCACGGAAACATCAACGTGTTTCTTGCCGTAGGCGCTCATGCGTCATTTGTGTCAGACGGCATAACCACATTCGCAGCCCTGCAACAGTTTCTCGACGAGTATCCGAACACGTGGGTTCCCGGTTACCTCGGCTATGATTTAAAGAATGAAATCGAGGACCTCCAATCACGGCATCCTAACCGCACGGAGTTTCCCGGGGCTTATTTTTTCGTACCGGAATACACACTGCTTATCGGGCAGTTCAATGCGGAAATCAAAGGCCGGGACCCCCAGCTTATCGTTGACCAAATCCAAGCTACCCAGCCGGTCGAGGAATCGCCCGGGTTTGAGGGCCGGTTGAAATACCGCATGAATAAATCAGCCTATTTTGAAGCGTTTGAAGATTTGCAACACCATATCCGCCAGGGCGATGCATACGAAATAAATCTCTGCCAGGAGTTTTATGCCGAAAACGCAGCTCTCAACCCACTTGCGGCATACCGTCGGCTCAACGAGGTATCGCCCACCCCATTTTCCTGTTTTTTTAAATCCGGGCACCTGTATATCCTATCCGCTTCACCAGAACGGTTCTTGTCAAAAAATGGCAACACGCTCCTTTCCCAGCCCATCAAGGGTACTGCACCACGGGGCAAAGATGCCATTGAAGACGAACGGATAAAAACTACATTAGCGACCAACCCCAAGGAAATCAGTGAAAACATCATGATTGTTGATTTGGTGCGCAATGACCTCACGCGGAGTGCTTCACCGGGCACGGTAAAAGCAAGTGAATTGTTACAAATTCATAGTTTCAAACAAGTTCATCAGTTGATTTCGACCGTCACATGTGAAATACGGGAGGATATCGGCACGGTAGAGACCCTTAAAAACACCTTCCCTCCGGGTTCTATGACCGGTGCACCCAAAATCAGTGCGATGAAGTTGATCGACCAATATGAAAACAGTCGGCGGGGAGTGTATTCGGGAGCTTTGGGCTATTTCAGTCCGCAGGGTAATTACGACTTCAGCGTGGTTATCCGAACGCTTCTGTACAATGCCAAAAGCGGATACCTCTCATTCCATACCGGGGGCGCCATCACCGATAATGCGGACCCTGAAAAGGAATACAACGAGTGCTTATTGAAGGGAAAAGCCTTGTTTGAAGTACTCAAAAGCCAATGATTTCAATTGTAATCAGCCAAGCTTCCCTACAATCACCTTCACCATTTTGTCGTAATCCAGGTAAGTATTAGCCAATCGTAATACCTCTTCCTGAGTAATACCATTCACGACGTCGGTATAATAATCGTAATAATCCAGACCCAGACCGGAGAAATATACGTTCTTAAACTTATCCGCGTGCGAAAACACGTTCTCCAGGCTACCGAGCATGGCGCCCATCATATAATTGCGAACAAGTGCCAGCTCTTCTTCGGGCACCGGCTCATCGCGCAACCGCCGGATTTCTTTTTGAATCTCCACCAGGGTCGCTTTCGTTACGTCAACGCCGACTTCAGAAGCAATGGTAAAGAATGCACCATGTTTGAGCGACGCCAAGCCCGAACCGACATTATACGTATAGCCTTTATCTTCGCGTATATTAGTCATCAGTCGCGAACCGAAATAGCCGCCGAGTATGGTATTGATCACTTGCAATCCGGGAAAATCACGGTGTGACCGCCCGATGCTCGGGCAGCCCAACCTTATCGCGGATTGGAGGGCATCCTTCCGTTCGACCACCATAGGCGCCGTGACCGAAGCCGGAGCGAAAACCGGAGGCGCATCGTGTTGCTCAAAATCAGGGGTGTTTTGCCATTCGTGGCCGAAAAGCTGCTCCAGCAAGTGGGTTACTTCATCCGTCACTTTGCCTGACACGATAAGCGTACTATTTTTCGGTTGGTATTGGCTATTGAACAATGACAATAGTTCACCACGATCAATACGCTCATATTCACTTATCTCCGGGGTACATCCATAGCGGTTATTACCAAACACGGCACGATTGAATTGGCGGCGCGCCACGAAGCTGTTCTTTTTTAGTGATACCTGCAACTTTTGGATGCTGTTGCGGATATAGGTAGCTAATTCTTTTTCAGGAAAAATCGAATTGGTAAGAATTTCCTTCACCAACGGCAGCAGTGAAGGTAAGTGTTTAGTTAACGAAAACAACGTCAACGACGATTGGTCAAACCCAAACGAGGGCACCAGGAAAGCGCCGTGGAAATCCACGTGCTCCGCAACCTGTGCGCTGGTATGTGTCCCTGTGCCTTCCAACAGCATATCACATACGCAGGTAGTGAGCAAAGCACGATCTTCAGCAACAAAAACATTCCCTGCAATCCATTCAATCCGCACCAGTTCCTGGTCGCCCGAATCAAAGACGAAAACCTGCAAACCGTTGGGGAAAGTCAAGTGTTTAGGTTTGATCAACTCAAACCGCGTAGTGGCAGCGTGGGCGGGTGCTATCGTTCTATTGAGCATGTGCATTGGCTAAATAAATCAGGGTTGACGAGTTTTCTCTTCTAAATAATCGCTGTGATTGTTGTTGGATGTCCGCTTCGGTAACCGCGAGGTAACGGTCCCTTTCATGGTTAAAACCATCCGCATCACCCAGCAACTCAAAATAAGCCAGGTTCATGGCCTTCTCCAAAATAGCCATCTCGGCAAATACCATGGTCGATTCGATTTTGTTTTTCACCTTCTCCAATTCGTAAGGAGCAATCCGCTCATTGCAAAGCTGCTCCAGCTGTTCCCAAATTGCCTTTTCGGCCGTCTCTATGGGAACATTCGGAAGCGGTTTTCCCTCCACCACCACTAAGCCGGGGTCTATGCTTCCCGTTTGGTATGCGTTGATTTCGCTAAATAGTTCATTTTCCTTCACCAACCTGCGGTACAATCGCGATGATGATCCCTGCGAAAGCAAATCAGTAATGAGGTCGACCGCATGGTAGTGCTTATCATAACGCGCCGGGCCGTGGAAAGCGATATAAATAGCATGTTGTGGCACGTCAGCGTGTACCAATTCCCGGCGTGCCTCCAACTGTTCAGGCTCTACAGGAAGCTGGCGGGGAGGCTTCCGGCCGGCGGGTATGGAGCCAAACCATTTCTCCGCCAGTTCCTTCACTCCGGCTGTATCTACATGACCGGCCACAACCAGGCAAGCATTTGCCGGCGTGTAATACGTGGCAAAGAACTCTTTTACATCGTCCATCTTTGCATCCTCAATATGGGCAAGTTCCTGACCGATGGTGGCCCAACGATACGGATGCACCTGATAAGCCAATGGGCGTAGACGCAACCACACATCGCCATACGGTTGATCGAGGTAACGCTGTTTAAATTCTTCACACACCACATTGCGCTGTACGTCAAGGCTTTTTTCGCTGAAAGCGAGCGACAGCATCCGGTCGCTTTCCAGCCAAAAAGCGGTCTCAAGATTGGCCGCCGGCAGGGTAATGTAGTAATTCGTGATGTCGTTACTGGTAAAGGCATTATTCTGTGCGCCTGCCGCCTGCGATGGCCCGTCGAAATTGGGAATGTTGGCGGAGCCGCCAAACATCAGGTGTTCAAAAAGGTGTGCAAATCCGGTCTGCCCTGGGTTTTCATCCCTGGCACCCACATCATACAGCAGATTGACCACCGCCATGGGCGTCGTATTATCCTGATGTACTAATACGCGCAAACCATTGGTCAGCGTAAATCGATCAAATGAAACCATGCGTTATTTTAATATGAAACTCGTTAATGTGCCATCCAATCCACGCCCTGCTTGAGCATGGAAAGGGTAAAGGCCTCCGCGCTCCCCGGGATTGGTTTGAAATCGTATGCCCATTGCGCCTGCGGCGGCAGACTCATCAGGATGGACTCGATACGGCCGTTTGTTTCCAGCCCGAACTTCGTCCCCGCATCATATACCAGATTAAACTCCACGTACCGGCCCCGCCTCAGGTATTGCCACTGCTGCTGCTGTTCGGTATAGGCTTTATGTCGGTTCCTATTCACCAGTTCCGAATAAATGGGCACGAAAGCGTCGCCCAAGGCACACGAAAACTCAAAAATATCTGACCAGGACACTCCTGATTTATCGGGGGTGAGCCGATCGTAAAAGATCCCCCCTATGCCACGGGTTTCCTGGCGGTGCCTGATGTAAAAATAGCGGTCTGCATGCGCCTTGAACTCCGAATAGAAGGTCGGGCTATACCGATCACAAACCGTTTTCAGCGATTGGTGGAAATAGGAAGCATCTTCCATCTGCACGTAATGGGGTGTCAAGTCTATCCCCCCGCCAAACCATCGGACTTCGTTATTCAATTCGAAATACCGGATATTCATGTGTATAATGGGCACGAACGGGTTGTTCGGATGGATAACAATCGAGACACCCGTGGCAAAAAATTGCTCATCGTCCACGTTAAATGCCTTCTTCACGGGCTCCGGTAATTCGCCATGTACCGCAGAAAAGTTCACCCCGCCCCGCTCAATGGCATCTCCTCCCTGTATAATGCGGGTACGCCCCCCACCACCGCCGTCGCGCTCCCATAATTCCTCGACAAAGACGGCGCTGCCGTCCAACGCTTCCAACGCGCTGCATATGTTATCCTGTATCGACTGATACCGCGTGGCTATCTGCTGCCTATCCATAACTGCTATTATCCATTTTAATATCCTACGGCTACATCGTCTCCACGGGGATCTGCACCCGTCTGTAATGTGCCATCGGGCAATACCATGATGGCATCCACTCGGCCTATTGCCTGTCGGTTAACCAATTTATATCCCGTTGTCGTCAGTGCATGCCGCACCGGCTTACTTATCGCATCTTTTTCTGCGGCCACTTCATCGGGCAGCCATTGGTGATGGAACCTTGGCGCTGACACCGCCGCTTGCATATCCATCCTAAAATCTATCACATTCAGAATCGTTTGAAATACGGAGGTCATGATGGTAGATCCACCTGGCGTACCCACCACCATAAACAATTGGCCGTCTTTATCGAGGATCGTTGGCGTCATCGAACTCAGCATCCGTTTACCCGGCTCGATGGCATTTGCATCGCCACCGGTTAACCCAAACATATTCGGTGCACCGGGCTTTACCGAAAAATCATCCATTTCATTGTTCAGCAGGAATCCCGCACCGGCGACCACCACCTGCGAGCCATACGAGCCATTAATCGTTGTCGTAATGGCAACCGCATTCCCCGCTTCGTCCACAATAGAAAAATGAGTAGTTTCTTCCCGCTCCATCTGCGGAACTTCTCCTGCATAAATATCGCTGCTGAACGAAGCGTGACGGAAATTCATATTGCGCATGCGGTCGGCGCTATAAACCGAATCAAGGAGCATTTCGCGCGGCACGTCGTAGTAATCGGGGTCGCCCAGGTGCGTTGCACGATCGGCATATACACGCCGTTCGGCTTCGATCATCACGCGCATCGTCGAATCACGCTGGAATCCCCACTCGGTTAATGGGAAAGCTTCTACTGATTTGAGCATCGCTATCAGCGCAATGCCGCCGCTAGATGGAGGTGGCATTGATACCACCCGATGCCCCCGGTAAGTCGAAACCACCGGTTCGCGCCATTTTGCCTCGTAATTCTTCAGGTCGTCATAACTGATGATGCCGTTTCCGTTGGCCATTTCCTCGACAATGCGGTCTGCGGTTTCGCCTTCATAAAAGCCTGCGCGGCCCTGCTGGCTAATCAACGTCAACGTATGTGCCAGTTCGGGTTGTATGAGTGTATCGCCTCCTGCCCATTCCGTTGCTTTTACAAAAGCTGTTCCTTCGGGATTATATTTTTTAAACTCTTTTTCTCTGCGATTAAGTTCGCCCGCCTGCATATCGGTGATGGCAAAACCTTCTTGTGCCAGGCGAATAGCCGGTTTCAGCAACGTAGCCCAATCCAACCGTCCATATCGATCATGGGCCTTCACCATCCCATCAACCGATCCCGGTACGCCCGAAGCTAACTGACCGCGCAAGCTCAAATCGACAATTGGATTTCCCTCATCGTCCAGGTACATATCCGTGGTGGCCGCTTCCGGTGCCGCTTCGCGGAAGTCCAGTGCGGCAAACTTGCCCTCGGCGTTACGGTACACCATAAAACCTCCACCACCGATATTGCCCGCGTTGGGGTACACCACTGCCAGTGCAAATTGCACGGCCACCGCCGCATCCACCGCATTTCCACCATCTTTAAGCACCTGCAATCCGACAGCGGACGCCTCCGGATGTGCGGTTACCACCGCCGCATGTTCGTATGATGACGGTCTGCTCCCCTCGCTTGTCGTGTCACAGGATGTAGCCGCGGTACCGATGAAAGCGATGACCAGGCTCTGTGCCCAGAAAAAGCCTTTACGTTGTGTATAACTCATGGTTTATCAATTTAACTTATCGGCTAGTATTTTCATTTCAGCTATGGGCGGCTGTTGTTCATACAGTACCCGGTACACGGCGTTACAAATGGGCAATTCGATAGCGTACTTGCGGCAAATCTGTTCGATGCAATTAGACGCATAATACCCCTCGGCAACCATATTCATTTCGAGTTGGGCCGATTTGACGGAATACCCTTTGCCAATCATATTTCCAAAAGTACGATTCCGGCTGAATTGGGAATACGCCGTGACCAATAAATCGCCTAGATAAACCGATTCTTTAATGTCTCGCGCGATGGGATGGACGGTATTGACGAAGTGTGCCATTTCCCTGATGGCGTTAGACACCAACACGGCCTGAAAGTTATCCCCAAAACCGACGCCGCGGCACATGCCGCCGGCTACCGCATAAATATTTTTGAGCACCGCGGCGTACTCTGTGCCGTAGATATCGTCAGAAACATTGGTTTTAATATAACGCGTACCAATAAGTGTGGCCACCGTAGACGCGACATCCAGGTTTTGCGAAGCCACGGTAAGGTACGAAAGCTTTTCGAGCGATACCTCCTCGGCATGGCAAGGCCCACCAATCACCGCGATATTGTCAATCGGTATCTCCAAGTGATCCTGGAGATAATCGCCTACGATCTGATTTTCATCGGGTACGATTCCCTTGATAGCCGAAACAACAACCTTGCCTTTAAGCATCTGCGGAGTAATGTCGCGCAGCGCATCTTTCAAAAATGCCGCCGGCGTATTCAGAATCAGGATATCGGCGTGTTCCACAACCGTACGCACATCGACATGAATATGGCGCTTTGGAATCTTAACAGTCACCGCACTTAAGTAATTAGGATTATGCTTATACGTACGGATATAGTCTGCAGTCTGCCGGTTTCGCACCCACCAGTGTATCGCCTTGTCCGCTTCGTTGTCGCCCAGCATCTTCACCATTGCCGTTGCCCAACTTCCACTCCCTATTACACCAACTGCCTGTCTATTAGCTACCATAACTCTTTTTTGCCCGTCGCAGCGTTTGCTGCGATCATCCACCGTTAACAAAAAAGCCCCTCAATTCGACATCAAGAGGCTCGCGTACGCCAATCAGGATTCGAACCTGAGACCGACGGTTTAGAAAACCGTTGCTCTATCCAGCTGAGCTATTGGCGCATTCCTTTTCCGGTGCAAATTTAGTTAAAAATGTTAGAAATAATAATATATATCAACGTACCTTATTGTACTTCCGCTTACGCACATGATACTGGCACACCGCCATAGTCAATAAGAACACACATGGTACAGCCACATTGAGCAATTGCCAGGACACGGTTGATTCCTGTACCTTCACACCATCCAATAAGCGTAATTTCAGTTCTTTCGTCCGAAGGTCAATGATGGCACCGTCATCGGCAAGGTAGTCGACTGCATTCAAGAGAAAGGCCTTATTGCCGTACTGTTGTTCGGTATACCTATCCCACCCAAGGGGATAGGGTGAGCCGTCGGTGGGGTTGATCTGCCCACTGAACACATCACCGTCGGCAATGGCAATCATCTTGGCGCGCTTGCCCTGCCTGGGTGTAGTTACGTCGGCCGGAATCCCCGCGGGTACCGGGCGATCAGCAAAGACGGATGAAAATTCACCTTCAAACAGCGCTGCCACTGCCTTTGGCTGGTCTCTAAATGATTCCGGGTCGGCTTGGCCTGCCGCCATCTGCAGGGATAGGTGAGCCGGAACGGACAATACGCGCGAAAAAGGCGACGAAGTAAGTAAAATGGTCTTTGTTATTCCTGTTGCCGCTACGGTATCCAGCGTACCCGCAAACTCACTTCGAATGCCATCCAGATTTTTTACAATCGGTTGGTCATTGTTGGGAACGAAAATGGGGTAGAATGGCCATGGTTCCAATTCAATGGTCGCTTCGTGTGCTCCGCTGCCGATGGTGAGCGGTATTTTTGCGCAATTCAGGTCGGCAATCAAATTATAGTTGAAACGCATCCCGTAGGTAAACAGCAAGTCGTCGATATTCAGGTGGCGGGCAATGGCGGTTTGTTGGCCATCGGCCCGCATGCTGTCCAAGTGCGCATCCAATTGATCGATAGCCCAGAGTACGCTCCCCCCTCCCATCACGTAATGGTTGATCTTATATTTTTCGGTTTCGGAAAACGGCGCTGTTGGCTTGGCGATGATCAGTGCCTTCAGCTTGCTGAGCCCCTCCATCGTAATGCTGTCCAGGTTAACAAACCCCACCTCGTAGCTGTTCATCAAGCTCTGTACCGCATCGTACAGTTTCAGGTTATCCGGCTCTCCATGACCTTCGGTAAAGCCAATAAGCGGCCTGCCGCCAGCAGTGGCTTTGCGCATCGCCGAAACCAACGCATATTCGAGGTTCTGTATCGAATTATTCAGGGCAATTTCGTGGGAGTACGCTGTGCGGCTTTGCAGCAAGTTGACCGGAATATCGTTGTCGCCGCAAGTAACCAATGCGGCAGGATAGACCAACTGCTGCGAGGACCCTGCGTCTGTGCGCACATTTAAATTCGTAGGCATGATTCCGTGCGTGGCGAGCGCCTCCGTATTGTCGCGCTGCTGCTGTGCATTACCATCCAACGGATCAACGACCGAATAACTCAGCATGCCGGATGAGTACCCGGAGAGGTCGCGCAGCATATCAGTGGTCGCCCGTTTAAGGCGTTCAAATCCAGCGGGCAGATCGCCATCCAGGAGCATGGTAACGTGTAACGGTTCGTCAAGTGTCTTCACGGTTTCAATGGCAAGAGGCGAAAGCGTAAACCGCTTGTCTGCCGTGAAATCCATCCGGCCAAAAAACAATGAAGAGAGTAGATTACCGGCAATGACGCAGGCCACCATACCGGACATGCGCAGGATTGTGACCCTGGCCGACCACCGATCACGCACCAACCAGTTGTATGTAACGGCCAAAAAGACAAACACCACGCTCACGAAATAAATAAGGTCGCGGCTGTCCAACACACCCCGGCTAATCGCATCATAGTGGAACTGAATACCCAGCGATGCAACCCAGTAGGCCTCCGCCGAAAACATCGCCAATCCACTTATTGATTCAAAAACATAGAAAAGCGTAAAGCAGCCGAATAAGGCGACAAGAAAAGCTACAATTACATTTTGGGTGAGGGCTGAAGCGAATATACCCACGGCACAGAAAGCGGTACCCAGTAGAAACAGGCCGATATAAGATCCGACAATTGCTCCGGTATCTACGTTACCTACCGGTACGGCCAGTTGATGGATAGTAATGTAATATACGGCGGTAGGAATCAGTGCCAATAGCACAATAGTAATGCTGGCAAGGAATTTCCCCAAAAGGATATCCGACATCCGTACCGGTCGGGTAAGCAGCAATTGCCATGTCCCGTCATTTTTTTCCCCGGCGATTGTCCGCATGGTAATGGCCGGGATAAAAAACATGAAAAGATAAGGGCTCAACCGAAAGAAACCTTCGAGGGAAGCATAACCATAAACTAAAATGCTGGTATCTGGAAATACCCACAGCAACAAGCCGGTAGCCAATAAGAACAGCCCTATGGCTAGATAGCCGGTCAACGAATTGAAAAAAGTTGAAATTTCCTTTATATAGATGCTGTGCAAATCATTTGATCTTTGATGGTTCGAAAATAGGAAAACAAGACGATATCGCAAACAGGTGTAGTAAACCATTGTTAAGCGCCGCAAGTTTCGTTTCCCGCTATTTTATATCCCCCTGATTATGTAGCTATTGCTAAAAAAAGCATAATTGAATTTGCAAAATGTGCTAGAGTTCGTACTTTTGCGCCGGAGAGTTGGCAGAGTGGTCGAATGCGGCGGTCTTGAAAACCGTTGACTGTCAAAGGTCCGGGGGTTCGAATCCCTCACTCTCCGCCAACGTAAAAGAAGCCCTCTCGTTTTAAACGAGGGGGTTTGTTGTTTAACACGGTGAGCCAAGCTTGCTTGTGCGAAGCAGGTTAGACAACAAAAAGCGTGCGCAGCACGCGTGCTTCTTTTGTGTTGAGCCCCCCCTCACCGGGATGGCTGCGGCCTTTGCGCGGGGATAGCGCGGCGCAGCCAATCCCACTATGGGTTATAGTTTATTTTTATTTAAATAAACCTTAAGCGTTTCTCTGTAACTACTGCCAACGGGAATTTCTGAATGGTTGATGATTACACATTGTCCATTATACTGACTTATTTTAGGCAATGGAACAATATAGGATTTATGAATCCTCATAAATTCGTATACACTTAATAGCTCTTCTATCGATTTCAATGATTTTAACGCTAAACAATAATTTTTCCCGGTAACAATTTTAACATAATCTTTTAAACCCTCAATATAATCGATATCCTTTATCAGGATCTTGATAAACTCATCCCCTTCCTTTACAAAAAATGAGGGTTCAAGGGCATATTGACGCTCCATATTTTCAGCACTTTCAAAACGGGTAATCGCCTTACAAAAACGTTCAAATGAAATTGGCTTCAATAGATAATCGACCACTTCTAAATCAAAACTTTCAACGGCATATTGACTAAAAGAAGTCGTCATGATAAACTTGGTATTCGCATGACAGAGTTTTACAAGCTCCATTCCAGAAATTTCAGGCATGGCAATATCTGTAAAAGCAAGGTCTACTTGATCACCCTGTTTTAAAAAATTAAAGGCTTCGACCGAATCTGTAAAGGTGCCAGTCACTTCAAAATTCGAGAAACGTTTTAAATGATGCGTGATGACATCTATAGCCAAAGATTCATCATCAATTACGATAGCTTTATATAACGTCATTATTCAGTGTGATTTTAAGATGCGCAGTATAGGTCTTTTGTGTATTCGTGATTGTTAAGCTCGAACGTTTTGGATACAGCAGTTCCAGTCGCTTTTTCAGGTTTTTAAGCCCCTTCCCTTCACGGTTGTTTTCCTGGAAATGCTGCTTGCTAAAAAGACTGTTTTCTACAGTACATAGAAGCTCGTCATTCCCAATATCTACGTCGATCTTTACAAATGCATCTTTGATGTTGGTATAAAACCCGTGCTTAAAAGCATTTTCCACCAGCGTTATCAAAAGAAACGGTTCGATCCATTTTTCTTCCCTATGAAAGCCTGCGACACGAAGCTGGATACGGGCGTCTTGACCAAATCTTATTTTTTCAATTGCGATATATTTTTCAATAAAATCGATTTCCTTATACAGCGGTACTTTTTCAAGATGGGTCTCATCCGTTAAATAACGCATCATACTTGATAATTTCAAGATGTAATCCGATGTTTCCGGATCATTTTTCAACGACAAACTGTACAACGAGTTAAATGCATTAAATAAGAAATGGGGATGTAATTGATTTCGTAACAACTGTTCTTTGGCCTGGTTTAATTCTCTTTCCAGTTTCTGATATTGCCCAAAAAACTCAAAGCGATTGATGATATAAACAAATGAATAGAATAAAAATGATTGTCCTAAAAAGCTGGTAAAGTAATCGAATGTTCGTCTAAATGTAATCCCATCAGGTACCCTGTACTCTTTAAATGCCCCGTAATCTTTAAGTATCCTGTAATCTTCAAGTGTCCTGTAATCTTTAAGGGATGCTAATGTTAGTAGAATGATGACAAAGATGATGGAAGCCCCTATCTTTTTCCAATTACCGTTTAATTTAAGCACAAAATAATACAATACATACGCTATTAGTGCGCATAAGAAATTCTCTACAGCATCACTTGTCAAAAAGAAAAGCCAGTTATCTGGGAGAGAAACAAAGGCTCTTCTTAATAGGCTGATGAGTATGATAGCAATAAAAACCACATGAAACGTAGTCTTCATTGTTCGAATGGTTTTATATGATAGTTGAAACATAACGTTATGCAAAGATGAATGTAAATATATAAAAATGGGATTGTCTTAAGTCGGTTAACAACGTACGTTCATCTATCCAGACACTAGGTTTGTCGATAACGTTTTCATAAAGGTTCAAATTAAAGTACGTTTGATTGGAATTGACTTTAAAAACTTAAAAAATGAAAACGCTTATTATATTCACTGCATTATGTTTCGGCTCACTGCTTGCCTTTGGTCAAAAATTGGAACTGGAAAAGGCATCTCCTTTTACAGCCGTAAAATGGGAAAATGGCCAACCCATTGTACAATTTGAAAATGAATGGTATCATTTTGAAAAATTAGATACTTTCGGAAAAGAAGAGCTTTTGGATTTCTGCAAAGAACGGTTCGGGTCTAGATGGCAAAAGCGCTTTTCTGAAGACCTGGTGGAAGTCCTGCTAGGAATGGGGTATCAACCTCAAATAGAAGTGACATTACAGCTATCAAAGGAGGGTGTTTCAAATACATATACCGGGACCTTTACCCTTGAAAATAGAATGAGCTCGCTCCTTTACAACAGATTCATGGCGGAATCTAAATTTCCTCAGAAAATCCCAATAGCTGAAGCGATAGTCGATTTAAGGCAATTTGAGGGTGTGCTGCAAACTGTTTCTTCCTACAGCCAGCTTTCACCGGTTGATTACCCATTGATGATTAAGAAAGTAGTGGATACGATCGTTAAGGAAAATACGCTGGTTGATGTTAATAAATTAGCGAATGAAATGGCCAAAATCATGTCCGAAATCGGAGATAGGCATTCGTCCATAAGAAACGAATCGTTCAATAATATAGGTCATAAAACGTATAACTTAAGACTTCCATTCGGTGTAGCCACATTAAACGGAAAAATGGTCGCGTTGAAGAAAGATGAAGAAAAGGAAGGGTACACCTACTATTATCATGCACACCCTTATATCAAAAGCATAGATGGGGTAGCTATTGAAACGCTAGTCAACACCTATAATTACAGGCATAAAAAAGCACCAGCACCAGCAATACTTTCCTGGGGGAGCAGCGCTATTCAAAGATATGGCGCATTATTATATGTGAATGAGATAACATGTGAAGATAGTGTTACTGTAGTTTTTAGTGACGGCCGTGCTGAAAAAACCGAAACAGTTCAACTAACCACTGAAAATAACGGATACTCCTCAACGGTAAGTCAAGCGTATTTTACTAATACGGATGAGATAAGCAAAAAGAACTTTGAAGGTTTGAGTAAGATCGTCGGAGGTGATATTGGATACATGAGTATTCCTCAGATGTATGATTATAACGACGTACCGGGGCTGGAAAATTTCATAAAAAATACGCTTCGAAGCTTTTCAACTACGAAAGCGCTGATTATTGATATCAGGAATAATCCGGGAGGTGTAAGAGACATTCTCCAAACCTTTGCAGGTTATGTCATTCAACCGAAGCAATCTCCTTGGGTGGCCAATATTGCTTATTTAAGAACAGACGAAACTATACCTGGAGACGAAGAATCCATGAGTGGCCGTTATCTATATCGCTATCATTCCGAGCAATTATCAGACGATGACAGAAAGGCAATAGACCGGTTTAATAAAGGTTTTAAACTTCAAAAAGCAGTCAATAATTCGAAGTTTAGCGGCCCATTTTATATGGTTTTACATCATGGCAAGGAATCATATGGTCAACCGGTTTATATCTTAGTGAATGAAGAAAGCTTTAGTGCCGCCTCCGTCTTCGCTAGCGCATTTAAAGGTTTGCCAAACGTAAAAATTGTAGGAGAAACAACGGATGGTTCAAGTGGTAATTCAACAGTACTGCATTTGAAAAATTCAAATATTCGAATGAGGGTGTCTACTATGGCGTCATTTCAAAGAAATGGAAAGACCTTGGATGGCAATGGAACGATACCAGATATTGTTATCCAGGTGGACGAAAAACAAGTTTTGGACGGTTACGACACCCAGCTAACTAAATTGATTGAAATCATTAATTTGTAAAATTTAAGACTTGATCTGACAGTCGGGCAATTTTTTATATTCTCAAATTGGGTGTTCCAAGCCCCTAAAACCGATCCTTCTGCATATTCCCTTGTCGCCCCTCCAAAGGAGGGAATCGTCAGTAGTTAAAATAATACTTGATGTTTTAGAACTATCATCATTTTGGAAGTAAATATCACGGTATCTTCTTGTTTTACAACGTTACCTTTTTAAGCTATCCAAAAACGTCAAAAACGGTATAGGGTGTTCGACTGTAATCCCTCGCTCTCCGCAGAAGAAGCCTTTCGGCAATGGAAGGCTTTTTTGCGTTGTGAGGATTCGGACCAGAAGGGTTGGCTGGGGTTCGATTCGGGAAGGTTCAGGGCCGTGATCGAGGAATGTGGGGCTGAAGCCTCCCCCCTCAAGGGATGGCTGCAGTCTTTGGATGCGGGTGTGAGCGATGCAGCCAATCCCTCACCATCCGCGGAAAAACCTTCATCGAAAGATAGGTTTACGTCAGGTTAAAAAAGACGTTTGTATGAGCAAAGTGACCTCCCGAAGGATGAGGGACGGTTGATTGAGCGAACACGCTTGCCGCGGGTTCCGAGAAATTTCGAATGAACCGACTGGAGAGAGGGGCCAAACAGATTCCCTACTACACAAGCCGTTCTTCCAACAACGATTTCCAACCTACAAATCCTTTGTCTGGGTCAGCATAATCATGCAGGATGCGACTGAAACTTTTTGGTGCGTTTTCAACAAAGGCCTGTCTTCCTTTTTCCCGAATGATTTGCAGATCTTTATCAATCTTGCCAACGGTTTCAATAAGCGAGTTTCTGTTTTTATCTGTATGCCAAACGTAGCTTGCCTCTTCTGTATCCAAGGTCTCAAGCACAATATGGTATTGCTTATCGCCGGAAAGAAGAAATACGAAGGAAAATGGACTGAGCACAAAACGTATCTTCATCAATTGGCTTTCGTGACGGTCTGCAAGAAACTGTACCTGTCGGGAATGTTTGTATGTCCGCTGCTTCAAGATGTCGTTCAGCAAATCCTGCGCATTAGAATAAATGTTTTGACCGTCCTGAAGCTGGTCGGAAGTCAGTATGTTTTGCTTCTGAAACGGAGGTTTGCCCAGCAATCCCTTGTTTAGGAATTGAAATTTTACCCCTTCTACGATTTCCTTGTTGATCCGTTCAACTTCGTCCGAAGCCGCCGATTGAGCAACCAATTTACCGTATTCAAATTCGGCAAACAGATGCACAGCCATATGTTTCGATTTCAGCGCTTTGACAAAATAAGGTTTCAGCACATCAAATTCAGGGCGCATTTCCAAGTTTTCAACTTGAAATTCTAATGTAGTATGCATCTCAGCAACTTCATAGCTAAAAGCAACATGGCCGTAATGGAAAGCTAAATCGGCTATCGCTACCTTGATGGTTTTATCTAATGTAAATACCCGATTGGTTTGCGGCTGGTAATCGGATTGCGGCTCACTGAAAAGCGTAGCCTGCTTATCGATTTTCCGATAGTATGTGTTCCTCTTCAAAAAGAGCTTGTCGAGGTAACCAATCCGATGGTCGCGGTAATCGTAGATGATCGGGTTGATTTCTGACCGTTGTATACGTCCGATATACTGGATCAATTTCCCATGGAACGAAAATGGATAAGCCAAGAACAACGTGCTGATATGCTGGATATCCGAACCTTCTCCAAAATACTGCCCCGTGGTAATGAGTACCTGGAAATCTCCGGCGGCCAATGTCTTCCATTTCGATTTTTTGCTGCTTTCTGAATCGTCGCCGCTTAGTGTAATCGTCTCATAATATTGCTTCAGCAACAAGTGGAGGCTATCAATGTGTTCCTTCCGTTCCGTAATAATCACGGCTTTCTTTCCTCGGTTTAATTCCGCAGCCACGTCGTTGACAATAAGGGTATTCCTCACCGTATCATGGATCAGAATTTGGGAAAGTGTTTCAAAACTGTCGGTCTTGGAATTGTACGGCACATTTAAGTTCGTGTTTCGGATAACGACGTGTGTCCGTTTGTATTCGTCAATCTCTTCCGGTCTGATTTCCGCGATGATTTCCCCCAGATAGGCGAAGATGAATTTATCATCATTGTATTTCCGGAATGGCGTGGCCGTCAGCCCGTAGCAATACCTGCAATTCAGGAACTCAACCGTATTCCGATAGGTTTCCGCGGGAATATGATGGCACTCATCTACGAGAATGGTGCCGGATTTTTCCCGGATATTTTCCAGATACTTGGGCAAACTTTGTATAGTGGCCACGGTCACCTTTGTGCCAAGCCTCATCTTTCCCTGTCCGATGACACCAACTTCCTTTTTCGGGATTCCCAAAAAAGCTTCGATACGATCAACCCATTGATCCAACAGTTGTTTACGGTGGACAATGATCAGCGCGGGCTGTTTTTTGTCGGCGACAATCTTAAGCCCCATGATGGTCTTGCCGGCTCCGGGCGGAGCAACGATGACACCGATGTCTTTCTTACTCACTGATTTTACAATATGCTGCTGATGCGTTCGCAAACTCGCTTGGAACGCGAATTCTACCTGAGCCAGCTCCATCCGGTTATCGATAAAATCATGTGTTATCTGCATCTCCCTGCAAAACCGGATCAGCTTCCCGATGAAACCTCTCGGCACGATGATTTCATGCTCCGTTTCGTTGATCAACTTAAAGAAACGTGGTGTTTCAAATGTACTTTTACCACTTTTCTTTTTGACGATGAATGCGGAATTCGCGAAGTTAAGTTCATCTTTCAAAAAGCTGACCAACGGCTGGGGAATCGCTGGGCGGTTCAATCGAACGGTATTCTGCAGAGTAATGGTCAGTTTCCCGGAATGCATCGGAATCATTGTATCGCCAACATTTTCCGTTTTCAAGAGCGCCAGCAAATCATCTAACTGGCTGGTGGCTATTCGCTTTACAGTTTTCAGAAAACCAAACTGATTTGCAACCGGCGCTAGCGTTGCTGGATCCAGGAAGCAACTGTTGCCCTTTTCGAAAGCCGGTTTGAACAACGGCAACGCAATTAAATTTCCCAAACCTTTGCCCGACAGGAAATCCTGGTTAGGAAACAACCGGTCGAAACTTGACCCTTTGTCAAATTTGGAAAAGGCCCCTGATTCTTCTAGAACAGTAATAAACAGCTTCCGGCTTCTTACCGCCGGGTAGGGTTTGTCGAAAAAAATCCAGACGTGGCCACCGTTTCCGGAACGTGAACGTTCCAGGTATGCCGGTATGGCTCTCGTCGTACAGGCTTCAAGAAATCTCAAAGCCTCCCGTTGCCAATCCGCTTTATCAAAATCAGCCACCAAAAACCAAGAGGTATTATCCTGAAGTAATGGATAAATCCCGATCTGCTGTTCGCCTTCCAAATGCCTGGCTATTTCTGAATCGGACAACAGACGATGGGTCTTGTGTTGATAGCTTTGGAACGAACCACCATTTGCCTTATGCAGGCGATAATGGTAGGGATCATAACTATAGGCCGGCATGTAACCGCTTTTATTGCCCTTTTCCCAACGCACCGCAAACACATCTTCCCGCCCCTTAAAAAGTGCACGAAAAACATCTATATCCTCGGGTATGAAGTCCATGTTGCTTTTTTTTGCGGGAACAAGGTAATAAATTATACGTTTATGGGATTCTGCGAATCTTGTGTATAACAGCAATTTTAAGTAAATTTGTATATGGCCGACAAGGAGTATATTGAACAAAGTTTTATCATTGATAGGCTTACGAACTCGATACTGAATACGATTTCAGGTGATAGTTTCCAAACGGAAGTAGCACAATTGAGTTCGGTTGACTTGAAAATCTTGACCAAAAAGAATGGATGGAATTTTAACTGGAAGGCGGAATTCAGGGATATGAAGAAAGAAGTGTATAAATTGACAATTGTCAATAATCCTTCAATTATCCAGGGGATGTTAAGTCTAACGATAGAGCAAGACCATGTCTTTATGAATTTGTTGGAAAGCGCTCCGTTTAACATCGGCAAGAATAAGCTCTACGAGGGTGTGGCTGGGAATTTGGTGGCCTATGCGTGTAAAGTGTCTTTCCAGAAAGGATATGAAGGTTTTGTGGCATTTACGGCAAAGACGCAACTGATAAAGCATTACGAAGAAACACTTAGGGCATACCATTTTAAGAATCAGCGGATGATTATAAATAGTGAGCCGGCAAAATTTTTAGTGGACAAATATTTTAAAACGTAGCGTGATGAGTTTAATTAAGGAACCCAAAGGTATCGATTTCGTTATCGAAAGTAAGCCGCTTTCGGATACGGAAAGAAAAGAAATTAGTGAATATATTAAGCAGCAGAAACTGAAAAAGAAGGCGACCACTCGCGCCTCGAAAATCAAAAAGGCAGTAAAAACGTATATTTAGGGCATTATACGCTGCAAATTGAGCGATGAAATAGTTGTTTTCTTGATTGTGCAAAGAAGACTTTGGCATTTAAAATAACTTCACAATCCTCGATGAGTGTTTGACTTTCCTCAACTTACCAAAGTTGAAAAAGAGGCATAATCTGGTTGAAATTCTGGCATTTTTTTTCCCTATTTCTTTCCTTTCGTTGTTATATCGTTGATGGCAATTGTGGTTTTTTGCCCTTCAAAAAGCATTAATAAACGAACAAGGGGTTCGATTGGGGTCCCTGACACCCCGCCACCCAAAATGAAACCCGGCAATAGCCGGGTTTTTCTGTTTAAACAGGCGAGCCAAGTGCGCTTGGACGAAGCCGGTTAAACAGAAAAAGGAATGAGCGCAGCGAATGGCTTTAATTGGGTTGAAGCCTCCCCAAAAAGGGATGGCCGTGGCCGTTGCGCGTGGGCTTGGAGCGACACGGTAAATCCCTCACCTTTCTGTCGTTGATCTTGAAATGGATTGGGAGGGAAACAGTTACAACGTCTGGGAGGAGGTTCACAAACGACGGCTGGAAACGGATGTATTACAACAGTAAGCCTCTCACAGGAACGTAGTGAAATTATTTCAGCAGGTTTTTCTTTCCCCAAATGGCCATTTCGTCAAAAACAGAAGAAAGGCTCTTGCCCAATTCTGTAAGCGAGTATTCCACACGAGGGGGGATTTCCCTGAACTGTTCCCGCGCTATCAACCCGTCTTTTTCCAATTCCTTTAATTGCTCGGTAAGCACTTTTCTTGAAATTCCCTGTGTCCGGACGGCTAATTCACCGAATCGCCTTGTCCCAAAAGTAAGATTGTACAAGATAATGGGCTTCCATTTTCCACCGAACACTTCGACCATTGCACTGATTGGACATTGTTGCTCTTTTTGTAATTCAGCCATTAGTTACTTTTTCGTTACCACTTTTTTGACAGTTACCTTTTGGTAACAAGTTACTATTAAATACTATTATTAGTTCCTTTGTGAAACAAAAGTAATTCATTCATTCTAAAAATCAAAAGCATGATCTTAGTAACAGGAGCAACAGGACAATTAGGTTCAGCAACCCTATCACATTTGCTGAATAATATACCACCCAATAAAGTGGCGGCATTTGCCAGAGACCACGGTAAAGCAGAGCATCTGAAAAAGAAAGGTATTGATGTTCGCATCGGTACGTATGACGATGTCGCCTCGCTGGAACAGGCATTTCAGGGTATTGAGAAAGTGTTGTTGATCTCGGGCACCGATCCGAACCGCGTACAACAACATAAAAATGTAGTGGACGCCGCAAAAAAAGCAGGCACAAGACACCTTGTTTACACCGGTATTTCACTAAAAGACATCCAGACGTCAGCCGTCAAGTCCGTAATGGGAAGTCATATCCAAACGGAAGATTACATCAAGGAAAGTGGTCTTCCATACACCCTATTGCATAATACGCTCTATACGGATGGCATACCGATGTTCGCTGGCGACAATGTCTTTGAAACGGGTATTGTCCTTCCTGCGGGGGATGGTCAGGTGCCTTACGCTCTACGTAGGGAAATGGGTGAAGCAGCCGCGAACGTATTATTGCAGGACGGACACGAAAACAAAACGTATGAAATTACCGGGGGTGCATTGTATTCGTACGCAGACGTGACCAAAGCACTTTCGGAATTATCAGGTAAAGACATTGCTTATACTGATGTCGATGCCGTGGCATTCACCGAACAGATAAAACAAGCGGGTGTACCTGAATTTGTTGCCTTCATGATAACGGGTTTAGCGACCGACACAAAGAACCATCAGTTCGAAGGAGTGAGCAAGGATCTGGAGCATCTGCTTGGAAGAAGCCCCATCACTCTTGACGCGGGATTAAAAGAAGTTTACGGTCTGTAACTGAAAGGAAATAAAAACCATGCAATCCAATCCATTCGGAGTTTACAAGAGAATTGATAGTTCCATTATTCAGGGATTGTTGGTGTTTTGACTTTCAAAAAACATCAATAATTAAACAAGGGGTTCGATTGGGGTCCCTGACACCCCGCCACCCAAAATGAAGCCCGGCAATAGCCGGGTTTTTCTGTTTAAACAGGCGAGCCAAGTGCGCTTGGACGAAGCCGGTTAAACAGAAAAAGAAATGAGCGCAGCGAATGGCTTCATTTTGGGTGAAGCCTCCCCCATCGGGATGGCTGCGGCCTTCGAGTGCGGGGTCGTGCGGCGCAGCCAATCCCTTGAAGTCAATCCTCAGTGCACTTGAGCGAAGCCAATCGAACAGAAAAAGGAATGAGCGTAGCGAATGGCTTTATTTGGGCGAAGCCTCCCCCTCTAGGGGTAGCGGCGGATATGTGCGCGAGGAATGTGCGACGTAGCATTCTGTCCTCGCAAAATATGGCCAACTTTTATACGGATATTTGCTAAACAATCAGAACATGGTGTTTTGGTGCTTATTAAGAAAAGATATGCGTACTTTAACCAACTCGGAGGAAATTTTATTGATTGGTAAAGCAAAATTCTCAGATTTGCCGAAATTCCGCGTAGGAGAATAGCTATGATGAGCCTACGACACTTGCAAAAATGAAAAAATTACACAACCTGACATAGCTTATATTCCGATTATAATGAACTACCCTTTTATAATATACTTAAAGAATAAAACATCTCCGAAATTTGAATACAAAAGGGATGTTTATAATGTTATTCGCACCGACAAGGGCTATCGTATTACATTCAATAACGGAAGCAGCTATAACTACCGACCAGACAAAGTTCAATATTATCCACTTTTGTCGACACGGAAAGAGGTGCGTATATATGAGAATGGGAGGTTGCAAGAGAAATACGATACCGTTGATAGTTATGGTCGCTATTTGGTTTTTCGGCATGAAAATAACCGCTCCTTTCCCGTTGAAAATAATGGAAATATTGAAATCTGTGATATAAAAAAGGATATTGCACAGGCAAAATCAGTGATCGAATATTTTAAAGATGTACTGAGGAACACGGAAAAAGTGTCATTTGATATTCCGACAGAAGAAACAGAAACAAAAAATCTCAATCAGTTAAGTTCCGATATATTGCTTAAAGCGCTTGATGGGATAGACTTACTGGAATCAAGGTCGGCATTATCCCACTATCTTGACGGAACCAACCCCGCTGTTGATACTTCCAATAAAACCTTTATTTACCCTTTCGGGTGCAACGAAAGCCAGAAACTGGCTGTCGAGACCTCCCTGAGAAATAGCATAAGCATCGTAGAAGGCCCTCCGGGTACGGGCAAAACGCAGACAATCCTGAATATTATAGCCAATCTTATCGTACAGAACAAGACGGTCGCCATCGTTTCGAATAATAACTCGGCAGTATTCAATGTGCGGGAAAAACTGGAAAAATATGGATACGGAATGGTGGTAGCGTCTCTGGGAAATAAGAACAACAAATCATCATTCTTTGAAAATATCAGCGAACACACTGTCAATCCGGATTTTGAAATATCGAAAGAACGATTAGGAAAAGCAGCGGATGAGATGTTTGAATTGGATGCCGTACTGACAACCTGTTTTCGGTATCGGAACAGGTTGGCTACCCTGAAAACGGAACTATCGGATGCCGAAATAGAATTCAGCCATTTAAAAGAGGAACAGCCACTCGATCCGGATATACAATTGCTACTCGACAAGAAGTTCTGCCGTAGATGGAATTTTAACAGGGTTTTGAAGTTAAAAAACAAGCTGTCGGTTATCGATCTTGAAGACAATCTTTCTTTCATGAACAAGCTGCGTTTTGTTTTGCAGTATGGTTTATTCGACTTTAATAGCATAGGCCGGTATAGTGAAGAATTCCCTGTATATGTAAATCATAAATTCTATGAACTATACATCGCAAAAATAGAAAGTGAAATCTCGAAGGTTGATAACTGGTTAGCCTCTCACAATGAAGAATCCAACCTTAGCCGTTTTATCGAAACATCCAAAGAGTTGTTCAATGGAGCGCTGTTTGAAAGATATAGACGTTTGGGAAAACCGACGTTTAAAGTAGATGATTATCTCGATCATTTTGATGATTTTATACAACATTATCCGGTAATTCTGAGTTCAACTCTCTCGCTGGAAACAAGTATCCAAAGAGGGCATCTTTTAGATTATCTGATTATAGATGAATCTTCTCAGGTAGATATTATAAAGGCGGCTGTATGTTTTTCCTGTTGTCGGAATGCGGTTGTCGTCGGAGATAGTATGCAACTTACGCATATCGTCGATAAAAAGAGCCAGGTGGTTGCGGAACAATTTCGGAAAGCATATTACATTTCTCCTGCGTATGATTATGTCAAACAGAATATCCTTGCCTCGCTGAGAGGATTGCATGGGGATAACGTCAAGTCGGTGCTGTTAAAGGAACATTACAGGTGCCATCCTGCAATTATCGGTTTCTGCAATAAAAAATACTACGACAACAATCTAGTCGTGATGACCAATGGAAATAACCATCCGTTCAGGATCATCGAAACAAACATATCGGGAGAAAGAGATAACCACAATCAAAGGCAGATTGATGAAACCGAATTCTATATTCAGGAAAATTATGCACCTGACTATAAGAAAGTCGGCGTTATTGCACCTTATAGAAACCATGCGGATATGTTGCAAAAGCAGCTTCCCCAGGGTGCCGAAGCCGATACCATACATAAATTTCAGGGTCGAGAGAAAGAGGTGATTATTTTTAATACGGTCAGAAACAAGATAGAACCTTTTATTGATAATCCAAATCTGATCAACGTCGCGGTATCGAGGGCTGTGAAAGAGTTTGTCGTGGTAAAACCGGCATCGATGGAACTTCCACACGGAACAAATATCGGCGATATGATACGCTATATTTGCTATATCACTGACCCGAAGGAAACGATAGTGAAAGGCAGTATCTGTTCCGTTTTTGATCTGCTGTATAAAGAATATAACAAAATATTTGCCTCATTTCTATCGTCCAACAAGCACGTAGATGGATCTGCTGCAGAGCTCATCATTCACAAGCTATTGCGGGAGAAAATACTATCGGGTAATGCTCAATTTTCATCCATTGATATGGTCAGGGAATATCGACTTAGAGACCTTGTTCGGAACATTGAACCGTTTTCAGGAGATGAAATCCAGTTTATCAGGAATAATTCAAGGATTGACTTCCTTTTGTATAATATGATCGATAAAACACCAGTCCTTGCCATCGAGGTGGATGGTGTCTCGTTCCATGACAATGAGTTGCAACAGGAAAGGGATAATAAGAAGAATCATATTTTGGAAATTATAGGACTTCCGTTGCTTCGGCTATCGACCGATGGACATAATGAGGAAGCGAGGATTATCGAAAGTCTAAAAGTTGCGATGGGACTAGGATGACACGGGCTTAACCAGGAAGATCGTTCAACACATATTCGTTTAATTTCCTCCCGCATTTGCTCGTTGAATAAGTTAGCCTAAACTGATCTTTAACCACAATTTTGTGTTTGTTATTTCAATCAAAATAAATACATTTGTATGTAATAACAAACATTGGTTAAAAATGACTACGAAAAAACAGATTGTCTTACCGAAACACGGTAAGCTCCTGGAGCAGATGGGTGAGAATATAAAGCTCGCGCGAAAACGTCGCAAACTGACGACCATTCAGGTTGCAGAGCGGGCCGGCATTGCCCGTTCAACGTTATACCTCATTGAAAAAGGAGATACAGGTGTGGCATTTGGTGCGTACTTTAATGTGCTCCGGGTATTGGGCTTGCACGAAGATGTGCTGAAGTTAGCAACAGACGATGAGTTGGGAAGAAAATTGCAGGATCTGGAATTATTGAAATAAACAATGGCACAGAATAAGTTTGACATATACGTCTATGCGCATTGGAAGAGAATGTCAGGTCCTGAGCTCATGGGCATACTTTCTGCTCACTTTGCCAAAGGAAAAAAGGCGTTTAGTTTCGAGTATGACAAAACATGGCTGAAATCTGAACACCTACAAATCCTGGATCCTGATATCCAATTTTTCGCCGGCGCGCAGTATTCCAACGACAAAGAAAACTTCGGTGTTTTTTTGGACAGTATGCCTGACACGTGGGGACGAACATTGATGAAAAGAAGAGCAGCCCAGCTGGCCAGGGAGCGAAACGAAAAGGCACCAATCTTGTATGATATTGACTATTTGCTGGGTGTTTACGACGAGAGCCGTATGGGTGCCTTGCGCTTCAAAACGGATATAGACGGCCCGTTTTTAGATGACAACAATGAAACGCCTACTCCGCCATGGTCTTGCATTCGGGAGCTTCAGCATGCGGCTGATCGCCTCGAAAATGATGAAAACAATGATGAACTCAAGGAGTGGCTGGCTATTTTAATGGCCCCGGGTTCTTCATTGGGTGGTGCACGTCCCAAAGCGAATATTCTGGACGAAAACAATGAATTGTGGATCGCCAAATTTCCCTCGAAGAATGACTCGCTTGACAAAGGAGCTTGGGAATTTCTGGCCTATGAACTGGCTATCGGAGCGGGAATATTGATGGCTCCGTCTAAAGTTGAAAAAATAGCAGGTAATCACCATACATTTTTCACGAAACGTTTTGATAGAGAGCAAGGGGAACGCATTCATTTTGCTTCGGCAATGACCATGACAGGTAATAACGAAGACACAATCCGTGACAATCCGGCAAGTTACCTGGATATCATCGAATTTATCCAGACTCAAGGAGCGGAGGCGAAAAAAAACCTGCAGCAACTATGGCGAAGGATTATTTTTAATATTGCCATTTCCAATACGGATGATCATTTGCGGAATCACGGTTTCATTTTGACAGATGAGGGTTGGATTTTGTCCCCGGCTTATGACATAAATCCTTCAGTAGAAAAAAATGGTCTGTCGCTAAACATTGATATGGATAATAATTCGTTAGATTTTGATCTTGCCAAAAGTGTCGGCGAGTTTTTCAGATTAGACTATAAACAAATGGACGGAATCATCCGAGAAGTATTGGAAAGCGTGAGCGAATGGGAACGTGTTGCCGATAGAATCGGAATATCAAGAGCAGAAAAAGAACTTATGAGCGGAGCATTTAAAATATGAGCTTCAATCAATAAGCCTAAAGATTATACCCGTCCAAAATGAAGCCCGGCAATAGCCGGGTTTTTCTGTTTAAACAGGCGAGCCAAGTGCGCTTGGACGAAGCCAATCGAACAGAAAAAGAAATGAGCGCAGCGAATGGCTTTATAAAATGCGTCGGTCGGGATGATGGCATTCCATGCATCGCCAGTGTAGCCGATTATTCTGGCAACAACGCTGTATCTTCCAAATACAGGAGTTGTGCGGCTTTCTGAATATCCTCCCCAGGAACCTCTTCCCAACGGGAAAGATCTGTGACAAAATCCGCACTGAATATTTTTTCAGACAGGTTACGGACGATATGGTGATTAGCAAAGGGGTGCGCATTGGAAGGATCATCCTTAGCCGTACGGATAAACGTTTCCAAGGTTTTATACAAGGTCTTCTCACAGAAATGTAGCTCTATGAGTTTAGCCCTATATTCAAGCCGGTGTGCCGGTAATTTTTCATACCGCCCCCTATCTGCAAAATGTTGTGCTTCATGCTTTAAGAAGTTTATCAAAAACTTCTCCGAACTCAGGTCATATCCTTTTCTTACACAATAGAGCCCTTCTTCGGTTGCCCAGCCGCCGGGGAAGGAAGCCCCCATTCTGACATATTCCAGCCAGCCCAAAGAAACAAAATCATCCATAAAGTAAACCGTGACCCTGACGGCAGTATCAATGAGTTGAACGGGATATTCCTCCGGCACTTCTGTACTCCACAATAGCAGGTCATAAAACTTGCCGGTTTTGCCGAAGTCCGTAGTGTGGAGACCTTTGCTGTCTACAAACCGTCTAAAAGCACCTTCCAGGTTTTCTGCTGTTACTGGCTCATTGGTAAAAGACTGTTTTTTGTTTAACGATTCCAGAAACTTCGTGAGCCGGTTTAAAAAAATGCCGTCCCGGTTGATGTCGGGCCGGAGCATACTTTTCCTCCAATACGTTTCAAAGTTCCTGTAAAGCGATAGGATGTCTTTGTCCGTACCATCGGGAAGTGCAGACTCTTCGGTTTGGTATTTAAAACGGGATAAAAATTGGCTTTTAAATTTAACATCCTTTTCCGTCACCGGATTTACGGTATCAAGATAAGTAATAATAGGGGTTACATCAGCCTTTAATCCCATACCATAAACCATTTTGTAGTCTATACTATCCGTATGGACAGATTGTGCGTAACAGGTGGTTATAATTCCTGCTGAAAGAATCATCAGTAACATTTGCATTTTCTTTATTCCCATAGACTGTTTCTTTTTCTTGATTAAAGCCCGGAAGAAAAACCAGTACTAAGTACTTCTCTGTTTCTGCTTTCTAATCCATTTTTTGATGAGATGCCCCTTCCACATATAGAACCCCGTCAACACCAACAGAGGAAACACGATGAACCGAACGATCATGGTTGGGATTTGTCCTTCGGTTACAGAACCATAGATATAACCGACAACGGGTATGCTCAAAACAATATGAATCCATCTCATGAGTTTTCGTTCTGTTGATGCTTTCATCGTTTTAGCGTATTGTCAAAATCCTTGCTGACGCCCTATGCGTAGGGCGGTTGGTTTATATCAATTACCCAATCGTGTCCAATCGAACAACTGCGGCTCCTTGGTAAAAAATTCTGTCACAATGAGGTTAAATAGTTCCGGTCGCTCATACAATATAAAATGAGAGGCGGCAGGAACGAAACAAAGTTGACTGTTTGCTATGGCCTGGTGTAATTCTAATGCGTGTCCGGGTATAACGATGTCGTTGTCACCTTGTACGATGAGTACGCTGGACTGTATTTTCCGAAGCTTTTCAGCCGGAACAATAAGCGGGGTTGCACACATCGCACTGAAATCTTTGACGAACTTCTTCCATTGTTCCTTTTGGGGCGTGCGCTGCAGATGAGAATCCAACCACCATTTGAAGTCTTTTTCAAACTCCTCAGGATTTAGTTGGTCAAGGCCGGCGATGGCTTCGGGATAGTACCCGGAAGTATGTGAAGCAGCTGCAAAAGCCGCTGTCTTCTTTACCTTATCCGGCCGGTCTGCCGCCAACAACAAGCCCACATTTCCCCCGTCGCTATGACCGAAAACATAGACACTATCCAGTTTCATCTGGTCGATAATTTTGGAAAAATAGTCGGCCAATAATTGATAGCTCAAGGAATCAGCTTGCTCAGACCGTCCTTGTCCGGGACAATCGACAGCGATTACCCTGAATGTTTTGGATAATTCCGCGATCACAGGGGCAAGATCGCCGCTGGTCGAGAGACCACCGTGTATGGCCAAGAGCGGCGTACCCTGCCCATATTCTTCATAATATAATTGCGTACCGTCAATGTCAATGTATTTCCCGTTATTGGAACCATAAGGAACATTGTCCTGTGAAAAACAGCACGAATACCACAGTACAGTTAAAATACTTAATGCTATTTTTTTCATCATGAGTTGGTTTTAACGGGTACACGACAAATACCATTATCGGTAGTTTCCAGCGCGTCTTGCTAACAGCAGGAAATTTGCCATGTACCCAGTTCTAATTTACTAACCCGGCATTTGGTTTACATTCACATAAGCAACTTCCCACTGGTGTCCATCCAAATCGGCAAAACTGTGCTGGTACATCCAACCCTGGTCGGCCGGATCAGCGTAAATGCTTGCCCCCAATTCTTTCGCCTTGGCAATGGTTTGTTCCACTTCTTCACGAGAAGCTGCATCCAAGGCTATCAGCACTTCGGTGCTTTTGGTCGCATCACATATTGCCTTCTTCGTGAATGTCTGAAAGTAGGGTTCCGTAAGCAGCATGGCAAATATGGAATCGCTGATAACCATACAGGCCGCATTTTCGTCGCTGAATTGCGGGTTGAAGCTAAATCCAAGACCTGCAAAGAACGTTTTGGACTTGTTCAGGTCCTTAACCGGTAAATTGATAAAAATTTTTGTTGCCATAATCCTTTATTTTTTATGATTAATACGTTTACAAAGGAAGAAGCTTTACAGCAAAAAAATCGGTCGAAAGATTGGGTTAAGCGGTAAATTTCATCATTTATACGCTTTTAGAGAATACAGATGGCGGAACCCCTGATTCTTTTTTAAAGAATTTTCCAAAATTGGCCGGGTCTGAAAAACCCAATCGATAGGCGATTTCCGATATGCTAAAATCGGTGTATAAGAGTAAGGATTTAGCTTCCCGTACCAACCTTTCGGAAATATAAGACAGTGCATTTTTACCGGAAACAGCCTTGACCGTTTGAGAAAGATGGTTGGGTGTCACCGAAAGCAGATCAGCATATTCCTTTACCGTCCGCTTCTCAATATAATGGCTGTTTACCAAATGCAGGTATTTACTCAGAAGTCCCTGATCCGGGGAAGCAAACCGTGCGGCATCGTATTGCTCATCTATAAATTCTTTCACCCGGTAAAGCAGCGCAAGCAGTTTTAACCTGGCTTCAATATGCGCCCCCTCGCTGCTCCTTTCGTAAGCTATGAATACCTCTTCAAAATGCGGGATCAATTGGTGATACGAGGCCCGATTCAGCGTAAACAGGTTCGTGTAAAGGCGATTAAAGAAAGGAAACTCCTTATGGAAACTCGGCTTAAAAAACGAAAAGCATTCAGGCTTGAAGTAAAAAATATAGCCTTCCAAGGCATCTGCCTTGGAAAAGCTATAAACCAAATCCGGTGAATGGCAAACGAGGTAAGCTTCCGGGTTATGCACGGTTTTATCGTCATACCTCACTTCGATTCTCCCCGAATTTAAAAACAAGGCAAAAAAATAAAAGGCCCTTCGAAATGGGGGACGGTAAATTTCTATTTTGGGATCTATTTTTTGTAGTTTTCTACTATAAAACAAGGGGTTGCTTGTCCTTCCAGGCAAAGGAATTGTTTCTAGAAAATCATTGATTTCGGTATAGTACGGGATGGAGGCGCTTGATCTTGTCATTGCTTACTCTCCTTTTTGTTAAACACTGATGTTCCAAACCCCGGTTTGATTGGCTTTGGCCACGTATTCGCTAAAAGTAGTCGGTTTGCGACCGATTACGTTTTCAATATCGTGGGTGAGTGATTCATTTCGCCCGTCCAGCTCTTCGGTAAACAAATGTTGCATGAGCCAAATAATATCTTCGGGGACTTCGTAATCCCGAAGGATTTTGGCGTACGCATCCATGCTTGCTTCTTCATAAATGACGGGCCTGTTTATGGCTTCGGATATGATGTGGGAAGTATCTTTAAAAGACAGCAATTCAGGGCCGGTCAGTTCATAGATCTTCCCGTTGTGCTTATCCTCTATCAATGTTTCTACCATCACATCGGCGAGGTCGTCAAGATCGACGAAAGGTTCCAACGCTTTGTGTTCCGGAACTACGAAGTAGCCCGCCAAGATATTGTCGAGAAAAAAAAATTCACTGAAATTCTGCATGAACCAACTCGACCTTACAACCGTCCAGCGCAGTCCGGAGTCGATCACGATCTGTTCAGCCTCCGCTGCCGCATCCGCACCCCTCCCAGAAAGAAACACCAGTTGTTGAGTCCCGGATTTTTTTGCTGTGTCCACGAAGCGTTGGATTTTTTCCATAGCGCCCGGAGTCACAAAATCGGGGTAATAGGTGATATAAGCTTTTTCGACACCGTCTAAAACCGCTTCCCAATTTTCGGGTTTATCCCAGTCAAAAGGAGGATTTCCATTCCTGGAGCCAGCCCGCACGGCAAACCCTCTTTTTTGAAGTCTTTCCGACACCCGTCTCCCTGTTTTACCTGTTGCGCCCAATACCAAAATTTCGTTTGCCATAATTTTTCGCATTTTTTTGATTTAAAAACTATCGCAAAAATACCGGGTAGAGGTAACGGAAAATTGAACAAATCGGCCACTCCTTATTTTACTGATTTAGGTTTTGATAATTTGTCAAATAGGTGCACGGTTCGAGTTTGATTCTGGCTCACCGCGTTCGTTGGATTAAGCGGGCCAAAGGTTCCGCCATAACTACCTTTTATGTCTTTACCATTTTCCAAGACCAAGTCGAATTCCAACTTGTAGTCCGCACCGCTACCTGACACCTTTACCGTTCCGCCCCTGATATCGGCGTACTCTTCGATCGTTTCCGTCTCCACATTGATGTTACGGGCAAAAGAGCCATCATCAAAGTAATATTTCCCTTCCAAATCTACCTCCCCATTATCCGTATCGATATAATGGAATGTTCCGCCTTTGAAGCCATCTTCGTTAGGAGAGAACAGATCGACAAAAAGATACGTGGGAATCACAGGATCCGATTCGGAAACAACATGGAAGAGGTGAAATTCATAATTTGTATGGAAACCGTCGTATTCATAATCTTCTATGGCCCCATAATTCAGCGGATAGGTTTGACCATTATAGCTCAATTCATTCTTGGCGTCGATAATAGGTTCAGCTCCATCTTTATCTTTGGAGCAGGAAAGGATGCCCATACTTATAAAAAGCAACGTGAAAGCTATCCAAGGGAAACGTGCCGTAAGAGATTTTCGTGTTTTCATGTTTTTCAATTTTTATCCAATAAATAGTGACCGGATTACCCTTAGGTTCATCACCATAACCGATACCTGATAATCCATTACCCAAAAATAGGTGCCTCCGAAACAGCAGGCAATCCACGAAAACAGGGATTTTTAATTTATCCGCTCCCTTTTCTTAACGTCTATCTCTAGAAAATACTGGTTTTCCGTTATTTCCAAAAACATCCGGCAGTTGTACCTTAGCCCTATAATAGTAAATCAATCACAGTAATGAAAAAAGTATATGTTACCGTGCTTCTTGGGATAGGAATGTTTTGTAATTATTCGAGCTCCCAAGCACAGATTCTAAAAAAAATCGGTGAAAAAATTGAACGAAATGCGGAACGGGCAATAGATAAGGCCTTGGAAGGTGATCCGGAAGCAGCAGATAAAGATGACCAAAGTACAAAACAACAACCTTCAACCGGTCCGTTTAAAAATATTCCGGTCATGGCGTATGATTTCCGGGCTGGAACGGAAACAGTGTTTTTTGATGATTTCAGTGGGGAAACACCCGGTGCAATGGCCTCTCGGTGGACGTGCAATGGTACCGGAGCAATAGCAACAGTAGACGGTTTCGACGGACAATGGCTTAGGCTCTACAGCGAGAATACGTATAAAATCAAAGAGCTTGTACGGATTCCTGAAAACTTCACGCTGGAATTTGATCTACTGACATTGGCAGACAATAAAGATGGCATGACGATAGACTTTGGCTTTGACCACCAGAAAGGTGTGGGCAAATATTATTATCTGGCCTATCGGAACCCAATCAATATTGAAGCGGCCTTCCGTTTTGATCAATTTACATTTACCAGCAACGAAGTTGATCCTGCCAAAAAAAGCGAGATCGATACCGACATGTCCTACTTTGTGAACGATGTGATGAAGGTGAAGATCCGCGTGCAAGGTGATCGGATGTCTGCCTATATCGGTCAATATAAAGTACTGGATACGGAAATGGTGGACCCCATGACCAAGAAATATTTCTACATCGCTGTGGAGAATAAAGAAAACCGCGGCGAGATTTATCTGGGTAACGTTAAGATTTCAGAGCTTTAATCCGATGAATTGAAAATCTCAACAGGTAAAGTCAAGGTGTCGTGAACATAAAACCGATCGTTTTGTTATTCTTCATCGGCTGCGTTCTGTCTGCGCCACTCTTTGCCCAACAGCAAAATACAGTCCCCGTATTAGAACCCCATGAGGTCATCGCGTTCCATTTTACGGACGAGCAGGTTAATTTCTGGCTGTCAGCTGAAGATTATATAAGCGAACGGATGAAGTCCGGTATTGACATTTACTCGGACGATTTTTATACGGATGCTACATCACAGGAAAAAATGTGGCTGGACAGTATCGATGCGGGCGATAGCCCGTATAATACGGACTATCGCTCCCGGTATTGGGGTAGTAACTGGTCGTATGCCAGTGGCCTTATCGCAGAAAAAAGTGATACCCTCGCTTACGATTTTAACCTGCTGACCGCTTGGCATTCTCCTCAATTGTCTAACGGTGTCGGTTCAAAGATCACACTGGTCTTTGAGCCAGCTGGGGATTCCAAAATCAATAAGGTTCTCTTTTTTCCCGGCAACATGCGCACACCCGTAGATTGGCGGAAGTATGGTCGCCCGGCTAAAGTAGCATTACGCATCAATGGAAAAGATGTCGCCATCCTGTATCTAAAGGACGCGATGGCCTGCCAGGTTTTCAAGATACCTATGACAGCATCCTATCGGGAAAATGAGGATATCACCGTCGTGTTTGAAATACTGTCGGTATATCCGGGAAGTGAATTTGAGGAAACAGTCGTTTCGGAAGTCAATTTTGATGGTACGAAGATATTATAGGGAACCGGATTATCAGTCCATGAAAACTCAAAAGAAACCGCTATGATACGACCATCAGACAGGGCTTACCAAGAGACAAAGGAGATTTTATTGGGCAATAAACCGATTCATCCGGATTTTGTCCCGATTGCGGATTTTATCAGTCGGCAATTTGGTGTGACACCGATCAATATCATCTATAACAAACAGGGTGATAACAAGCGACCATCATTGATAGTATGCGTCGAATATGAAGAGCAGGCAGTCCTATTCCATGATCCATCGAATCCACCGTTTTTGGACAAAGTAAAAGAAAGACTGATTGTTGATTTCGTTAAGGAATTATGGGATCAGTCCATCCACTCAAAAGTAAAAGCGATTTGGTCTGGCAACAGAACGCACCGGTACGCCGCGAAGGATATTGTTATCTTTTTCAATGCATTTGAATCTGTTGCCAAAATGGAAGCCAATCAACGTATTCCTACAGAGGATATTTCCCGGTTGAAGGAAACCATTCACCATTCAGACCTTTGGGAAATATCCCGCATAGGTTCGTATGTTACGTTTTTCCTCCAGACGGATCAACAGGTCAAGGAATTGGAGAACAGCAAGGAAAAAAAATATTGGGCTGACCTGTATTTTGATCTGTTGGCACCCTACAATGAATTTGGTTATTTAAAGCGGGAAGACTTTGACATCTTTCTGGACAGCAAAGAGAACTTTGACCAGAATTACCAGAGCAATTGGTATTACTACTATAAATAGACCTTAACCGCCTTCTTCCCATTCCAGTTCCATCGTTTCTTTATTAAAGTTCAGGAATCGTGTCGATTCCGTATCGGTAACGACGTAGCTTTCTTGTTTTTCATCCTGGTATCCCACTTTGGAGTTTATGCTCTTCAGGCAGCTGAATAGGCGGTAATCTTCCAGTTTCAGCAGATGTCCGTTTTTCCCATCCATTTCCAGCCGCAAGAATCCTTCTTCCTCCCCGGCACCGCAGGCGCCTAGGGCATAAGCCTTCGATGCCCGTTGGTAGGAAAGTACAACCCTTAGCGTGTCATCCACTACAGCATACCCCTCCACGGAGTGTTCCCCCGGATAAAATAAAGGGAGGTTCAGGGCATAGAGATCAATATAAAAATCACTGCCCTTATCGTGTATTTTTAGCAGGCTGTTGTGCTGCAGGATTTCCAGATCACTGCGGCAAACGTTTATGGGAAGGTGCATTTTTCCATCCGTCCATTCCCCATGGATACCACGTCCGTTCACAGAATCGGTCCCAACTTTCCCGTTCACATCTATAAAGGTCATCTTCTCCAAAAAGCCCCCCATATCATGGTAACGCTCCATCATCTCCCGGAAGCCATACTGCCCGTAGTCTTTATAGCGGAAGTTAAGCAGCGTATCGGCCAATGCTTCGTCTTTGAAGTAGTATAAGGTCAATAGATCGGAGGTTTTGATACCTGCAAGGGGAAACCTCGGCTCTTGGTCACCCTTAAGCTGGAACCAGCCCGATACGGAGTACCAGTCCCGATGCCCGGAAGACATCTCGTTTACATTCAGGCAAAACGTGATCGGCATGGTGGTTTCCTTACCAATAGACGCGGTAAAGAGTAAATTACGCGTATCGGATTCCTCCAACGTGACCGTTGTCTGGGCACTTATGGGGAGCCAGCAGACCAAGAGCACCAGTCCCGCCCACAGGGTAACCACCTTCTGTTTATTAACTATTCCCATTTTCATTCGTTTGATTTAACAACGCAATCGCTCTTTCCGTGTCAGGGCATCTACGCTTCATCATAACCATAACCGATACCAGCTACAGCCTCCTGTACCACTTCTTTGTCATTTATACGGTGCAAAACTGCTATGTATTCATCGGATTGCGTATCTATAAATCCCAATTGCAGGCCGTTCTGCCGCAGTACCCGGTCGTAGTCCTCGAAGACACCAGTAACGGATACCGTTGCCATTTCGTCGTATTGATCAGGTTTTGGTAATTCCAGATGGAGCTTGTATTGCCGTTGGAGCTGTGTTGACAGCAGCCACTCCAAATCTTCAACACCTGCTTTCCAGTCCATCTGCATCAGGAAATTAAGCTGTTCCTTTTCCAAAAATTCCATAAAGTAATTAAGCGTGGTTAGGTATTCCCCATCGCCCTCGTAATCCCTGAGTGTCTCAATAAATGTGTTTATTTTCCTTATGTCACTTTCGTTGTGAACACAGCATTCGGTCAGCCTTTGGTAAGCTTGCTTCTGCAGACCGCCGAGTGGTAAACGCTCGGTAACCGGTCCGCCTAGGTATGCCGTTTTAATCTTTCCGATCCGTTCCTGGGATAAAAGCCTTTCAAGTTCCGTAAAGGTATTTTCTATTTTCTTGATAACCTTTGGATTGGCTATAGGCTGGTGCAGGCCGGGTATTTGGTACCATCCTATATCGCTGCCGCCCGTGCATCTACGCAATTCCAATTGATTGCCAATTTTGGAAATAAAGTAGAACTCCGATGGAAAATTGTAATCGAATCGGTCAAAAAATAGTATGGCGTTCGGCAAGTAGAACGCTCCTTTTTCCGAGTCGTAATAGTGCAGGTTATCCCTTCTCAATTGGACTTTTTTGAAAATACGCTTTTTTTGCCCGAACAACCTTCCAAAAAGAGAACTCGGCATATAATCTTGAAAATTAATATCGACAAGATCCGTGCTATCTAAAATAGCGTCGAACTGCTGGATGCTTATCACCTCGCTCCGAATCGCTTGTCCGCTTAATTTCTCTTCACGGTAGTATATTCTTGCCATAAATGCCGATTTCTTTAATACTTGTCTTACCTGTCATCGCGGAAGGATTCTACGTACTCTTCTAACGCATAATCACTTTTTTTTTTCAAAAACTGTTCAGGTCAAAGCCGTTAAATATTTCCTTTTCCATATTGAAAAGTTGTTATTTTGATAATTGTTACCCACTCCGTTACGTCTATAACAAAAGTACAATGGAATATCAACCGCTAAAATCCTTGAAATCCAGCATTTTTTAGGTGAGTCTACAATAACGGCACTTCCATAGCAACCAATGAAGCGGAGCTTTTCTTTATGATCTTTCATTTATCTTTTTGTCAGCGTATTTTCAGGTCTATAACAAAACCGTTGACTGCCATATACGTTATCTGAACTTCCTTGCCGATCAATCCCTTGTAATTATACTCAGTTACGCCCTTAAGTTCGGCAAGGTGTCCACCAAAGCTATTGTAAACCGTAAACTTGTCCCCCTGAAAATAGGCATCGGGTATCTCATCCTTAGCCAATATGATATCAATGGTGGTATAACGCACCTTGTACCCTCGAATCCTTATTAGCTTTGCGTCCACCACTTTATTTAGCCGGATGATCTTTGTATCTCCGGTTATCGGCGGGTTGCCACCCCTAGCTTTGGCTATATAAAAAATAAAGAAAATGAGCACCGCTGTGACAAAAGTTACCATCCATTGATCAAAGAAGAAACCAAAAACTATCGCAACGGCTGCCATTGTCCAAGCTATGGACCAATAGCTTCCCTCTATTTTTTTACGGAGCAGCTGTAATTCCTTTTCCGGCATCCTTTCTACCGTTATCATCCTTCTGGAAATATCTTTATTGCGTCAGACGTGTTACCGTGGTTTACTATATTGGTGTTAAGCTCGTTTTTTTAGTATCATTGTCACGAATAGCAAATGGATTTGTCTTGTTGAATCCATTCAAATTTTGTCTAAAAAGCGCTTTGCCGCCTCGTCTTTGATTACTATTCCTTTTTTGAGATCGATTACCCAAGGAATTTTCTTGCCGTTCTCTCCCTTTTCATAAAGCAACAAAAAGGCTTCGGGGTGACCGATTTCGTAGTCCGCCGGATCGGCATAAGACGCTTCCGGCACCATCAGATGCACATCCCGAAAAAGGTATCTTGCTTGCTTGGTTGCTGTATAAAAGCCGGAAACATGACTTGATTTTTTTGCAGTATCGCTTTGAGACATAATACCATTGTAGAAGCCATCGACATTCTTCTCCAGGAAAAAATAGGGTTGTCCATGATCGCTGAAATCCGAACTATAGCGAAGGAGTTCTTTCGGATGATCAAGGTCTGAGATATTGAAACAGAAAACCCCATAGCTTACTGCAATGCCCAGCAAATAATCATCTTCATCAAAAAATTGAAATCCCTTCATCGTTCCACTGATGGCATCTTCGCCATATTCTACTCCCAGACCTGGGCGGATGAACGGTGCTATCTTTTCTCCCTGTAGATCGATTAAGAATAACTCATACCTTCCTTTTACAAAGAAAAATGGCCGCCCTTTTAACTGTATAACCTCTATCTCGGAAATCTCCAATCCTTCACTTGAAGGTGCGACAATATTCCGGCTATTTACCCGATTGTAATCAAGGCTGTCTCTTTCATAAACACTAAGCGTAAGCGGCCCATATTTTCCAGCTTTCAGCAGCAGCCGTTCAACCCTATAAATTTTCCCGTTGTAATCAAGGCTGGCTTCTACAGAATTAATATCTATCTTTTTTGCGATTTCACCATTGATTGCATCAGGGAAGCCCTGCTGACCATAACTTAACGGAACTCCACAAAAAAGAATCATAGTGGTCAGTATAAAATTTATGACGTCGGGGCTCTTTTCCATGATCTCCACTATTTATCTTGATTTAGGAACGCAAAGCGTAGAGACGGAATCCCGTCCGCTTTCTTCCATTTCTTTTGCGCGCTGTCAAAACCATAAAAATCTACCTGCTCGGACGATACGACAGCCAGGTATTTGAAATCATAGATAAACGCCGTAGCCGCTCCCTGTGGCAGTGAAAAGTCCAGTTCCGAGGGCGCTATAATTTTGTCTCCCAGTAGGGCATCGTGTACTGTAGGATATCGGAAGAACGAAATCCGATGTTTGAACACCGCGGCAAGGTATTCGCTTCCGCCGCCGGGAATGAATGAGTAAAGTTTGTAAAAGCCATCTTTGTCAGTCAATACAGGTTGGGTGCGATTTTCTTTGAACATATGCGGGTTCAACTGATCGGATACCTGCCACACGAAACGCTCTTCGCTTTCACTGTATTCCCGGTAATAGCATACGTTCTTTTCACCCGACAGGAAATAGGTCTCCACCTCCGTGCTATGGGGCGTGCGGATCCAAAGGCGAGGATCAATGGGCGGTAACCCGGCATGGAAACGGAGCGTATCGTACCGACCGTATTCTTCGAAAATGACGGTTTCCTTCGTCATAAAAATATTTTTCCCAATGTTGCCGTCCATGGCAACGGTACCTTCGGGTATAGCCAGGGAATCTATTAGAGACCAATTCGTCGGTGACTTCGACGATGGCGGGGCATAAATATATACACTATCTCGAATAGGAATACCAATAGAGGTATAGTGCGTATTGTAGATATTAGTGAAATTTATGTCCATACCCGCCTTTGACTGGGCCAAAAGTACCGTTGGCAGACTATATGTCCCAATCATGATCAAGAGCAGAAAACCATTCTTACACATCATTTTCCACGTTTAAATACAGTTTTTTATCTATCAAATGTAGACCACTACTGCACGATATCAAAATCCAAACAAGGAAATGGTGGTTTTCGGGGATAGGTTGCCCCCCCTATTTTGGAGAAATTTGTATTGGTGAGATTTTCTCATTATTGAATGTTTGAGCCTATGACAAAATTTATGGTTTTAGTATGTGCCATGCTTACCGGCAGTGCCTGTGTGCAGACAGGATCGCCAGTCGATGTTATACCGCACCAACCATTGTATCCCTATCGGGATAAGTCCGGAAAGTTTGGGTATGCGGATGAAAATCTGCATATCAAGATTAAACCCCAATATAAACATGCAAGCCTCTTTACCGAGCAGGGTTTTGCGGTGGTAACGGATAGCCTGGATAAAAAGGGCGTTATTGATCAAAATAATAAGATGATCATCACGCCCGACTATGACGCCATACAACTGCATGCGTTGGAAAATTTCACCATCGCAGGGGTGCATAAATCCTATTATACTCGATGGCGCTTTTGGGAATGGAAATTCCTGCCGGGATTCAACCTGATGGGCGGGGGTAACGATAATCGCCTTTTTGACACCAAGGTGAAACGGTTAAAGAAAATCCTGTTTATCCTTGGCGATAAGCCCCGTAAAGTACAGAGCGAGCGGCTGACGGATAGAGGTTATACCGAGAAGTATTTCAACATCAGTACCCTCGACAGCAACCAGGTACTGATCGATCACAGGCTGTACAACATAGATAGGAAGGGTGCGCAATTCCTCACTGGTGGAATCATGGGGACACTGACTAAACACACCTTTGCCCAGCGGAAAGGTCAGCATTTGTATATTATGGATCGCAACGGTAAACAGGTCAAGGAGAAGGAATATACGTTATTGGATTCCATAGGTTTCAAAGTAGAAGATTTACCGGTTGTGAGACATCTTACCCGGGAATATGCTCCAGTAGCTTCTGCCTACCGGAACGAGGAAGGCCTTGTTTTTATTTACCCCGATTTCTCAAAAGCCCTACCCCATCTCATACGCGAGAATATGCATCCCGGCGATCCCACGGCAGAGGAACTGATCCGAGGACTCTGGTCGCTCGCTTCGGTTCCCGAGTCGGATTACTTCATGTTTATGAGCTTCCGCGATGAGAAGTACTTTTTTCGGTTTTTGGATACACAGGGAAATTGGCACCAAAACTTGCCTCCGGGTATTCACTTTGCGGTTACTCAAGGGATGGGCGATATCCTCTGGCCGGAGAAGGAATATTATATCCCCGAAAACCAGGTTCCCGAGGGCTGGAAAATTGACCGGATAAGCGGGCTCAGTGATAGCGCGTTGTACCATGTTACTTTGCGGCAGGATAAGGCGGTGCGGCAAGGCATCTGGGATTTTGAGCAACAACACTGGCTGATCGCACCCGAATATTATGAGGTCTATCCAATGGACAACCCTCGGTACTGGCGGTACCAACTAAAGAAGGATGGACTATGGGGGCTCATGGATTACAAGGGAACAGTATTAATAAAACCGAGCTATTACTACCTTAATCCGGATGGTTGGGTATCGCAACAGGAAAACGATGAAGTTATCTCCTTTTACCTGCACCCGCAGACGCTGGAGGAATTCAGGGGAAAATAAAAAAAATCTAATCTTAATGTCCTTTAAAATATGATACAGCAGATCCGCATATTGATAATATACTTTTTCCTCATAGCAGGCATAATAAGTTCCTGCGAAGGGCAAACTACGGGTTTATTAACCGAAGAACAACAGCTCCGGAAAGAGATGAATGATTGGATGCAACCCTACCGCAGGGAAAAGGCAGCAGATTTCGAGCATTGGATAGATTGGGTGGAAAACCACATCGATGGAGTATGGCGGCACCCGGTTTATAAACACCTGGAGAACTTTAACAGGCAGCATCGGGAGGAGTATCTCCGCTTGCGAAAAGCTGACCTCGCACGTTATCCTTCCGCTCCGGACACGTTGCCCGGTTATGAATTGGTGCCGGATTTTTATGTGCCTTATGAAGATCAGGCGTTCCCCTTACAAGAAGTACTCCAACTGGCACAGGGAATCGGGAATTTTCGCACACTTGGCGTTGCCGATACCCGTTTTGTCGCCGAGATCCTGAATGGATATGCAATGGAATATTTAAAAGCTGAAAAACACCTTACACAGGAACAGGTGATAAACCAGCGTATGTATGGAGAGCTGTTCTTTGTCGATCCGATACAGGAAGACCTGTGGCAGATCACCGTCGTCGACCGGCTGTATGCATTGAAATTCAGCTGGAACATAACGGATAACCTTGTATCGAAACCTGAGCTGTGGGTATATACGGGGAAGCGGCAGCCACCCGGGTGGCTGAGCGGACAGGCTCCCATAAGCCGCACCCCTCTGCAGCAATTAGATAGTACCCTAAGTAGCTTTCGATGGTCGCTATACGATGAAGCAAGCAGCGAGGAGAAAGATTCCAATGGAATCATAACAGAAGTCGTCAATAAGTTGACGCGCTATTATCAGGCGCACCGCCAGGATTATATACAGCTCAGAAGTAAGGAACTGGCCAAATACCCCCGACCTGACGTATCCTATGCCAAAGCCTTCACCTATGATGTTCCGGAACTAAAGGAAGATCTTTTGAGCGTGCTGGAAAAAGAGGGTAACCGTTATAAAATAGCCAATATGTCAGCCCCCTATGAAGCAGAGGGAGGTTATACCATTCATAATTTCCGCTATATGTTGATGCTGCACCTGAAAAACTATGCGGAATATAATTTGACGGCATGGATAGCAGGAATAGATACCTATAGCAAACGAGTTGCTAAAGATATATGGGAAATCCAGTTCTTCTACCACACCTACGCCGTTAGCTTCCGTTGGAATATCGCAACGGATGAGATCAGCGACTTAACTGTCCGGTCGAGAGAGCCGGCTCCCTTTTCCGGCGAAACGAAGGACATCATGGTTAAACCAGCAGAATCTAATCCTTAATGGTATGGTACAACAGATCAATGCATTTTTAATAGTTTTCCTACTGACGGTCGGCACCAGTTCCGCTCAAGGACAGTCCCTTGCTCTATTGGAGCAAGAGCAACAGCTCCGCAAAGAAATGGACGAATGGATGAAACCTTACCGGATGGAACGGGCTCCGGATTTGGAGGAATGGATTCGTTTAATGGTAAAAACAAATGATGATGCGTGGAAACATCCCGTCTATCAACACATCGACAGCTTTTACCGGCAGCATCGGCAACAATATCACCGTTTGCGGAAGGCTGAACTACTGCGCTATAAGCCCGCACCAGTACTATTGCCCGGTTATAAGCGGGTGCCTGATTTCTACGTTCCGTATGATAATAAGGATGTTCCCCTGGAAACCGTGCTCCAATGGATACAAGGAATCGGGAATTTCCGCACGCTCGGTGTGGACGACATGGAATTTGGCACCGAGGTCCTATATGGATACGCGTTGCAATACTTAAAGGCAGAGAAGTACCTTACCTTGCAACAGGTGCACAACCAGCGTATGTACGGCGATTTGTATTTTGCAGATTTCCTGCGGGACGACCAATGGCAGATCACGATCATCAACCGGTTGTATGTCTTCCGGTTCAACTGGAATATTGCAGACAACCAGGTATCCCTACCACAGTTTTGGGTATATTCGGGGAAACGGCAACCACCGGGCTGGCTGCACGATCAATTTCCAAAGAGCCACACAGCAGCACAGCAATTAAACAATACCATAGGCACCTTTCGATGGTCGCTGTACGATGAAGCAGACAGTGAGGTGCTGGATTTCAATCGGATGGTCACCGTGGTATCCGACAAGCTGACCACGTATTATCAGGCGCACCGTCAGGAATATATCGGGCCGCGCAACGAAGAATTGGCCAAATACCCCCCACTTGATACCGCTTATGCGAACACCTTCAAGCACGTTAATGTCGAGCTCCAACAAAATCTTTTGAGCCTGCTGAAAAAAGAAGTAGGTATATACAGGCTGACAGATTTTATGGCACCCAATGAAACAGATGGGTCCTATACCATTAACTATCTCCGTTTTATGTTGACGCAATATACGAAAAGTGATGCGGAGTATGGTTTAAGTACCTGGGTCGCGGGCAATGGTGTCCATTCCATGAAAGTACGGGAAGAGGTGTGGGAAATCCAGTTTTTCTACCACAACTTTGCCGTTAGCTTCCGTTGGAATATCGCTACGGATGAGGTCAGTGAGTTAATGGTAAAAACCAGAGAGAACGTGACCATAGACCGGCCGGTTGGGGTTCCTACTGAAACAAATTGACGAGGTATCCAAGGATATGCAGGTCGGTCAGCATCAAAAAATTGTTGAATTTTTATATATGTAATACCATGATGGAAAAACAGTTCTCCTATTACCGCCTCCCCGCGATCGTACTCATCGCCAGCACCAGCCTGCTGACATCCTGCTTTGGGCCTAAAAACCTCGTTACCCAAAAAAGCGGCATGCGCCATTACGACTATGTGGGTGACACCCTAAGTGGTTGGGCTTTGGTGCGACAGGACAGCTTATGGGGATATGTTGCAGCAGATGGAAAGCAGGTGATAAAGCCGACTTTTACATGGGCAACGGACTTTGCCGACGGGATGGCGCTGGCGCAGGATGACCGTGGATATCGCTATATCAACGGCAACGGCAAATTATTGCGACGGATAAAAGCACCGCATGGCTATTCGTTTTCTAAAGGGATGGCTCCGGTAGAAATAAAAGGCAAATGGGGCTATATCAACCGTAAAGGCAAGAAAGTGATTAAACCACAATTTGACTGGGCCGAACCTTTCAGTGAAAACCGTGCGGCAGTGACTGTCGGATTAAAAAAAGGATACGTCAACACGCAAGGTGAGATTGCCATCCCGGCTATCTACCAGGAAGCACATGCTTTCAAAAATGGGGTAGCGATCGTCCGGAAAGATTTTCGGTATGGGATAATTGATACACTGGGCAATTTCGTCCTCACCAATAAATATGATGAAATTGAACCTTGGCAAACTGATTTTTATCGACTCGGGGTATATAATCCGGCTGCAGATCGGGTGAATATCTTTGGCTTAGCCGATGCGAAAGGAAACTTGCTATTGGATACACAATATGCTGCTATAGATTTAATACAGAATAGGTATATACATGCTCGGAGGGATACTTTAGTTGGACTTTGGGATCGCTATGGAAATGTCGTTATTCCTATGGAATACACTTCCTTCGGCGTTATTTCGGACGATGGCATTCTTGCTGCCAATAAAAATGGAAAAGCAGGTTTTATCAACTTACAGAATCAGCTCGTATTACCTTTTGAATACGAGGGTACAGGGACTTCAGGCAATCGAAAAATAGCTTATAAAGACAGTACTTATGTGTTGATGGATAATCAATTTAAGGTAATCAAACGCATCAAAAATTATAAAGACGTTTATTCATTTTCAAATGGTTTTGCCGTTGTAAGCATCAAAGATCCGAACGACTATTACGGAAATCTTTACGGTTATATTGATCAGGACGGAAACGAAGTGGTTGCACCACAATACAACGGCGGTGCAGCTGGTGCCAATCCACACGGACTAGCTGTAGTAGGCAAGACAGAGGGTCATGGGATTGTCGATGAATATCTCTTGGATATACACCAAGGCAAATTGGTGGGTGAGAAAGAATATTCCAGCCTATACAAGTTCGGATCATTGTGGTTCAATCGTTATGGAGATTTTATCTCTTCAGAAACAGGACGATCGATCGGAAACTTCCCCTACGAAAAAATGTACCCCGTTGAATATGGCGAACGGAAGGATTTGGCCAAAGTATTCCAGGAAGGTAAGGTGGGATTGGTTGACACCTCATTGACCGAATTGTTGTCACCGGAGTACCGCGATATAGGGGATTATTATAACTGCCGGATAAAGGTCAAAAAAGATAGTCTCTGGGGTTATGCCGACGAACAGTTCCGCATAAGGATTCCCATGGTATATGATGATGCTACTATTTTTCGGTATCCGCTGCTGGCGGAGGTTACCCAAAATAAGAAAAAGGGTCTCGTCGACCGGGATGGACGCGTGCTGATTCCTTTACGATATGACCAAATAACGTTCGATTATGCCTGCGACCGCATCTATGCCAAATACAGTGACGGTATCGATATTTACAATACAGAAGGGCGTTTGTTATTGGCTACCGATTATGGATACATCGGGCTGTATGGTCGCCATAATTATGTTGCCTACCGGCAGAACGGCAAGCTTGGATTTATAGATTATAATTTCAAGGTGCTATACGAACCGGAATTTGATGGTTGTGGTCATTTCTATGATGGCATGGCATGGGTACGTAAGGATGCAAAAGACGGTAATAAAGGCGGCTATATCAACAAACAGTTTCAACTGATCGTTCCTGTTGAATTGGAGTACATAGAAGATTTTGCTGCCGGATTTGCAAAAGTAAAAAAAGACGGCCGTGAATATTATATCAATACCGAAGGCGAAGAAGTGACACCCACAGAAGCGCAATTGGTGCAACGGGACAAAGAAATAGAGCGGAGAAAGCGTGGGTGGATTGATTTTAGTAGTTAAACTTAAAATATGAAGCAAAATATAGTATGGCTTTTATTAGGACTGTTCATGGTGTCCGGTTGCAGTGTTTTTCGATCGGAACATACAGCAACAAAAGCGGGATTAAACTTCAGTAAATTCAAAATTAAAAAAGGACAGTTAGGTAAAATTAAAATCGGAATGACCCTTGCCGATGCAGAGCGGCACCTTTCTGGCTTCAGGCAAGAAGTGAGCGAAGCTTCTCTTTTCGGTTTTGGAGGTGGAAGTCCGGCGTATTTATATTATTGGAAGGATGAGATTGTCCTTGGGTTGATCCCTAAATTGGATACAGACACATTGCTGTTTTTGATTGCCGCACACCCGAAATTATGTACAACTAATGGGTTGAACCCCAAATCTTCCATTAATGAGCTCCTTCAACAATATCCTCATCTGATGGTGATGCAGGATTTGATGAACGAATGGGAATTCTTTCAGGATAAAAAAAATGGTTGGGATTTCATCTTTATGACCGATAGGGAAACAGAAGTTGGCGAATATATAAAGGATGATAAACCTGCCAAACCTAAACGGTTGAATACAAAAACGGATTGGATAACGATACGAGAAGTAAGATCGGAATAAAATGAAGATAATCGTACATCCATTCACAACAGATGACAAAAAGATATATGAAGGACATTAGCGATCCTGCTTCATTACTCTGCAAAAAAAGCTGTTCATGAATAATCATGTCGACACCTACGAAATACAGATTTTTGAGTTTCCTGTTTTTCGGCTTATAAATCTTTTTTATTCCATTCCAATTTCTCTGACTCCAATGATAGCTACTATCCTATTGGTAGGTGATTCAATACCCCCCATATTGCCGAATTTCCCATTGCTAAATTTCTTTTTAATTCCTTTCTTTTTTTTAATATTATGTTCTATAACGATCAAAACTTTTTTCGGTCTCAGTGTTCAGAAGGCGAATGTTTTTGTTTTTATGGGAGGATTCAAACTTAAAGTAGGACTAAGGCAAAAAGTAGTTCTGTGGGAAGATGTAAAATGGGTCTCTTTTCCCAAAGACAGATACGAGAGCCGATCTGGTTCTCCTGCATCTCAAGCTATGTTTTATTTTGGTAGAATAAATTTTTTTAAAATTCAATGCTCCACTTGGACCATATTCAGAAAAAAAAAGCGGGAGCAATATAATCAGGCTTTCGAAGATTTTAAAGCAGTAGTGAGACAGAATTGCGCGTCTAAAGAATTGCGCGTCTAAGATTTATTAACAATAAGTACGATATGCTAAAAATTGAAAACCATTAAATGAATATGAGAACCGCGAAAACACTAATTATGCTCAGCATTTTCTCCATCGGAACATTTGCCAATGGCTTTGCCCAGCAGTCCTTAGCCGAGGCAAAAGCACCGATACAAATCGTCCGGGATCTATATTTCAAAACCTCAGACCACACTATTGATGCGGTGACAGACTGTAACGGACATCCCGAATTTTGGGCTGTTGGCCAACCCGATGCACACACACAATCTTTCCGTATCACGCGGTATCACGAAGAACAGCTATACACCGAAATCTATCTTTTGAAAGACAGAAGACTGGTCTATGCGCTTGAAGAAGTAAAACGGATGCCTCCCAATCATTATACCCAGTCTGTTTGGCGGTGTGAATATTTTATAAAGGATGGTAAAATAATCGACTACACATCTTTAGGTCATGGAAAGACGGAGGATGATGCATGGGAACCGGAATCGATCTTGATTCAATTCGGGAACCGAAAAGCCGAACTGGAAAAGGTCAGGAAGTAAGCATGCTTTATAATACGGTATCAATCTGCACCTCAACCCCGTCTTCCGTTTCGGTCAGCGTGACCAAATCGTATACATGTTCCCATTGCAACTGGCCGGGATAGCTTTCTTTCACCTCGATGGCACCCACGAGTTCCAAATAGCTTTCTATTGATTTTCCATCCATATCCCACAGTTCCGTATCAAAATTGGTAATGAACACAAAAGCCTGTCGCAGTGTCCATCCGGGCAGTGATATTTCAGTAACGCCATGTCCACAGGCTTCGCAGGGACCCAAATCAGTATACGTATATCGGATTCCGTTTTTATAGGTATAGGAACTGCGGCTACAGAATTGCTCGGTCTTGCCTTCGTTGTGCTCTTCAGCGACTGCCGATAACTGGCTGAAATAGTCATTCATTCCTACAGACTGATTGGGTGGATATTCCAGCAGGTAGGTGTCGGTAATGTATCCCTTTTGCCCGTTGCTATATTCGATCAGTATCCATTTTGAAGGATGGGTATACGTTTTGGCTACTGTGTCAGATTGATAGGAAAACAACGCCTTATCTACCGCACGCGGTAATAATTCGATAATGTTGACTTCCGTTCCATAGCTCAACGTATCCAGAGCAGTCTGGGCAGACGGAGCTGTATAAACCGGCGCTCCCGTTCTATGCCATATATAGTGAAGGGACTGTTCCTGTGCATTCAGACGAACCGGTGTAACACAAACGAGCATAAGGATAAAGGCAATCGGGAATCTCATACAAAAACAATATTCTAATATCTACTACAAAAGTATAAAGGCCCCACAACAATAAAAATCCTTGAAAACAGGGATTTCAAGATGTTTCCGAACACCGTAATTTTGGGATATCAAGTGACACATCTATGAGAGTTTATTTGGCGTTTATTCCACGGTGTACGCGATTCGGGGATTCCTTACTTTTTTGAGTATCAGACATAGATTATTTTAAACCATCATAAAAAGAACTATTAAAGCACTATTATAACAGAAAAAAACATAACAATTATCTATAAATACACTTCGACTACCGAAATTACAGGGAAGGTGGTCCATCAGACAGGCTGAAAAAGAAGGTATTATGGAATAATAGTATTTCAAGCATAAATATGTTATGGGACTATTTAATCTCTTCAAGAAGAAAGACAAGGAGGAAGGGCAGACTTCCTCTCCTACAAAAGAAGAAAAGCAAGGATACTACGGCGATCTGGAAAAGACCGCCCTGTTGACAAATCTATTTGAGGCAGTCAAAGAAAAACGTGACGAAAATTGGAATCATGAATTTCTGGCCCATGTGGCCGAGGCCAGCTTTGCCTGTGGCAATCCACAGATTATCCAGGGACCGGACGGATTTCCTTATTTTCAGTTGGAGACTCCCGTACCGAACAAACCTTTTCAATGTTACGTAATCAGCCAGATGATTCCCGATTTTATTTTAGAGCGGGGTGTCGGTATCGTCATCAATGCAAATACGGGGCAGCCCGATTGGGTATTCAGCTACGGCAGCCTCGTTAACTTCGCCTCACGCGGGGAGTTTTATACAACGGGGACCAGCCTGCAACTTCCAAAGGAAGAAACCATCACAGAGAACGAAGATGTATTGATCGGCCAGCCATCGGAAGCATTTTTGCCAGCAGCGGCACGCGCCATCCTACGCCAGTTTATCGAACAGCAGGGGATCCGGGACGTAAAGGTCGCTTTGATGTCACGGAAATACGGTGATGAGGTATTGCAAGAACTGGTCACGAACCTAACGCCGCACAAGACCGGAGAAAATCTTTATGAAGCCCTGCAATCGCATTTACAATGGTTCCTGCCTACGCATTACTCGATGGTCGCCATGGATGAAGCGGGATCGCTTAAGGATCATTTTGAACCTTTATGATAATTAGTGGAATATAATAGTATAGCAGGTTGGGTGATTTCATTGATTGGTTTTATCATACTTTTCAACATCGTGGGCAAACAGCATCGAAAGGGTAAAAACGTACTCACAATACATAAAATATTAGCCTGTATCCTGTGCTTCCATATCAACTGGATAGGGAGTTTGTTATTGTACGAACCCGTTATGCAGATTTTTGATATCAGTACGGACGGCTTTATGAACATGAACGGTCTGGTTACTGCTGCGGTGATCTGGATGGTGATCGCCATCATCGTGTTGATGGTAACCTCCTATGCCCAAGAACTGTTAGGCCCGCTTTACCGCACGGTGCGAACCACACAAAAAATATTTTTATTCCTGCCGATAATCCTGCTTATCGTGTTTTTTGTCGCAGCAAGCTTTAAATGATATGATGGAAACAAACGATAAAAAGCTATTCACTTAGTAAACCGATAAAAATTATAAACAATGAACGAATATCATTTTAAATACCAGAACAATAAAGGAGGAAAGTATTTCTTGTTAGCCATTTTCGGCGGCTTCCTGACCATTCCACCCAGTGTTTTTCTGCTTGATTATATATCCTGGATTTTTTGGATCAGCGTACCGTTGACTATTTTTCTGATAGTTTATGGTCTGTGGAAATTCCACAAAGCATCCAGAGGCAGTGATATCATCACGGTAGACAGCGAGGGGTTTACTTCCAAAGACTACGGTCGGGTGCTTTTTAGCGACATCCACAGTATTCCACCCTTTGGTGCCCTGCAGGCACCGCCCCCCTCCATGCGGATCAGGCTGCACAATGGGAAAAAGCTGGTTTGGCAGCTCGATGCCAATAACCCCAAAGGCAAAGACGATGCCCTTATCTTTACCGCTTTTCGGGAAGTATTGCTGGAGCATCTGAAGCAGCAAACACAGTCAGCACCTGAAATTTCGGTGGGAACCACGCAAGAAGTCGACGTTGAGGCCATTGCGGATAACCCGGCAAGATCAGCCCCCATAAAAGTCCCTTCGGTGAAGGCCGAAGTCGTCGAACAGCTGGAAAGGCATAAAAAACGGGATATCAACTATAAGTATATCACCATTCCTATCGGGGCGGCATTCGCGGTTCTGATGTTCGTGCGCACCTGCGGAACAGATATGATCCGTGAACAGAAGAACAAAGAATTTGAAGGCGTCCGTAATGCCATTCTTCGTGAGGAAACGGATTACCAAGACAACGTACAGGAAGCGATACGTGTGGCAAAAACGTACGTACGGAAATTTGGCCCTATAGATCTGTTCACCAATGATCCGGAGAGCAGGATAGCGTATATACCTGATATCAATAAAGATCCATATATCCCCGAAATCGAGGTTTTTGGTCTACGCCGGGTGGAGGATAATAAGAAACTGGAAGCCTATATAGCGCATCCCGATAGTGTTGATTATTTGCTGATGGTCTCCAAGCCATCCCTCGGTTTTTCCACCATCATGCAAGAAAATGTATTCAGCAAAGCGGATAGCACAGCTGCAGTGGTTTACTTTGCGGTTTATAATCCGTACGAATCGCTTCCGACCACTTTCCGCAATCCGTCTGACACGACGTTCCGCCCGATACAGTACACCTCCTCGATCCAACTACCCAAAACGGGGAAATTAACCGGGAAGCTATTGGAGAATATGGACTTTGCCTCCATCCGGGCCATCCTCCAACAATACAAGAAGACTTATTTCTATATGGCAGTTAAGGAGAGGGACGGCATAACACCCGAAAGATTTGAAGAACTGAAAAAACTGGTAACCGCGAATTTTGAAGAACACGAAATTACTACAGATCAATTTCAGAGTAAACGTTTTAATGAATAGGAATCTGTTCATTTAATCGGTTTACAGTTAAAGCCATTGGCTAATTGCCAATCCATGAACCAACCGTTACTATCTGTTTGCAGCTGGTAGCGGTGCAGGGTATCATTGCGTTCAGATTGCTTTTCTTTTGCCGTCAAAAGAGTGGACCGGCTGTAAAAAACCTCAGACAAGGGTTCGCCCGTTTGAGCATCGATTGCATAGCCCTGTATGCGTTGCATGCAGTCGCAGGAAGCCAGCAGCCCAAGGATAAGAAACAGCAGTATCTTCGTTTTAACACGGTTTGTACGATGGTTATGCTGTATAGGATAAGAGATTAAACTGATATATACAGATACATTGTAAATATCCAAACTTTCTCTTCGCTATACTATCCACGAAAACCGGTATTTTAAACCAGTCAGAAAGAAATAAACCAGTCAGAAAGAAAAATAAAAGAACAAAAGTTATCTTTTAAGGTCAATCTGACAAAACCCCTGAAAACCAGTATTTTTTCGCTGTGTTGATTTGACGATTTTTGTTGTATGAAGAATCTACTTTATACGTTCGTCGTTTTGGTGGGAACGGCAGCCGGTTCATTATCCTTTGCAATCGCCCAGGATACCACGATCTATGACCGCTTTGAGGTCGCACCAGAGCCAATAGGCGGTAGAGCTGCCTATCTACAATGGTTAGACAAAACCATCCAAATTCCAGACGCAGCAGATTCCGCCAAGGCCGGTGGAGAAGCGCTCCTCGAATTTATTGTAGAACCTAATGGGGAGCTTTCACATATCCAGGTAAGCAGTAAATTAGGTACCGCCACAGAAGTAGCAATACGGAAAGCTGTCGCCGGATCAGCCCGGTGGAGAAGTGCCATGATCAACGGGCGCCCGGTACGGGCACGCCATCAAATGCAGATCAAGGTGCATCCCGATAGTTCCTCCGCTGAGGCGATCGTGTTTTCGGACTCGGCGGAGGTTATTGCAGAGCCACCCGGAGGACATGCCGCTTTCAGGCAGTGGATAGGCAGCAATTATCGATACCCCCACGAGGCGGTTGAGCAGAGTGTAAGCGGCACCTTAAAACTACGATTTATTGTAGAAAAGGATGGTTCCCTTACCCAGGTGGAAATACTTAACGACCTCGGGCATGGTACTGGGGAAGAGGCAATACGCGTATTGAAGCGCTCAGCCAGATGGAAACCAGCTTTGATAACGGGCCAACCGGTGCGATCATATTTTATACTTCCAATCATGCTATCAGTGCAATAAAAATCAACGTTATTTAGAAGTACTTGCTCTATTGGCATCTGGACTTAGCTCCGCGGAAATCGGTGATAAAATCTTTATCAGTCCACTTACCGTAGAGAACCATCGGCACAACCTCTTGCAAAAGTTTAAGGTGAACAATATGGCTGCCCTTATCCACAAAGCTACCGAGATGAAGTATATATGATGGCTCTTCGGCTATTTTACAAATTAACCTAAAGCTAAAAGCCCTGATATCGGATTATAAAAGGTTAGGGAGATTTGCTCGAACGAGAAGAAGAGACGTTTTCCAAATAAAAAAAGGACACGCTACAAGGATAAGGCAAATTCCGGACGTCGACGCTGACAAATAGCAGCTATAATGCTATAAATAATCCGTAGATTTAACTTATCAGAATGCTCGACATATGCCCTACCACATTCCTGGCCATCTAAAAGGCCTTACCGACAGCGCAGTAGCCGCTTCCAGGAAGCAATACGGCTATAACCAGTTAGCCACCAGCCGGAAAAACTCATGGCTGTCGCTGCTCATCGATATCGTCAAAGAACCGATGCTGATCCTGCTCATCGTTATCTCATTGATCTATGTAATTGTGGGCGATTACGGCGAAGCGGCGTTTATGTTTGCGGCCATCGTTGCCGTTTCTGCCATTTCTTTCTATCAGGATAATCGCAGCAAAAAAGCACTGGAAGCACTGGAAAAGCTCAACGAACCGCTGAGCCGGGTGATCCGGAATTCAACCGTCGTTGAAATTCCTACCCACGAGATTGCCGTGGGCGATCTCTGTATCACCGAAGAAGGAAAAATCATCAATGCCGATGGGCGTATCGTACACAGCAACGATTTCTCCGTCAATGAAGCGTCGCTTACCGGCGAGAGTTTTTCCGTATTCAAGGACAGCCGGTCGGAAGACAACCGGGTATACAGCGGAACGCTCACCGTTTCCGGGCTGGCCGTCTTCGAAGTAACAGAAATCGGAAAGGAAACCCGTATCGGCAAGATCGGCGAATCGCTGCTGACGATAAAAGCGGAACCCTCTCCCCTACAGGTTCAGATCACCCGGTTCGTAAAAACGATGGCCATCGTCGGCATCGTTATTTTCCTATTAGTATGCCTCTTCCGGTACTACGAGACCGGCGACTTCGTTGCGAGCCTGCTTAACGGGCTTACGCTGGCCATGTCCGTACTGCCCGAAGAAATCCCGGTTGCGTTCACCACCTTCATGGCATTAGGTGCCTGGAAACTGATGCAGCAGGGCATCATCATCAAGCGAAGCAGCATCGTGGAAACATTGGGCAGCACCACGGTGATCTGCACCGACAAAACGGGTACCATTACCGAAAACTCGATGCAGTTAATCAACCTGTATGATTTCCGGACTGACAAGACCTACGAGACCCCATCCTTTGGCGATCGGGAGCTGTCGACCCTCATCAGCTATGCCATGTGGAGCAGTGAGCCTGCCCCTTTTGACCCCATGGAGAAAACGCTTCACAACGTCTACGAGCAAACACAGCCGAGCGACCTACGGGGCGACTACCGCATGTTCCATGAATATCCGCTTGAAGGGAAACCTCCGATGATGACGCACCTCTTTGCCGATGCCCGCAAAAACCGGATCGTTGCGGCCAAAGGTGCTCCCGAAGCCATCCTCAGCGTGTCCCGGCTTTCCGCCGATGAAAAAGAACGGGTACGGGACCGGATTAAAACATTCGCCCAGCAGGGATACCGCATACTGGGTGTGGCCAAATCCCAATTCGAAGGGGATGACTTCCCCAAAAAACAGCAGGATTTCGTCTTTGAATTCCTGGGGCTGACCGTCTTCTACGACCCGCCCAAGAAAGGCATCAAAGAGGTATTCCAACGGATTTACGACGCTGGGATTACTGTCAAGGTCATCACAGGTGACAATGCGGATACCACGAATGCCATCGCCGCCCAGGCAGGCATTATTAGCGATACCCCACCTGTAAATGGCGCCGAAATCATCAACCATTCAGAAGAAGAACTGATGCAGCTCTCGGCGCACACCACACTGTTTACACGGATGTTTCCCGAAGCCAAGCTGGCTGTGGTGAACGCGCTGAAAAAACGGGGTGATGTCGTAGCCATGCTAGGCGATGGGGTGAACGACGGTCCGGCCCTGAAAGCTGCCCACATCGGGGTAGCCATGGGCAATAAAGGAACGGAAATTGCCAAATCGGCTGCTGCCCTGGTGATCACCAACGACGATTTAGAAAAGCTGATCACGGGCATTGCCGCTGGAAGGCGGATTTATGCCAACATAAAAAAAGCCGTTCAATACATCATTTCCATCCACATCCCCATCATCCTGACCGTCTCGTTGCCGCTATTTCTGGGTTGGGTATTCCCGCAGATCTTCACACCCGTCCATGTCATCTTCCTGGAACTAGTGATGGGGCCTACCTGTTCCATCGTCTATGAAAATGAGCCCATCGAACGGAACGCCATGCAGCGACCACCCAGGATCATGACCGACACGTTTTTAAACGGGCGTGAGCTGATGATCAGCATCGTCCAGGGGTTGGTCATTACCGCCGGTGTGCTGTTTGCCTATCAGCTGACTGTCCAAGCTGGCGGAAGCGAAGAAAAAACGAGAGCGATGGTATTTACCACGCTGATTTTCGCGAATATCTTATTGAGTTTTGCCAACCGATCGTTCTACTACAGTATTTTTGAGCGCTTCCGGAGCCGGAATTTTTTGCTCACCGGCATCACCGTGCTGGTGTTAGCGATGCTCTTTGCCATCCTATACGTAGCCCCGCTGTCCCGGTTTTTTGGCGTAACATACCTGCGTGCCTCCGAATTGGCGATTTGCTTGGCTATAGCCACGGTTTCGGTATTGTGGTTTGAGGTTTACAAGCTGTTCCGCAGAAAGGAAAGCGAGGTTTTGGAATCCGTGACGGGGCAGTGAACAACCGTAATCCGCCAAGAAAGGGTTTTATTACTCGGGTAGGTTATCCCCATCTAAATTGCACAAAATAAAATTCGATTATGGCTTTGTCAATGAGGCTTCCGGTTTTCACGGTTAGCTTTTTGCTAACCCCTACGGTAGGAAAGAATCAGATCTCTGTCTTTTATTGTAAGGCTGTCGCCATTTAGTTTGACGATGCTGTACTCCGTAGTGTCGGTAAAGGTCTGGTGGTTTCCGATGCTTTTGGCTACGAGAAAAAGCTTGCCGTCAGCTTCCCACCATTTTTCATATTGGAGTGTGGCTGTGTTTACCGATCTCGCCAACCCGTCTTCTAAAAGCTCAAAACCTTGGTAATCAGCAGAATTTATTGGATTCGGCTGTAGCCAGATCCCGACCAGTTGCGTGTGATCGGCCTTGTTGTTTGCAATATTGTTACAGGCTGCCAGCAGTGCCAAAGAGGCCACTAAACTGGTCTTTTTCAAAGCGTTCTTCATACTTGTCGATTCCTTTCACTCGTTAATTCACATAATAATGTACCCCGTTCGGGTAGTATGGTACGGCCACGGAAAACTATCCAAAAGTTTTGTATTATCCAAAAAGCTGTGACGGATTAATTGTTTTCCTCTCATATATTTGAGAATTTCAATCTGCCACCGGGATTATGTAATTTTACAGGATGGAAGCGAACCTCCTGTACTGTATTGCCATAATTTCTTTCCTATCCTGCCAGGAGCAGCAAACAACAGGAACCCTGAAACCCGTTGCAAAAGAGGATTATTTTGAACCGGGCAAAGAATATGTCCAGTTGATACCCGACAGTATCCGCACAGCGGAGCAGCAGGCGGTTTACGATATGCTGCAAAAGGAAATTCCTCGAATCCTCAGTGAACATGTGGAGGTCAAGGACAGTATTCTGGTGTTTAACATGACCCGGGACGAATTTGTCGAAACCGGCCTTCCGGAACAGTATTATGATCTTCTGTTGAAGGATATTCAAAACATCAATTACTTTTCGGTTTCTGGACAGTTTCATGATCAGATTTTGGAGGAAATCTGGAATAATGGGAAGCATTACAAAGAATTAATGGAGCAAAACGCAGGAGAGCGTAGAAAATAAATGCAATATCGGGTACGTGAAAATTGCATGTTTTAGGGACGCTCATTTGAGTTAAGATGACAAAACTACCGCTTTTTGTCTGCCATCCGTACAAATTAAGCGGCGCTGAATGAACTGGCTACATAATTGTCAATCCCAACTTCATGAAACTGTTACTTTCTTACCTGAGCAGGCACAAGGGATTGATTCTGCTGGCGCTGCTGTTGGCAGCTGTCAATCAGGTCTTCTCGCTGTTGAACCCCTATATCCTGGGTAACCTCATCATCGACCCTTATGCCAACAAGGCGGGGGGCTTCCGTGCGGAAGGTGCCGATGCCGCATTCTTCCGAGGCATCACGATCGGGTTGCTGCTCATCATCGGCGTGGCCATGGTATCGCGCATTGCCAAGGCTTTCCAGGACTACGTGGTCAATGTCGTCATCCAGAAGTTCGGTGCCCGCCTCTATACGGACGGCCTGCGGCATGCATTACGCCTGCCCTACCAGGATTTTGAAGACCAACGCAGCGGCGAAACGCTGTCCGTGCTGCAGAAAGCACGGGCAGATTGCGAAAAGTTTATCACAAACTTCGTCAATGTATTGTTTGCCACCCTGGTGGGCATCGTGTTCGTGGTGATTGTATCGTTTCAGTTAAGCCCTTCGTTGCCGCTGATCTACCTGGTCGGCGCGGTAACACTGGCCTTCTTGACCAGCTACCTGAGCAGGAAAATCAAATTTATCCAGAAAAACATCCTCACCGAAACGAATGCCTTGGCGGGTTCTACTACCGAATCGTTGCGCAACATCGAATTGGTGAAGAGCCTGGGGCTGACCCAACAGGAGATTGAGCGGCTGAATACGACCACCATGAAAATCTTGAAGCTGGAGCTGCGCAAAGTAAAAAGCGTCCGCGCGGTAAGCTTTGTACAGGGCACATTTGTCAACTTCCTGCAGCAGTGTATCATGTTTGCTTTGTTGTTCTTTGTGTACAGGGATCAGATTACCGTCGGACAGCTGATGATGATGCAGTTTTATTCGTTTTTCATTTTCGGTCCGTTGCAGGAACTGGGTAATGTCATCCTCTCCTACCGCGAAGCCGAAGCATCGTTAAACAACTTGCAAGGGCTTTTCAGCAAGAAACCGGAGTTTCAACCAACCAATCCGGAAAAAATAAATGCCATTACAAACCTACGCTTTGACCATGTTCGTTTTCAACATCAGTCGGCCTCACGGCCGGCATTGGAAGGCATCTCCTTTGAGGTGAGGCGTGGAGAAACGATTGCCTTTGTCGGACCTTCCGGCGCGGGTAAAACAACATTGGTAAAGCTACTGGTAGGCCTATACCACCCCAGTGATGGACATATTCACTACAACGACTTCAGGGGTGATCGTATTGACTTCGACGAGTTCCGCCACCAAATCGGCTTTGTGACGCAGGATACCCAACTGTTTTCGGGCACCATCAGGGAAAACCTACGATTTGTAAACCCCGAGGCCACCGACGACCAGATCATTGACGTGATGCATAAAGCGGCCGGACAAAACATCCTGGCGAGGGCCGACAATGGGCTGGACACCGTAATTGGCGAAGGCGGACTGAAGTTGTCTGGCGGTGAAAGGCAACGGCTGTCCATCGCACGGGCTTTGCTGCGGCAACCACACCTCATGATCTTTGATGAAGCTACCTCTGCGCTTGATTCGATTACCGAAGAGGAAATATCGAACACGATCCGTCACATTACGGCCCAGCGTCAGCATATTACCATCATGATTGCCCACCGCCTATCGACCGTTATGCATGCCGATCACATTTTTGTGTTGGAAAAAGGAAAAATTGCAGAAACCGGCAACCACGCCCAACTGGTCGATATGAAAGGACTGTATTACGCCATGTGGAGGCAACAGATTGGTGAACGCAAAGCGCTATCTATGTCCAATTAATGCCAGGTATTTTTGCTTGTTGTCCAAGATGATCCAAAGCAGTATCGCCCATATTACCAATGCGATAGGAAGCCCTTCGGGTGCTACCAAAGTGTGCGTTAACAATACGCCCACCATTACGGGGAATACCACCAATGCGCCTAGCGCCCTGGTTTTTGGGAACAGGATGAGCAGACCGCCCAACAGTTCAGCCGAGGCAATTAAGGGCATTAGCCACGAAATTTCCGCGAAAGCAGCATTGTCTTTTACCACGGCTTCGGGCAGATTTTCGGGAACGGGCATGTAGTTAAAGAACTTGCTCAAGCCTGCGTTCATCAATAAAAGCCCGAATAATACGGACAGAACGTTTAAAATTTTTCTTTTCATTGCTAGCGTTTTTGCTGTTAAGATAATGGCACTATACAAAAATAAGGTCTAATCCATTAATTAGCTAGTGGCAAATACGACAAAATTATCGGTAACTATTCACCTGTTTATGGGGCAGTGGCCGAATTGATATTATTTTAATTAACTTTATTGTGGCATAAGGGCTTAGTGAACAAAGGTAAATGATATCACGATCATGGCACAGAAAAAACTTACAGCAAAAGCAACCCTCCAGATCCAGCAATCGGCAGCAAAGGTTTTCGAGGCAATCACAGACGGAGAAATCATGAAAAATTATTTCATCGCGTCTTCCACGGGGAGGCTGGAGGAAGGTAAAACGGTGGAATGGAATTTTCCGGAATTCCCGGAAAAGTTCCCCGTGACGGCAAAGACCATCACGCCCGACACGTACGTTTCGTTCGATTGGAGCGGAGGCATTGAAGGCATGCTGGTGGAGATATTCCTGGAAGCAAAGGCAGACGGCTCCACCGTGGTAAAGGTATCGGAGCATGCTGCTGAAAATAACGAGAAAGGCATTGCATGGGTGATCGGACAAACCGAAGGCTGGGCCAACTTCCTCGCCTGTATGAAAGCCTGGCTGGATCACGGTGTCCGACTCCGCGAAGGTGCGTTTGACTTCATGAAGCAATAAATTGATATATTAGCGGCCGGAAACACCAAATATGCAACTCGACTTGGCTGAACGGTACATTATGGGGCGGTTGACGGAAGAACTTTCGCCTGACTTAACCTATCACAACAGCGTCCATACGAGGGACGTATACCTGGCAACACAACAAATAGCAACGCAGGAGGGCGTCAGCGATCATGCCCTGCAACTGCTGCTTACCGCAGCGCTGTTCCACGATGCGGGCTTTCTAATCCATGCGAAAAACCACGAGTTACACTCCTGTGCCATCGCCCAAAGCGCGTTGCCGTCATTCGGTTACTCCGAAGCCGATATTGCAAGCATTTGCGACCTTATTTTGGCGACCGAAATACCGCAGCAACCCAAGCACCTCCTCGGCGAGATCCTTTGCGATGCCGACCTCGATTACCTCGGCCGTGACGATTTTCCGGCCCGTAGCCAGTTACTCTACAATGAAATGCGCAATTTGGGCACCATCGCATCACGGGCAGCGTACGATGAGTTGCAACGTGCTTTTTTTGAAAGCCACCACTATTTCACAGCGACATCCAACAGGCGCAGAAACGGAAAAAAAGAAGAGAATTATAAAAAGCTGATTGCTTAATCAACTAAAAATGACCATATCGAATACTCCATGGCGGGCCATTGCCCGAGATATCATCTACGTTGTCTGCGGCGTACTGTGCTGTGGCTTTGCCCTGAAAGGATTTTTGATACCCAACCATTTCTTCGATGGCGGGATGACTGGTATCGCCCTGCTCATCCACGAAATATATGGCATAAACATCGCCTACGTCATTGTATTGGCAAATTTACCGTTAATTATTATGGGTGCATACCAGGTGAACCGGCAGTTTGCCTTGAAGACCCTGGGATGCGTAATCCTACTGGGTATCTGCTTGCTGTATGTACCCTACCCGCCCATTACTTCCGACAAATTGCTGGTTTCGATATTCGGTGGTGTATTGATGGGCTTGGGCGTCGGCCTCGCCATGCGGGGCGGGTGCGCGCTCGATGGGATTGAAGTGCTGGCGCTTTATACACTGCGACGAAGCAGTTTTACCATCAGCGAGATCATCCTGGGCATCAATATCGTTATCTTCCTTATCGCAGCGATTCAATTGGGGCTGCCCACAGCGCTGTACTCTATTTTAACCTATTACACCGCCTCGCGGAGCATCAGCTTTGTGATTGAAGGATTGGAAGAGTATACGGCTGTAAACATCATCTCGTCGAAGAGCGACATCATCAAAGAGCGGCTGGTTAACGAAATGGGCAAAGGCATTACCCTGTATAAGGGCGAACGCGGATTCCTTAAGGGAAGCTTCGACGTAAGCCACCCGGTCGACATCGTGTTTACGGTAGTTACGCGGTTTGAAGTAAGGCGGCTCAAAGCAATGGTGAGAACCATCGATCCGCAGGCGTTCGTGTACACGCATACCATTAAGGAGGTGGCTGGCGGCGTACTGAAAAAGCGTGCCCGAGAGCATTAAGCCAGTACTTCGTATACCGCTACGGGCTTCGCTTTGTTCTTTAACTGGGTTGGCCCAATCTCTTGTAAACTAAATGATTGTTTGGCTTTCTCGTACACGTGCGAGGCCACCAATATCTGGCCGGGCTTAGCCACACCCTGCAACCGCTGGGCCACGTTTACCGTATCGCCGATCACCGTATAGTCCAGCCGCCGCAACGAGGCGGACCCGATATTGCCCGAAATCATCTCACCCGAATTGATGCCGATGGAAACCTCCGGCTTGAAGGCGGCATCCCCTAGCTCAACCGCCTCCATGTCAGCGATGCGATCCTTCACCGCCAACGCTGCCTCTATGGCCCGGTCCATGTGGTAATCGCCTTTGAAGATGGCCATGACCGCATCGCCCATGAATTTATCGATATGGCCCTGGTGATTGATGATTTCCTTTACGATAACGTCAAACAGGTTATTGAGCATTTTAACCACAAGATCCGCACCTACGTTTTCCGTTATTGCGGTGAATCCGCAGATATCGATGAATAACACGCTTGCCTCAACGGTCTCATTCTCTGTCAGACTTTTTTCAAACTCTTGGTGAGTCATGAAATTGAGCACGTTCTCATCGACATACATTTTCAGGATATTGTTTTCCTTAATCGCCTGCAACGTACTTTTCAGCTGGGCCACATGCTGCAATGTCTTTTCGATGGTGGTATCCAGGTCGGCGAAATTGACCGGCTTGAAGACAAAGTCAAATGCACCCCGATTCATCGCCGTGCGGATGTTGTCCATATCGCCGTAGGCAGACACCATCACTGCCTTGATAACCGGATTGGCTGCGGGCAGTTTAGTAAGTAACGTCAAACCATCCATACCGGGCATATTGATATCGGTCAGGATGACATCGATATCGTCTTGTTCTTTTAATATGGTCAACGCCTCGTTCCCATCACGGGCGAAGACAAATGAGTAGGTTTTCTCGCGGATTTTTTTGCGGAATTTCTGACGGATAAGTACTTCCAGGTCCGCCTCGTCGTCTACTACCAATAGCTTAGCCATGTGTATTAAGATCTTTTAACTTATCTTTCAATAGCCTGAAATCCAGCGGCTTGGTCAGGAAATCATTGGCCCCCAACTGCATTGATCGACGGTAGTTACTTTCGTCGCCATAAGCCGTTATCATCATCACAAATGGCGGTGCCGTGCTATGCGATTCGCGGATATGCTCCAGCAGTTCCAGTCCGCTCATGCCGGGCATGTTCACATCGGACAGGATAAGTACCACCTGCGAGGCCTCCGACTCCAGGTAGGTAATCGCCTCTTCGCCCGAAAGGGCAAAATGAAACGCTACCTCACTATTTTTTATTTCCTTACGGAAACGCTGTTCAAATAGGGGCTGGATATCGGACTCATCGTCTACAACTAGTATATTCATTGTCATCTTATGCTGGTAGGATTATGGTAAATGCCGCATATTTTCCTTCTTCCGTGTCAATGCGCATTTCGCCGCCGTGTACTTTATGAATGATGTCATAACTCATTGAAAGCCCCAGACCGGTGCCCTCACCAGTGGGCTTCGTGGTGAAAAAAGGCTGGTACACTTTGTCGAGAATGGCCTTCGGAATACCGGTGCCGTTATCGCGGATGGTAATCTCCACCCCATTGTGGCCATCGGCCAATTGGACATTCTGCGTAGCCACGGCAACCGTTGGTTCGTAGCCGGCGGGCGCTTTCTTCTTCTTTTCGCTCACCGAATAAAATGCATTGTTGAAGAGGTTGAGCAGTACGCGACCCAAATCCTGCGGCACCACGGCTATCCGATGCAGATCCCCGGAAAAATCCATTTCCATCGTCGCATTGAACGACTTGTCTTTCGCGCGTAAGCCGTGATAACTCAGGCGTATGTACTCGTCGGCCAGCGCATTGATGTCTACCTCACTCTTCTCGCCGGTACTGCTACGCGAATGTTGCAGCATGCTTTTCACAATCCCATCGGCACGTTTGCCGTGCAGGCTAATTTTCTCCAGGTTCTGGGTAAGGTCGCCCATGATTTCTTCGACTTCTCCGGCCGCTTCCTGGGGAAGTTGTGCCAGCGGACCGGCTTTCAATTCGTCGAGCAGCTCAACACTCACTTCCGAGAAGTTGTTCACAAAGTTCAACGGGTTCTGGATTTCATGGGCTATGCCCGCGGTCAGCTCGCCCAGCGACGCCATTTTTTCCGAATGGATAAGCTGTGCCTGCGTATGTTTTAATTCCTCCAAGGCTTCTTCCAGTTCTTCTTTCTGCTGTTGCAATTCGGCTGTGCGCTGGGCAACTTCAGCTTCCAGATTGACCTTCATCTCTGCCATGACACGTACGCGCGTTTCTTCGGCTTCACGCCGGATGCGTTCACGTTCCAATGCCTTCCGTTGATTACGGTTAACGAACCACATGGCGCCGAACCATAACACCCCGAACAAGTTGGCACTTTCAAAGACGTATTTATACGTTTCATAAAAGTTTGCGTCAATGGCTTCGACAACATCCCCCACGAATGAAGCCACCATGTAGGGAATCATGGAAAACATCAGACTCCTGCCCACATGGAGTTCCTTACGGGAGTAAACGAGCCACATCAGGGCAACCACACAAAGCCTTATGGCCATATCGATAGCCAAAGAATTGGTGACCACATCCAGGATAAGCAAGCCAATGGCGACGTACCGCCCCTTAATCGCATACTGGCGGATATCGTAATCCACTTGCCGGGGGTCAACCTTCTTCCGGAGGTAGTCGGCAAGGAGGAGCGCAAATAATGGTTCAATCAACATGCAGCAATCGGATTTGGATTTCAAACATAGGTAAATTTGCTTTTACATACAACGCGTTAAATTGTTATCTTGCGGAAATCCTGGTTGGATTTGTTTGAATACCAATGAGCATAAACCCTTTTTTCCGATCACTTACTGTAGTAGCCAACGGACCAATTGCTAGTAAACCTGTCTTGAAAGGCTTGTATCTACGCTTTCTTGAACGCGAAAATCATTTACCGATATCAGCTACCCTATATGCTGCAACGAAGGAAATAGGTAATATACGGCTGATGGAAATCAAGGGCGCAAGTGATGTGGCTCAGGTGATTGAATTGCCCCAGGAAGAAGAAACCTTTTGCTTTGCCTATCAGTTTATCGGCAACAGCGTCATCACCGCATCGGGGTCGTGGCCACTCAAATGGGGCCAACACATCGGATGCTGCACCAACAGGGGGGAGAAACTCATTTGCCGCATAGACCGCGGAAAAACCTGGATGCTGCTTATCGGCATATCCGGCGATGCACTCCAAGCAATGCGTTCGGAATTTCCAGCGCTTGCCCAATCACCCCGTGCTCCACTCACCATAGGCTATCGGCAGAAGCACCTGTTTGACAAGGTACAACAACTCAAAGGAGGCGCCTACACGCTCGACGTTAAATTGAATTACTACATCGCCTTACTGATCGAACAATACCAAAGCGACCTGGGCGCCCAACTGAAAGCCGTAAACAATGCCGATATCGCCTTATACCATAAGGCGGCGTCTTACATCCTAGAACATTATATGGAGCGGAAATTGACGCGGCAGGAGATTGCCGACGCCCTGTGTGTTTCCATACGCACGCTTACCCGGGCTTTTGAAGGAAAACAGGTAACCATCAGCAGAGCCATCCAGCTGGCGCGACTGCACAAGGCACGTGAGCGGCTCCGCAGTAACGGCGATGAACCTATCGATCTCCTGGCTTCCGATTTGCATTTCTCCGATACGCAGTACTTCGTCCAGTGTTATACAGCGTTGTTTAAGATTACACCGGATGCGGAACGGAAAAGACGGGGGTAAATCAGGATTCGGCGACGGAAGAAACTGATTTACCGCAAGTCATTTTCATTTTGGCCGAAGAGATTTTGGTTTTGGCCTGGGCGAACTTCGGTGCAACCATGCTAGAAACTCATTCAGCCGTGGCAAATTTCCGTTCTCCCCCGGTACTTTTCGATTTATCCAAGGTCAATTGCGATTTATCGGGGGGTAAGATCTGATTATACCCGGGTCGGTTTTGATTCGCCCGTGGTAGACTGGCTTTATACCATGGTCACTCCCGTCTTTACCGTGGAAGATTCTGTTTTTACCATATGGGATGTCGATTCTCCAACGGTCACTCCCGTTTATACCTTGGTCCATTCCGATTCAACCTGGGTCCCACCCGATTTTATCCCGGTAGATTTTGATTTTTCCTTGGTTGATTCAAATTTTCCCCCGGTAAATTCCCGTTTTACTGAGGTAAATTCTGATTTTACCATGGTAAGCACTTTGCGGAAAATGCAAAAATCGATGTTTTTGATACGACCAAGCCACATTCCAAAAAAAAGTGGGCCAAAAAGATTATAGCCCTACCCCGAAATATGGCCCACTTTTCTTCGTTTTCAGACATTTTGAACCACACCTTTGTATCGTTGTTAGCTAACACAATTATATGTGAACAAGATTTTTTAACTTTTAAATTGTAAAAGAAATGAAGAAACCGACAATGAACTTTAAGAACCTGGATGCTGCGCAGTTGCTGCAGTTTGCAGAGGAGATCCACAACAAGATGACGGATAACAGCGATATCTTCGCCACGCCATCGCCCGAACTGGCCACGCTGGCCACGGCCACCGCCGCTTACCGCGATGCGGTAACAGAAGCGGCATTTAATGACCGTCGCGCCATCTCCTTCCGTAACGAGAAGCGCGGCGAACTGGAAACCGTGATCAGCGACCTCGCCAAATACGTGGAGATAACCGCAAGGGGCAACCAAACGGTTATCCTCAGTGCGGGTTTCCTGCCTACCAAAGACCCCTCGCCCGACAGCGGGGTGAACCCCAAAGTGGAAAGGCTCGCGGTGCAGCCCCACGGTCTGGGTTCCCTAAAGGTGGCGGCTAAAGTGGCGCCGTGGGAAAAAGCCCGCTACTACCAATTCGAATACCGGAAAAAAGAAGCTGGGGCCGAGTCGAACGCCGTGCTGAGCCCCACCTCCACGCTGGATATCGAAAACCTGGAAGCATTCCAGGAGTACGAATTCCGTGCTTCGTACCTGGGTAAAAGTACCACGCCCAATTACAGCGACGTCGTATCGACGTTTGCACTCTAAGAGCAATTTAACAATCCGCCCGGGGTGCACCCCGGGATGGATTGTTTTTTAGATGAAAATGATTCGTAACTTTGAACCCTTACCGTGATGAAAGAGATCGTTAAACAGCACCCATTACGCCCCATTATCCTCGAATTTGATATAGACAAGCCGGCGCTCGACTTCGAGACCAAAGCGCTAGAAGCCTACTACCGGCAGCACGACAGGACGTGGGACACCAAGCAGCAGCTGCTCCAGCATAAAGACGCCCTCTTTGCGCTGGAAGTGAAAATTACCGAGCTGGATTATGCCCTCCTGCCCATTGAGCAGCAGCTCGACTTCCTCGAAGCGGGGTTCCAGCTTACGGACCAAAGCGGGCTTCCTTTTATTGAGGAGGAATTTACCATTGATGTTGGTGAATTCAACAATGATATCATCCAACATAACCGCGAATTGGTGGAACTCTGGAAGGGAGTCGATGCCGAGCAGAAATGGTATAACGAATGGGCGGACCACATCTATGAAAACGAAAGCTGGTTTGACGAACAGGACGACGAAGGCAGCGACCTTATCCACAAGGTCTTCCGGCACTATGAAGAGGTCTCCGTAGACATCGTGTCGCTGGATCGCGACCAGCAGGAGTTCTTTGGTGCAGTGGGCGAAGTGACCGAACTTCAGGATGAGTATTTCGACTACGGTGAAGCCATTTTAGACCTGTACACCACGCTGCACGAACGGTCGGAAAAAGTGTACCGCAGGGCCGAACGGATCAACGACCATATCGACAAGAACATCTTGTAACGGACATTATGCCCACCGCTCTCCATCAGAAACGCGGCCACCCCTAAATATGAGATGGCCGCGTTTTTTATTATGACACAACGAGCCGACGATGGGATTCGAACCTACGACCTACGCATTACGAATGCGTTGCTCTACCAGCTGAGCTACGTCGGCATCAGCAAAATTTTGCCGATGCAAACATACATAAACTTGCATTTTTTCACAAGTGTTTTCCCGTGGTTCTCACATCAGTATAGCCGTTAACTCAATCGTCGTATCCAACAACTTTGAAACCGGGCAAATAGCCTTCGCTTTTTCAGCAATCTCACCAAATTCCGCTTCGGAAATCCCTTCAACCGTTCCTTTCAAATCGAGGTGTATGGAGGTGATATTTCCATCTTCGAATGTCACCTTGGCCTCCGTGTGGAGATGGCCGGGCGTATACCCTTTTTCACTGAGCAGGAAACTGAGCTGCATGGTAAAACAACCTGCATGCGCCGCGCCTATCAACTCTTCGGGGTTTGTGCCTACCCCATCTTCAAAGCGTGTCTTGTAGGAATAAGCGGTTTTGTCCAATACGGTGCTTTGCGTGCTGACAGTACCACTGCCGTCTTTTCCGGTACCCTTCCAATGGGCGCTTGCCTTTCTCGTAAATTTCATCGCTATCGTGTTTATGTGTTAAAGTTATTCAGAAAACACCCAATGCCATGAATTGTTTATAAATTCGCAAGATGGACAGGTTGATCTATTTCGACAACAATGCAACCACACCGTTGGACCCCGATGTACTGAACGCGATGATGCCGTATTTCACTACCCAATTTGCAAACGCATCCAGCCTCACGCACCGCGCGGGCCGGGCAGCTGCGGCGGCTGTTGATAAAGCACGTGAACAGACGGCTGCGCTCATCGATGCAACACCCGGTGAAATCACGTTTACGTCGGGAGCTACGGAAGCCGTCAACATGGCTATCAAAGGTGTATTTGAACACTACCATAGCAAGGGCAAACACATCATCAGCTGCCGCACCGAACACAAGGCAGTGTTGGATACACTCGCTTACCTCGAAAAAAAAGGAGCCGAGGTTACCTACCTGCCGGTTACTGCGGATGGCCGTATCGAAGTGGATGCACTGGAAGCAGCTATCCGCCCCGATACGATTTTGGTTGCCCTCATGTGGGCCAATAACGAAACCGGTGTGATCCACCCGATCGCCGACATTGCCGAAGTTGCTCATAAACACCAGGTCTTGTTTTTTTGCGATGCCACCCAGGCCGCCGGAAAAGTGGAAATCGACGTCCGCAAAACAGGACCCGACCTACTCTGCCTGAGCGCCCATAAACTTTACGGTCCGAAGGGTACCGGCGCGCTGTATGTTCGCCGCCGTAGTAAACGTATACAGACTGGGGCATTGCTGCACGGTGGCGGACAGGAAAATAAGCTCCGTGCCGGCACGCTGAATGTGCCCGGTATCGTTGGATTGGGGAAAGCAGCCGAGATTGCCCGGCAACAACTTACCGAAGAGACACCGCGTCTCACCGCGCTGCGCAATGCGTTGGAGACCGCACTGTCCGAACTACCGGCCACCGCTGTGAACGGACAGGGAGCACCGCGGCTTCCACACGTGACCAACATCACATTCCGGCACCTCCGAGCCGACCAGATCATGGTTAGTGTGCCGGATATTGCCCTTGCCTCGGGGTCAGCTTGCGTAAGCGGTACGCGCGACCCGTCGCATGTATTGATGGCGATGAGACTTTCAGCGCCCGACGCCCATGCCTCGTTGCGGTTTAGCCTGGGCCGGTTCAATACCGAAGCGGAAGTGAACACCGCCATCCGGCAACTCACTATTGCTGTGGAGCAATTGCGTGCCTCCTCTCCCATCTGGCAACTCCATGAAGCCGGCCTGGTGGAATAACGGCCGCATTTAGGTACGAATGTTGTTGAAGCTATTTTTAATTTTTACGTATTGACTACTGAAAACCATATCTTAATCATCGGTGCATTTGATCGCTTTAACTACGGCGACCTCCTGTTTCCACTCGTCATCGAAGCACAACTGGCCACGTACGGGCAATCTTTTGATACCCGGTACTTCGGCATTATTAAAAGCGACCTCAGTGCGCTGGGCGGCAAGCCTACGGACGATATTCGGGCGTTCTATCGCGCCTGCCGGGAAACCACAGGGCACACCAGTGTTATCGTGGCCGGCGGAGAGGCGGTGGCCGTTACCTGGAGTTCGTTGCTGCTGGCATTGAGCAGCAAGTTTAAACGCACGCACCGTTTCCATCATCGCCTCAATAAGGTGATTGACCTCAATGCCTTTGCGAAGCGGAGGCTGCACGGTGAAACCGAACTGCCTTTTGTCTTCACGGCATCAGACTTCGCGGGCGTGGATCGCATAATTTTCAATTCACTGGGCGGATCGGAGATCGACCCGGCCACGTTCGACCGGTTCAGCGGGCTCCGCGATAAGCTGCGTAACGTCGATTATTTTGCTGTTCGTGATGTGGCTACACAGCAGCACCTGGCTAATCAGGGCATCCAGACGCACCTTTATCCCGATTCGGCCATCCTCATGTCCAACTTTTACCCTACGGCACTGCTGGCCGAGCGCGTATCTCCGCAGATAACCGAGTACGTCGCCCGAAACCGGCATCGGTACCTGTTCTTCCAGATAAAGAACAACCACGCCAAAACAAACGAACAGCTCATCGCCCGCCAATTGGATGCCATTGCTAGACAAACGGGCTTGCACCTGTGCCTCTGCCCCATCGGTAAAGCGCTCAATCACGACGACCACCTGGCCCTGCAACGCATTGCCCCGTTACTGGCACAGCCCAACACCTTAATTGATGAGGTTACCATCTGGGACATCATGTACCTTATTGCCAACGCCGGTGTGTACGCGGGCACCAGCCTGCATGGAGCCATTACCGCCATGAGCTATGCCGTTCCGTATGTGGGTATCGCGGTACCGAAGCTACATAGCTACCTAACCACCTGGGGCGTAGGCGGTATAAACCGGACTGTCCCTTTAAGTGAAGTACATGACGGGGTTAGCCGGGCGCTGGCAACTGACCGCATGGCATTGCAACGCTCGCGCGACCAACAGGTAGAAGCCGCCCAGACTTCGTTTTCGTATATTCAGCAATTGGTTTTTTCTTAACAAGCACCGCGTGAATCGACACATCCTAACACCTGAGGTACAACGCTATTTAAGGGAGCACGAGCATATCGACCCGGCAACGATGGCATTGCGTAAAAGTCCGTTTCCAGCAGTTTCGCCGGCCGAACTGGCGCAGCAACTGGATGGCCGTCGGCGCAGCCGTAAAAAGTTGCCGGTATGGTATGAAACATCAGGCATCTACTACCCCGAAAAGCTCTCCATTGAGCAGGCTTCCTCGCAGGTTACGGCCACCCACAAAGCCGCCATCATCGCCAAAGGCTCGCGCATCATTGACCTCACCGGTGGCTTCGGTGTCGATACACTCTTCTTCGCACAACGGGCGGCAGCCGTAACCCATTGCGAAACCAATGCCGACCTCTCCGAAATTGCCAGCCATAACGCATCGGTACTGGGTGTGGCCAATGGCACATTCATGGCCGCGGATGGGCTCCGGCATTTGCAAAACTTGCCAGACGATACGTTTGATGTGGCCTACATCGACCCGTCGCGCCGTGTGGCGCAGCGCAAGGTGTTCCGACTGGAGGAGGGTGTGCCCAATGTGGTTGCCAACCAGTGCGAATTACTCCGAAAAGTACCGCAACTGGTTGTTAAATCCGCGCCCTTACTGGATATTACGGCCGCCCTACAGGTCCTGGAATGCGTAAGCGCCGTGCATATCATCAGTACCGGCAACGAATGCAAGGAACTCCTGTTTGTCATGGATCGCGGATATACGGGCGAACCGCAGTTTGTGGCAACCGCGCTGACAGCGGACGACGTGGCGTGGTTCGCCTTCATGCCCTCCGAGGAGCAAACGGCAAACCCCACATTCGGCGCACCCACAGGATACCTCCATGAGCCCGATGCGGCACTGCTCAAATCGGGCGCCTTCAAACTGATAAGTGCACGCTACGGATTGGACAAACTCCACCGCCACACCCACCTGTATACCGGTAGCGAACCGAACGACGATTTCATGGGAAAAATATTCAGGATAACCGATGTGATGAGCTATGGCGACTTTAAGAAATCGGGGGGTAGCTGGCAAGGAAACGTGAGCACCCGCAACTTCCCGCTCAAAGCGGAGGCGCTACGCAAACAGCATCGCATCGGTGAAAACGGAAACAGTCAATTGTTCTTCTGCACGGGACCGAACGACGAGCTATTGGTCATCTTTGCATCAAAATACTGACCGCCGCTTGTGCCTGAGGCCGCTATTGCTGTACTTTGCGGTTATGCACAAACAACTCAAGCTTTCCGCGCTCGATCTTTCGGTCATCATCGAAGGTGGCGACGCGGCCTCTGCTATCGCACGTACGGTTGAAGTGGCCCGATATACCGAGCAACTCGGGTATGCCCGCATCTGGCTGGCTGAGCACCACAACATGGAAAATATAGCCAGCTCGGCCACTTCGGTGCTGATTGGCCATGTGGCCGGCAAGACCGACCGCATCCGTGTCGGCTCCGGCGGCATCATGCTGCCCAACCACGCGCCCCTGGCCATCGCAGAGCAATTCGGCACGCTCGAATCCATCTACCCGGACCGCATAGACCTGGGCCTGGGGCGCGCACCCGGCACCGACCAGCTGACCGCTGCGGCCTTACGCCGGAATAACCTGGGCACAGCCTACCATTTCCCCTCAGATATCCGCGAACTCCAACTGTATTTCAGCGATGATAACATCGCGGGTCGCGTCCGGGCGTTTCCCGGTGAGGGACTAGACATCCCCATTTGGATACTCGGGTCGAGCACGGATAGTGCCTACCTGGCCGCCGAACTTGGACTGCCTTATGCATTTGCGTCGCATTTCGCCCCCGCCCAGTTCCACCGCGCCATTGCCATTTACCGGCAGCATTTCAAACCGTCGGCACAACTGGATAAGCCTTACGTGCTGGCCTGCGTAAACGTCATCGCAGCAGACACGGACGAAGAAGCACACGTGTTGGCAACCAGCATGTACCGCATGTTCCTGGGCATCGTTACCAATACACGTAGGCCATTGCAGCCCCCAGTACCTTCCATAGAACCGTATTGGACGCCTGAAATCGAACAGGCTGTTAAACAGATGACAGCCTGTACCTTCATCGGTGGACCGGAAAGCTTGGCACAACAACTTGCCTCTTTTATTGAGGAGACCGATGTTGACGAGTTGATGACCACGGGCAACATCTACGACCAGGGTGCCCGACTGAAGTCGTACCGCATCCTGAGCGAGGTGATTAGCGATATCGATAACCAGCGATCTTAAACTTTTGTCCTTCCATTTTGACAATAGTGAACAATTTTAATGTAAATTTGAAGAGCATATCAATTAACGCGTGCGGATATGGAAATCACAATTAAAATAGATAAGCGGAGCAAACAGGCGAAAGTATTTTACGAATACCTTAAAACGCTTCCCTTTGTAGAACTTGAAGAACCCCGTTACAATAAAGATACTGAAAAAGCTATAAAAGAGGCTAAATCGGGTAAGACAACCAAGACCACTCTCGCAGATTTCAGGAAAGAACTTTATTCATAATGTATCAGCTTGAACAGACGGGGAAGTTCAAAAGAGATATTAAACTCGCTAAAAAACGTGGCTTGGATATTCGACTTCTCGATGAAGTGGTTACCGAATTGATTGAAGAAGGCACACTTCCGCAAAAAAACAAACCTCACAAATTGACAGGCAATTATAAAGGGTTCTGGGAGTGTCATATTCAGCCCGATTGGCTGTTGGTTTGGCAACAGGACGACACCATACGGCTCATCACCTTGACAAGGACGGGTACACACAGCGATTTATTTTAAGCCTAATCGGAACACCATGGGATATCGTAACCTCGCAGCATGTATCGATGATTTAGAACGCCACAGACACCTTGTCCGTATCAAACAGGAGGTAGATCCTTACCTGGAAATGGCGGCCATCCACATGCGTGTATACGATGCCAAAGGGCCAGCCCTATTGTTTGAAAACGTAAGGGGAAGTCCCTTCCCGGCAGTGTCAAACCTGTTTGGCACGCTCGAACGCTCCCGTTTCATGTTCAGGGATACCCTCGATAAAATCAAGGTGCTGGTCGACGTGAAGTCCGATCCGATGCAGGCGCTGAAAAAGCCATTCCGCTATGCAAACGTGGCTACGACAGCGCTTTCCGCCTTGCCGTGGAAAACAAAACGAAATGCACCCATTCTACACGGCACTACCCGCATCAGCCAGTTGCCACAGGTGGTCAATTGGCCAATGGATGGCGGCCCGTTCGTAACCATGCCCCAGGTTTACACGGAAGATGTTTCCAAACCGGGCGCGATGAATGCCAACCTGGGCATGTACCGCATCCAGCTAGGCGGAAACGATTATGCGCCCGATACGGAGGTAGGTCTCCATTATCAATTGCACCGCGGTATCGGCATCCACCAAACCAAAGCTAACGAATTGGGCCAACCGCTGAAGGTAAGCATTTTCGTTGGCGGACCCCCAGCCCATGCACTGGCAGCCGTAATGCCATTACCTGAAGGGTTATCCGAATTAACGTTTGCAGGAGCGTTGGGTAACAGGAGGTTCCGTTATTTTTATGATGCGGAGGGCTTCTGCATTTCGGCTGATGCCGACTTCGTGATTACCGGGACGGTTTACCCACAGGAGAACAAACCCGAAGGCCCCTTCGGCGACCACCTCGGCTATTACAGCCTGGTACACCCCTTTCCGCTGATGCGTGTACACAAGGTATATCACCGTAAAGACCCCATCTGGTCATTTACCGTGGTGGGGCGCCCACCGCAGGAGGATACCAGCTTCGGAGCGCTGATACACGAAATAACCGGATCTGCTATCCCACAGGAAATCAACGGTCTTCATGCGGTGCATGCCGTGGATGCGGCCGGCGTGCACCCCCTGCTGTTTGCGATAGGCAGTGAGCGCTATACGCCTTACATGCAGACGCAACGGCCGCAGGAAATCCTCACCATAGCCAACCAGATACTGGGCAAGAACCAATTGAGCCTGGCCAAGTACCTGTTTATTTCGGCACATCAAGACAATCCACAACTAGACATCCACGATGTCAGGGCGTTCCTGACGCATATGTTTGAACGGGTCGATTTGGAGCGCGACCTCCACTTCCACACGCAAACCACCATTGATACGCTGGACTACACCGGCGATGGCCTGAATGCGGGTTCCAAGGTCGTTTTTGCGGCGGTGGGCAGCAAGAAGCGCGAACTGGCAACCGAATTGCCGGGCGGCTTTGCATTGCCCCAGCCGTTTGCTGTTTGTAAACTGGCCTTGCCAGGCGTGGTGGCTGTTGAGGCTCCTGCCTATACCGACGATGCCGCCGAAAGCACCCAAATTGACAACTGGTGCCACGAAGTCCGGGATATCGATTTCGGAGGCATCCAACTGCTGGTACTTTGTGATGACGCTGCGTTCACGGCGGCAAATGCCGATAATTTCGTATGGGTTACGTTTACGCGAAGCAACCCTTCGCACGATATCCACGGCGTAGGAAGCTTTATCCGCCACAAACATTGGGGTTGCCGCGGTCCGCTGATTATCGACGCCCGCAAAAAGCCACACCATGCCCCCGAGCTCGTCAAGGACGCTACCATCGAAAGACGGGTGGATGCATTGGCCGTACAGGGCGGGCCGCTGCATGGTATCCTATGAAAAAAGCCATCCCGTTTAAAACGAGATGGACTTTCAATCATATTAACATATTAAATCACAAAAATCATCCTTTATAACGGAACCATTTAATAAGTTCCTTGTAACTGGCTTTCTTACCATACATCAGAATACCCACCCGGTAAATGCGGCCCGCTACCCAGGTAGTGAGGATAAAACCACCCACCAGGAGCGCAAATGATAAGGCAATCTCCCATGCGGGTACACCAAACGGCACACGGACCAGCATGGCGATGGGCGACGTAAGTGGTATCATGCTCAGCCAGAATGCCAGGGGACCATGCGGATTGTTGATGAGCACCCCGAACGACATGATGTAGGTAAAGAGTAATGGTATGGTGATTGGAAGCATAAATTGCTGTGTTTCCGTTTCACTGTCGACGGCCGACCCCACAGCGGCAAACAGGGCGCTATATAGCAGATAGCCACCAAAAAAATAGAGCAAAAACGTGGTGATGATGGTTGGGAAATCAACCTTACCCAATTCCTGGGTTACTTTGCCAACCATGCCCATATCCGAACCTGCCATGGCCGTAGCGCCGCTGCTATCCATCAATTGTTGGTTTTCCACCTGCGCTCCAATCCCTGTACCATCCATCATGCCGGCACCCGCGATACCCATTAATGCCGATGAAAGCACAATCCACAGGATAAATTGTGTAAGTCCCACCAACCCGATGCCGATAATTTTGCCCATCATCAACTGGAAGGGTTTTACCGACGAGATGATTACTTCGACAATCCGACTGTTTTTCTCTTCGATGATGCCCCGCATTACCTGAGAACCGTAGAGGAAAAGACA
>Ga0182739_1000272_pt1 | contig 82955 bp, 69 predicted proteins | sample eDN5th30CBELigBY_FD_128873 | JGI IMG/M metagenome (GOLD analysis project Ga0182739, IMG submission 128873) | Enriched backyard soil microbial communities from Emeryville, California, USA - eDNA 5th pass 30_C BE-Lig BY (version 2) (version 2) | ecosystem: Environmental > Terrestrial > Soil >...
CTTTTACAATTATGAACGATTACAGGCAAAACTAAACGGCCTAAGTCCAATTGAATTCAGGACCAAGGCCGCTTAACTGATTTATATTTTTTATACTGTCTACTTGACGGGGTGCAGTTCACCCGTCGGGACAGCCCTAAACAATATTTATACAGAAGCATAATGACAGGAAGCGTAATGCCCCTTCCGGATTTCCAGCAGCTTCGGCGCATCTGTCTTGCATTTCTCCGTCGCCAAAGGACAGCGAGTGTGGAACTGGCAGCCGGTCGGCGGATTAATCGGACTCGGCAAATCGCCCTTCAGCACGATTCGCTCGCGGGTTGCCTCCACCTCGGGATCAGGAATCGGAATGGCTGACAGCAGCGCTCGAGTGTAAGGATGCGCAGGGTGCGCGTAGAGCTCGCTGCTTTCCGCTATTTCTACTATTTTGCCTAAATACATGACCGCGACGCGGTCGCTGATATGCTTAACCATGGACAAATCATGCGCGATAAATAGATAAGTCAGCCCCATCTTTCGCTGAAGATCCTGCAGCAAGTTAACGACCTGCGCTTGAATCGATACGTCAAGCGCTGAGATCGGCTCATCGGCAATAATAAATTTCGGATCGACAGCCAAAGCGCGTGCGATTCCGATCCGTTGACGCTGGCCTCCGGAAAACTCATGCGCATAACGTGTTGCATGATCAGGGTTCAAGCCAACAAGATCAAGCAGTTCCTCAACCTTGCGTCGGCGCTCCGTGCGGCTTCTAACTAATTTGTGTATATCAAGAGCCTCGCCAATAATGTCCGTTACAGTCATACGGGGATTAAGCGATGCGTACGGGTCCTGGAAGATCATCTGCATATCGCGGCGAAGCGCCTTCAGATTGGAGCCCTTCAACGAATAAATATCTTGCCCTCCGAATGTCACACTGCCGGCTGTCGGTTCGTACAGTCGCATAATCGTGCGCCCAGCTGTCGATTTACCGCAGCCGGATTCACCAACGACACCAACCGTCTCTCCGCGCGCAATCGAAAAGCTTATATCATTAACCGCTTGGAGGATATTGCCTCCGCCTAGATTGAAAAACTTTTTCAAGTTTTGAACTTGTACCAACGGTTCGTTCTTCATTGCGCCACCTCCTTCGGCTTAGCCATCGAATGCGCCATCCAGCAGCTCGCTGTATGGCCTTCATCGCCGTCAACTGGAAGCAGCTGCGGATCGTTGTCGACGCATATGCGCATAGCTTCATCGCAACGCGCGCAGAAGCTGCAGCCAGCCGGCGGTTTAATGAGATCCGGCGGCATACCGTAAATCGGAATAAGCGGTTCATCCTTCTTCTGGTCGAGCCGCGGCACAGAGCGCAGCAATCCTTTCGTATAGGGGTGCTGCGGGTTTTTGAATATCTCCCACTTCGTGCCGCTCTCGACCACTTTCCCCGCATACATGACGATAACTCGATCACATACATCAGCTACAACGCCAAGATCATGGGTAATTAAAATAATCGAAGTGCCAAGCTTTTGCTGCAAGTCCTTCATAACCTGAAGGATTTGCGCTTGAATGGTCACGTCGAGCGCAGTTGTCGGCTCATCTGCGATGAGCAGCGACGGATTGCACGCGAGCGCTATGGCAATCATTGCGCGTTGCCGCATGCCTCCAGAGAATTGATGCGGATATTGCGTCAGTCGCGCAGCTGGATTCGGAATGCCTACTAGATGAAGCATCTCCACGGCGCGAGCTTGCGCTTTAGCCCCTTTGAGCCCTTGATGCTTCAACAAACCCTCCATAATCTGCGTGCCAATGGTCAAAGTCGGATTCAAGGAGGTCATCGGGTCCTGAAAGATCAGGCCGATCTCCTTGCCTCGAATATTCTCCATCTGCTTTGGCGACATCTCTAATATTTCCTTGCCTTTAAATTGAATCGAACCGCTCGTCTCCGCAGGTGGAGACGGGATAAGGCGCATCAACGATTGCGCAGTCACGCTTTTGCCGCAGCCTGACTCCCCGACGATCGCAACGGCCTCTCCTTTATTGACATGAAAGTTCACACCTCGCACAGCCTGAACCGTGCCGCCGTGAACATGAAAGTTAACGCGAAGGTCTGTTACTTCAAGCAATTTTTCCACAACTCTCACCTCCTACTTTTTCATTTTCGGATCAAGCGCATCTCGCAGGCCATCGCCAAAAATGTTAAAGCATAACATGGTCAAGCTTATTAGAACCGCGGGGAACAGCATTCTCCACGGATATATCGTCATTGCCTTCAAAGCATCATTGATTAACGTCCCGAGCGATGCGGCCGGCGATTGAACGCCTAGACCAAGGAAGCTAAGAAAGGCTTCAGCAAATATAGCGCTGGGAACAGTCATCGTAATTGTAACGATAATCGGTCCCATGGAATTAGGAATCAAATGACGGAACAATATACGACTTGTGCCGGCGCCAAGCGACCTTGACGCCAGCACATACTCTTGATTTTTCAACTGCATGATTTGGCCGCGCACAATCCATGCCATGTTAATCCAGCCGGTTATGCTAAGCGCTAATATAATGGTGAACATGCTTGGCTCCAAAACAACAATAAGCAAAATGACGATAAGCATGTTCGGTATCGAATACAAAATCTCGCAAATGCGATTCAAAACTTCATCGATGCGGCCGCCGTAATAGCCCATAATGCCGCCAATAATAACGCCGAGAAGAAGATCAATTAATGCTGCATACATGCCCACCTGCAAAGAAATGCCGGCTCCCATCCAAGTGCGCTCGAACATATCACGGCCAAGAGAATCCGTTCCGAACCAGTGCTCCGAGGATGGCTTCTGATTAGTTACTGAAAGATCATTGGTCTGATAATCATAAGGCGTTAAAAACTGGCCGAATATGGCCAGCAGCACGATCGCAATAAGAATGAAGAGGCTGACCATCGCCATTTTGTTGGTTCGCAGCCGAAGCCACGCATCCTGCCAAGCAGATAGACTGGGCCTGACAATCTTCTCCGTCTGCTTCTCGGACGGCGTCAGCTTCTCAAAATCACTGGCCGTATACAATTGCTCCGACATGGTCATCCTCCCTTCTTGCCGCTTAGCTTAATTCGCGGATCTACAAAGCCATAGGCAATATCCGTTAAAAATCTAGCTAGCATTAGTATGACTGCATAAAATAAAGTAAGCCCCATAATGAGCGTATAGTCACGGTTAGTAATGCTATTGACAAAAAACTTGCCTAATCCGCCAATGCCGAAAATCTGTTCAATAACGACAGAACCAGTAATGATATTAGCTGTCATCGGCCCCACATACGTAACAACTGGCAAGATTGCGTTGCGAAGCGCATGGCGTACCATAATAACGCGGCCTGCAAGCCCCTTCGCCTTCGCTGTTTTGATATAATCCGCCGAGAGCACCTCCAGCATGCTGGATCTCGTCAGTCTCGCAATAAATGCTGCAGGAAGCAGCGCCAGCGCAATGACCGGCATGATGAAATCCGTCGGACTGTTCAGTCCCGCCACGCTGAACCAGCGCAGCTTAACGCCAAATACATATTGCAATCCAGATGCAACTACAAAGTTAGGAATCGATACGCCAAGCACGGCGATCAGAATCGTAAAGCTGTCAAGAAACTTGCGATGATTAAGCGCAGCGATGAGACCGAAAAGAACTCCGGCAGCTACAGCAAAAATAATCGCGAACAAGCCCAGCTGAAGAGAATAGCCAAAGCCGTTCTGAATAATGCTCGTGACGGTAACATATTGCTGCTTCATCGACATGCCTAAATCAAGATGAACCAGGTTGTCCATATAATTGAGATATTGATCCCATACCGGCTTGTCCAGTCCGTATTGCGCATATAGCTTTTCCTGTATCGCTTTCGGTATATTTTTCTCCGATTGAAAAGGATTGCCCGGAATTGCCTTCATCAGAAAAAACGTAGCGGAAGCTAATACAAAAATGGAGACAAGCATATAAAACAATTTTTTGAATGTATAACGCACCACGCGTAAACACACCTCCTGTTTCTCATCCACAAGCGTAACGCCTTCAGTCACCCTATGGAGAAAGAAGTCCGTTTCGCGGTTTTAATCGATAAAGGGATATAAGCGAAAGCCTATATCCCGTCCTCGTCCTAGCACAAATGGTTTACTTATTTGGCCTCATAATAACCGCGTGTATAATCGATGTCGCCTTTAAAGTCGATGAAAATATTTTCAAAGCCAGGCTTAATCATATTTACCGAGGTGTAATAGAAAAGCGGCATAATCGCACGGGAGTCAATCAGCAGCTTCTCTGCATCAGCTAGCAGACTCATCCGTTCCGCCGCATCGTTAGAGCTGTATGCTTGCTTAATCAACGCATCATATTCAGGCGACTTAAATCCAGTATTGTTGTTGCCGCTCCACGAGGTCATCAGATCAAGGAAGGACATTGGATCGTTATAGTCCGCTCCCCAACCGCCGCGGGAAACATCATAGTTCAAGCTGTTGCGCGTTTCGAGATAAACGCCCCATTCCGCAGTATCAAGACCTACTTTAACGCCAAGATTTTGACGCCACATTTCGGCAATCGCCTCTGCGAGCTTCTGATGCTTGTCATTGGTGTTATATAGGATTTTGAATTCTGGCATTTCGGTCAATCCAAGCTCGCTTAGCCCTTCAGCAAGAAGCTTCTTCGCTTCCGCATAATCCTCAGTAAAGTAGCCGCTGTCGTTCACTTCGCTGCGGAACTCGTCCTTCACACCTTTTATGCCGGGAGGAACGAAGCCGTAAGCTGGAACTTCACCGCCGAGCGCTACTTTCTCCGCCAAGTCTTTGCGGCTGATTGCCATGGAGAAGGCTTCACGAATTTTTTCATTTTTAAATACTTCATTTTCGGTGTTGAACAGGTAATAGTAGGTGCTTGCAATGCCCTTGATTGCAAATTCATCCGGGTATTGTGCCTTCAAAGTTTCCACTTGATCGATCGGAATTAATCCCGTTGGCATCCCTGTAAAATCCAAGCTGTCTGTCTGATACATACTCAGCTCCGTACCCGAGTCGTTCACCATAGTGAACATGACTTTATCCAAGCCAACGGCATCCTTTGCATAGTAATGATCATTTTTCGCTAGTGTAATGGACGTATTCTTCTTCCACTCCTGAATAGTGAACGCGCCATTCGTAATTTGGGTTGACGCTTCTGTCGCCCAAGCTTCGTTATCCTTCGTCGATGGATGGACCGGGAAGTAAGTCTGGAAAGACATTAAGCCTAAAAAATACGGCGTTGGCGAGTTCAACACAACCTCAAGCGTATGCTCGTCCGTCGCCTTAACGGCTACATCATCTGCAGAGCCATTACCCGTGTTGAAGGCTTCCGCGCCTTTTATATAAAATAACTGATACGCGTATTCTGATGGTTTAGGCTTCAGCGCTGGATCAAGCGCGCGTTTCCAAGCGTATTCAAAGTCATTCGCTGTAACCGGATCGCCATTGCTCCACAATGCATTCTCGCGAAGCTTAAAGGTGTAAGTCAGCCCATCGTCAGAGATCACCCAGCTTTCAGCCATGCCAGGCTCTACTTCTCCGCTCTCGTTTTTGCGAGTAAGGCCTTCGTACATGCCGTTCAGCACCGTAGCGGATACTTGGTCCGTAATTTGCGCTGGATCCATAGAAGGCGGCTCGCTGCTCAGGTTCATTCTAAACACTGTTTCCCCTGAAGCATTGTTTTTTCCCGTATTGCCACACCCTGCCGCAACCAGTGCAAGGATGATTAGCAGTGAAACAATCGTAAAACCAGACTTCTTACCCAATTTCAATACCCCCTAAATTAGTTCTCTTGCTGTAGATCTATGTTGTGCTTAGAAAGCATGAATCACGAGTACAAAATGTAAATCAGAAAATTAGCGAATGTTAAAAATATATATTGTTATATTGACAGTGTCAAACGTTAAAATCTTGTAATTCGACAATTTTCGACAGTATTTGGTATATTAATGGACGATTTAGAGACATGTTGGAATTGACCAAACCTCTTATACCCTTAGGATGCTGTAATTGTCAGCAACTATTCAAAGGAAGATATTCCCTCCACTCTTCGGCATATTGCGAATCATATAATCTTAGTCACTGGGGTCTGCAAGCAAGGCCAAGTGAATGCTCGTTCGGTAAAATTTCGTGAGCTTACGTTTCGCTGGAGGCTCATTTGATGATATAATGAAAAAGCCTCCTTTGGAGGTATTTCGCTTAATGAGTCACAGCATTAGAAGCAGTTATTTTGCTTTAATTCAAACCACTTCATGACCTAGCAGGAGATTACGATGAGTGCAACAGATAACACGCTAGATGACAGCTTAATTTATGTTCGTTTTTTGGAAAAATCCATTGCGGATGATGGCAGACTAGAAGTTGTTACTTCCTATGGATGGACGACTTTAGAGGAGCTTACACAGCCTTTAGCTAAAGTGCTGCGTGAGGATCTTTTAAGCATTACACTTATTCAACGCAAATCCGAGTATGTCAAAATAATGGAGACTAACAAAAAAATGAGCGAGAAGCTGAAGATGCAATTTGACTGGTCTCTGTTTTATAAGGAATAGCTGCAGCAACAAGCTGTCCAACGTAAAAAACCGCTGTCCGAGGGAACGGACAGCGGTTTTTTGTGCGGTTCTTAGTAGTTCATAGAAGGATAAAGTGGGAATTGCGCTGTCAAGTCACGTACCATGCCGCGCGCTTTTTCTAGAACAGCTTTATCTTCCGGGTTAGTTAGAACGTTGACGATAACTTCAGCAATAACCTTCATTGCCGCTTCGTTCATGCCGCGAGCTGTTGCTGCAGGCGTGCCAATTCGAATACCGCTAGTAATGAACGGGCTGGTCGGGTCGAATGGAATCGCGTTTTTATTCACAGTAATGCCTACCTCATCAAGCACATGCTCAGCAGCCTTGCCTGTAATGTTCAAGCTGCGTGTATCGATCAGCATTAAGTGGTTGTCTGTTCCGCCGGACACGATGTTAATTCCGCGAGCGATCAGCTCCTCGGACAATACCTTAGCGTTTTTAACTACATTTTGCGCATATTCTTTAAAGGATGGCTGCAAAGCTTCGCCAAACGCTACCGCTTTAGCGGCAATGATATGCATTAAAGGTCCGCCCTGCGTACCAGGAAATACTGCCTTATCAATGGCAGCCGCCCATGGCTTCTTGCATAGAATCATACCTCCGCGAGGTCCGCGAAGCGTCTTATGAGTTGTTGTCGTTACAAAATGAGCATGCGGCACTGGACTTGGATGCAAGCCCGCTGCTACCAGACCCGCAATATGAGCCATATCGACCATGAACAACGCGCCTACATCATTAGCAATCGCTGCAAGCTTCTCGAAATCAATAACACGCGGATACGCGCTTGCACCGGCAACGATCAAGCGAGGGCGATGCTTGAACGCAAGCTTGCGAACTTCTTCATAATCGATTGTGAAGGAGTCCTCTTGAACGCCATAAGCGACAAAGTTATACATCAAGCCGGAAGCATTGACAGGGCTGCCATGCGTCAAATGCCCGCCATGCGCCAGGTTCATGCCTAGTACCGTATCTCCAGGTTTAAGAGCAGCTAAGTAAACTGCCATATTGGCTTGTGCGCCAGAATGGGGTTGTACATTGGCATGCTCAGCGCCGAACAGCTCCTTCGCGCGTTCGCGAGCCAAGTCCTCAACGATATCAACATGCTCACAGCCGCCATAGTAGCGCTTGCTTGGATAGCCTTCAGCATATTTGTTAGTCAGTACGGAGCCCATTGCCTCTAATACAGCTTCGCTTACGATATTTTCCGATGCGATCAGTTCAATATTGTCGCGCTGACGCTTAAGTTCTAATCCCATCGCTTCTAGTACTGCTGGATCTTGTTTACGAAGATTTTCCATAATAATTATGCCTCCCAAATGATATGATTTGTATTTTTAATTGCGTTTCCGCATTCGAGCGCGTGAAATTATCTGATACCAACAAAGAACATCTTTAATCGCAAAATAAGGTATCTCTTTCCCGATACGGGATCACGTTTAAAGCAAGCTCAGTCGCATGAGCCGATCTCATTTGCCGTACTAGCTGTGTCCGACAGGAGCTCGTAGACTGCTCTCGCACCGCCAATCAGCTTCGGCCTTGTGTAAGCCATTGTAACATGCGCCTCTCCGATGGCTTTCACTGTCGGTCTTACCGGAACGGCTACCTGCTTCAAGTGCATACCGATAAAAGTATCGCCAATATCGATGCCGGCATGTGCCTGGATACTTTCTACCAAACAAGGTTGCTCCAGCTTCTGATAGGCGTATGCAGCCATAGAACCGCCAGCCTTCGGAACAGGCACTGCAGCAACGGGCTCCAGCCCGTAGCGCTCCGCCGCTTGCTTCTCGATAACAAGCGCTCGATTCAGATGCTCGCAGCATTGATAGACAGGAATGAAACCAATATCTGCTCTGGCTGCCTCAACACCCAAGTAAATCTGTTCAGCCGCTTCAAGCGTGCCTGAAGTGCCGATCCGCTTGCCCAGCACCTCACTGGTGCTCACTCCGATAACAAGCAGCTGTCCGCTTGAAAGTCCGCCGGCTGCAGCCAGCTCGCGCACAATCTCTTCAACCTGCGATGCAAAATGCTGATAAGCTCTATCGCCTGCTGTCATTGTTACTCATCTCCCTTGCAGCTTCATATAGCTAAACGGAGTATTTATTCTCAATATTCATAACCTTGCCAATCCTTCCGGAATGACGCTCATTGTTCGAAAAAGGGGTTTCCAGCCAAATTCTCGTAATCTCCTGAGCAACGCCTGGTCCGATTACGCGCTCACCCATAGCCAGCACATTCGTGTCGTTATGCTCACGCGTCGCTTTGGCCGAGAATAAATCATGCACTAAAGCGCAGCGTATGCCGCGTACTTTGTTCGCAGCGATGGACATCCCGATCCCTGTTCCGCATATAAGAATACCGCGATCGGCTTCGCCTGCAGCGACAAGCTCGCATACTGGAAGAGCATAGTCAGGATAGTCAACGGATTGGTTGCAATCACAGCCCAAATCAACAATTTCATGCCCCATCGTTTGAAGCATCGGTACGATCTCATCCTTCAGCCGATAGCCGGCATGGTCAGCGCCTATAGCAATTTTCATCTGCAATACCTCCCGTAATCCTTGTCCGTTATACCTTACAGACTTAGTATATCTAATTTCGTCAAAAAAGACGAAAAAAAGAGCAAGACATGCTTCATCAGCATGCTGCTCTTTGCCCAGGCGACCGGCCGTATATTCCAATGCTCCACCGTGGTTACCCACTTCCGTCGCCAGTTACATTGGAAACCGTTTATATGTTTTCATCATAGCGCATATGTTTCAAAAATGCAATGTGCGTTTGGACACCGAATATGGTTCCGATGCCGCTCTATAGCCCAGCTAATTAAACCGCGGAGCAATAACCAGAATCGGATTATTCACCGCCTAATTCCGCTGACCGGCATCCAGCTTCTCCACCAATACTTGCAGCGCTTGCTCAATTTCCGTTGCGCAGCTTGTATACACGGTCAGCTCGCCGCCAAAAGGATCGGATATATCAAAACCGGGAATTCGCCGCTCCAGCTCTAGCAATCTTATTCGTTCGGCATCGGCCAACTGTTGTCCTAAAGCCTGCTTAAGCTGCAACTCTGAGTAAAGCTGCTCCAGCTCCTCAATATCCTGCAAGACTGAATCAGTCAAATTCGTATATTCCTTCAACGTATATGCTTTATCAACCGCACCCGGATACAAGTGAAGAAGACTGCGTTTGTGGCTCGTCGTCATCGTTAAAATGAGATCAGCCCATTCAACCGCATCCATCGTCAGCCTATGCGATATCCCTTTATGCTCAATATCGCGCTGCCGCAGCGCTTGAACTGCATTGGGCGATACAGGCAGTCCATCTATCGTCGATACGCCTGCCGAACGAATTTCCACGGACAAGCCTCTCTCTCTCGCCTTAGACCGCAGCAGAGCTTCGGCCATTGGGGAACGGCAAGTGTTGCCGGTGCATACAAATAAGATTTTCGTCATGCTGCTCCCACCTCTCTGTATTCACTATCTATGATTGCTTCCCAATATTCAAGTCTAAACAATAAATAGGATGCCGAAAATAAATAATATCGCTCCGCCGCACGCCTCGCCATAGCCGCCCAATGTGGCGCTTACCTTACGTCCGAGCAATAAGCCAAGCACTGACATAAGCCCCCCAGCTGCGCCAAACAAAAGCAGGGTGACTACTATTTGAGCAGCGAAGACTCCTAAAGTAATACCTACTGAAAAGGAATCGATACTGACACTGAGTGCAATTAATATAAGCCCCATCGTGCCCCGATATTGAATCGACTCAGCTGACTCGCCTCTTATCGCGCTGTATATCATATGGCCGCCCAGCAGAATCAGCAACACACCCGCTCCGATGGTCGCCGCTTGTCCGAGCATGCCGCTGACGAGCTGCCCCATCCATATGCCTGCAAGCGGCATAATAACATGAAATATTGCTACGCAAGAGCTTAGCTTCAAAACATCCCGCAATCGAATGCCCCTTAGGCCAATGCCTAGACCGAGCGAAAAAGCGTCAAAACCAAGCGCCAGCGCTATAATAAGCAGTGCAAAAAATTGCCCAGCTTGTACATGTAGATCGCCCACCGCGACACCCTCCTATGCCTTTGCATTTCTCTACCCAACATATGCAGAGAATTGGACAAACATACTAGAGTTATGCCGCGAATCTTCGCATCCGCTTCATGGCGGTATAGCTACTTCAGCGTAATAATTGAGCTGCCAGCAGCCTTCATCATGCGATTCATTAGCGCTGCGCCGATCCCTTCCTCCGAACAAACCTCCGCCCATATTCGCTCCGTGCCGGCATTGTCAAAGCTGCGCAATGCATCATAGAGCAAATAGGCCCCTTGCTGCAGCAGCCGTTCGCTGCCAGATGAAAGAACGAGATCCGCTTGGTAGGACGCTAACCGCTCCTCAAACGCCAACACGCCCGTTCGCTCTCCACGCCGTTTAGCTGCTGCTGACTGCTCATTAATGTAAGTGATGACCGCCTCAGCATCTCCGCGAACGAGTGTCAGCTCTCCTTGAGGCGCATAATGCGCATATTTCATCCCAGGTGATCGAGGCGCCTCCGATTCCAGCAATGCGGCTGCTCCGCGATCAATCCGAGCATTCGGAGCAGCTTTCTGCAGCTCCTCAGCAGTGACCCCGCCCGGCCTTAAAATGCGGATCGTATGCTCACCGATAAGCTCGACGACAGTAGACTCCAGCCCAACGCCGGTTGCGCCGCTATCGACGATTCCGTCAATCCGACCTGTTAAATCATTAGCGACATGCTCCGCCAATGTCGGGCTCGGCTTGCCGGAGCGGTTCGCACTCGGCGCAGCGATCGGCTTGCCTGAAAGCCGAATGAGCGAAAGCGCAGCTTCATGGTCGGGCATGCGAACGCCTACTGTCGGCAATCCAGCCGTTACTAGCGGCGAAAGAATACCTTCTCGGACCGGCATCACTATCGTTAACGGGCCTGGCCAAAAAGCATCGATAAGTGTATGAGCTAAGTCTGGGCATTCTTGTACAATTGAATTCAGCTGAGTTATCTCCGCAATATGAATGATTAGCGGGTTATCTGATGGGCGCCCTTTCGCCTCAAAAACCTTTTGAACCGCTTCCGTGTTTGTCGCATCCGCTCCAAGTCCATATACCGTTTCAGTCGGAAAAGCAATGACGCCCCCGGCGCCCAGCAGCGCTGCCGCTTCTTTTAGCTGTATGTCGAGCCTGTCTGCAGATTCCGGGTCTGGCTGCTGAAAATGGTGTGTCATCTTAGATTCCACTACATTCGGCTTATCCCCGTTAGCATGCATGTTCTTAGACCCAATATGCCATATTTTTGTCTGTTTCATGTATTCCTCATATCCTCGTTCCTTCAAGCGTAAACAGCTCTCGCCGACCGTAGGCGACGAAAGCTCGTTTCACATTTTGTATAGGGTACATTATATCATACAACCGGATGGCCTAACGCATAGCTTTAGTTGAATAATGATTTAATCCAAGATATGAGCTTCTGGAACATTTCAACGATGAAAAACTTAGCTTCAGGCGCATCTCCATTAGCTTTTTGCTCAGATGATTGGACTGGCTTCGCGTCAGCAGCTTGAGCTTTCACTTCGGATTGTTCTATATCGGCACTTGCTGCTGATGCTTCGCCAGTAGCCGCATCGATAAAGCAGAGCGGAGGAAACAGCACGCACCACCAATTTTGTCCCTCGCCAGCGCCAAGCGTAATGAGAAGAGCTTCATAGTCGCCTGCAGGGTAAAGCTCGCTGCCATACATTTTGGTAGGAAAAGCAACCAGGCCAAGCTTAGCTGATGAATCGTATGTAAACCCTCTGCTTTCCAGCACCTGTGATGTAATAGCTTCGATCTCATCCATATGATCCGCGATGGTCTGGCGCGCTTCTTCAATGCTTTGCGGACCGACCGCCCAGCTATTCATCGCTTTCACAATCTCGTCGCGCACTAACCGCTTCACAGCTTGATCTGCGACGGAATCAGAATTTGCCAAAATGCGAAGGCGTATAGCCTCTTCTGGAATATGGCTGCTTACAATAGCAGCGTCAATGCGCTGGGACTCCCAGCTCATAGTAAGAATAATAATAGCAAAAGCAATAAGACCGTATGATTTGCGATAAGGAAACGATGCTTTGGATTTCGAATGAATGGAATAATAGCTGGACATTACACAAGCTCCTCTCGCGCACCTGCCAGTGCGTCTGCTTGCGTTCCGGAACGTCTCTATCCGTCATTATGCCCGATTCTCGAATATATAAACCTATGAATCTAGCAGCGCGGTATAATCATTCTCCACAATCGGCTCAACAGTACAGCTCGCAATCGCGCTTTAGGCTCGGAATACCCTCGCTCCAGATGTGGTAACGAACTGAGATGACGCTATTTCAGTAAAAAGTTGTCTTTTCGCAAGCTCGCGGACCCTGTTGACGTTATTCGCTCCATTTTCGGTCCAAACGGTGTAACCTGCATGCCATAACGTCTTCTCAGTCCGTTGAATTTGCATAAATTTTGAAACATTATCGGAACGTCGATTCCTTATTTTCATCAAACAGCTGATTTTTGTGAGTTATCGGAACGTTGGTTCCTTATTTCAGGCTTACACCCCAAAAAGTTATCATTTCCAACAGAATAAAGGATCTATATTCCGATACGAATGAAAATCCGCCAATATCAGCTTAATAAGGGATCTATTTTCCGATAAATTGGTCTAATTGCATATGTCATGGGTTCCTATGTTCCTTTACTTAAAATGGGATTTGATATATGATACTGGTGAGCATCCGATTTTCTTGGCATGACTCCATTATGATGAGGTGTTATTGTGAGTGTAGTAGGCTCTTAATAGGCGAAACTGTATAGAATAAATCCAATTTTTAAGGCGACGGTATCCGTCATTTTTAAAAATCTGCCTAGAAATTAGGTTTATTCGTGTTACCTATGAAGATCCCTACAAACCATGCTCAAGAACTAAGGGCCGAAAATAACGCATAGTAATCCGAAGGATAAGTCGATCTTGCCGGAAACCGTGCGCGTTATTTCCACCCCTTTATTTACTTGCATAGGTTGAAGCTGTGGGGTTTCCCGCAGCTTTTTTTGTGTTTTCATACCGTGTCATGCCGCTCGAAATGATGGATTGGGGTTCTTCATGGTGAAAAATCATGTTGAGGAGATAACGAACAAATGAATCCAATGACGATCGAAAAATTACAATATAACGAGTTAAAAGATATCGTGAAATCGTATTGTGTAAGCAGTCTAGGCAAAGCTATGCTTGAAAAGCTCACACCAAGTGTTAACATGACTACGGTTCATACCCGTCTTAAAGAGACAACCGAAGCGCGCGCAATACTGGATACGGAGAGCCATGTTCCGCTCGTCGGCATTTCGAACATTGAGTTTCTGATGGATAAGCTGGCAAAAGGAATGGTGCTGGATCCTGTGGAATTGATCGCCATTTCTGATTTTCTGCGCGGCTGCCGCAAAATGAAGCAGTTTATGCTGACGAAAGAGTTTTATGCACCCATGCTCAGCTCCTACGCTTATTCGATGAGCGAGTTTTCTGATATCGAGGACCGCATTCACGAAACGATTAAAGGAAATCGCGTTGATTCTGGAGCAAGCAAGGAATTGAAGCGCATTCGCAAGCATATCGACTTGACGGAAGCCAAAATCGAGGAACAGCTTCAGAGGTTTTTGAAGAACAGCGCAAACAAGCCGTACATTCAAGAATTTTTTATAAGCAAAAAAAATGACCGTTTTACGATACCAATCAAAGCGTCGTTCAAAAGCCAAGTCGCCGGCGCGATCATAGAGTCTTCATCTAAGGGGTCTACCGTGTTCATTGAACCATCCTCTGTTGCGAGACATAGCGCGGAGCTGGCGGGCTTGAAGGTCGAAGAAACGATGGAGGAGTTTCAGATTCTGTCTGAGCTATCGGAGATGATTTTCCAGCAGCAGCATGCGATCACGGTCAATATCGATTTGATCAGTCAATACGACATGATCTTCGCCAAAGGGAAGTATAGCCGAATCATTGACGGGTTAGCCCCGCAAATTAACGATTACGGCTTCATCAAGCTGGTCGATTGCAGACATCCGCTGCTCCCGCGAAATGCTGTACCTTTAAACTTCGAAATCGGCGGAAGCTATCGTAGTCTGATCATTACAGGACCGAATGCCGGAGGGAAGACAGTTGTTCTAAAAACGATCGGACTAATAACGCTGGCGGCAATGTCCGGTTTTCATATTGCTGCTAGAGCAGGAACAGAGATCGCTATTTTCGAGCAGCTTTTCGTCGATATTGGTGATAATCAAAGCATTGAAAATGCGCTAAGCACCTTTTCATCCCATATGAAAAACATTTCAGACATTATGCACACAGCTAATCACAAATCGCTGCTGCTATTCGACGAGATAGGCAGCGGTACGGAGCCAAATGAAGGAGCAGCGCTTGCGATAGCAATTTTGGAGGAATTTTATCATATGGGCTGCATAACGGTCGCAACGACGCATTACGGCGAGATCAAGCAATTTTCAGAAATGCACAGAGATTTTATGAACGCTGCGATGGCTTTCAATCAGGAAACGCTTGAGCCGCTGTATCGACTGCTGATCGGCCGTTCGGGCCAGTCCAATGCGCTCTGGATATCACGTAAAATGAAAATCAAGGATGTCGTTTTGGAACGGGCTAAACGTTATATGACAACGAAGGACTATCGTCTGGATCTGGTGCAAAGCAGTAAAATTCGCAAACCGAAAGCAAGTGCGGCCACAGATCAACCTGCGCGAGAAGATACTCAATATAGCAAAGGAGATCGCGTACGCTTGCTGGAGCACGACAATGAATTTGCGATCGTCTACAAAGAACCGAATTCGAATCAACAATTGGTCGTGCTGTATCAGGGGCAGTTCATTGAGGTTCCAGCTAGGCGCGTCCGTTTGGAACTCCTGGCAAGCGAGCTGTATCCGAGTGACTATAATTTGAATCAATTGTTCAAAAACTATAAAGATCGTAAATTTCAGCATGACATGGAGCGCGGCTCCAAAAAAGCGCTTCGTAAAGTTCAAAAAGAAATACGGGATCAACGTAAGCCTAAGTAGATGTATGTAAGAGGTTGTTTTGAACAGCTGGCTTTGTTGCTACATGGACCATCATGAGTCAACTATTCGTCAATTACGAGGAAAGACAGTTCAACGTAATCTATAAAGAATCGACAGCCTAGAGGCTGTCGATTTTTCATATTGGAAATTAAGGTCATCTCGTTCGGATATTCATCATTACTATGTCATGTAAATATTGTGGACAGACCCTTAAATCAATGCGGAATCTCGAAAGGTTCCTTCCCTATTGCCGTGCGGCAATTGGTTGTCTCAAGGTATGAGGCGATTAGCTGCATCAAGGTATGAGACGACTGCTGACACAAAGTCGGCGATTAGCTGCATCAAGGTATGAGACGACTGCTGACACAAAGTCGGCGATTAGCTGCATCAAGCTGCTTTGTCAGCGCGGTTGGGACTGTGTTGCAACAATGTGGCGCTCGATGCCGCCGTAATCGGTAATAATGCGGATGTCATCCCAGCCGCCCATCTCCTCCATCAGCTGCGCAACGACGCGCGGCTGATGAATGCCGAGCTCGAAAGCGACAATGCGCGGCAGCCCGCCGTTAAGCTGCGGCAGCTGCTCCAGCATGCGGCGGTACGGGTCCAGCCCGTCCGCCCCGCCATCCAGCGCGAGACGCGGCTCAAAGTCGCGCACCTCGCGCTGCAGCTCTGTCAAATCCGCCGCTGGTATATACGGCGGATTTGACACGAGCACGTCGACGCTTATGCCGACGTGCTTGCCTCTGCCGCCCCCTGGGATGAAGGGGGCGAGCAGGTCGCCCTGCACGAACGATACGCCGTCCGCCTTATGGCGGGCCGCGTTCGTGCGGGCGACCTCAAGCGCATCCGCCGATAGGTCGGATGCGAATACGCGCCATCGCGGACGCTGCGAAGCAAGCGTCACAGCGATGGCGCCGCTGCCCGTGCCGACGTCGACGACGGTCGGCACAGCAGCGGCTGCGGCGGCCGGCCAAAGCCGATCGGCCGCCTCCAGCACCGCCTCGACGAGCAGCTCCGTCTCGGGGCGCGGGATCAGGACGGCCGGCGATACCGCAAACGGCCGCCCATAAAACCACTGCTCGCCGATCATATACTGAATCGGCTCGCCCATAGCTTTACGCCTCACAAGCTCTCGCCATTGCTCGAGCCGCTCCGCGGGAAAAGGCTCTGCCCCGTCCCGCAGCAAAGCTGCGCGATCTAGTCCGAGCACATGCAGCAGCAGCAGCTCCGCATTGCTGCGCGCCTCCTCCACACCGGCCGCCTCCAGCATCGCGGCCGCCTTCAGCATCGCCTGCCGAATGCTCATCGGCAGCTCAGCCCACGACTCATGTACAGACTCATTCGTCTCCATAATCATCACACCACCCTTCACTTATCACACTGATTACTCTTCTCGCCGCCAGCCAACCCTTTATACGCTTTTCCATACAAAAAGTTCACTCAACACCACGCCAACGTATCACTTCAACTTACTGCTGTCCGCTAACGCAAATTTAAAAGCGCTGGGCGAGCCGCCTTAACACAATGAGGGCGGCTGACCAGCGCTTATTTTTGTTGTGCCTGCCTATCGAGCTGATTTAACAATGCAGTCCGTCTATTGGCAGCTTACATCGTTTCACGCTCAAGCAAATCAGCTTGCTCAGCGATCGTCAATGAATCGATAATTTCGTTCATGTCGCCGTTCATAACGGAATCCAGCTTGTGAAGCGTCAGACCGATCCGATGATCGGTTACACGGCTTTGCGGGAAATTGTACGTACGAATCCGCTCACTGCGGTCGCCGGTGCCAACCTTGCTTTTGCGCTCGCCCGCATACTTGGCCTCTTCCTCTTGACGGCGAATATCCGAAATCCGCGCGCGCAGCACAGCCAGCGCCTTCACCTTATTGTCATTTTGCGATTTGCCGTCCTGGCAAGTCGCCATAATGCCTGTAGGCACATGAAGCACACGAACAGCCGACTTCGTCGTATTAACAGATTGTCCGCCCGCTCCGCTGGAGCAGAAAGTATCTACACGAATGTCCTTATCCAAAATCTCTACCTCTACATCCTCTACCTCAGGCATTACCGCAACTGTGGAAGTCGATGTATGAATACGGCCGCCAGATTCCGTTACTGGAATACGCTGGACGCGATGCGCGCCGCTTTCGTACTTCAGCTTGCTGTAAGCGCCTTTGCCATTTATCATAAAAATAATTTCTTTGAATCCGCCAAGATCATTCTCGCTGACATCCATAATCTCTGTGCGCCAGCCCTGAGCATCAGCGAACTTTGTATACATTCGATAAAGATCGGAAGCGAACAGGGCAGCCTCGTCCCCGCCTGCAGCTCCGCGAATTTCTACGATTACGTTCTTGTCATCATTAGGGTCCTTCGGAAGCAGGACAACTCTAATTTTCTCGTCAAGCTCCGTCTTACGAGCGCTAAGCTCATCGATTTCCATTTTAACCATTTCGCGCATATCATCATCAAGCTTCTCGTTCTGCATAGCTTTCGCGTCTTCAAGCTGCTCAGATACTTGCTTATATTCCGTGTAGGCTTCATAAGCCTCTTGCAGGTCCGATTGCTCCTTCGAAAGCTCTCTAAGACGCTTCGGGTCACTAGCTACATCCGGATCGCATAACAGTTCGCTCAGCTTCTCATAACGATCAGCCAGCGCTTGTAATCGGTCTAACACTGTACTCCACCTCTCGCATTTTCCATTAAAGTTTTTATTATTATACCATATCCCCTACATCGTATCGATGAGAAAAACTTGTATCCTCACCCATTTCGACATACGCGCCAGCCATCCAAAAACCCCGAAATACGCAGCTTGCGCAAATCGGGGTTTCATACAACAGCATACAACCATAGCTCAGCCTGCTTCTGTGACCGATGGTGGCCCTTTCCAAGCCAAATGGGTGTTTTAATATGCAAAACAATCATCTAGGCCCGTCACTCGCACCAAATTTTCCAAATTCGATCAAATAAGGTCTTCTGAGTCCGTAACGAATTCTAGTCTTTATACATTGAAACGGAAATGCATAACATCGCCGTCGCGCACTACATAATCCTTGCCTTCAAGGCGAAGCTGTCCGCGTTCACGAACGACGGCCATGGAGCCTGCAGCCGCTAGATCATCATAAGATACAACCTCTGCACGGATAAAACCGCGTTCGAAATCGGTATGAATAACGCCCGCAGCCTGCGGAGCCTTCGTGCCGCTCGTAATGGTCCAAGCACGTACCTCCTGCACGCCAGCTGTAAAATACGTATACAAGCCCAGCAGCTTGTAAGCTGCGCGGATTAAACGATTCAGGCCGGATTCCGCCATGCCCAGCTCTTCTAGGAACATTGCTTTATCTTCGCCCTCAAGCTCAGCAATTTCCGATTCCACCTTCGCGCTGATTGGCACAACCTCTGCATTTTCAGCAGCTGCAAACTCACGAACCTTCTGAACGAATTCATTGCCGTCCGTATCCGCAACCTCATCCTCGCTTACATTGGCTGCATATAACACCGGCTTCATAGTGAGCAGATGAAGATCACGAATAAGCTGCATCTCATCATCAGAAAGCTCAATGCTGCGCGCTGGCATGTCGTTGTACAACGCCTCTTTCACTCGTTCAAGCACAGCAACCTCTTGCGCAACCTTTTTATCGCCGCTCTTTAGGTTTTTGCGGGAGCGCTCGATTCTTCTGTCTACCGAATCCACATCGGCCAAAATCAGCTCCATATTGATCGTCTGAATATCGCCGATTGGATCAACCTTGCCGGATACATGCGTAATATTGTCATCCTTGAAGCAGCGTACAACATGAACGATTGCATCTACCTCACGAATATGCGCCAAAAACTTGTTGCCAAGGCCTTCGCCTTTACTAGCGCCTGCAACAAGGCCTGCAATATCGACAAATTCAAAAGACGTTGGCACGATGCTCTTCGGAACAACGAGCTCAACCAGCTTGTCCAGACGCGTGTCCGGAACAGCAACGACGCCAACATTCGGTTCTATCGTACAAAAAGGATAATTCGCGGACTCAGCGCCCGCTTGCGTAATCGCATTAAACAAAGTCGACTTGCCGACATTCGGCAGACCGACGATACCAGCTTTAAGAGCCATACTGCAAGACACCCCTATTTCCGAAAGTAAACAATCTCACGTCATTATAACCTAGGCACACTGACATTGAAAGTACTTGCTTCTATTCTGTAACAGTAGAGGATTGGTAAAAACGATATACTGCCGCCGAATGGGCGCACCTTTTATGGCAATACTACCGCAATAGAGGAGGTGAGCTCATGGAGAACAACACGCATAAAGGAAATTATAAAGGTACAACGAATATGAAAGCGAAAAACCAGGACATGGCCTTCGTTAATGATAATATAGAGGGCAGCAAATCTGTCTCGAACTTTTCGAATAAAAAGAAGAAGACCGATTAGCACCGTTGCTTAGCTCTAAAAAGACTTACGTCCACACGAAGCAAACTCGTGTCCACGCGCCAATTTTAGTGGAGTGCCGACCTAAGCTTATTCGAGCGCCAAAAGCGAGTCTTTTAGAGGATAGCCCGCAGCTCGTTAAGCGGTGAATAATTGGCGGAGTGTAAAAAAGCTCTCTTGCGCATGGTCGAGATTTCGACGACCATCCCACAAGAGAGCTTTCTAATTGATACGCTGCTTGCCTATGCTGTATCTCTACCAGTGTTACATCCGCAAAGGAGCCTCCTGCAGCTCGGCACGCGCCTGAAGATAACGGAAAAATGCCGTCGCCGCATCCGCGCGAGTCACTTGCTTGTCAGGCTGGAACTTGCCGTCAGCTGCCGTCATAATACCCAAGCCGACAACGATTGCAACCTGCCCCTTATTGCCGATTTGCGCTGCATCCTTAAAGCTGGAGTTGAAGATCGATTCATGCTTAGCCAATGTATTATAGCCAAGCGCGCGCACGATCAGCTCCGCCATGTCATCGCGTGTCACCTTGCCATCAGGATTGAAAGAACCATCCCCAATATCAATAAGATTTTGCTCAAGCGCGCTTTCAACATATGCAAAGTAACCGGATTCCATAGCTACATCGGCAAAAGAAGCTGTTTCCTTCATCGATGCGCTTCGAGTATCAAAATGATTGTATCCGCCGCTGCGAGCCAGAACCAGCATCTTAATCAGCTCACCGCGCGTAACCTGTTCATTCGGACGCACCTTGCCGTCCTTCAGATCCAGCGCTTTATAAGCAACCATTAATTCAAGGGATGCTTGAGCCCAGTGTCCATCAACATCACTCGCCTGCGGCCGCTCCAGCTCCGTCACAACGCCTGTCTCGCGATTGTTCCAATCGCCAGTAACCGCGTTCAGGTAAACGCGCTCATCCATCGGCCGCTCTGTCATCGTATAGATCAGCTCAACCTTAGGCTCGCTCAGCACGGTATCCTCGTCGATTTCACCTGCCGCCAGCAGCACCTTATACTTTTCCAGCGATATAGTCTGGCCGTTCAAGCGGTATTCGTCCACCAAACGATAAGTAAGGTTCACACGATAGTAATCGAACCATTTCGTTACAGCAGCAGCCTTGTCGATAACGGCTGGAGCTTTTGCCTCATACTCATAGTTCGCTAAATACGAATCGTACCCTGAAACTTCCCCCGTCCGCGCATTAACCGTTACCGAAATATTGTCATATTCAATAACCGCATCATGCAGCTTGCGAGCAAAACGAATGTAATACGAACCAATTTCCTCAGGCTTCTTATTCTCATAGCGTGTCTTATCCAGCTCTCTCATATAGATCTGATCGCTAAGCCACGGCAGCTGCTTTTTCACCTCAGCACTTGCCAGCTCTATTGCACGATCAACCGAAATGCCGCTTCCGCTTGTGCTTTGCTCCGATTGATTGCTGTACATGTAGAAGCTTTGAATCGCACCCGTCTGTCCATCAACGGCAGCGTAGGCATAGCCATCGTCCTTGCCATCCTTCTTCCAGCTCCAATCAAAATTCCACACAATTCGCTTGCCGCCGGTGCTTTCATCGTCGTACTCGCCGTAATTTGAACCGTTCAGCTCCGCATTTGCAGGCAGTTTCAAGGAAGCCTTCACTTTATCAATTGCCTGCTGTTCTGTAATTGTACCAGCCTTCGGCACTTCGCCGAGCGGTTTATCTGTGAGCGGCTTTTCTGAAAGGGCATCATTATTTCGGTCTGGAATAATCTCCCCGGATTTCGCGTCAATCGTGACAGGAGCCAGACTGTAGCTTAATATGGGCTTTTGCTTGCCAGCGCTGCCATAAGGAACGATATAAGTAAGAATGGGCTTAGCCAGTTCTCTTAGCTTAGCTCCGCCGACTTCTACAGACAGAATACCGTCAATGGATGGGAACTGAAGCTTATCATCCCACACAACGCGATAAGACTTCAAATACCCCTCGCTGTCTACTTCAACGGATATATAATTATCATTAAAAACAACTCCGTCAACGACGCGGTCGAACCGAAGATAATGCCGCACCTCGCCTGACAATGGAGGCAGCGCATAATCCCCATCCTCGTTATACGCCAATTGGCTGCTGTAAGCTGAGGCCGCACCCGCGATAAACTTCAGCGCAATTTCTTTTGCTTCCGTGCGGTCAACCTTAAGAGGGTAAGACGGCTTAGCTGAAACATTATTCTCGTAAGCGTTGAAATATAACAGCTGACCCGTATCCGCATGGAGCTGGATGGAAATACTTCCTTGATGATTTCCGTTCACTTTCTTCGTGAATTCAAGACGCCATACGTTGCGTTTGCCGCTAAATTGGAAATCCATAGACAAATTGATGCTTTGCAGCGCATACTCTCTAGGAATGCTGACGGCTTTCCGTGCCAGCTCCTCTGCCTTTTCCTTCGTTATTTTTACAACCTCAGTCATGTTGCTGGTTGTCACCTCGTTGCTGGAAGTTCCTGAGCTGGCGGCTTTGTCCGCAAACGCCGCAGCAGGGAATGTTCCCAGCAGCATTGTCGTGGCTAGCATAGCCGCTAATCTTGATCGATAACCTCTGCTCATCTCTCACCCTCCAAAATAGAAATTTTGTCCAACTGCCACTATAGACGCTTATCAAATAATGGAAGTTGCAGCTAGTTGCCGACGCTTTCATATTTTTTTAGACCACGATTGAATACTGCGACAGCAAGCAAAATACAAATTAGAGCGACGAGTGGAGACAGCAGGCCCAGCACCGGCCACTCGCCCTTGCCAAACAAATAAGAAGCAGGGTAATAGCTGATGAATGCATAAGGAATAACGATGGAAACGAGCAGTTGAACGCCCATTGGGAATATCGCAAGCGGAAACTTAACAAAATCGCTCACGGTATGAATCATCATCGGCAGTGAATTTCTCGGACCTTGCGACCAGAAGGATACGCTGTTGGAAACCAAATTAACCGCAATTCGAATCGTTACGCCTGAGATGACAATAATAAGTAAAAGAAGGAGTTGCCATATAGACCAGCTTACTTCAACGTTGCGGATCGACAAGATTAAAAAGATAGAACCGAACAGCAGGTTGCCGATGCCGTTCATTCCGAAGGCTGAAGCGCCTACCTGCATAACAGGCGGCAGCGGCCGAAGCAAAATCCGATCCATTTCGCCCCGATTGACGAGACCATTTATAAGCCAGATGCCGTTAAACAAGAAGGAGGATACTCCCTCCGACATAAATACTAGAGAATATAAAAAGGCGATTTCCCAAAATCCCCAGCCATCAACATGCGGAATTTGCCCGAAAATAACCCAGATAAAGACGATACCCAAACTTTGAGTCAGCATAGCAGCACACATAGCGATCCAGAAGTCAGCTTGGTATTCCAATATCGCTTTGACATGCTGTGTCATCAGACGAAAATAAATGTAAATCAGCCTTGTTAATTTCATCCTCATCCCCTCCTATCCGCCATGGATCGTGACTTGACGGACAGACCAGCGCCATAGCGCTTTCCCCGCCAGCCACAAAACAATCGCCCAGAACAGCTGTATTCCGATTTGCCCCAGTGCTGTCATTCCGCTCAGCTGACCCATATACAATGATGCAGGTATGGCAACGATACCTTGAAACGGCAGCAGCTTAGCAAATGTGCCCAGCCAATCAGGAAATAACGCAATAGGCACTAACGCGCCCGAAAACAAATTAGTAATTGCCGCTCTCGCCCAAGCAACGCCGAGCATGCTTGTTGTATAGAAGCAAAGAAGACCCGACAAGTAGACGATGCCGAACTTAATAAATACGGATAGCAACAGGCTCAGCAGAAACAGGGCGGCGCTTGACGCGTCCGGCGGAACTTGGACTCCTGTGAACATAAATGCCCAAATGACTGCAATAATAATACAAATACCGCCTTCAACCAGACTTGTTCCTAACGTTTCTGACAAGCGGGCTTTCTGAAAATCAATCGGCTTCAGCAGATCCATCGATACGCTTCCGTCCATTACTCGCCTTGAAATCGCAGTCTCTGAATACCAAGAGAGCAGCATGTTGCTAATGAATACAACGAGCAAATAGGATTGCATATGCTCCCATGTAAGACCGTTCAGCTCTGCTCGCTGCGCGAAAATCGCTTTCCAAACATAATAGAGCGACGTAATAAATACGACTCCCGAGATAGCGTTAATGAGAAAATTGAAGCGGTATGTAAAGGATACCTGCATCGACATTTTTAATAACGAAACATACTTTTTGAATGCTTTCATTATTTCGCAGCCTCCGCTCCATAGCCTTCCTCTATGCTAAGCTCGCCATCATAAAGCTTGCGAATGATATGGTCGATCGAGGGCTCATCAATGCGGAAGTCAACAACTTCGACCCGTTCCATCACAAAGGCTGCAATTTGACCAGCAGAGTGCTGAAATCGGTTAAATTCGACCGAGAACTTTGTATCCTCTTGAATTTCCAACACAACGCCTGGCATTCGACTTAAGCTTTCCAGCAAAGTTGGTGCAGCTTCACTTACTTGGAAATATATTTTCCTCTCTTTCGCGAATGCATCCTTCACTTTGTCCAAGCTTCCATCGTAAATAATCCGACCTTTATCAATAATGACAAGTCTGCGACAGATGTCCTTTATATCCTCTAAATCATGCGTAGTGAGCAGAACAGTTGAGCCCTGATCCCGATTGACTTCTTTAATGAACTCACGAATCCGAACCTTCACATTTATATCTAAACCTATAGTAGGCTCGTCCAAAAAAATGATTGGAGGACTATGCAGCAAAGCAGCCGCCAAATCTGCTCTCATCCGCTGTCCTAGCGATACTTTTCTCGCCGGCTGATCCATAAACTCATCAAGCGACAGCAGCTCGCGGAAGCGGTCCATATTGCGTTTGTATTCCTGTTCTGGAATTTCGTATATATCCTTGAGCAGCGAGAAGGATTCTCTTATCGGCAAATCCCACCACAGCTGTGTTCTCTGACCGAAAACGACGCCAATCTGCTTAGCATGCCGCATTCGTTCTTGATGAGGCACGATACCGTTCACTTTAACGCTTCCGCTAGTCGGCACTAGTATGCCTGACAACATTTTGATCGTTGTTGATTTACCTGCGCCATTCGGTCCAACGTAGGCGACAGCATCCCCTTCTTCAATCTGGAGATCAATTCCGTCAACAGCATTTTTAGTTCTGTAGTTCTGAGTAAATAAATGCTTAATGGAACCCTTTAATCCCGGCTCTTTTACCGCCTGCTTAAATTGCTTGCTTAGTGACGACACTTCAATAACTGACATAGTCAACCCTCACTTTCATGTTGTTAAATATTCGTAAAGAAATCAAATTATAGCATCCTAATATCGACATGGAAACCATATTTATGATAAATTAGTTGTCTTTAAATCGACTATAAGATTGGATACGAGAAGTACATCTTTTCACAAACATTTGAAAAGTCTAAATCGCATTTCTAAACCGATCGGTATACAATAGAACGAATTGATAAGAAAAGAGGAGATCAAATGAATGCACTCGTGCCCCCATTCACCCGAGAAACCGCAATTCAAAAAGTTCGGATAGCTGAAGATGGTTGGAACAGCCGCGACCCGCAGAGGGTGTCCCTTGTCTATACAGAGGACAGCCGTTGGCGGAACCGCGCTGAATTTCCCGTTGGAAGAGTTGCAATTGTGGAGTTTCTCACAAGAAAATGGGCTAAGGAGCTGGAGTATAGGCTAATAAAGGAGCTTTGGTCGTTTACCGATAATCGTATAGCGGTACGCTTTGCATATGAGTGGCATGACAATTGCGGACAATGGTACCGCTCTTATGGGAACGAGAATTGGGAGTTTAATGCGGATGGCTTAATGCAGCGCCGGTTCGCATCGATTAACGACTTGCCGATTACCGAATCCGAACGAAAATTTCATTGGCCGCTCGGTCGGCGTCCCGATGACCATCCAGGTCTCTCCGAATTGGGCCTATGACCCGTATCGTGTTCGAGAAGTCCGATGTCATTCCTATGGTTGCCGAGGTTTTTCGCGAGCTCGGTTATGAAGGTGCATCTATGAGCAAAATCACGGGCCGCACTGGTCTATCCAAGGGAAGCCTTTATCACTTCTTTCCCGGAGGAAAAGAGGATATGGCCGCCGCAGTGCTCGCGCACATAGATGCATGGTTTGTGAGTAACGTGTTTGAACCGCTCGAACGAGATGAACCCCGCACGGCAATTAATGAGATGTGGCACCAGGTCGATGCTTATTTTCGATCGGGCCAACGGATCTGTCTTGTAGGCGCATTTGCTCTAGATGAAACAAGAGACCGATTCACTGCGTTGATAGGTCAATATTTTAAAAGATGGGTTGACGCATTAAGCGAAGCGCTTATTAGAGCCGGGGTAACAATGGAAAAGGCTTCCACACTTTCAGAAGAAGCGGTTGGCGGGATTCAGGGGGGCTTAATTCTTGCTAGAGCGACCTCTGATGAGGCGATTTTTGAACGCACTATTTCAGGTCTCGCCGCGCGGATCGCAGAGTGCATCAATGAATCCAGCGAGTCCAGCAATTAGTTTGCAGCACAAAAAAACCGTTTCTTCATCATGTTCATGATCAAGAAACGGTTTTTAGCTTTCTTTCAGACAACTTGATTCTTATAGAAGACCTTGAATTTTGTTTTTCAAAGCATCCTTCGATTGCAGACCAACCATTTTGTCGACCGGCTGTCCGTCCTTGAACAAAATCAGTGTCGGAATGCTCATTACTCCGAATTGTGAAGCAAGCTCAGGCTCGTCGTCAACGTTAATCTTGCCAATTGTAGCTGAACCCGCAAGCTCAGAAGAAAGCTCCTCAACAATCGGAAGCTGCATTTTACAAGGGCCGCACCAAGGTGCCCAAAAGTCTACAAGAGTAACGCCGTTTGCAACGTTTTGTGTAAAAGTATCTTTCGTTAAAGCTACTGCCATTACAATCATCCTCTCTAAATGTATGTGTATGATTAAGGGGGAATACCCGTCTCACCGTGGTATTAGCGCGGAAGCTAGCCGCATTCGCATATTTGTCCGAGCACATCCTGAACCGTGATGGCGTCAAAATAGCTTTCTAAGCCTTTCTCGGCTTTACAAAATATACCGAACATCACTTGATTCATATTAGAACCGACGACACAATCCATATCCGGGTCGCCTGAGCACCAGCTAGGTATGAGCGATCCCTTCGCCATTGTACGGTAAATATCGCCAAGCGTCACCTTGCTTGGATCCATCGTAAGGCGATAGCCTCCGCCTGCACCTTCCCGCGTATCGACATAGCCGCTTCGGCGCAGTCCGCTCATCACTTTACGGACTCTTGCCGAATGTGTACCGACATTGTCAGCGATCATCTCGCTGCTTGCCATGCGCTCAGGCAAATACGATAAATAGACGAGACTGTGTACGGCAATCGTAAATTCGCTGTTCAATGTGAGCGGCCTCCCTGCTTTATACTGTAATAATATCCGTTACAGTTATTTTTGTCAAGCAACAGGCCCATTAACCCTTTAAAGTATGCGACAGTCTATGCCCTTTTATACTAAAGTTTATATTATCTATTCATTTCCAACTGAGCAGATCGAATATTGAAACAGTAATCTGTGGTTAATATTACCTCCATATTAGCCGCATTTTAACGCCTTTTCAATGAAACAATACCCCTATTCACGCAAACGCAAACATAGTTGCAATCTATCAATCAATAGTGATACCATCGATAGGATGCGAGATTTCATAACCCTAACGAGTGTACAGGAAAAAAGGCAGCTGATGCCGGAACGCGGGTTCCTTAATTTATTTAGCAGCCGGTTTTCGAGAGTGATCGTTATCGGAAAATAGGTTCTTTATTTTCAACAAAAAGCTGATTTTCGAAGGTTATCGGAAACTGGAAAGGCATCTATTTTCCGATAAGTAGATCGAATTGCACAATCCGCCCGAAGTTGGCACCAAAGGAGCGTAATTATTACTCGTCAATAACCCACCACTTTTCCTAAAATGAGGTTTGAAGTGGGGGCTTGCAAAAGCCCTAATTGACTACCCTCAGTTCTTCGAGAACTACGTTGGTTTGGTCACGACACCTACGAATGCTCCCCAAGTTCGTAGCCACTGTCGTCTATGGTTAAAAGCTCTTATGGGTAGGAGCGGTGCTGTAGACATAACAAGCCTTTCCAACATTGGGTATGGGGCAATTTACTCCAAAAGGAGGTACGCATCATGTTTGTGTACGTTATTAATCAACATGGTAAAGCTTTAATGCCATGTAGTCCAAGAAAAGCAAGGATTCTATTGAAACAACAAAAGGCAAAAGTCTATAAGCGAACACCTTTCACCATTCAACTACTTTGCGGGAGCAGTGGCTATAAGCAATCGATTTCTTTGGGCGTAGATGCAGGAACCAAGCATATTGGCATCTCTGCATCTACTGACAAGAACGTATTATTTGAAGGCGAAGCACAGCTTCGTACTGATATACAGGACTTGTTATCCACTTGCTCGCAATTCCGAAGGGCAAGAAGAAGTCGAACGACCCGTTACAGACAAGCTCGCTTTTTAAATCGTAAGAAATCGAAAGGATGGTTAGCTCCTTCGGTTCAGCATAAAGTAGATTCTCATATCAAAATAGTCAAACTGGTTCACAGAATCCTCCCCGTTACTCAACTAACGGTAGAAGTGGCTCAATTTGATACGCAATTGCTCAAAAATCCTTCTATTGAAGGAGAAGGGTATCAACAAGGCGAGCAGATGGGTTTTTGGAACGTGCGGGAATATGTATTCTATCGTGACAACCATACCTGTCAGCGTTGCAAAGGAAAAAAGAAGGACAAGATTCTTAATGTTCACCACATTGAAAGCCGTAAAACAGGTGGAGACAGTCCAGATAATCTGATTACGTTATGCGAAACCTGTCATCATGTGATTCATCAAAAAGGATTGGAATATACCATTCAGCGAAAAACAAAAACGTTGAGGGATGCTTCACAAATGACAGTGATGCGTTGGTTCATTTACAACGGTATCAAGGACATCTATCCTTATGCCAAACTAACGTATGGGTATATCACTAAGAATACTCGTATCACACATGGATTAGCCAAGGAACACGCTGTTGATGCACGTTGCATAAGTGGTCATCCGTTAGCCAAACCAACAGATGATTTATTCCAGTTAAAATTTGTTCGCAAGAACAATCGTCAACTGCACAAAGCAACCATTGCTAAAGGTGGCAAGCGGAAATCTAATAAGGCAGTACGCCTTGTCAAAGGATTTCAGTTGTTTGACCAAGTGATGTACGAAAACGAAGAATGCTTCATTTTTGGCAGACGGAGTAGTGGATATTTTGATTTACGCCGATTAGATGGCACAAAAATTCATGCCTCTGCAAGTTTTAAGAAACTTAAAAGAGTAGAACACTCAAATACCTTGTTAATCGAAAGGAGAGAAGGCGATTCCTCCCCGACTTACGCTACCGCTTAGCAGTCGGGGTATCCTCGCTAAAATTGATGAAAAAAATAATTATCATTAGTTCAGCCATTTTACTTATCGTCATCGCAGCTGCAGTAGGTTACTTCTTCAAATCGAAGGATACGGTTAACACAAACAAAAAACAGCAGCTGGAAACTGTTATTTCAGCTAAGGAAATCGCGGACAGCTATGATGTCATCGTCGCGGGAACGGATCCCGAAGGAGTGACTTCAGCAGTATCCGCAGCCCGAAACGGTTTAAAAGTATTGCTCGTTGACGGCAGAAATCGTGACATTCTGGGCGGACTTATGACGATTGGTGAATTGAACTCGCTTGATCCCCTATATTCACCTGAACAAAGTCTCACCGGTAAACATAACTTCTTAAACAAAGGGCTGTTTCAAGAATGGTACGATCAGATTGAAGGAACATCCTTCGATACAACTACAGCAGCTAATGTATTTTATAAGATGGTAAAGGAAGAGGAAAATATCGATCTGCTCATGAAGGTTCAAAGCATGGAGCCTATTCTGGAGCAGACTTCATCAGACACTACGCTTGTAAAAGGTCTTAAAATCGTCATGGCAGACGGCACAACCCGGGATATTGCAGCACATGCTGTTATTGACGCAACGCAGGATGGCGACATTGCCGCCGCTGCCGGAGCGCCGTTTACAGTTGGCCGAGAAGACGCCGGAGATCCGCAAGCTCAAATGGCGGTCACGCTTGTCTTTCAAATGAATGGCGTTACTCAAGAGATATGGGAATCCTTCGCTCATCATAAGCAGACAGGCATTGACTCCATGAGCGCTTGGGGCTTCCCAGATGCGAAGGACTATGTGTCCAGCAACCCGGAGCGTGTCAGTCTGCGCGGCTTGAACATCGGACGGCAAAATGACGAGACGATGTTAATCAACGCTATGCACATATATAATGTAGACCCGCTTGATCCCCAATCCGTCGCAGAGGCGATTGAGATCGGCAAGGCTGAAGCGCCCCGTATCGTTGAATATTTGACTTCAACCTTCAAGGAATTTAAAGATCTCACATTCGGCGGAACCGCTTCGGAGCTGTATGTGCGGGAAACCCGCCATTTTATTGGCGAATATCGCTTGACGATGGCCGATTTGCTGGACAGCCGGGATCACTGGGATGCGATTGCTTACGGATCTTATGATGTAGATATTCAGAAAACAAGTCCTTCAGACAACGGCATGATCGTTATGTCGCCTTATCAATTCGGCATTCCGTTCCGCACTATGGTGCCTAAGCAGGTTGATGGACTGCTCATTGCAGGTAAGACAGCCAGCTACGACACATTGCCTCATGGCAGCGCACGCGTTATGCCTGTCGGGATGGCGACTGGTCAAGCAGCCGGTGTTGCTGCAAAACTCATCATCGACAACGGTATGACGTTCCGTGAGCTTTCCAAATCCGAAGAGCTGATCGGAACGCTGCGTTCAACGCTGACCGAGCAAGGCGTCGATCTTAAGATGGCAAAATTCGATCCGCCGTATTACACGAAGCATAAAGCGTACAAAGCGCTGATCGCCGCAGTCAGCATGGGCATGTCTGCAGGCTTTACTGACAATAAAGGCTTTGATCTAGATGGAGCCTCAAATGCACAGCGCTACGTCTATAATCTTCTTCGCTTGAAGAAAATGCATGGCGAGCACTTTACCGGAGAGACTTCCGCAGCTATCGCAGGCATGGCCGACCCATCGAAGACGCCGCTCACGCTCGACCAAGCGGTCAAAACATTAGCGTATACGATCGACAATGAGCTTGGCAAAACGCTGACGTTGGACGGCATGCTGGAACGCGGCTGGATTACGCAAGACACGATTGACAGTATCGACAATACGGAGTCGCTTACGAACGGCGAAGCCTTCATGCTCATTCGTGACGTGCTCGAGTATTACGGCAATTATGTATATGAGTAAGCAGTAAAACAACGAAGAGGCTGTCACCTAAGTCATAATGACTAGGGACAGCCTCTTGAGATTCTGGAATACGTTTTGTGAGATAGAGGAACTATGCGGACAGCGCATACTTTAAAGGCTGGCATGCGGCAAGTTGGGTCTAACGCTTGGTGAGTCAGCTTATTGACGCTCTGCAAATCTCCCCAGTGCATCGGCATAAACAATGTGTCTAGGCGAATCGCATAGGAGAATCGGCTGCGAACGACAACCTGCCCTCGACGTGTCTCCAGTTGAACAAGTACGCCTTCTTTTATTCCATACTTCATCGCCGTGCGAGGATGAAGCTCCACGAATGATTCAATATTTCTTGCGGCAAGCGCCGGGCTGCGACGCGTCTGTACACCGCTCAAGTAGTGGGACAAGACGCGTCCGGTCGTCAAATAAAGCGGGTACTGCTCATCCGGCTGTTCCTTAGGAAAATGATTAGCGACAGCTGCCAGCTCTGCTCTCCCATCCGGATGGGCGAACCGTTCCTCGAACAGGCGAACCGAACCCGGCTCATCGATCGATGGACAAGGCCAATAGACTCCTTCCTCCCTGCGCAATCGGTCATAGGTAATGCCATAATAATCTGCAATACCGCTTTTGCTTGCTATGCGAAGCTCTTCGAAGATTCCTTCTGCTGATTGGAACGGAAACTGCTCCGCCTTACCCAGAGCTGCGGACAGCTCACATAAGATCTTCCAGTCATGCTTTACCTCTCCCGGCAAAGGGCGATTACCCTCGCGAAGCAATACACGGCCTTCCAAATTCGTCAGCGTGCCTTCGTTTTCAATATACGACGATACTGGCAGCAGCAAATCCGCCATTCTAGCCGTTTCTGAAATGTACATATCGCAGACAACAAGAAAATCGAGCTTTTCTAAGCCTTCTTGAACAAAATTTGCATTAGGATTAGAGACGATCGGATTGGAGCCCATTAGAAACAAAGCTCGTATTTCCTGTTCATGAATCTTCTCCATCATTTCATATGCGGACACACCCTTGCCTGGAAGCTGCTCGGGATCAACTCCCCATACATCGGCAATATAAGCTCGGTGCTCCTCATTGTCAATCATGCGATAGCCAGGCAACTGATCTGCCTTTTGCCCATGCTCTCGCCCGCCCTGACCGTTCGCTTGCCCTGTAACGGCGCCATATCCGCAGCCTTCACGTCCGATTTTACCCGTCACTAGCAGAAGATTAATATAATTGCGCACCGACATATAACCGTCCGAATGCTGTTCCACGCCACGAGCTGTAAACACCATTCCTGTATCTGCCCGCCCGAAGGCGATCGCCGCACGGCGAATTTCGGCCTCCTCAACACCTGTTATTTCAGCAATTTCTAATAAGGACATTGGCTCTACGTGAGCTCGCACCTCCTCGAAGCCGCGAGTACGCTCCTTCAGGAAGCGCATGTCTGTGTGACCCTCTTCCAGCACTATCTTGAGCAGGCCGTTCACAAGCGATGCATCCATACCTGGCTTAACCTTTAAATGAATATCGGCAAGCTCAGCCGTTGCTGTCTCGCGCGGATCGATTACGATAATCATTGCTCCGTTCTCCTTAGCCCTTAAGAAATAAGGCATAAGCGTCGGCTGGCATTCAGCGATATTTGTTCCAGCCAGTATAATACACTTGGCAAGCTGAATATCCGATAATGGATTGGTTAGCCCGCGGTCAATCCCAAAAGCTTTATTCCCTGCTGAAGCAGCAGCCGACATACAAAAACGCCCGTTATAATCAATATACTTGGTACCCAGAGACAACCGAGCCATTTTACCCAATAAATAGGCCGTCTCATTCGTCAATGATCCGCCGCCGTATACGCCGATGCTGTCCATCCCATAGCACTGTTGAAGCTTGCCAAAGCGTTCTGCCATCCATGCATAAGCCTCTGACCAAGTTATGCGAACCAGTTGTCCGTCCAGCTTCTTCATTGGATAGAGCATTCGGTCGCCCATAAGCGCGTGCTGATAGGCATTAATGCCCTTCACGCAAAGCCGTCCCTCGGAGGCTACATTCGGTGTCGGGACAACAGTATAGGAGGGAGGTCCGTTCTTCGGACGCTCTTCAATAACCTGCATCTTGCACTGCACACTGCAGAAAGGACATTGCGTCTTCATCACAAGCCTCTCTGCTGCACCGTCAAACTTCACACCTTCCATTAGAGCGTCACCTCCTCAGGGAATAAAGGATACTGCCTCACCCCAGCCTGACTCAGCAGGGATGCATTCAGGGCAGACAGCAGCCGTTCTCTATTATCCAAGGTAAAAATCCGTTCTCGCAGCGCAATAGTGCCGACCCGCTCCAGCCATTCTGCGACTGTCTCCCCATAATCAGCATCGCTTCGGTAGCTCAGCAATAGAGCCAGTGCCAGTTCCAACGCAGCGGCGTCATCTTCTTCTGTGCAAATCAGCTGCGCCTGGCGCACCTGCATCAAGCCTAGCTGACCAAATCCCCCGTCACTGCCGCCTGCATAAAGCTCCCAGCCGCTAGGGGTTCCTATCAGCGAAACATCCTTCGTCAGCATACCGGCGCTGTAGAACAGCCCTGCAGCTACACCCAGCGACAGCTCTGCAGGAAACACAAGACCGCTGAGTGCTTTTTCCAGATGCTTTCCCATTTGTATAGAGTTGCGAATAGGATGCCGCGTATGGACGGTAAGTTGAAACTGCTCCTCAATCAACTCGTGTTTACCTCTCCATAAGGCTGTATAGAATTTGAGCGCCGCTTCGCATACCTCGCAGCCATCCTTATTAAGCCAGCCCAGCTGCTCCTTCATCACATCATCATTTATCAGCCCGTCAGCATCGATCCCTTGCATCGCTTCCCGCAGCTCTTCGTGGCTTAGCGTCGTACAGCCGCATAGGGATTCCTTCTTAAGCTCAACTGCACCGCCGCTCTCCAGCACATAATCCAATATCGTCTGCACAAGCGGCTTGCAGCCGCCGCATGAGCTCGACGCTCGCGTGCAAGCTTGAACCTCATCGACCCCTCCTAGCTTTTTATCGCAAATCGCCTGAACGATCACACCTTTTGATACACCATTGCAGGAGCAGACGATTTCCTTCTCGGCCATCATCATAACGGCTTTGTAGCGCTCTCCTTTCGAGACTTCAACTGACTCGCCTGATTGTCGTCCTATATCGTCAAGCACAGAGAGACCGGCCCCTTGTTTAATGGCATGCAGCAGCTTGCTGCTGTCAGAAATATCACCAAACATTACCGCACCGGCAATACGTTCGTTGCGGATAATGATCTTGAGATAGGTGCGAGCAAGCCCATTATACATTTTTATCGTTTCAGCCGAATCAGACTCCATAATCTCGCCAACCGAGAATACATCAACACCTGACACCTTCAATTGCGAATAAAGCGTCGAGCCTCCGTAGCCTTCTGTTTCCACGTCACATAACACCTTGGCGAGCACCTTCCCCTGCTCATACAGCGGTGCTGCAAGTCCATATACCATACCCCGGTGCTCTGCGCATTCACCAACCGCATATACCCGAGGCGCACTCGTCTCCATGCGATCATTTACCACAATCCCGCGATTTACCTCGATTCCGCTGTCAGCGGCTAATTTTACATTAGGACGAATTCCCACCGCGAACACAACCAGATCAGCAGTCAGTCGCGTGCCGTCGCTGAACTGTACGCCTTCTACTCTTTTTCTTCCTAAAATACGTTCCGTCTGCTTTCCCATTATAAATTGCATCCCTTGCGACTCCAGCTCCTTGCGCAGCATCTCCGATGCCGTAAGATCTAGCTGGCGTTCCATCAAGTAGTTATAAATATGGACAACCTTAACCTCCATGCCGAGATTAAGCAGTCCCCTCGCCGCTTCGAGTCCGAGCAAGCCGCCGCCGATTACGACCGCGCGCTTATTATGCTTGGCCGACTCCATCATTCGTTCACAGTCTTCGATGCTGCGAAAAGCTGTTACTCCAGCCTTATCTGCGCCAGGCAGCGGCAGCATGAAAGGATTGGAGCCTGTCGCTATTATTAAACGGTCATAAGGAATGGAACGGCCTTTATTGGTCTGCACAACCGCTCTGCTGGTTTCGATACGCTCTACAGTTTCATCGATATAGAGCGTAATGCCTTGCTCTTCATACCACCTCAAGCTATTAATCGTAATATCTGCAATCGAGGTATCTCCCTGCAGTACTTTTGAAAGCATAATTCGGTTATAGTTCGGATGCGGCTCCTTGCCGATGATCGTAATATCATACAAATATGGTGCCAGCTTCAATATCTCCTCTACACAGCGAACGCCAGCCATTCCATTACCCACGACGACAAGCTTCAGCCTTCTGTCCATCGCCATTCCCCCATCACGGCTAACCGTATATACTTGCCGTCCTCTCTCCATGCGAGCTGTACCCGCAGCTTTACTGCCGGACCGACAACTATTGTAACCGGACTGCGCTTTTCCCAGCGCATTCTCCTGCTTCACCGGATAAATCCCATTCCGCACTGTCAGCTGCTGCAGCCGTGATTCCGCAATCAGCCGACCTATAATACCTGGACAACGCTACAACCATGCTGCCCATGCGCTCTTCCTCTGGATAAAGCACCCGCTTCACTCCTTCTTCCGCAAGCGATTCGGCCGTCACCTTCCCAACAGCTACTGCAAGCACTTTAGAATGGAAGGCCGACTGCACCGACTCGTACTTGCTCAATCTTCTTGCAACCGCCATTACATAACGGACCTGAACGGTGCTTGTAAATGCAACGGCATCCACCTTGAACGTTATGATTTCATCTATTAATTGCTCGACCGTATCATGCTCAGGCGGAATATGACGATAAGGCAGCAGCTCCTCGCACACAGCACCCATTTGCTCAAGGGCATGCGTCACACGAGGCGCAGGATCACCATACAGCTGCAGCGCCACACGGCATCCGGTAAGATTGTGGACGCTAAGCTCCTGCAGCATGCCTGCAGTCGTTCCATCATTGTCCCGAACAAGCGGTGCAAGACCAATCCTGCGAAGCACATTAACCGTCTTATAGCCTCTTGCAGCAAGCTTCATGCTGCCCAGCGCCTCCATAAACAACTCCGTCAAACCTAGCTTATCTGCCATCTCCAACAATGCCTCGGTGCCTGCCCCAGTTGTAAGAAGAAGCCAATCAGCCGGCTGTTCAATCAGAGCATGCAGCTGTCGCTCAATTAGGCTGTCATCCAGAAATACCGTCCCTTGGGCTGGACGTACAATCGCCGATCCGCCAAACTTGCCTATCATCCGGCGCAGTTCCTCAGCCTTGCGCGGACCGGTAATGGCAATAACCTTTCCCTCCAACCTGGACATAGTCGTCTCCCCCTTGCCGTCTCTCTGATATATGGACTATGAAACCTTTGAACGTGCCGTATTTGCATTAAAATGCACAATAACATTTCCAACTTCGTCAACATCGACAGAGAATGTGGCAACACAGCCCTCATCAGGCGCCTGCACTTTGCCGTCATTCATATCAATCTTCCAATCATGCAGCGGACAGTATACATGATGGTCGCATACCATTCCGTCAGCCAGCTTGCCGCCTTTATGGGGACAGCTGTTCTCAACGGCTCTAAAGGACCCGTCGCTCAACTTAAACAATGCGAGCTCAAGGTCGCCGATCCGCAAAACACGGCTCCTTCTTTCCATAAATTCAGAGGCATGGCCTACAGTAATTGAACTTACCATATCATTCATTCCCCTCTCCTAAATTCATCTATTTATTAGTGCTCCCCCGCTGCAGCAGCCTCTGTGCCGATCGGTCCTGTCAATGCATCAAATGCTTTGCTTAAGTCTTCATTCTCGATAATTTGCCTCCAAGGATCCTTAGTCAAGCTAAGTGACTTCTCAATACGGTTTACATAAGCCTCACGATCTACCTTCCTGTCCAGAGCCTTCTTAATCGTATCCAGACCAACACGCACCGACCATTCACTTGTTCTCTCACCGAAGCTGGCTGTCTCCCTGTAATATTGCAAATAGGCTCCTGTCCATTCGAGAACCTCTTCCTCCGTTCTTACCTTTACAAGCAAATCTGCCGCACGAACCTTTGTACCTCCATTACCAGCGACATGGATCTCCCACCCGCCATCGATAGCTACAACACCCAGATCTTTTATTGTTGCTTCAGCGCAATTACGCGGGCAGCCGGAGACAGCAAGCTTCACCTTATGCGGCGTATTTAGACGCTCGAACTTTTTCTCCATCTCAACGCCCATCTTTATAGCATCCTGTGTTCCGAAACGGCAAAAGGTGTTGCCCACACAGGTTTTTACCGTACGCAGCGTTTTGCCATACGCATATCCAGAAGGCATACCGAGGTCCTGCCACACGCTGGTCAGGTCCTCCTTCTTAACGCCAAGCAAGTCAATTCGCTGACCGCCGGTTATTTTTACAAGAGGTACATCATATTTCTGCGCGACATCCGCAATACGCTTCAGATCCTCTGGCGTCGTTACGCCGCCGTATATTCTTGGAACGACTGAGAACGCGCCATCCTTCTGAATGTTTGCATGATTCCGTTCGTTAACGAATCGAGAGTCAGCCTCATCCTCGTGCTCAACAGGCCAAACCATACCTAAATAGTAATTAAGCGCCGGACGACATTTCGAGCAGCCCTCTGGATTACTCCACTCGAGAACATGCATAACTTCTTTTGTCGTCGTCAGCTTCATTTGTTTAATCATTTCAACGACCTCTTCACGCGAATGCGTTGTACAGCCGCAAATACCTTCCTTCACCTTTTTCACATTGTCAGCACCGACCGTTGATTGCAAAATCGCCTCCACCATCGGCTTACAGCCGCCGCAGGAGCCAGACGCTTTCGTGCAGGCTTTGATTTCTCCTATACTTACGCAGCCCTTTTCCGTAATCGCTTCTACAATAGTTTCCTTCGTAACGCCGTTACAGCCGCAGACAATCTCATCGTCGCTCATTGCTGCCGCCATATCGGTCAGGCTAATCGGTTTGCCGGCAGCCCCGCCGGATGAACCGAATAAAATTTCCTTCTCTCGCCCGCTGCAATCCTCACCACTGCGAATGAGCGAGAAGATCCGCGAACCTTCTATCGTGTCACCGAACATAACAGCGCCGACGACCTTGCCATTCTCAAATACAATCTTCTTATAGATCCCGTCCAGATCGTCCTGAACTCGAACAGCCTTCGTACCTGGAGCATCCATGAAACTGCCTGCAGAGAATACATTAACACCGGATATTTTCAGCTTAGTTGATAGAACTGAACCTTGATAACCAGCAGATTCCACACCAGCCAGCTTCTTAGCTAGCACAGCGCCTTGTTCATAAAGCGGAGCAACCAAGCCGTACACATTACCGCGATGCTCCGCGCACTCTCCGACGGAGTGGATATTAGGCACACTGGTCTGCAAGAAATCATTGACTACTATGCCGCGATTGACCTCAATCCCACTTTCCTTTGCCAGTTGAACATTGGGCCTAATACCAACCGCCATTACGATCAGATCCGCTTCTTCCACCGTTCCATCCTTAAAAGTAAGCCCTTGTACGCGCTCCTCGCCAATAATCTGGTCAGATTGCTTCTCCATCAGAAACTTCATGCCTTGACGCTCAAGCTCCTCGCGAAGCATTTGTGAAGCAGTAGGATCAAGCTGACGCTCCATCAAATAGCTCATCACATGAACGACGCTGACCTCCATATTCAGATTGAGCAGGCCGCGCGCAGCCTCCAGACCTAGCAGTCCTCCTCCAATAACGATTGCTTTGCGATATTTTTCCGCTGTCTTCATCATCGTTTCACAATCATTAATATCACGAAAAGCGATTACTCCCTCTTTATCAGCCCCTGGCAGCGGAAGCATGAACGGAACTGAGCCGGTTGCGAACACAAGCTCATTATAAGGTATGGTTAGACCGCTGTCAGTCGTAACCGTCCCGCCGTCAATATCTACTCGTGTAACAGTCTGAGCTGTATGAAGAGTAATTCCGTTATCTTTGTACCAGTCCCAATTGTTCAAAATAATATCCTGCATCGTCGCCTCGCCTGCAAGCACGGATGACAGCATGATCCGATTATAATTCGGATGCGGCTCTGATCCGATTATCGTAATCTCGTAACGATTAGGCGCAAGCTTGAGCAGCTGCTCCACGAACGATACGCCGGCCATCCCATTGCCGATCATCACTAATTTTTTCATCGCTGCTTCCTCCCTTAGCTTCCTTTCGAACATAAAAAGCCTATCCATTGCAATCTTTGCAATAGGATAGGCTTCGTTGCCAATTTATCCGGGCACTCCATTGTGCCGCCGATTGTGATTTGATTTTGACAAAAGTATAGCGCGATTATTAATTGATGTCAATATACCTTACACATAAAATTGATTCAATATTATCATCGACATAAACAAAGTGACTATGTTATATTTACTTACATGAATTTCAAAGAATGGTTAATGAGCAAGTTTTAAATAAAAGGGGGTGTGCGAAATGCTTCAAGCTGTATTAGTGCCACATACCGCGTTGCTAATTGAAGAAGCGCCGAAGCCAACTCCCTCTGTCAGCTTGCAATCCGTATGCGTTAATTTGCTGCATGTCAGAAATGAGCAGCAGCTGTCAGAGGCCCTTCACTCCGCCGAGCTTGTTATTGTCCATACAGCGATTGATCGAATGATTGAATATCAGGCGCTCGTTGTCCGTACCCGTAAGCTCCCAATCTTCTGGTATTCACAAGCATCTGCCGATTTGCCAAGCGAGATAGAATGGGGCCATGCCTTGGATGGCTTGCTGTTTCCCTCCATGACCAAGCATGAAGTGAATTACGCCATTAAATGGGGCATCCGCTGTTTTCAACAGCGAAAGCATTGGAATGAAGAGCGTGATCAGCTGCTGCAAAGAATCGGAGAGCGTAAGTGGATTGATCAAGCGAAGTCCGTATTATGCGAGATTAAAGGAATCAGCGAAGCGGAGGCTTATGATTTTCTGCGCAAGCAAGCCATGAATGAACGCAAGCGAATAGGAGATATTGCCGCTAATATCGTGAAGGTATATCAGCTTATACATGGTTAAGGGATGGAATTAGAAAATTATCCATGTCATGTATATTGACACATCAATATCATTGATCTTATAATTCACATATGCTCACATCGCAGTGAGCCTTGTCATTTAATTAAATAAAGGCTGTACACCGCCGTACAGCCGTTGGCAATGAGGCCGCAAGGGTATCCCTACAGGATAACCGTGCGGCCTCATCTTTTTTATTTTAAAGAAAAATGCGGAGCGGAAGAGGGAATTGTAACCATGAATAATAATCAACATTTTTTGAAAAGCGGTCATACGCCGTCATTGTTAAGCTCGTTTCTTTATTTTGATGTCAGCTTTATGGTTTGGGTACTGCTCGGCCCTCTTGCTGTCGTCATCATGAATGACTACGAGATGAACGCTGCACAGAAAGCTAATCTAGTTGCTCTGCCTATATTGGGCGGCTCCATTCTTAGGCTGGTGTTCGGTTATTTGGCTGATCGGATTGGACAGAAGCGCGCAGGCCAGTTCGGTATGATCATTACGATGATCCCGCTAGTCTGGGGCTGGCAGTTCGTCAACTCGCTCAACAATCTCTATATCGTTGCTTTGCTGCTCGGCGTTGCAGGAGCATCCTTCGCAGTAGCTCTGCCGCTAGCCAGCCGATGGTATCCCCCGCAGTACCAAGGTCTGGCAATGGGTATTGCTGGTGCAGGTAACAGCGGAACCGTGTTTGCCACCCTATTCGCCAACCGAATTGCGGAATACTTCGGAAGCTGGCAAGCCGTTTTCGGCATAGCACTTATCCCTATTGCCATTGTTTTTATAATATTCAGCCTCATCGCCAAGGACAGCCCTAATCAGCCTGCTCGAAAATCGCTGCGGGATTACGGGACTATTTTGAAGCAGCGGGATGCTTGGGTATTTTGTATCATGTACAGCGTAACCTTCGGCGGGTTTGTCGGCATGTCTAACTATTTAACAATATTCTTCAGTACTCAATACGGACTTAGCGCGGTATCTGCTGCAGATTTCACTACTATCTGCGTAATCGCCGGCAGCTTATTCCGTCCAATTGGAGGCTGGCTAGCTGACCGCTTCGGCGGTATTAGAATGCTATTCGCGCTATATAGTCTTGTCGGTATTATGCTTGCCTGCATATCCTCGCTGCCGCCGCTTAGCGTCATTATTATACTGCTCTTTATTGCCATGATGGGTCTCGGCATGGGCAATGGGGCCGTATTCCAACTCGTACCTCAACGCTTTCAGCATGAGATAGGCATTGTAACCGGAATCGTCGGCGCGGCCGGCGGACTCGGCGGCTTCTTCTTGCCGACAATTCTCGGGAATCTGAAGCTAAGCACAGGCTCCTATACACCTGGCTTTTTGATCCTCAGCATCATCACTCTATCATGCATCGTCTTAATTGCTTTCGCCCAAGGCAATTGGAAGAAAAGCTGGATCAGTCAAGGCGGAAAAGCTGTCACCGATGATTCGAGTGCATAAACACTTTATTAAGCCTGTCATATAGAAGTAAATTGAAATTAAAGGCAGCCCTTTCAATGGTTCTCTCTAAATTAACTTTATAAATATACCTACAAAAATTAAAGTGAATACAATCATACCAATGATTGACGTCACCTTAATATAACGAATTGCGCCTGCCGATAATTCAGGTTCTTCTTCATACATCCATCGTTTTCCCCAAAAATAACTATCTTGCGGGAAAAAGTAACTCCAAATGAGAATTCCGTATACGGGAATGATAAGAATAATAACGACAATTAGCTGACCCATTTTATTCACCCCTGAAGTAAGCCCTATTAATAGCATACGACTATAAAGGAACAATGAGAAAACAGCTCTTCTTTGTCTATATCTCCCTAAGCACCTTTAGAAAAGCATCCATTTCCTCATCAGTGCCAATGCTCACTCGAAGGTACTCATTGATGCGAGGCTGATCGAAGTAACGAACGAGAACGCCCTTATCGCGCAGCTGTCCGAATAGCTCCTTAGCCGGCTTCTCCGGATGTGAGATGAAGACGAAGTTCGCCTTCGAGTTCGTTACCTTAAAGCCAAGCTCCTTCAGCTCTTCAACGACACGCTCACGCGTACGAATCACCATGTCAGTCGTTTCTTGGAAGTAAGTGTCATCCTCCAGCGCTGCAACTGCCCCAGCTAGTGCTAAGCGATCCATTGTGTAGGAGTTGAATGAGTTTTTAATCCGATTAAGACCGTCTATCAGCTCCTCGCTTCCGAAGGCTAAGCCTACCCGCAGCCCTGCAAGCGAACGCGACTTGCTAAGTGTCTGAACGACTAACAGATTAGGATATTCTTCGATCAGTGACACGGCCGATTCCCCGCCAAAATCTATATAAGCTTCATCAATAACAACCGCTTGATTGGAGTTGCGCTCCAAAATTGCCCGAATAGCATCTAACGGCAATAATTGTGCGGTTGGCGCATTAGGATTCGGTATAATGATGCCGCCGTTGTCCTTATTGTACATTTCAACTTCAATATTGAAATCGGCATCCAGCGGAACAAGCTCCGTCTGCAAATTGTATAGCTTCGCGTATACCTTATAGAAGCTATATGTAATATCAGGGAATAGGAGCGGTTTTGCCGGATTAAAGAAAGCTGCAAATGCAAAAGCCAAAATTTCATCTGAGCCATTGCCCGCAAACACTTTCCGAGGAGATAACCCGTAATATTTCGCAGCAGCTTCCATAAGCCCCTCGCAGGTAGGGTCCGGATACAGTCTCAAATCGCCGTTAGCGGCAGCGGCAATCGCCTCCAGCACTTTAGGAGACGGCGGGTAAGGATTTTCGTTCGTATTCAGCTTTATATACTTTTTGTCTTTAGGCTGTTCCCCCGGAACATAAGGCACTAAAGATGCAGCGAGCGGACTCCAAAATTTACTCAAGCGATTACTTCCTTTCTACATATCAGTATCTCGATTATAGCAACGAACGGCAGACTCGTCACTTATCTCCGCCATCTTCATGCCATCAAACTACTAGATTTTCTCCTCAACACGACCAATAAGAGCTTCGTCATTCCTAAACCAATAACAGCGCCAAATGTATTCAGTATCACATCATCAATATCAAAGCTTCCCACTCGCAGCAGCATTTGCGACAGCTCAACGAGTATAATAAGTACTGCCGTAAAAACAGTAAAGCGTATAAACCGAAGGAGCGGCTTAAACAGCAGTGGAAAAATAACGCCAATAGGGATAAATAACACAATATTGCCTGCTAAGTTTTTAAATGCAATCGTTGAATTGTATTCTCTATAATCGTTGATATACGCAATAATCGTTTTAAATGGCGTCAAATTATAGCTATAGCCGTAGCCGCCGCCGCTGCCAAAATAACGATGACGCACAAATAGCAAGTTGAACATAATAAGCACATATATAACGCCTGCAGCAGCAATAGCCAGGTTCACAAAAAGCCTGCGGCTGCTATAGGCTTTCTTCATCATTTTGCAGGTCTCCCCCTCTGTGCTGAATATACCGCTGGTATTCCTTAGGCGTGTTCAGATTGATAAAGCTCTCATCAGCTCTATTACCCGGCTCTACTTCCAATGTCCGCAATCCCTCAAACAACTTCATAACGCGGTAATCCTCTCTTCTCAAGGCACTGCGTATATGAGCGCTGATTCGTGTATGATACAGTGCGTGAAAAGGCTGATTCGGCGCATGTATGACATCGAACTCTTCCTCGCCTGCCGCGGCCGCTAGCAGCTGCTGCACATAAGGTTTCGACACATCAGGCATGTCGCAAGCGATAACAAACAGGTAGCCTTCATCCGAAGCAGCCATACCTGCCGCAAGCCCGGCTAGCGGTCCTGAGCCCCAACAATCGCCGTCGAATACAAAGCTTATCAGCTTATCTCTGCCCAACTCAGCTAATGCATCTCTATATACCTGTTCTCTTGAAGGCTCTCCAGCTGCAATAATGACTCTGTCAGCTATGTCCAGGAGACCTTCCGCCAGCTTGTATAGAAGCGGCTTATCCTCAATGCGCTTCAGCGCTTTATCCGTTCCCATACGGGTGCTGCGCCCCCCCGCCAATATTAATGCGCAGCTTAGCAGCTTCTTCATCCGATTCCTCCTGCGACGGCTTGATTGCTTACTCTAGCGTGATTGTTAATATTTTACCATAATTCCATTTCAAATAAAGAAGAAACCGACTCCATAATAGGCAGCCGGTTTCGTGCGATTTGTTATATTATGCTTTCTTAGCATCGAAGGAGCTCTTCAACGATACGATTCGATTGAATACAACCTTGTCCGCAGTCGTCTTGCCGCCATCTACATTGAAATAGCCATGACGGAAAAATTGGAACTTATCGCCGCCTGCAGCATCCTTCATATTATCCTCAACAAAGCCTTGCAGCACTTCCAGCGAATCAGGATTAATGCACTCCAGGAATGGCTTGCCTTCTGTCTGTGCCTCATCCGTAATAAGCGGCTCGAACAAGCGGAACTCAGCAGGAACAGCTTGCGAAGCTTCGACCCAGTGAATGGTACCCTTTACCTTACGCTCATTAAAGCCTGAGCCGCTCTTCGTCTTCGGATCATAGGTGCAATGAATCTCAATGACATTGCCTTCCTCATCCTTAATGACGTCCTGGCAAGTTATAAAGTATGCATGCTTCAGCCGCACCTCGTTGCCAGGGAACAGACGGAAATATTTGCTCGGCGGAACTTCCATGAAATCGTCTTGCTCAATGTAGATTTCTCTTGAGAACGGAATTTGCCGCACGCCCATCTCTTCATTCTCGGCGTTAATCTCCGCGTCCAGCAGCTCTGTTTGTCCCTCTGGATAGTTCGTAATAATGACTTTCAACGGGCGAAGTACAGCCATCGTACGCGGTGCTTTCAGCTTCAAATCCTCGCGGATGAAAAACTCCAAGTTGCGTTCATCTACAATGCTGTAGCTTCTAGCTACGCCAATCTCGCGGCAAAAGGCGCGCAGCGCTTCCGGCGTATACCCTTTGCGGCGAAGACCGCTGATCGTCGGCATGCGTGGATCATCCCAGCCCTCGACAACGCCTTCGTCAACAAGCTGCTTCAGCAGTCTTTTGCTCATCACGGTATTCGTCAGATTGAGCCGAGCGAATTCATATTGATGAGGCGTCGCCTCCATCTCGCACTCCGCTACAGCCCAGTCATACAGCGGACGATGATCCTCGAATTCCAGCGTGCAGATGGAATGCGTAATGCCTTCAATGGCATCACTTAACGGATGAGCGTAATCATACATCGGGTAAATGCACCATGCATCGCCTGTCCGATGGTGATGCGCGTGAGCGATACGATAAAGAACGGGATCACGCATATTCATATTAGGCGAGGACATATCGATCTTAGCGCGGAGCACCTTTTCGCCGTCCTTGAACTCTCCTGCGCGCATCCGCGCAAACAGATCTAGATTCTCCTCTACGCTGCGATTGCGGTAAGGACTTTCCTTACCCGGCGCTGTAAGCGTACCGCGGTGCTCCCGAATTTCCTCGGCGTTCAAATCACATACATAAGCTTTACCTTTCTTAATAAGCAGAACCGCACGGTTGTACAGCTCCTCGAAGTAGTCAGAAGCAAAACGAAGCCCATCCCAATCGAAGCCGAGCCAACGGACATCTTCCTTAATGGACTCCACATATTCCGTATCTTCTTTAACGGGGTTCGTATCATCAAAGCGCAAATTCGTTCTTCCCTTGAATTCGTCCGCCAATTCAAAATTGAGGCAAATCGACTTCGCATGGCCGATATGCAAATATCCATTCGGTTCAGGAGGAAACCGAGTTACAATTTCTTTTACCGTACCGTTCGATAAATCTTCCGTAACAATATTTTTAATAAAATTTGAGGATGAGGACTTGTCTACTGTATCTTCCATTACGATCACCTTTCTTACGAAAATATTCATCCTACTATCATACACAATATTTCATTAAATTATAAGACTATCCATTATGACTTTCTGCCATCCCGATGATCGGCCAGTCTGTAGCCTACTCCGCGCACGGTTACAATATATTTGGGAGAAACAGCGCTGTCTTTTAGTTTTTTTCGTAAGCTTTTAATATGAACATCGACCACATTGCTGCCGCCGAAAAACTGCACGCCCCAGATGGCGTCCAATAACGAATCCCTGCTCAGAACAGAACCGTCTGATGCAATAAAATATAACAGCATATCATACTCTGTCTTTGTTAATTCAATGCGACGCCCGTCCAAATCAACCGTCATGCGCTTCAAATCTACATAGATGTCTTTAAATATTCTTATATCCTCACTCGCTAAAGGCAGCTTATCCTTCGGTTTATTACTCATCATCCACTGTATGCGATGCATAGCTAGCTCTGTTCTAGTCGGCCACTGCAGCAGCTCGGCTCCTCTCGCATAATTGCTGTAGCTTTCGTAAGACTGCTGATCGAGCAGCATCAACACTGGAGTGCCCAACAGCTCAGTTTGCCTGAGCAGCTGCTCCCTATCGGATTGAGCTGTATAAGAGCCGTCATAAATGAGCAGATCAGGCTGAAATGCCTGCAGCATATTACCTTCAAGTCTATGAAGCGAAAATACGTCATAGCAAGCGGAGGTAAGCGTTACAAGCATATGGCGTACTCGTTCCGGGCTTTCGCTTATAATCATGATGCGTTTAGTAGATTGACAAATGATTTTATTGGTCCGTACTTCTTCTTCAGTTGCCTTATATTCCATTAATCGGCTTTCGACGCGCATTCTCCGCACACTCCTTCCAGAACAATCTTTGCCTTTTCAATTATATATCCCGTTTCCTTAGCTGCCGTCTGCAGCCAAGCTTCCGGCACCTCTTCGCATACCTCATCGACCTTGCCGCACGTCGTACAGACAATATGCTGATGTTCATCGGTTCTAGCGTCATAGCGGCTTGAAGCGTCGCCCAGCTTCAGCTCGCGAATCAATCCAGCATCCGTTAAATACCGAAGAGAGTTGTACACAGTTCCATAAGCAAAGGTTAGCTCCTTCGCCCTTAATCGCTCGATTATATCCCCAGCTGTAGGATGGTCAGTCGCCTCCTTCAGCACATCGTATATGGCCTTTCTTTGAAAGGTTAGCTTCACATTCGTCATTTTGATCCGTTCCTTCTTTGTTATTATGATAATTTTAGATTAAGTATAAATATAAAATTATAATAGGTCAACTATGTCGCAAAACTGTCACATCAGACAAGTTATCTGAATATTTACAAAATTCAAACAAAGGTGTATACTGAAATCAACCTAAAGGAAAGGGGATAGTCCATTGAAATAAGTTAGCGAAGCATGTCTACTGCCGATTGCATCTAGGAGCAGAACTAGCGATAGAATCGGTAAGAAAAGCAGGCATGCGGGGAACCCAGAGAAGATTAGAGAGCACGTTACTAACAAAGATTGGAGAAGGAAGTTGTTCGAGGGTTAATATAGAAGAGCAAGCTGAACATATTCCGGAGTGCGCAATACCGCGGTGTATTTAAGATGAATATAGATTCGTTAGCGTTACATGAAATGTTACGAAAGGCGATGTAAAGATTGGAGAGGTTAATTACAATTGAATAGTTCAATGTCAATAAGTTAAAAGGGATTCTGGTTATCTTTGATAAGCGGAATCCCTTTATACTGTTTTGCCTGCTATAAGATTGGTGATAATAGCCGTGATATCGATTCTTTCAGTCGATTTAGCAGCGGACGAGAATTGTAAAGCTCTTTTGTAAGCAGCAGACTGTGCTGCATATCCTCTTCAAAAAGACTGTACAGCTCCTCCGTGGTCTTAGTATCATAAATAAAAGCATTCATTTCAAAATTAAGCTTAAAGCTGCGAATATCGAGATTTGCTGTGCCGACAGACGCGATTTTACGATCAATGATCAAGGTCTTGGCATGCAGAAACCCATCCTCATACAAATAGCACTTCACTCCATTAGCGAGAAGCTCCTCTAAATAAGAATGCGTTGCCCAATAGACGAAGAAATGATCTCTCTTCTTAGGCAGCATAATGCGAACATCAACCCCAGATGCCGAAGCGATCTTGAGAGCTGTCATGAGACTTTCATCCGGTATAAAATAAGGGGTCTGCATGCAGATAATGTCTTTGGCCGAATAGATCATCTTAATATATGCATCTTTAATGTTCTGATATTCGCTGTCCGGGCCACTCGCTACAACCTGCATCCCAATATTCCCAAAGCTTGATTCAAACTGCGGAAAAAAATCTTCCCCGAGTTCCACCTTCTCGGAATTGGCTAAATTCCAGTCCATCAGAAACTGCGCCTGCATCTGGAGAACAGCGCTCCCCCTTACTCTCAAATGCGTGTCTCGCCAATTGCCGAAATGCTTATTCAATCCCAGATATTCGTCACCGATATTAAAGCCGCCAATATAGCCGATTTTGCCGTCGATGATAACAAGCTTGCGATGATTGCGATAGTTGATTTTCAAATTAACATAGGGAATTCGAGACGGAAAAAACGCCGTAGCCCTTCCCCCTGCTGCACGCAATCCGCGGAAAAAGCGACGTGTTAGATTAGAGCTGCCGATATGGTCATACAAAAATCGAATTTGTACGCCTTGCTTCGCTTTTGCCGTAAGCGCATGAACAAGTCTTCTTCCCAATTCATCGTCGCGAACGATATAATATTCCAAATGAATATGACTGACGGCTGCTTCTATATCCTGCAGCAGCTTATCGAATTTCTTATTTCCGTTCGTATAAATATCGACGGCATTGTCTGTCGTGAATAGTGCATAGTCTGTTTGAAGATTCATGTAGATCATGTCCTGATACTTAGCGATTGCAGGGTCCGAGTAAACAAGTCCGCCCTCTTGGATAATGAGCCTCTGACGTTCAATCGTATCCTCTATAATCCGATGGCTGGCGCCGAGCAGTTTTGAAAGCTTGCGCTTGCGAAGCTTTTGTCCAAGCACTAAATACAGAATAAAACCGAAGAGTGGAATAAAAAATAATACCATCAACCACGCCCACGTGGTGCTTGCGCTCCGTCTTTCCATGAATATGACGGTAAGGGCCAAAATAAAATTAAGCAACGTGATGAGCGTGTAGACATTTTGCCAGAAGGCCATTCGTCAAGACACCCCAATTCTAATATAAAGCTAAAGAGATCATACTCCATGGGCGTTATATGTTCAAGTGCAGAAGTATGCTACAATCCTTGATAAAAACAATACTGGATAGGAACTGGAGGGACTGTGATGGATTTACGAAAGCTTCGGCTGGATGAGCGGACGCTCGGTACCTTTAGCGAAGAGAGAGATGAATACGAACGAGACTATTCCCGACTAATCCAGTCCCCGGCATTTCGAAGACTGCAGGGAAAGTCGCAAGTATTCGGGGCCGGCACTGGAGACTACTATCGTACGCGATTAACACATTCAATAGAGGTATCACAAATTGCGCGCGAGGTGGCGCGACGTTTAGGGAAGCAGTACAGTTTCTTGAGCAAAAGAGATCATCCAGGACTTGTGCTTGACCCTGCTGTCGTGGAGATCGCTTCACTCGCCCATGATCTGGGGCATCCGCCCTTCGGACATAAAGGCGAAGAAGTGCTGAATCATTTGTTATGCGAGGAATACGGTATCCCTTACGAGGGTAATGCGCAAAACTTCCGCATCTTAATGTTTCTTGAGAAGCGCGCAGGCAGCGGCAGCGGATTGGATCTGACAGCGGCCACGCTGCTTGCTGTAAATAAATATCCTTTTGGGTTAGGAGAACCTGACCGATTAAAGGGTTTGTATCAGACTGAATGGAGCGAAATTGAGCAGCTGCGTCATCTGTGGAATATGCCGCCCGGATGTTCAACCTTAGAGGCTCAGCTGATGGACCTGTGCGATGATATCGCCTACTCTACCCATGATATCGAGGATGGCATTCGCGCCGGCAAAATTCAAATGAATCACACCTTCTTCGAGGACCCTCGGCTAATTGACCATCTCGTGCAAGAGATTGTTCAGGATAAAGGCAATACAAGCGTCGGCTGGGACCAGATCGATATACCAACCATGGTCAAGCATGTGCTTGGCGCTTATTTAGAACAGTGGGAAGAGCTCTACATGAACAGCTGCGAGCAGGAGTCCTCGCGTACTAGGCGCGAAATGAAAGCTCGCTGGGTTAGTGTTTTTGCGGGGAAGATTGGCATTATTGAAGATCCCGCTAACGGCTGGAAGAAGGTAACCTTCACGCAAGACGGCGTGCAGGATATTGAGATGCTGAGGACGATGGAAATATTGAAGAAGCTGGCTTGGGTAACGCTTATTAAAGACTTTCGCGTACAGCGGCTGCAATTGCGCAGTGAAATTATGATTCGCAAGCTGTGGGAAAGCTTTAAGGAGCCTGCCTACGGATGCTTGATTATTCCGCCAGATTGGATTGAAAATTATGAGCATCACAAATCCAAATGGAGCTGGCCTCGATTTGTCGCCGATTATATATCCGGCATGACTGACGCCTACGCCGAGAAGGTTTACTCGGAGCTGTACGCAAGCAAGTCAGGCTCCATTTATGAGATGGACTAACGTTTCATTAGTTTTCAGGCCTTATCGGAACGCAGATCCCTTATTATCGTCAAATAGCTGCATTTCGTGAATGATCGGAACGTGAGTGCCTTATTTCTGATCTACACCTGCGAAAGCATTCATTTCCAGTAAATAAGGAATCTCCGTTCCGATACAACTGATAATCAGCCATTTTGAGTAAAATAAAGGATCTATATTCCGAAAAATATGTTAACGACCATCATGTGTGACGTCTATAATCACGCGTTAGTTCCTAAATTAGAAGAGTCATTACTTTAGTGAGGCAGCATACACATTTTTGCTGGTCTCCTCAACATAGTACAACATACCCTTCTCCACAGTGGCGCTGCTGACAATATCGGAGGTTTTGAATACTACTTTTCCACTTTGGTCATATACGATTAGTGTATAAGGGGTCGTTGCTTCTTTGGCGAATGTGCACAGGATATAACCTTCATCTTCGGTGATCCTCACCACTTTGGAGCCGCTATTCAAGCGTTCTTCAGCTCCCCCTTCCAAAGGGACTCGATATAGAACGCCCTCACTGTTGAGATAAAGGGTTTTTCCAGCGATCGTAAAACTAGTCACTTTGAGCTCGCTGATCCGTGTCGTCTCGTTTGTTTCCAAATTAACTTTATGGATGCGGCTGAAGTCAGTGTCCTTCTCCATATTGAAAGCCAACAGATAAAGGTCGTTATTGATTAAGTAAAGGCCACCGCTGCCTTCGCCTCCTGCGGTTCCGTTCGCATATATTCTCCAGTTCCATCCATATAGATAGGCAGGATCGCCAACGAGCATTTCTTCCTGGTCTCCGATTTGTACACTCAAATTATTCGTGGATGGCGGAACACCTAAATTCACTTTTACTTTCGTGTTTCCGAATGTCCGGAACGTCAAGTAGCCAGACTCCACTTCCTCGAATTCACCCTGCTCGTTCAATCTTAAATAAAAGTCGCTTCCCATGACGGCTCCGCCTTGATGATAGAACAGCCATAGATCTCCGTCTTCCACGTATAAATCGCCATGAATGACGTGCCCGGGTCCCTCGCTCCATAAAGGCAGTTGATAAATCTCTTCGGATTTACCAGCATTGCCAACAGGGGATCTCACAACGACCCCATCATTTTCGATGGAATAGCTATAGCCTTCATAAATGACAGCTCCATCTTCGGTCGTTCCAGGGAAAGCGGCTGCCTTCTTAACTTGCGGATTGGCAGACACAATCGATAAACCCGACTTGGAATCAAATTGATAAGACCATCCCAGTTCCTTAACGGCATAGTTCCAGGTAAGCGGGAAATAAGTCACGTTACGGAATGTCAGGAACGGGTACAAGCCTGCATCGGCGTATCGAATGACTTTTCCATTCAACTTCAGATCGCCGGTACGAATAGCTGCTGTTTGCGTATTTTTATTTTTAGCGGTTCCTTGATAGGAGCGATGAGCGGCAGATACGCCGGTTTTCTCAATTTCCAATCCTTTCTTCTGGTCCCAGATCGCTTCAACTCCGAGAAATCGGCTGTCATAGTAGGTCATCGGAAAGTAGGTAATGTCTTTGTACACGATCAACGGATACTGGCGATAGGCATTCTCGATCTTCACTCCATTAAAATGCACGTTGAAGCTGGGCAAAGTCACCTTCACTTCGCTGGATGCAGCAAAAAGCGTGCTCGGGATGGACACGGTAATCATCAGCAGCATCAATAAAAGAGCTGCAGCCTTCTTTTTCATCAACTAATAACCCTCACTTTCGGAATTTCAGCCTTCAGAAATTTGGCCATGCTTCAAAACCAGCATTTGATCCTCTTTCCAATTTTGACGCTATGCAGCTATAAAAGTTGCACTTTTGAAAGTTAAATCAACCATGTTTTCACAATAATTCGTGAGACGCATTTGACGTTCAATCAGCTTCCTGAGATGATATCTTACGAGTAAAGGGGGAATATTATGAAATGTTTTTGGGTGGTTGCGATCATTTTTAGTGCAGTGATTTGTGGATGCAGCGGGGACTCAGATAAACAAGAAATAGAAAATGTCATTTCCAAGTTTGGAGATGCAATGTTGGAAAAGGACTTAGAGAAACTTATTACGACCATTGAGGATGGGTCAGAACTAAAGGACCAAATGAATGGGGAACACTTTTTCACTGGGGTAAATTTTTTTACCTTCAAATTGATTGATCTGGATATACGTAAAAACGTGGCAACTGCCGAACTTGAGGCTGAATTGGAGGAATTAGTTCATCGTTCAAGCGAGTACATAACATTAAAGTTTATGATGACGTTACAATTAAAAAATACAAAAGATGGTTGGATCATATACGATCTGTCATCAGAACTGGCTCCTGGGTACAAGCGTCCGGAACGTCCCTAAAGCATTGGCAGATTAAGCATTCGCGCCCAACGTATAAGACGATATGCTGCTTGTCAATCCTAGAACTGAGGGGGTGAGAAGGCAATGGCTAAAGATGTACTTTGTGAAGTCAACTCCTGCAAGTTTTGGGCAGCCGGCAATCATTGCGCCGCAACTTCCATTTATGTGACGAACAACCGCGGCAAGCAAGCAAGTAACTCCGAAGAAACCGACTGCAAAACGTTCGAATCTAAGATCTAATTGTCGAACGGGCTCTAACATGTGATGCTGATCGCGTGCTCAGGCTATGCTCTTCATTGTAATGGACTACTCTGTTTCTCACATCAGCAGTTGGACTGAGCACGCGAATCACATCTTTACTGATTAACTGGAACTACACCGTAATACTCCTCCAGCGAATCTCCGCTTTCCTTAATCGCAAGCGATATTTCGGTTCCTACATAACGTAAATGCCATGGCTCGTATTGATAGCCGGTTATCGACTCTTTACCTTCGGGGTATCGGATAATATAACCATAATCAAAGGCGTGCTCCTCCAGCCATTCCGACTCTTCCTCATCTGCGAAGCAATCCTGAACTGCACATTTGCCCGTACTTCCCGATACGTCAATCGCAAGCCCGGTCTCGTGCTCGCTAGTGCCTGGAAAAGCACTGTAGGTAAGCGCCTTTTCTCTTCCGTCCTTCTTCTCATAGCGAGCGAACAGAGCGGTTTGCGTCTGATGCGAACGATATGCCGATACGCCTGCTAAGTGAATGCTGTCATCTTTCGCAGCTTCGAACATTTTCTCCAGCGCTTCCGCCGCTTCCTTGCGCATCATACGTTTCTCAATTTTTTCATCGAACAGAAAACGAACCTCCGGATAAACTAGGTCATTCGGCGCATAGTCTTCCGGCAGCTTATTTTGCTTATTGACCAGAGCGGCAATCGATTCTGGCTCTGCAATTACAGCTACGCCTTCTGGCAACTCACCAACACCCGAGTTAGACTCAGCTGGCGGTTTAGACGGCTTCTGCGATGCTGTCGGACTTGAAGTCGGTGATGCGGTTGGACTCGCGGTCGGCTCAGTCGTTGAAGCCGCTGTCTCCTCAGGTGAAGGCGTCGGGCTGTTATTCGGTTGGTCTGTTGCTGTTGCAGGCTGCTCGGCAGGCTTGCCTGCTGACTGATTGATATCAGAACTATTATTCCTAATAAACAAGAAAATGATGACTGCTGCCATACAGATCAAAATAATAAAGAACATTTTTCTTCCGATTTTCATACGTTGCTCCTATTGAATTTATTTTACATTTTTGACATAATATAAAAAGTTAGTGTTGCTTATCCCGTGTAAATAGAGCCTATCAACGTTAATCATAGTATCAGACGCAGGCTAACCATGCAATGTTGCTTTACGGGTTACATTTGCCTTTTGACATGGAGTGATAGTTAGTAGCATAATAGTAAAAAAAAGAGACAGCATTGCGCATACATTTAACCGACTGAAGAACACTGCTCATCAGTCTGTTTTGTATGTTACAGTGCAAGGACAGGGAGGGTAACATGTCACTGAAAGCAGGGAAACGAATATTCAGCACGAAACCGATTTTGTTTTTTTCTTTCATAATGCTTCTTAAGAGCTACTTGGCATGGATGGTTATATTTGAGGATGGTCTTTCTTGGACTACTATTTTAAAAGAGATGCCTTTTGTATTGATCGTTTATTGTCTCATTGAATGGTTTTCCTCCAAAAGGAAGCTTCTGTACTATTTGATCGCAAATCTTGTAATGACTCTCATATTATTTGCAGTCATTATGTATTACAAGTACTACGGTGTTATCGTAACGTATCATGCTTTAGAGCAGGTTAATCAGGTTACGGCTGTCAAGAACAGCGTGTTCTCATTGATGGATCCTTATTACTTGTTTATATTCACAGATATTATCGTACTTGCTTTTCTGCTTTTTCGTCGTTCTAAGGTTGTCGAATGGAAGCAGCACTGCACGCGCAAAGAAAGCAGGAAGTTAGTTCTTTCTTTATTCTCGATTTCTTTGTTCTTATGCCTGTTCAACGTGCTGCCGAACCGCGCCAGCATGAATGAAATTGTGAAGGCTGAGCAAATGGGTATTCTTAACTATGAGGCCTATACGATTCTTGCGAAGAAAGAAACTGATTATATCAGCCCGGAAGAAATTAAACAAAACAAGATCAATGAATACAAGCAACTGCAGGAACCCCAAGCCCCGCTGCTGCATGGCGCTGCAAAGGGTAAAAATCTGATTATTATTCAGATGGAGTCGCTGCAAAATTTCATGATCAATCTCAAGATTGACGGCCAAGAGATTACTCCGAATATGAATAAGCTGGCGAATGAAAACTACTATTTCAATCAATTCTATCAACAGGTTGGCCAGGGCAATACATCTGATGCCGAATACGTGGTGAATACCTCGTTCTATATCCCGCAGAGAGGCGCGGCTACGATGGTATATGCAGGAAAGGAACTGCCAAGCCTGCCGAAGCTAATGAAGGCTCAAGGCTATGATACGGCGACTTTCCATACGAATGTGGTCGAGTTTTGGAACCGTATTGAGCTATATCAGGCGCTTGGCTTCGATCGTTATTATGACGCTAAGTTTTTCGGTGAAGAGGATACGGTATTCTTCGGCGCTTCTGATGATGTGCTATACGACAAAACTTTCGCTGAGCTTCAGAACATGAACAGCGCAGGCAAGCCATTCTATACGCAAGTTATTTCAATGACTGCTCATCACCCATATACGATTCCTGACAATAAATACAGGATGGAGCTCCCAGAACGTTATGAGGGGACTTTCGTAGGCGATTATATTCGTGCGCAAAATTACGCCGACCAATCGCTAGGCGAGTTCATCGACGATCTGAAAGCCTCTGGCATATGGGATGACAGTGTTATCGTGCTTTATGGCGATCATCTCGGGCTGCCGATCTATTCATTAGATCGTGACGACAAAGAGCTGATGGAAGAAATTTATGGCCGCGAATACACTTATACCGATATGATCAACATCCCGCTCATTATTGCGTCGACGGGCATTACCTCGCCGCAGGTTTATGAGCAGCTTGGCGGTCAAGTCGATCTGATGCCGACAATTGCGAACCTGTTCGGCATCTCACTTGATGATCATATCCATTTTGGACAGGATATTTTGAATCACACTTATAATATTTTGCCGCAGCGTTATTATCTGCCTACAGGTTCATTCCTGAACAGCCAAGAGCTATTCCTATCAGGCAGCGGTTATGAGGATGGTCGCCATTTCTCCTTGACTGGCGATGCCGAATCAGAGCGTGAATCGACTGAAGAGGAATACGTGCGGGCGTTAGAGCTTCTGAAGCTATCTGACAGCTATGTGATGCAGCTTCCTGATTGGAAGAAGGAAGAAAAATAGAAGTATAAAAATTGTTGTCACAAGGCGAAACGGCTGTCGCCGTCCTTTGGAGGCGCTGCGCGTTTCGTTACAAAAGAACCTTCTTCTCCACAATGTGGAGAAGAAGGTTCTTTTTATTCTCAAGTCAATAGCTAACCTATTTCACTTGTATACTATTTACAGCAATTACAGGCCTCGCTCAGGTGATTGTTCTTTCTTGAGCATGAGCGGTAATCTCTATCCTTAAACGAACCTCGAATCGGGTATTGATGAGGTTAAGGGAAATCCTTACCGTTAATAACGGAGTCATGCGGCTGCTTAACTGAAATTTTGGAATATAGTGGAAGATTTTTCTTCTACAAGGTCATACCATCCATCTCCAGCATGTTTAAAGGAAGCTTTTACCGCTAGCCATTCAGCCCTCTGCTTCAGCCATTATCTAACTACGAATTTGCTTAAGAAAACGGCCATAGGCCTTATTGGTCATAGCGTCGGTTGAATTCATAATACAACTCTGTTTCGATGACGAAGCGCTTCAGCTCCTCCTGACTTCGGCAATGCCCCAGCCCGAGCATCAGCTTCATTAGAGCTGCATCTGCTGACATCCCCTCAATCACTATCGCACCGGCTTCAATTAGCTTGCGTGTCGAGGAATAAAGGGCGGCAGAAGCATCTCGGACAGGGGAAATATATGTCGGGATGCCTGCGGCACTGCAACGAGCAATAAATTGCGGCAGCGAATACGGGCCCTCTTCAACAGCGCTTGCCGTTCCCGAATGATGCAAATCATGCAGCACGGCTCTCGGCTTTTTATGACCAGCAGCCATCTCATCCTCTCCGAACGAATAGAAGCTGTAATTCAGACCGGGATACGGCTTTATATAGACGATTTCATCACTTATTTGCAGCGTCTGAGGCTCCCAAGACAATGAGGGAGCAACGGATTCACGAATCGACAGCCGTTCAGGAAGCGGATTTCGTTCATGAGCAAATGGTGTGAAGCGCCGCTCTATCATTTCACCATAATGAATGCCATAAGGTGTTCCATATTGGTCTGTAAAAGAAATGGCTTGCGTCAGCCTAGTAGCCAAATAAACGAGCATTTGCTCCTTGTCATTCTCATATACAACGAACACGCCAGGCAGCCGGCCATCGAGTATGAAATGAACAGCATTGTGAAAATTTCGGCTGCCATTGCTGCGTGGATCATTTAGCGGATAATTGCTTGCTGTCAGCACTAGCGGGATCGATAGGTCTGCGAACAGAAAGCCGAGCAACGCCGCCGAATAAGCAAGCGTGTCAGATCCATGAGTGACAACAATCCCCTCATAAACGGACAAGTCCGCCTTGCGAATAGCTGCCGCCAGCGTTCTCCAATCTTCTGGCGTTATATTCTCACTAAGCAAATTAAGCGGTTGCAATGTGTCAAAATGAATATCTTCGTTCCCTGTTTGCTGCTTAAACTGCTCGATCAAAGGATACGCCGCGGCTTGCTTTACATGAATAGTCCCTTCACTGCTCTGACTGCCTATCGTACCACCTGTAAAAACAACTAAAACACGCTTCATAACTTGCACCTTCCTATTATTCAATCGTAAACGACTGGCACTGTCTCTTGGCAGCATAAGCTCGTTTCGCGGTGAATTGTATGTGAACCATATACTTACTTATCATTTGCGATATACAACACCCTTGGCAGCCTCATCCAATACGGCAAGCAGTTCTTCGCCGCCAATACGTCTAAGTATGTATTCCCAGCTTGCTTCCGCTGCTTTGCTGTAAAATATATCCAAGTCGTCACTATTCGGCAGGCTCTCTATAGTCTGAAAACGATCGGTATTATTGTTCATTAATACAAAAGGCGCATATAGAGCAGATTCGAACAATCGACTATACTCCGCATCTACCGCATAGATCGGGACTACCCCCGTAGCTGCGGCTATTGCATTATTAGCCTCTGCTGTGGATAGATAACGGATGAGACGCCATGACTCCTCCTGATATTTAGAATGTGCAGCGATCGCCCATCCGGATACATCGATTACGGGATGGACTTTCCCGCTTGCCCCAGACGGCAAAGGAGCGGCTGCCCATTTGTCTTCAGACAGCTTCTCCGAAAGCAATTCGATCGCGTCTGCATCTTGTATGAGCATAGCTGTCTTTCCTTCCACAAAAGCCTGCAGCTGTTCTTGCTTTGTCCAGTCCTTGGCAGTGGTTGGCGATATGCCGATAACCATCTCGCGATAAAGCTTCAGCGCCTCTAACGCTTCTTCAGTTGTAAATATCGTATTCCCTTCATTTAGCAGGAGAGGCTGATTCGCATTAACGGCAGTGCCGTTATAGTCTTGAATGATCTGAATTAAAGCTTCGGCTCCAGCCGCTCCTCCAGAAATAGCGTAGCCATATAGGTCTTCCTTAACATTAGTCAGCTGCTTGCCGACAAAGTACAGCTCCTGCCAGGATAGAGGCACCTGCAGTGCCTTAGTGTCAAACCAATCCTTGCGATAGTATAATTGCGAATGATGTATGCGATTAGGTATAAAATAGATTTGTTCATCATCGCCCCGCATTAATACTTTTGCCGTTTGATGCATCCCTGAGGTTTCACTCCATACGGAAGCACGGTCCGTGATATCGGCAGCGAGCCCCTTCTCTTTGAAAAGGTTCAAATTGTCGCCGCGCATGCTAAAAACATCGATTGCAGCCCGCTCCTCAAGCAGCTTGTCCAGGCTCGAATCTGATTCAGAACCAAATACGACTAAGCTGACTCGCAAGTCAGGATTGTCCTGTTCAAATTTATACAACAGCTCACGGAGAGCGGCAGCCCGCTTCGGGCTTGCTCCGTATTCGACTAACGTTATCGTCTTGACTGCTATCTCAGTAACATCAATTGAATCATTAGGTTTATTGGAATTCGCGCTGTCTGTACATGCTGATAATAGTAATAGGAGTATCGAAATAACTAACAGCGCCGCTAATCGTTGAATGTTTAAGCGCATGTTTTCCCCCCCGCACATCGTTGTGTCGTAGTCAATGTTGCAATGTATAGTTTAATATACCATGCGGAGCGTTTGACAGCTAGACGATACGGCGTATCATTAAGATGAGGTGAATTTATATGCATCATAATTCCATGCGGCCGGACCGCCATCCATCCGCTCTTGCTAAACGAGTGTCCAAAGGTATGATTTGGGCTATGTATAAAAGAATGTTTTTTCATATCCGCTCTCAAAAGTTGCTGCTCTCTTCAGCCTTCTTCTGCATGATCGGGGTGTCCTTGCTGGAGCTTGTCATCCCTTGGCTATCGCAGTATACGATCGATCATCTTATACCTGACAAACAATATGAGAACCTAATCTGGGTCGGAATCGGCGTACTCGCAACAGCGGCACTGCTCGGCTTGCTTCAATTTGTAAGCAGCATGCTAATGGCCTCTGTCGGACAGCATGCCGTCTATGAGCTGCGCAAAGAGCTCTATGAGCATATTCAGCGTCTGGATATCGGTTTCTTCGATCGCAATCGCACAGGCGATTTAATGTCCCGTGTGACAAGCGATGTCAATATGCTGCAGCAGCTCATATCCTCCGGTATGATATCGATCGTGACCGACTGGTTCACCTTCGTCTTTGTCGCTTCCTATATGCTCTGGATCAATTGGCAGCTTACCGTTATTATTTTACTGACATTTCCGTTGATGGTTGTTGCGACAAACTTCTTTAGCAAGCGCATGCGCGCCACATTCCGTAAAGTGCAAGAGACCGTCGCTGAGGTCAGCCATCATTTGCAGGAAACACTGTCCTCTGTTCGACTTATTAAAGCTTTTACCAATGAGGAATTAGAAAATAACCGCTTCGCTGTAAGAAGCCGCAGCAATATGGATGCCAATCTAAGCGCAGTCAAAATAAGAGCAGCCTATGAGCCTATAATAGATCTGCTGCTGTTCATCGGTCTCGCGGCTGTGCTGCTGTTCGGGGCTTGGCAGACGATGGAGGGAGCCATGACCGTCGGCACAATCGTTGCCTTTATGGCTTATTTAAGACTTCTTCAAACACCTGTCAAAAAATTCAGCCGCACTATCCATACGATTCAACAGTCTGCTGCCGCTTATGAACGTATTGTGGAAATATTGGAAACAGAGCCCGCAGTAAAAGATGAACCAGACGCCATTCAGTTGAAGCATGTAAAGGGCCATCTCCATTTCAAAGAAGTAAGCTTTGCATACCATACCGGAACGCCTGTGCTGAACCATTTTAATTTTGACATTCCCGCTGGAAAGATCACGGCTATTGTCGGGTCATCCGGGGCGGGTAAATCGACGATTACCCATCTCATTTCACGATTTTACGATCCGCAGAAGGGTGCTATTACGATTGACGGACATCCGCTGACGGCGGTTACCATGCAATCGCTGCGCGGAAGTATGGGGGTTGTATCGCAAGATATTGTTTTGCTGAATGGCACGATACGTGACAATATTAAATACGGCAAGCCTGAGGCGTCGGAAGAGGAAATAAAAGAAGCAGCCCGTATGGCGAATGCGCATGATTTCATTTCGGCATTCCCGCAGGGCTATGATGCGCAGATCGGCGAGCGCGGCGTAAAGCTGTCCGGCGGCCAGAAGCAGCGCATTTCCATAGCGCGAGCTATATTAAAGGACCCGCGCATCATCATATTGGATGAGGCAACATCGTCGCTGGATACGGAATCTGAAAAGTCCATTCAGGATGCGCTTGCGATTCTGCTTAAGGATCGCACCTGCCTTGTCATCGCTCATCGCCTCTCGACGATTCAGCAGGCAGATGCTATTTATGTGCTGGATCATGGTAAAATTATCGAATCCGGTACGCACGAGCACTTGCTCGCTCAAGGCGGCAAGTATAAAGCGCTGTATGAGCTTCAGTTCCCTCAGAAGCAAAATGCGTAGCCGTTGTTGGTTTATGGCGCTGTCCTAGAAGTCGTTGCGGCTAGGACAGCTTTTTAACGGCTATGCTGCTGCTAATGATAGCCCTTCGAACCATATGGCTGCAGCTTCTCTAGCCACTTCTCTTTCAGCTTTTCTACCACCTTGCCATAGGAGCGCACGACTTCGCCTGGCTTTTGATATTCACTATGATAGACGTCCGAATAATCATACGTCAGTTTATGCTCCAGTTTAAGCAGCTCCAGCACCTCGAAGGAAAAGCTCTCGCTGCCGTATTGCTTCCAATCGTTCTGCAGCTCCTTATTCGTGTGCGTGCCCATATCTAAAATAAATTGTTCTTTGCCCCAAAGGCCATGCATATTCGTAGACGCGTCTATATATAGGCGACCATTCTTCTTATTCGTTATGCTGTACACGCCCATCTGCCGTTCGCGCTCCTGGTATTCCGCCACAAGCTGCTTGCGTTTTTCCTTCTCCATTTCCATTCTCCTTTTCATCACCTATTATCTCTTACCCATTCAGCCAATAAGCGCTGCCGTCCTCCATGCGATCCAAAAAGCCATACTCTATCAAATAACGTCTGAGCGTCACATAATCATCGTCCCAATAAGCTTTCAGCAAGTCGTTAACCTCTTTCTCAGAATACCTAGCTCCCCGTTTAAACGACGTCGATATATGCCTAAGCACCGCTAACTTGCGCTTCTCCTTCTTAGGAAAAGAAGCTAACGGACCGTTCGGACCATGTGGAAAATATCGTTTCAGTAGCTCCGCATATTCTTCCTCTGTAATCACGTATCGTTCATCGACCTGCCTCGCTCCTGCGTGAACCGGAACGAATCGCGGAGCATCCTTTGCTCCCGTCTCCATAAGCTCCATAATCGCAAGCAGCAGCTTCGCTTGCTTCGTCTTCTCCTTCAGCACAAAACGATGATTGCGAATCGTTGAAGCGCTGCCGGAGCCCGAGTGCTGCACAATATCTTTGTCGGACATGCCGGCTGCGAATTGCCGAATCAAAGACTTCTGCAGGTCAGTCAGACCGGTCAGCTTCTTGTCTAGCTCGAGCAAATGCTCCAGCATTGAGCCATGCGCTTGCTGCACATGATACGCCGCATAGCGCTTAGCTTCGAACCATCGCTCCTCATTCGTCCGAAACACCTCTCCCACCTCAAACCGCTCACCGCACACTAAACAGATGTAACAGCTATCCTCGGTATCATACACAATGCCATCCTTCCACTCCTGCAGCGAGGCATTCCAGAACCGTTCATTTAACTCCATGTATTCACACTTCCTTATTCCGTTGTATGGTATGTCTCAATTCGATTAATTAGTTGTTTAGTAAACAATTTAATACTATGTTTAGTTAATATATAAACAATATATAATTATGTTTGTTTATTGTCAACCTTAATCATCCTATTGATTCGATGCCTTTGCGGGGGCTTTCGATTCATTGCGGACTGCCGCCAAATTAAAAAAGCGATGGCTAGGGAGTTCCAAAGAGCTTCTCCCCAACCATCGCTATATATATTTAACACCTTGCTGCTAACGGATATCTATACCGCGATTATCGCTGGAAACATTGCGTCCTTTGCCCATGAATGGCCACCAGTTCGCAGAACCGAATAGCTTCACCATTACCGGTATAAAGAGAGGCAGCAGGATAAGTGCGTATAGGAACAGCCCGCAAAGTACTACCGTTGCGATTTGCAGCAGCGAAAGCACGCCCGAAGGCAGCATTGCCGCAAATGTCCCGCCCAAAATAACAGCTGCGGACATAATGACCGTCCCCATTTTTTTCATCGCTTCATGAATCGCCGCTTCAGGAGACAGATGACGATATTCCTTAAAGCGGTCCATCAAAAAGATGCTGTAGTCTATACCCAGCGCCATTAGCATTACAAAGCCGAAGAACGGCACTGCCCAGGTAATACCGTCATAACCGAGCAGCTGAATAAAGATCAGCTCTGTGATCGCCATCGAAGTATAGTAAGTCACGAGCAGCGAAGCAATCATATAGAGAGGCATAACAATCGATCGGAACAAAATGATTAAGATGATCAGCAGACTGGCCAAAATAAGAATGACTGTCCGTGAATAGTCTGCGTCTGAAATTTGATTCAAGTCATTGTTCATGCTCGTAGCGCCGCCGACTGCAAGCTGCGCTTCGCTATATTCGCTGCCGTTCAGCGCTCGCTGAACAGCCGCCTCCAGTTCGCCTATCTTGCTCATCGTCTCCTGACTGTACGGATTAGAAGCGAATATGACGTCCAGCTTCACCGTCTTGCGATCGGCTGACATATAGGTATCCAGCACGGTCTGGAACTGCTCTTCGCCAATTGCTTCCTCAGGTATATACCAGCCCGTCAGCTCCTTATTAGGAGAGTCGGCCAGAGCGCCCAAGTAACCGCCTGCTGATGACAAGCCGGCTGTCACTTGATTCAAGCCGTCCGTGCTCTGATCCAAACCGCTGGTCAGCTCGCCTAGCTGCGAATGAAGGGAAGCGAAGCCCTTCTGCAGCTCCTGCTGTCCGCCCGCAAGCTCTGCCAAGCCTTGCTCGAACGCAGGCAGCTCAGCCGCCAGACGTCCTTGCCCCGCCGCCGCTTGCGCAACCCCTTGCTGGAGCTCAGCTATTCCTGACGCCAGCTGTCCAAGACCTTGCGCCAGAGCCGCCCCGCCGCCGCTTGCCTCTGCCAAGCCGGCATTCGCTTGCGCCAAGCCAGCGTTCAACGCATCCAGCTGTCCATTCAGCTGCGTCAAGCTTCCGCCAAGGCCCGCAGCTCCTTGCTGCAGTCCTTGCAGCGTCGCCAGCGCTTGCTGATACGCTGCATCATTTTGCAACTCCGGATAGCTTTGCTGCAAGCTGCCGATGCTCTGCTGCACGCCACCCAGCGCTTCCGCCAGCTTCAACTGCTCCTCCGTCACGGCTGCATAGCCAGTGCTCAGCTGAGCAAGCCCGCCGCCCAGCTGCTCATAGCTAGCCTGCAGTTGCTTCCCAGCTTCCGCCAGCTGCTCTGCGCTTGCTTGTGCCTGCTCAAGTCCAGCTGCAAGCTCCTTCGCGCCTATCGAACCGTCCAGCAGTCCTTGCTCCAATTGCTTCAAGCCAGCTCCGAGCTGAGCAATGCCGGCCTTCAGCTCATTGGTGCCGTCTACAAGCTTGCCCGCGCCTAGAGACGCTTCCTCCAGCATCGGCGCATTAGCCTGCAAAGCGCTGCTTGCCTCGGTCAGCCCTCCGCTAATCTCGCTTAATCCGTCGCTGGATTGTCCAAGACCGTCCTCCAGCTGAATCACCTGATCCGACACGAGGAAGTCAGTCAACACTTCGCCAGTCGGCCGTGTCGCGCTGCGCACCGCATGAACATCCTCCACCTTGCTGAGCTCGCGGCTAATTTCCTCCAGCACGCCCAGTCCTGCAGACGTATCGAATGGCTTGTCGCTCTTGATGATTACATTAGTTGGAAGCGACTCCCCGGCGCTGAAGCCGTCCGCAATAAGATTGAAGGCTTTAACGGAATTATATTTATCGCCAATCTCATCCAGTGAATTATAGGAGACTGTCCCCTTATACGCCACCAAGAGAGGGATGATCAAGACCGCCAGCACAATAATGGACCAGAAGGGACGCTTAAGCGAAAATGTCCCCGCTGCCGCCCAGATCCGGCTGTCCTTATGCTCCATTGAGCCTTTCGATGGCCAGAACAGCGCGTTGCCCAGTACATACATAAAGAAAGGAACGATCGTGAACAAAGCAATTAACAGCACGATGACGCCAATCGCTACAGCAACAGCGGAACGATAAAGCACGAATGTGGACAGCCCGATCGATGCAAATCCTACGAGCACAGCTAATCCTGAGTACAAGACCGTCTTACCGGCTGTTCGATAGGTTGCTAGAATAGCATCCGTTTTATTCCCGTGATGCATGAGCTCCTCTTTATAACGGCTAAGCAGCAATATACAGTAATCCGTACCGATGCCAAACAGCACCGCTACAAGAAAAATTTGCGTGAAATTGGATAACGGAAAGCTAAAAATATCTACAAGATACGCAACTATGGATTGCGAAACCAAATAAGTAAGACCAACCGTCAGAAGCGGCACAAACGGCGTTACTACCGAACGGAATACGACAATGAGAATAATCAAAATAAAGCCGACTGTTATAAGCTCTGTTTTCCGAAGGCCATCCGTAGAGCTTTGAATAATATCCTCGCTAATGACCCAATTGCCTGTATAATAGTGATCAACTTTCACATCCTCAAGCAGCTCATATAAGCCATCGCGCAGCGCCGACAATTCCTCGCCGTCAGCCTTTACATTCACTAATGCAAGAATAGTGCTGCCATCCTCAGACAGCATTTGCTCCTGCAGCTCCTCTGTATCGAAATGCGTCATGACAGAGGCTATATTGTACGCTTCATCAGCCTGCTGTAGCTTGCGAATGCCTCGTTCAACCTCATCCAACTCCGATGCTGACAGCCCCCCCTCCTTATGGAAGACAAGCACCGTTGAGAGTTCACTGCCTTCCGACTCGCCAATATCGGCAGCCCATTCGCCGGCAACAACCGAGGAATGTCCATCAGGAACAGTAATCTGCCCTTTCTCGCGAACTAGTCCTTCCATACCTGGAGCGGTTAGAACAAGCACCACCGCAGCCGCGAGCCACAGTACAAGCACCGCCCACCTCAGCTTCAATATCTTTTGCATGTTAATCTCTACCTCCAAGCGTAATCTCTCCATTTAACATCCGATCAGCCAGCTTCTCTAACGTTCCGACTAAAGCAAATGCTTCCTCCTCCTCGAGCGGATGAATATACCCCGCTAAAATTTCATGGGTTTCATTCTCAAGCTCGACGCATAATTTTTGCCCCTCCTCAGATAACATTAAATAGGTAACTCTTCGATCGCGATCATCCGGCTTTCGGTCGACAAAGCCTTTGTCAGCTAATCGAGTGACGATCGCGGTTATGCTGCTTTTGCCCACACAGAAGCTGTCTGCCAGCTCAGATGAAGTGCTCTTCTCATGCTGCAGCAGATACCGCATTATTGAAAATTGCTCAGCCGTCACTTTATCCTCGAGAAGATCCCGAACCATCATACTCATCCGCCGATTAATCGCGAAGGAAGCCGCCTCATAGCGCCGCGCAACCTCTTTCACCCAAATGTGCTCCATTTGCTTCACCCGCTTTCCCCCAAATTAATTCTATTATGAAACTATTCGCTAATAGAACTATATCACTAGCGAATATTAAAAAACAATAATGGATGAGCAAAAAGCTGTCCGACACAATCCCTGAACGGGTTGCATTGGACAGCTTTTGTTCAAATATAGGAAAGCATATGGTTTTCGTTATACTTATCCTATATTTCTCAGAACGAAAGGCGCAGCGCCGCCAAAGGACGGAGACAGCCGTTTCGCCTTGGCTTACGCCGACAACACAGCGCCTTGCTGAAGCTGATACATTGCGTAATACTTGCCTTGCTGCTCCATCAGCTCATCGTGGCTGCCGCGTTCAACTACTCGCCCATGGTCGAGCACCAAAATTTGATTCGCCGCCCGTATGGTGGACAAACGATGCGCGATAACAAAGGTGGTTCGGCCTTTTTTCAGCACATCAAGCGCTTTTTGAATAATCGCCTCGGTCTCGGTATCGATACTCGCTGTCGCTTCATCCAGAATAAGAATGGCCGGATTGTATGCCAGCGCTCTGGCGAAGGAAATGAGCTGGCGCTGTCCAGCAGACAGCGTGCTGCCTTTCTCGATAACAGGGGCGTCAATGCCGCCTGGCAAGTTATTGAACATGTCATAGGCGCCTACATCCTTCAGCGCTTGCTCAATCTGCTCTCTGCTAATGGCAGGATTGTCGAGCGAAATATTCGAAGCAATCGTCCCCGTGAACAAGAATGGGTCCTGCAGCACGATCCCCATATGCTGGCGCAAATGCTGCTTCGGCATTTCTCGAATATCCTTGCCGTCGATCGATATGACGCCTTCATCCGTGTCATAGAAGCGGAACAGCAAATTGAGAATCGAGCTTTTGCCCGAGCCCGTATGGCCGACCAGCGCAAGCGTCTCTCCTTGCTTAGCTTCAAAGGACACGCCTTTGATGACATACTCCTTTTCCTTATAAGCGAAGTACACACGGTCAAACTTAACCTCGCCCCGATAACGGTCGATCGTTCCGTCCGCAACCTCTAAGCCATCCTCGTCCATCAGCTCAAATACACGGTCGGCAGACACAAGCGCTGTCTCCAGATTCGATAATTGATTGACAATGCCGACAATCGGTTGAAACATCCGGCCCATATAATCTACATAAGCATACATGACGCCAACTGTAATCGCCGCGCCCAGCATATCGCCCCAGAACAGCCAAATGACCGCAAGGAACAGCACCGTTCTAATCGTATTGACCAAATTATGCGAGGTGAGAGCGTTTAAGCTAAGCAGCTTTTTCTGGTACGTAAAATAGCTCTCGTTATGTTCCTCAAATTCAGCCGTAGTCTCCTTCTCACGTCGAAACGCTTGGATAATGCTCATTCCTTGAATCGATTCATTAATCATGCCGTTAATCTCGCTAAGCTTCGAGCGAATAATCCGATTGTACCGCGCTGCGTATCGTCTATATATGATAATCCAGAGAATCAATATAGGAACAAGCACTAATGAAAGGAGCGCCAGCCTTACATTCAACAGGAACAACGCCGCGTAAATCGCCGTCATATAAATAGCCCCTGTAAAAAAGTTAGCCACAACGGATACGTAAAGATCGCGAATCGACTCCGTATCATTCGTAACGCGTGAGACAACCTTGCCTGCCGCCAAGCTGTCATAGTAACGAACATGCAGCTTTTGCGTATGAGCGAAGGCGTCATTTCTTATTTCGCGAACAATGCCGTTCGCTGATGTCTGCAGCATCATTCTTTGTCCATAAGTGAAACCCGCTGCAATAACTAACAGTCCAAAATATAACGCCGCCAGCTTCAAAATCGCCGGAAACTCCGGCTTGTAGAAGCTGAACAGCTCCGCCGCCGACAGTCGTTCGGCCGAATAGTCAACCGAAGCGCCTGTCTCCTTGTTCACAACGGTCATGACGTGGCCTTGCGGGCCTTCCGTCACTTCACGCACGCCGTCCTCAAAGCCCTCCGCCTCTCCAAGCCAATAGAAATGGCGGCCAGACTGCAGGACGCGCGCTTCTGTCACAGCTGCGGCGCTCCCTGTTTCTTGCTCATAGCGGTCCTCGCGCACATACCAGCGGCCATCGTACTGGACCGCATACTCACTTTCGCGCTCAACCTCAAGCCATGCTTTTTCGATGCCTAATATGTTCTGGTCAATCATGCGTTTAGCGATGAAAGGACCTGTAAGCTCAGCGCTTACTGCCAAAATGAGCAGCAGCAGCGCGATCGAAATTTGCTTTTTATACAGCATGGCGTATTGAAACAATCGTTTCCCCGTTCTTTTCTTACTCACGCCATTGCCTCCTATTCCGACTCGATGACAGCTTCCAGCTGCTGTCGGTCATATTGCTCGCGATACCAGCCGTTCTGCGCAAGCAGCTGTTCATGCGTGCCTTCTTGCACCACTCGTCCTTCATCAAGCACGAGTATCCAGTCTGCATGCTGAACCGCTGATAATCGATGCGTTGTAATAATCGTCGTTTTGCCTGCCCGCTCCGTCCTAATGCCTTCGATAATTTCCGCCTCCGTCTTGCCGTCTACCGCTGACAGCGCATCGTCCAACAGCAGTATTTGCGGATTCGCAATAAGTGCGCGCGCAATGCTGACACGCTGCTTCTGCCCGCCTGATAACGCAACACCCTTCTCGCCAACCATCGTATCCAGTCCATCCGGAAGAAACTGAATATCCTTCGCGAACGAAGCCCGCTCCAATGCGCGCTGCAAATCCTCTTCTGTCCCTTGCTCCAAGCCAAAGAAAATATTGTCGCGGATAGACTTCGAGAACAGAATCGGCTGCTGCGGCACATAACCGATCCAGCCGAGCAGCTGCTCCTTCGGCATGCCTTGCAGCGGAACGCCGGATACGGCTATTTCTCCAGTGCCAAGCGGATATTCGCGAAGAAGCTGCTTAAGCAGCGTCGTCTTGCCGCTGCCGGTTCGCCCGACGACGCCCAGCGTCTTACCTTGATGAAGGTGAAAGTTCACATTCGTTAAATTATTCGATACGGCTGACGGATAGCGGAAGCTGACAGCGTTAAATGCGATGGACGAAGGCTGATCCTCCGACACAAAGCCTTCTGCTGTGTCAGCTACATCTTCCTTGTAGTTCAGCGTCTCTGTTACCCGATCAAGCGAGGCGTTGCCGCGCTGCATAATGTTAATGAGCTCGCCAATCGCGATCATCGGCCAGATCAGCATGCCTAGAAAAATATTAAACGAAACGAGCTCGCCCAGCGTCAGCTCGCTGCGTGCAACTAAGTAGCCGCCATAGCATAAGCCGATTAAGTAGCTGATCCCGACAAGTATTTTCATCGTCGGCTCGAACAGCGCTTCGATTTGCGCGACAGCTATATTTTTGCGATAAACCGACCCTGTCCTGCCCTTGAACCTGCCCAAGCTTGCATCCTCTTGGACAAAAGCGCGAATAACGCGAACGCCCGCCACCGCTTCGAGCACTTCATCGTTTAAGCTGCCGAACTCATTTTGCGCATCCATAAAGCGCTCATGAATCTTTTTGCCGAAATATTGAAGGACCAACGCCATAATCGGCAGCGGCAGAAGCGCCGCAAGTGTCAGCTTTAAACTGATTGTGCTCGCCATGAACACAATGATCGTCAGCATGAACAGCGTCGAATCTACCAGCGTCAATATGCCAAAGCCAGCCGTCTGAGCCACCGCTTTTAGATCATTCGTCGCGCGGGCCATCAGGTCCCCCGTTCTGTTCCGCTCATAAAAGGTCGGAGTCATCTTCAGCAAATGCCTCATCAGACGCGATCGCAGCAGCCTTTCAAGCACGAAAGCTCCTCCGAACAGCTGATAGAACCAAATATAAGTGACGAGGTAGCCAACGACCCCAATCGCGGCCCAACCAATCACAATCTGTAAAAACTGCTGATCACCAATCGTCCCCAGATGAATGCCGTCAATCGTGTATCCAATCAGCCACGGGGGTATGACCTCAAGTAATCCCGCTAAAAAAAGTAGCGTAATAGCCGTCGTATAACGCGGCCAATTCATTCGAAAAAACCAACCAAGCTTCTGCAGTACACTAAACACTTTCCCACACCTTCCTTATTCCATCCGCGCTATTTACAACATGAAAAAAGGCATGTCGCAGCAGCGACACGCCTTCTACCGCCAGACAGCTCAGCACTCCAAAAGCAGAGTTCTCAAAGCCGCACCGGCATAAAAAAGGCGCATAGCTACGTAACGTAACCATGCGCCCAATATGTATCTCTCCCCCTACTAGAACCTAGGAAGAGTAATCGCGCGGATGGATTACGTTATTAGAATCGTGATGATTACCAACAACATTGAATACAATTAATTGGACATCGTAACGGTGTTTCATGTAACGTAACCCTCCTCTCGTTAAAATATAGTTTTCAATCTACCAGTAAATGCTAACCCTGTCAACAAAAAATTTTGAACAGATCCGCCTTATTTCCATTCTTCTGGCAATAGACGAGCATACATAGGCTGCAAATATCGGTCATCAATCAGCGTAAGCGAGCCGGAATCATCCTCCGAGCGTATGAGTCGGCCGCCTGCCTGAAGCACCTTATTCATGCCTGGATAGACATAAGCATAATCATAGCCGTTTTTGCCTATCCCATTAAAATAATCCTTAATCGCATTGCGCTCTACGCCAAGCTGCGGCAAGCCGACACCTGTAATAATGACGCCAATCAGCCGGTCGCCGACTAGGTCAATCCCTTCTGAGAAAATACCGCCCATTATTGCAAAAGCGAGTACAGGACGTTTCCCCCCTTCCTCGAAGGCAGCGAGAAACTGCTCGCGCTCCTCCTCCGTCATTATTTTCGACTGAAGCAGCACTGTCGCTGCCTCCTTTGTAACCGATTCGGACTCGGACTGAAGAAGCTTGATGTATGCCTCATGCACGGCTTCCATATAAGCATAGGAAGGAAAAAACGCCATATAATTGCCGATTCGCTGCTCCGTTGCTTGTTTAATGAGTCTGGCGATTGGTTCATAGGATCGTTCTCGATCCTGATAGCGTGTAGACAACGGTTCAATTGAGACGCTAAGCTGCTCTTTCGCGAACGGCGACGGCACGGATAAGGTGTAATCCTGCTCACCGCCACCCAGCATATCCATGTAAAAAGACACTGGAGAAAGCGTCGCCGAGAAGTAAATATGAGCGCGGTACCCTTTGCCCATTGCCTGAAGCTGCTCCGAAGGATCGATGCACAGCAGTTTTAGCCTGACCTCGCTGCGCGACAATTCCGTGAAGACTACATAGCGGTCATTGAACAGCTTAGCTGTGCGTATGAAGCTTTGCGCGGCGAAATAAGCTTCAAGAAGCAGCTCGCTTGCGGGCTCGACAGAGCTTCCCAGCACTTGCTCGGCTGTCTGAACAAAGGATTGAACGAGTGCGACTAAATCCGTCGGCAGGCTTTTCTCAACCATGTGAGTCTCATCCCCGTACGCCTTACGCATCGCTATAAAATAGTCGTTAATCGCCTTAGCGCTGCGATAACCGGCTTCTTGCTTACCTTTGAGCTCTCTTTGCAGGGAAAGAAAAGCTGATTTGGTGAGCTCGGCAGAAAACATTTCGCGTCCTCGATCCACCAAATTATGCGCTTCATCCACAAGCAGCGCTGTCCGCTTCTTCCCTTCATTGTATTGGCGCTTCAGCGATATAACAGGATCAAATATATAATTATAATCACAGATAACGGCATCCGCCGCGTAAGACGCATCCAGCGAAAATTCAAATGGACATACTTGATGCTTCTTTGCATACTGCTCGATTACCGCCCTTGTCATGATCGTCTCATTAGCCAGCAGATCCATTATGGCTGGATTAATTCGATCGTAATAGCCATCCGCATAGGGACAATGCTCTTTCTCGCAGCGTGTCTCCGCTTGGAAGCAAATTTTATCCTTTGCCGTAATAGTGACCGCATGAAGCATCAGTCCTTTGGCGTCCATCAGCAGCAGCGCATCCTCGGCAGCAGCGCGCGTAGTCGTTCGAGCGGTTAAGTAAAAGAAGCGTTGAAGCATGCCCGTTCCGATCGCCTTGACCGCAGGGAAAGTGGTTGATATTGTTTTGCCAATGCCCGTCGGCGCTCTCGCGAATAGCTTTTGCCCTTCCTCAATCGTCTTATAAACCGCTCCTGCCAGCTTTCTTTGGCCAGCCCGATAAGCGTCATACGGAAACTGAAGTCGCTCAATACTCTCATCACGTTGCTTCTCATGATGCTTAAGCATCCGTGCATAAAGGGCATATTGCTCCGCTATCTCGTATACGAACAGCTCCAGCTCTGCAAAGGCAGACTCTCGTCGAAATCTTCGCTCCTCTTCGCTTTCTGTCTGCACATAGGTCAGCTGAATTCGCATTCTCGGCTCAGCATGCTCCTTAGCATACATATAAGCATAGAACATCGCCTGCGCCCAGTGCACAGGGAAGCTATGCTCTGTTATGCTGCTGATATCTCCGCTAGTAGACTTAATTTCATCGACCATTGGGGGAGCGTCTTCCTCGTCGCTTTCTAGAAGAAGACCGTCGCAGCGTCCGTCCACTGTAATGAGCAAGTCATCCAGCATGATTTCACTCTTCACATATACCTCGCGTCGATCCAGCTCGCCGTACTTCCCTTGCACTCGTTGATGGGCTTTTGTGCCTTCCTGCAGCGACTGAACCAGATGATGCTTCACATCAATGCTGCCGCTTCGAAACACATGCTCCACCAAGTGCCTAACTGAAATGGAAACCGCATTCAGCGTCTCCTGCATAGCCTCACCCCATTACCTGCGTAATCAACCGGAACATTTGTTCCTTTTATTGTAACAAGCACATAACATTTATGCTATATGTTAATTCCAAACCCTCGACGACGATAGTCGATATTTTGAACACCAAAAAAAGAAGCCGATAGCGGCAAGTACAACAGCTGTCAAGCTGCGATCTTGTCTCATCGGCTTCCTTTTCCCCTCATCCGGCTACTACTATTCATTGCTGTTAATACGAATTGGAATTCGTAAGCTGAGGAAGCATTCTCTCCTCGCTCACCATCGGGGTATGACAAATAAAGCATGTGGGCACCTGCTCCAATGTAAAGCTTTCCCGCATCCAGCTGTTACAGCCTTCCGTCTCACACGCCCAAATCTTAGTATTCTCCTCAGGCAATTGCTCAATCGGCTTCTTACGGTTGTACATCTTGTCATCCTCCTCTTCGCTAAAAGGAAAAACTGCCTCAAACAAACATGTCAGGGGCAGTCCTTATTTATCATTGTCTTCTTATGGAAATACTATGTCTTTGGCATCGAACGCCTTAATCGTAACATGTTTCCTGAAATAAGGCAAATCGAGTAACCGTTCTAATTATTTTCCATAAAATCCTCGCAATAGTAAGCAAACAATGTGTCACTAGGCTTAAAAAACAGATGCCCGTCCTCCCATGGCTGGAAATGCAAATCCATTCGAGAATCGCTCCAATTCTCAGGCGTCCCTTTCGTCTCTAGTCTTCTCGGTACGACAGGCTCTTCCACGACTGCGGGAAATTCTTGATAGCCGAACAGCAAATTTTCATGGATCGCAATTATCTCATATTTTGGCCCATGGAAGGCCTGCTCCTCTTGCAGCTGGTAGTGATAATAAATATAGCTGGCGGCCATTTCCGGCTTCAAATGCGCAACTCGTCCAACACGGCTTTGAACCGGCTCCTTGCGCAGCCAATGCTTGACACTTGCCGGCTCATTGAAGTGGAACACATCGATCATCTCCACCCATTTACGCGGTTCATCCTGGCCAGGCCAGTCCTCTAAATAAGGGGCTAGTCCGGGAAGCAGCCGGTCCGGATTGATTCGTTCACCCGTACATTCACAGTAGAGAAACAGCTGCTGCTGCCATTTAAAGCACGCCGCAGTCATTATGTCTCCGTTGCCCAATAGCCTTTGAATCGGGCCTTTCGACGCGCTTGCTTCCTGCTTAATCGATTCCGCTGCAGCAGCGTCCATGCCGCCTCGAAGCTGTGCTCTGGCAATAACTCTGTACATGGCTCAAATCACTCCTACTCATTAATCAACAATGCCGGCATAGCGCAATATATCGCCTTATAGCTACTGTATATTATTAATATGCTAGATAACTAAATCATATTCCAAAAACATCTAATTATGCAATTGAATGAATGAATTAATGAGCGATGGATAACGGATTCAACTCGCCCGTTTATGGGCAATCTAAGCACGGAACAGGAGGTGTATAGATGGAAGACACACAGCAATTCGTCAATAAGCTGCAGGATGAGCAACAAAAGCAGCAGCATAATCGCAAGAACGGCAAAGGCAGTCCTTCGAACCGCCTACAGAACAAACAGCACAGCACGAACAAATAACAACTTAATCGCTGAGCAGAACAATAGCACAGGGCTGCGCCCTTGCGTCAATGCGTAAAGGCGCAGCCTTGTTCTTGTTCTAGGCCAAGATTTGACGGGGACCATTTTGAGGATAACTGCTTCTAATTGCTGCCATCCCCACATTGACTATATCTAATTCTGTTTATTGAAGGAGATTGAAAAAGTTGAGCAATCGTCGCTTTACACTGTCGTTATTCGCGTTGCTTATGTCTTTTTATATTGTTTTCAATAGTGCAGCAGCAAATGCTGAGCCGTTAGACTCGACTGAGCTGCAGCTGCAGGATATAGTTTTTTTGCTCTTAGGAGAACCTATTGCCACGGCTGTTGATGATTTCTACTCAGCTGCATACAACATTCATCCTGTCGTCTATCCCTACGAAATCGAGCTTGAACAACTACGGCGACCGAATGGCAACCGCTCGTATCCTTTTTTAATCACAATAGTTACTACTCCTGTCATTGGAGCGCATAATTCTGCTGGCAAAGATCGCATAACATTCGCTATTAGTCCCGGCCCGATCATCAAGCTTGTCAACTTCGAGCATATCGAGTCGTACCCGCTTCCTCCGCATTTAATACATTGATTTGATTAGTTTAGATTAGATTAGTTTAGATTAGGTTAGTTTAGATTAGGTTGGATTAGGTTGGATTAGGTTGGCGAATGTCCTCCAACGGCAATTTCTACCCTTAGAATTGACACGAATCGGATTCACAAGGTTTTACGGAAATTCTTACCGTTAAAACTTGAGTACTACGGTTACTTAACAGCAATGGCAGATTGTAGAGGAAGTTTTTTCTTTTATAAGCTCAATTCACCGCTTTCCAGCATTTTTAAAGGAAGTTTTCGCCGCTAGTCATCCGATTCAACGGTAAAAACCATGTGAAAAGTCCTAAACGAAAAGCCGCCCCAGCCTAGCAGACTAGTCCTGCTGACGGAACGGCGCGTTCTATTTCCTACCAGGTGATCACATACACATTCTATAGTCTTGCAGCTGAGCGCGTACACATTCTATTCCTCACACGTGATTGCTTACTTGTTCTATATCTTCTGACGTAATTGCTTACTCGTATCTTCACGCACGTTCGCGTATTTGTTCAATAAACGCTTTACATTGCGCCATCTGATGCTCTTTGGCCTCTTCCAAAATAATGCTGACACCTGGCTTGTACTGGTTCAGAAGCTTCATATACAGCTCATAATTCATTGAGCCCTTTCCTGCCGGCACGGTCATAATATTCCCGTCCTCGCCAATCATGCGATCCTTCGCATGAGCGGCAATAATACGGTCGCCCAGCAGCTCGAACGCCTCTTCTATGACCGCATCCTGATTGTCGAGATTTTCGGTTTTCAACAGATTACCTGGATCCATTACGACACCAATCATCGAAGACGGCACCTCCTCCAGCATCCGATGAAGCTCTTGAGCAGTACCTACTAAATGATCGTTGGCGGCTTCAAGTCCGATGAATACCCCCCATCGCTCCGCTTCTTCCACCAGCTCTTCCAGTACCGTCCGCATAACCTTCCAGTCTTGTTCATTATACTCGTTATTAGCATTTCGCCCTGTCTCAAAGGCAACCATTTGAGCGCCAAAATGATTCGCATACCGCAAAAGCTCCTTGAATCTGGCTACGTTAATACGCCGAGCTTCCGCATCGCGATCGAACATTTGCAAATAGCAGCCTAATACGGAGATCGACGAGCCATGCTTGTCAAACGCTTCGCCAATCGATTGTGCCAACCCTGGACTCAACTTGCCTGGCTTGCTAAAATCGATGTCCGCAACAGCTTTCCACAAAGCAAGCTGAACATGCTTAAAGCCTGCTGCTCCAACCCTTGCGCCAAGCTCCTTATAGGGCAGAGTTCCAAATAAATGCGCCAATACGCCAACTGTCATCGTTACAGTCTCCTTCATCTATTAGGTATTGCGGCCCTTCGACTTCGCGTTCGCAGCAGGTAACGCCGACAAAGCTGAAGCTGCTTCTGTACTGTCCGCTATTTGATGTCCGTATAGCTTATTAGCCAAAAAAGACTGCCCGATCATAAATAACCCGCCCACTACCCAATAAAGCGATATGGCCGCAGGTGCGGTCAGCGCAAAAACCCCCATCATTACCGGCATCAAGTAACCGATTATCGCCATTTGCTTTTGCTGAGCCGCATTAGCGGTATTCGACTGCTGTTGTTTCTGTGACACTTTGAATTGTAATAGATACACGCCAGCTGCGAGAACAGGCAGCAGCAGATCAGGCGACCCTAGCTGAAACCATAGAAAGGAATGATCGGCCATTTCCGGTGTTAGTCGAATAGCAGAATACAATCCCGTTAAAATTGGAATCTGCAGCAGCATCGGCAAGCAGCCAATAGCGAGCGGATTAACCTGATGCTTCTGATACAGCTGCATCGTTTCTTGCTGCAGCTTCATTTTGGAGGCACCATCCGTTTTATTCTTATATTTCTCCTTCAACTGCTCCAGCTCAGGCTGCAAGGCAGCCATCTTTCCCTTCATTCGATATTGAGAGCGAGATTGCCGCATCATTAACGGCATGAGAGCCAAGCGAATCAGAAGCGTAATCATAATAATCGCAATACCGTAGCTGCCAGCTGCCAGTCCAGCCAAATATTGAATTGCGGCAGAAAGCGGGTAGATGATATAGTGATTGAATATGCCTGGCGTTTCACTATCAATCGTGCCTGTAGGCGTGCTGCAGCCGCTTATGAGCAACAGCCCTGCAAGCACAGCAATCGCTAATGCGATACGACTATTTTTAATCCAAGGGAATACATTGTCCGTGTCCATCTTATTCCTCCTCGTTCGTATAAGCTTAAGCATACAAACGAGGATATGCAGGCTGAGCTGTCATCATCAGGCGCTTCCCTGCGCTTTACTCTTCGGACAAGCCAATGGCGGATCGGCTCGGTGCGACATGGCGGCATTGGAGTATCGACATTCATCAGCTCTTCTGACTTCGTCTGCTCCCACTGCTTATAGATCGAAGTCTGCACATGCGCTGAGTATAAATAGGCAAAAGAGTACAGGATACTAATAGAAAATACATACGGGATCAGATCATGCAGCTCGAACTCGAACAATGTATTCACCTCCTTCTCTGTACGTAGTCTTAATGATTGTTATACGCTTCCAGCACGATTATGTTTCACTCTACAGGCAGCATCTAAGAAAGGAGCAACTATGAGAAAACTAGCAACTAGAACTGTCTTAGCGGCTGTTATTTCCGCATTCGTTATTATTTTTGCCGCCAGCGGTCTGCTTCCGTCGCTTGCCTATGCGTCAGCACAGCAAGAGAATGCGAAGCCATCTGCCGCAGGGGGCACCTTGGTTATGGGGACATCCGCCGATTTCCCGCCATTCGAGAGCGTTGACGCTAAGAACGGCGGCCAATACATCGGCATGGATATCGATATAGCCAAGTATATCACGGAGCAGCTAGGCTATAAGCTGGAAATTGTTAATATGGATTTCAATGGCCTTATAGCCGCTCTTCAGACTGAACGTGTCGACTTTGTTATGTCAGGCATGTCAGCAACGGACGAAAGGCGGGAAAGCGTCGACTTTTCCGACATTTACTATTCAGCGCGAAACTCCATCATTTCTGCCAAGAAGAATCCTTACACCTCAATCGAACAATTGAAGGGCAAAAGAGTTGGCGTTCAGCTTGGCTCTACGCAGGATTATTTTGCAGAAACGATCGAAGGCGCTGTACTTAAGAAGCTTAACAAAATTCCGGATCTTGTTCAGGAGCTAAATACCGGCAGAGTCGACGCCCTTATCGTGGAGGATGCTGTCGCCATTGAAAATGTAAACGCAAACCCAGAGCTTACGCTTGAATTTTTGGAAGCGGAAAAAGATGAGAATGGCTATGCCATTGCTTTTCCAAAAGGCTCAACTCTTGTCAGTGACTTCAATAGCGTCATCGCCCAAATGATCGAAAGCGGTCAGATGGATACGCTCATCGAACAATGGTTCCCTGTTCAAAAGGAAACCGATGAGACTTCTTCCGGCCTCAATCTGGATTTTAGCATTTTGAAGGAGTATATCCCTTATATCCTCAGCGGCATTTATGTTACTTTACTGTTTACCGTTGTATCCGCCTTGTTCGGCTTCATTTGGGGCACAGTTCTCTCTTTCTTCAAGCTGTCCCGTATTAAGCCGTTGCAATGGTTCGCCACTGTATACACCTCCGTATTTCGCGGGACGCCGCTGCTGCTGCAGCTTTTATTGATCTACTATGCTGCTCCGCAGCTGCTCAACTATGATATTTCACCGCTGATGGCAGCCGGCCTTGCCTTCGGTCTGAACTCTGCTGCCTACTTGTCGGAAACGATTCGCGGCGGCATTATGGCCGTTGACAAAGGACAGATGGAAGCTGCTAAGGCACTGGGCATTCCGTATCAAACAATGATGATCAAAATCATTCTACCGCAAGCGATGCGATCGATTTTGCCGGCTCTTGTAAATGAATGTGTTGCATTGCTGAAGGAATCATCACTCGTCTCCGTTATTGGCGTGCAGGACCTGATGCGCCGCGCGACTGTGGTACAATCGATTGAATTCCGCGCGTTTGAAGCGCTAATTTTTGCTGGCGCAATCTACTATGTGCTGGTGCTCATTCTAACTTCATTGGCGCGTTTACTGGAGAGGAGGATGCGTCGCAGTGATTAATGTAGATCATATTACAAAAACCTTTGGCAAAACGGAGGTGCTAAAAGGCATCTCAACGACGATTGAACGCGGCGAGGTTGTTGCGATCATCGGGCCGTCAGGCTCCGGCAAATCAACCTTTTTACGTTGTTTAAATTTGCTTGAAACGCCTACAAGCGGAACCATTACGATTGATAATATCGCCATTACGAATCCTAAAACAGATATCCAGCGTGTCCGTCAGCGAATCGGCATGGTGTTTCAGCACTTTCATTTGTTTCCGCATATGACGGTCATCGATAATATTACTTTTGCTCCGCGTAAAGTCAAAGGGATGCAGGAAGCTAAAGCTCGCGCTAATGCGCTTAGCCTGCTCGATCGCGTAGGTCTAGCTGACAAGGCGGACAGCTATCCTTCCCGATTGTCAGGCGGACAGAAGCAGCGTGTCGCGATTGCCCGCAGTCTTGCAATGGAGCCGGACATTATGCTTTTCGATGAGCCTACCTCCGCGCTTGATCCGGAGATGGTCAAAGAGGTGCTGAGCGTTATTCAAAGCTTGGCGCACACCGGCATGACAATGGTCATCGTCACGCATGAAATGAAGTTCGCTAGAGAAGCGGCTGACACGATCTATTTCATGGATGATGGAAGACTCGTCGAGAAAGCTGCTCCCGAACCATTTTTCAACAGTCCGCAAAGCGAGCGTGCTATACGGTTTTTAAATCAAGTTCTGTAATTTTGCAAAGGAACTGCCCTCCAAATGTTTGTCTTACTTAACATTTAGAGGGCAGTTTTTGCATTTAAATGGGCTAAGGTGTTACTGTGCGATAAATCGTAAAATGGTTGGTTTGTTGCGCGCGGCTTGAGCAGTTTTGTACGATATGTCGTACATAAATCGATTTTTTGTACTCGACCTGGGCCGTTTTGTACGATATATCGTACAATGACCGTTTTTATCTACTCGACCTGAGCAGTTGTAGGATAAATCATACAATGGATGATTTGTTGTGCAACTTCTGAGTGGTTTTGTACGATAAATCGCACAATAATCAATTTTTTGTACACACTCTGGGCCGTCTTGTACGATATATCGAATATTGGGCCTATCAAGATCATTGCAATGGAACTGCAGTTCTATAATCATTGCATTACAAGTTCTATAATCATCACGTTACAGCAATGCTTCCATTTCGACGCAAGCCATGACGAAAGCTCCGACGCCATGGAGATCGTTCTTGCTCGTAGGACGTGTAACGTAATTTTCATAGTCGCCAGCTGATGTCCCGATGCAAATATCCGGTAAAATAAACCGCCCTTGCTCATCAAACTCCAGTACCTTTATCAGTCCTTCATAACCCTTGCGAGCTGCTAATAGCGCGTCTTCGCCTACTAGATCGAGCTTGTAGGCTTTGGCGATTGTGTATACGAACAAGCAAGAGCAGGACGTTTCCAGCCAGTTGTCAGCCCTATCGCCTTTATCCACAACCTGATACCATAGACCGCTTTCCGTATCCTGATAGCGAATGAGGGCTTGCGTAAATTCGGCAAGCGAATCTGCCAACACCTTGCGTCGCTCCTCTTCCAGAGGCAGCTCATCAAGAAATTGCGCAATTGCGAGACCATACCAGCCGAGTGAGCGGCCCCAGAATTCAGGCGAACACCCAGTCTCCGCATCTGCCCAAGGCATTTTTCGGCTCTCGTCCCATGCGTGATACAGCAAGCCCGTCTGCTCATCCTTCATCTGACGACGCATGAGCTCTTCCTGATAAAGCACCATATCCCGCAATGCTGTCTCGCCATATGCATTCGCATACTTCAGCGCGAACACGCCGCCCATATATAAGCCGTCCAGCCACATATTGTATGGGTACTTATCTTTATGCCAGTAGCCGCCGTCTGACGTCTGGTTCAGCGTATTAAACAGACCGCGAAGCTTGTCTGCCGCGATGCGATAACGTTTATCGCTATTACGTTCATCTAGCCTGAACAGAAGCAGGCCAGCCTGTATAGAATCCAGCTCATCCCGCGCAAAATACAGATTGCCCCGATCGTCGACCAAATTATCTACATAATGCTTAATATACGCATCGTAACGCTCCTCGCGGACAACCTCCCATAGCATTTCCATTCCACACAGAAACACACCCTGATGATAATGCCAGCGATTAGCAGGCGGCAGCTCTCCTGGCGTATACTGGCTCATTAAGGAATCGCAAGCGGCTCTCGCCCAGCCTACCGGGGACAATTGTGTACGATTTTCCATGATAACTCGCTCCTCTCCAACTTTGCATGATATAGCGGAAATAACTTCCCTTAAAAAACTCCGAAACCAATCCATTTTTATATAGCGGTAATTTCTACCCCTGCATCCAAGTGTTATAGCGTATTAGACTAAATAGCTCTGCTGTAACGGAACATTTTTCCGCTATAACTCTAGAAACCGCATTTTCAGCAAATTTAACGGCAGGTTTTTCCGCTGGGGCCGACCTAAGGCCAATAACTAGTTACTTTCAAACTAAGGGCCGACCTATGGCCGATAGCTTGTTACTTTCGCACGGAGTGCCGACCTAAGGCCAATAACTAGTTACTTTCGCACGGAGTGCCGACCTAAGGCTGATCACTAGTTACTTTCACACTAAGAGCCGACCTAAGGCTGATAACTAGTTACTTTCACACTAAGTGCCGACTTAAGGCTGATAGCTAGTTACTTTCACACTAAGAGCCGACCTAAGGCTGATAGCTAGTTTCTTTCACACTGAACGCCGACCTATGTCTGATAGATAGTTACTTTCACACGGAGTGCCGACTTATGGCTGATAACTAGTTAGTTTCAAACTAAGGGCCGACCTATGGCCGATAGCTTGTTACTTTCGCACGGAGTGCCGACCTAAGGCCAATAACTAGTTACTTTCGCACGGAGTGCCGACCTAA
>Ga0182739_1000273_pt1 | contig 82945 bp, 78 predicted proteins | sample eDN5th30CBELigBY_FD_128873 | JGI IMG/M metagenome (GOLD analysis project Ga0182739, IMG submission 128873) | Enriched backyard soil microbial communities from Emeryville, California, USA - eDNA 5th pass 30_C BE-Lig BY (version 2) (version 2) | ecosystem: Environmental > Terrestrial > Soil >...
CTCCCGGCTCGACTGGTTCGCCCGCGTCACGATCTGCTTCGCGACCGGTGCGCGCTCGACCGAGTAGGTGTCGAGCAGTGCATCGCCCGCGTAGCCCTTGAGCACGGCCGCGAGCTTCCAGGCCAAGTTGTACGAGTCCTGGATCGAGGTGTTCGATCCGAGGCCGTTCGACGGCGGGTGGCGGTGGATCGCATCGCCGACGGCGAAGACGCGGCCGCGTTGCAGGTGCGTCGCGTACATCTCGTTGTTGCCCCACAGGCTCGTCCCCGTGATCTCGACATCGAGGTCGCGCGTGCCGAGCAGGTCGAAGACGACCTCCTTCGCCGCCGCGAAGTCGACGTCCGGCGCCGGCTGCGAGATGTCGTAGCCCCACACGATGAGCCACTCGTTCCACGGGCGCACCATGCGCACGAGGCCCGCGCCGATGCCGCCGACGTTCGCGCCCGGCTTGACGACCCAGTAGAGGACCGACGGGCGATGACCGACGAGCTGCGTGAGGTCCGCCTTGAAGGTGATGTTCATCGAGCCCGCGATGTCCATCTGGCCCTCGTAGGGCAGGTCGATGTCGGCGGCGACCTTCGAGCGCGCGCCGTCCGCGCCGATCAGGTACTTCGAACGGATCTGGTACTGCGCACCCGTCACGCGGTCGAGGACCGTCGTCGTCACGCCGTCGGCGTCCTGCACGTGGCTCACGTACTCGGTCGAGAAGCGCGTCTGCGTGCCGCGCTGCGTCGCCGCCTTGACGAGGATCGGCTCGAGATAGGTCTGCGGGATGTCGCAGTTGAGCACGGGCGAGGCCGCCTCGTAGTCGGCGTGCCGCGCGGGGCTCGTGCCCCAGGTCAGGATGCGGCCGAACTCCTCGCCCGCGATCGACGAGCAGAAGACGGTGTCGCCGATGAGGTGGTGCGGCGTCGCGAGGGACTCGACCTCGTCGAGGATCCCCATGTCCCGGAAGAACTCCATGGCCCGCTGATTCGTGATGTGCGCCCGAGGCGTGTTCGCCGTCCAGCGGTACTTCGTGATCGTGATGTTCGGCACGCCGTAGGTCGCAAGCGCCAGGGCCGCCGCCCCGCCGCTCGGGCCCGAGCCCACCACGAGCACATCGGTCTCCACGATCCCGTGGGTGGGCAGCTCGGTCGCTGCGATGCCGTCGTCGAAGACCGCCATCGGTCGTCCTCCATCCATGCGCACCGCCGCGTGCGCTTCGAGAGAGTGTGCGGGCGAATCGCCCCGCCGCGCCGGCCGTGGCGCGAATCGGCAAGCCGATGTCAGGGATCGACTACCGCGGTCGGCGATTTTGCCCCGTCGTGCACTCAAGGGGGTGAAAGGAGATCACATGCACGACATCCCGACCACCCGATCCCGGCCATGGAGGACGACGCGCTTGCTCGCCCTCATCGCGTTCTCGATCGCGGCGCTGGCGCTGCCGCTCGCGAGCCCGCCCGCGGCGAGCGCCTCGACGCACGGCGCCGGGGAGTACGACGCCGGGCACTGGCACGGCAGCTATATGGAGGACGGGGCATATGCGTACTGCCTCGACTATCACCTCGACTGGGACGGCGGGCTCGCCCCTACCTGGGCGGGCACCGTCACCTCGTACGGCGGGCTCGCCCCGCAGCAGCTCGCCGCGATCGGCGCCGCGGTCGCCGCGCTCGGGCAGACGGGCGATCCCGCCGAGGCGCGTGCCGTCGCGGACGCCATCTGGTACGTCACCGACGGCGTCGTGCCGTGGGGACCGACCGCGCCGCGCGCCCAGCAGATCATCGACTGGATGGCCGCGTGGGTCGCCGCACCCGACGCGGGCACGGTGACGATGACGATCGCCCGCGACGGCACCGGCCCCCGCGACGCGGTGCTCACGATCGACGCGCTGTCGGCCGGCACCGCTGTCACCGGCACGATCCGGCTGAGCGACGGCGTCTTCGCCGACACCGGCGGCGACACCCTCGTCGGCGAGTTCGCCGCGGGCCAGCGCTACGCCGTGACGGGACTCCCGGCGACACCTGCCGACTACCGGATCGGCGCGCAGCTGACCGGCACCTCGACCCTCTCGACCTTCGCGGCCGCAGCGCCTGTCTACGAGTACGGCCCCGGCTACCAGAGCATGATCGGCCCGGCCGCGACTGCGATCATCCCCATGACCGGCGCCGCGCTCACGGCCGACGCGATCCCCGCGGTCGCGATGACGACGAGCACCACCGCCTCCGTCCCGGCCGGCACGGGCGTCCGCGACACCGCGCTGCTCGACGACCACGGCGCCGGGATCGACCTCAGCGGGTGGAGCCTCGGCTTCGACCTCTACGAGTTCCCCGCTGGCGCCGACGACATCGCTGAGCCCGTCTGCACCCCGGCGACGCGGGTGCACTCGAGCGCGCGCATCCCGCTGTCCGCCGCCGGCGAGGTCACGAGTGACGCGTATCTCACCGAGCGGCCCGGGACGTACGGCTGGATCGCGACGCTGTACGACCCCGACGGCGCGCCGCACCTCGTCGGCACCTGCGGCGAGCCCGACGAGACGCTGCGGGTGGAGGCGGTCCTCGCCCTGACCGGCGACGACTCGGGCCGGATCGGCGTCGCGCTCGCCGGTGGGCTCGCGCTCGGCGGGGCCGGCTTCGCCGCCGCGGCCGCGAACGAGCGACGGCGACGACGCTGAGGCGGGAGCGGGAGCGGGAGCTGGGGTGAGACGCTACCGCGACTCGGCGGGGACCTGCGTCGTGCGCCACTCCACGGGCGTGAGCTCGTAGCGCTCGCGGAAGACGCGCGAGAAGTGGGCGTGCGAGACGAATCCGCTCGCGAGCGCGACCTCGTGGACCGTCCGCGGACCGGGCTCGGCGAGCAGCCGCTTCGCGAGCTCGAGTCGCAGCGTCAGGATCGTCCGCGCGACCCCGGCGCCGGTCTCACCGAACGCGCGGGCGAGATGGCGCTCCGACACCCCGACCGCCTGCGCGACGTGCGAGACCGAGATCGTGGGATCGCGCAAGTTTCGCTCGATCCACGCGAGCGCGGCCCGTCGGTACGCGGTCGAGGATCGTGCGCCGTCGTCCGTGAACATGGTGCGCAGCAGGTCGAGTGCGCTCTCCTCCGTCGCCGCGAGGCTCGCCTCGTCCGGCTCCGTAAGGGAGCGCTCGACGAGGTGGGCGAGCGCGGCCGCGTGGACATCGCCGCCCGGCACGTCGGCGAAGTGGAGCACGAGCGGTTTCGCCGGCGTCTTGCCCTCCGTCGTCGACTCGAATACCTCGCGGGGGACGACGAGCACGTACTCCTTGAGGCCCTGCGCGAAGCCACGGATGAAGGGCTGCGTCGTGTCGCAGATGAGCAGTGTGCCCGGCTGCTGCAGGTGCACGCCGCCCTGGTGGTAGAAGAATGCATCGCCCGCGAGCGAGAAGTAGAGCGCGACGCCGTCAGTACCGCTCGCCGCGATGTGGCCTGGCGTGCGCTCGACGACGTGCGGGTTCGCGCTGACGTGCGCGAACTGCAGGTTCGGCAGCTGCAGGTTGATCTCGGTCGCCTCCAGCGGCGCGCCGTCGATCGAGCGAGCGGCGAGCGGCACGAGCGCCTCCGCGTTGTGCTGCTCCCACCGCTCGATGCGCTCCGGCTCGCTGACGCCAGACGTCGAGAAGCGCCGAAACCCGTCGACCATCCGCACCTCCGCTCCCGCGCGAGTCGGTGCCGCGAGCCTATCCGACGGGGGTGAAGGGCACGAGGACGGTGAGCACGATGGCGACCGCCGTGACGACGCTGCCGATGATGATGAGGCCGCGCTTGATCGTCATCGACGCGACGACGGCGGCGATGCCGAGCAGGAAGAGCGCGACGGCGAGGAGCACGGTGTAGAGCGTGAGCCGGTCCCCGTAGCCGTTGGCCTGGTCCCCGGCCGCGATGTAGGCGGACGCCTGATCCTGCAGTGCCCGGTACTCGCCGAACCGGGCCTCGAGATACTCGTCCGAGTTGAGCGGATAGTCGCCCGTCGCGTTCGACCACTCGAACGCGGCCTCGAGCACCTCGTCGACGCCGGTCATGGTGAGCGCGGCGATCTTCGTCTCCGCATCGGCGGCGACCGCGGGGTCGGTGCTCAGCGCGTCGACGCCCAGGATCACCAGCTGGGAGTAGGTCTGCGCGTCCTGTGCGTACTGCTGGTTCGCCTCGAGGTAGATGGACTCCGCCTCGGTCTTCATGTTCTGTCCGCGCGCGTAGCTCGAGGACATGACGCTGTCCCAGAGGGAGGACTGGAAGGACGCGTAGGCGGTCGCGACGGAGGCGATGCCGAGCAGGATCACGACGACGAGCTCGACGCTGAAGCGACGCCGTGCGCCGGGCTCCGCCGTTTCCATGGCTGAAGCGTAGTGACTGCGAGGCCGCTTCGTTGGGCGGATCTTGTCGGCTCAGGCGGTGAGCGCCCAGGCGATCACGACGAGCGCTCCGATAGAGCCGAGCGTCGTCACGAAGACGGTGTCCCGGCCGATGATGACGCCCCGGTCATAGCGCTGGGACCAGTTGAAGACGTTCTGCGCGCTCGGCAGTCCCGCGAGGATGACGGCGGCGAAGAGCGCGTGCCCGTCGAGCCCGAATGCGAACTTCGCGATCGCCCACGCCGCGACCGGCATCGCGATGAGCTTGAGCGCGCTCGCGAGGATCACGTCCTTGCGGTACGGGCCGGGCGCCAGCACGCGGTCGCCCGCGAGCGAGAGGCCGAAATTGAGGAGCAGGATCGGGACCGCGGCGGCCGCGACGAGGTCGAGCGGCGCCATCACGATGTCGGGCGGCAGCCAGCCGAAGGCGGCGCAGATGACCCCGAGGACCGAGCCGATGATGAGCGGATTTCGCAGCGGCTGCGTGAGCGTGCGCGCGATCGACTGCTTCGCCCCCGTGGTCGCGTCGAGGATCGTCAGGGCGATCGGCGCGAAGACGATGAGCTGGAGCATCACGATCGGGGCCGAAGCGGCGGCGTCGCCGAGGATGTAGAGGCCGAGCGGCAGGCCGATGTTGTTCGCGTTCTGGTATCCGGCGCCGAGCGTGCCGACGATCGCCTCGGGGATCGCACGCTTCCAGATGAGCAGTGCGAACGCGAGGTAGATGGCGAAGATGACGATGGCGCTGATCGCCGCGACCGGCAGCTGCGTCGAGAAGAGCGAGTGGACGTCCGCGCGGGCGAGGACGCTGAAGAGCAGCGGCGGGGACAGGACGTAGAACGCGATGCGGGAGAGCACGAAGTCCGCCTGCTTGCCGAGGACTCCCGAGCGCCCGGCGAGGTAGCCGACGAGGATCACGACGGCGATGACGCCGAAGCCCTCGAGCACGCCGATCACCGGGGGACCCCGATCATCCGCGCACCGCCACCGGTCGAGGGTAGCGCCGCGGCCGTCAGCGAGCGGCGAGGGCCACGACCTCTTCGGCGCAGCCGAACGCGATCGTGACGCCGCTGCCGCCGTGCCCGTAGCAGTGGATGACGTCCCCGATGCGTTCGAGCCGCACCGCGTCGCGGCCGGGCCGCAGGCCCACGGCGCGCGAGGTGATGGGGGCGTCGGCGAGCCAGGGGAAGAACTCGCTCGCCCGCGCGATGATCGCCGCCTCGACCGCGGGATCGGGCTCGACGGAGTACTCGCCGACGACGTGGGTGCCGCCGATGACGACCTCGTCGATGCGGGGGATGACGTAGAGCAGCCCCGCGGGGTTGTCCTGGTCGATGAGCCAGGGCACACCGCCGGGGTTCGCGACCCGCACGACCTGGCCCTGCACGGGATACAGTCCGGCCTCGGGCACGAGCGCGTTGGTGCCGAGCCCCGTCGCGAGCACCACGAGGTCGCCGTGCTCGAACGCCGCATCCACCGAGTCGATCCGGAGCATGCGCTCGCGCACGCCCGCCTCGGCGCCCGCGCGCCGCAGCCAGCTCAGGTGATAGCTCGTGTCGACGAGCGGCATCGTCGCGCTCACGACCGAGCTGATGCCGCCCGGGAAGTCCTCGGGCGCGGGGCCCTCCGTCGCGTCGGGGGCGAACGAGGCCCAGTCGAGCTCGGGCCGGCTCCCGCCCCGGTGGATCTCGTGCCCGCGCACGAGTCGGACGCCGGTCGCCGCGTCGCCGAGCATGCCCGCGAGCCGCTCGACACCGCGGACCGTCCAGGCGGCGATCCGATCGGCGGGCTGCGCGGCGAACGGCATGACGAGCGCGGCCGCCTTGGCGCTCGTCGTCTGCTCCGGCGAATCGGCCGTGATGACCGTGACCGCGTGGCCCGCGTGACGCAGCTCGAGCGCTGCGGTGCGGCCGACGATGCCGCCCCCGACGACGGCGACGGAGGGAAGTCCCACGCCGCAATACTGCCCGATGGGGCTCGCGATCCCTATAGTCTCGGGGCCATGTCGACGCTGACTCGCCGCCCTCTGATCGCGCTCGCCACGGCGTTCTGCCTCGCCCTCCTCGCTCTCGTGGGCGCTGCTCCCGCCGCGATCGCGGCCGACGAACCGCACGACAACGGCGTCTTCGCCGGCCAGATCCTCGTGCAGGAGTCGATCACCGACCCGATCTCGACCGCGCCCGTCCCGGACGCGAGCGTCACGGTGTTCGACAGCAAGTACTACGTCGTCGCGGTGCTGACGACCGATGCGGACGGGAAGTTCGAGGTCGATCTGCCGCCGGGGAAGTACACCTTCCAGGCGTTCGCGGAGGACTTCACGCAGCGCTTCTTCACGAGCGACCCGGGCAAGTACGCGCACTACCTCGCCGCGGCGGACTTCCTCACCGTGCCGCAGCCGGCGATCAAGTTCGGGCTCATCCCCGCCGCGCCGACCCCGCCGCCCGTGGGTCTCGACATCCTCGGCACCGTCACGGACCTCGCGGGCACGCCGATCTCGGATGCGATGGTCGTGGTCGGTGACGACGTCGCGTACACCCGCACCGACGGCTCGTTCACGGTGGAGGACGGCGAGGGCGGGATCGCGTTCGCGATCGCGTACGGCTACCTCGTGCAGTACTTCCACCTGGCGGCCACGCCGGACAAGGCGACGAAGGTCGTGGGCGGTGCGTCGGACGTGAACTTCAGTCTTACGCCGAAGGAGGGGCCGACGCCCACGCCGACGCCGACGCCCACGCCGACGCCGACCCCTACCCCCACTCCGACCCCGACGCCGAGTCCCACCCCTACCCCGACGCCTACTCCCACCCCGACTCCGACGCCGACCCCGACGCCGACCCCGACCCCGCCCGCGGCGAAGGCCGCGATCACGGGCACCGTCGTCGTCGCGCAGTCGCGCAAGCCGGTGGGGAACGCGACGGTGACGGTCATCCCGAAGTCCGGCGAGCCGATCACGGTGCTCTCGGACGCTGACGGCGTCTACGCGATCGGCGGACTGCCCCCGGGCGCGGCGACGGTGCAGGCGGCCGCGGCCGGCTTCTCTGTCGACGAGCGTCCCGTGACGCTCAAGGCGGGGGAGCGCACGGCGAACGCCGACCTCTACCTGGTCAAACTGCCGGAGCCGAAGACGAGCGGGTCGATCTCCGGCGCGATCGTCGAGACGGGGGACGGCGTCGACGGCCCGCCCTGGGCGGGCATCGTCAACCTCATGCAGGGCGGCACGCTCGTGCTGACGACCCAGGCGGCCGACGGCGTCTTCATGTTCGAGGACGTTCAGGCGCGCGGAGATCTCCGCGTCGTCGTGCCGACGCCGCCGGCCGGCTTCATCCAGGATCCGGATGACGGCTTCGTCACCGGTTTCGACGGCACGAGCGTGAGCCACTTGACGGTGCAGCTGAAGCCGATCCCCGCGGACAGCGGCGCCTGGGTGTGGTGGCTCGTGGGCGGCATCGTGCTGCTCCTGCTGCTCGTCGGCGCTGCGATCTGGATCGTGCTCGCGCGCCGGGCGGGCCGCGCCGCCTGAGAGATCGAAGCCAGACCGTGACGTCGCACCTGCACTTTGCAAGGATCGGCGCATGGCACTCTTCGTGAACCTGCCGATCGCCGACGTCGAGCGATCGAAGAGCTTCTACACCGCCCTCGGGTGGAGCATCAACGAGAGCTTCACCGATGAGAACGCGGCATGCGTCGTGATCAGCGACGAGAACTACCTGATGGTGCTGCGCCGCGATTTCTATGCGAGCTTCCTCGAGGGTCGCAAGGAGGTCGGCGACCCTGCCGCGACCTCGCTCGCGCTCATCGCCTTCGACTTGGGCTCGCGCGAGGAGGTCGACGCGTTCATCGCTCGTGCCGAGGCGGCCGGGGCGAAGATCGGTAAGACGGTCGACCTCGGCTTCATGTATCAGCGGCAGTTCGACGACCCGGACGGCAACCACTTCGAGCCGTTCTGGATGGATCCGGTCGCCGCGCAGAGCGGGCCTTCCGCGCAGTGACCGGCGCGGCCGTGGAGATCCGCGACGTCGAGACGGAGGACCTCGTCTGGGAGACGCCCGTCTACTCAGGCCTCGGCGAAGACCTGGCGCCGGGCGTGCGGCCCGCCGATCGTCACTCCTGGATCGCGGGCGAAAGCGGCGTCGCCATGCGGGGCTGACCGTCGCGGGCGAAGGCCGCGGGTCCGACCTCAGCCCTTGGTCAGCGAGCCGATCTCGACGCCGTCGGCGTCGAGGACGTGCAGCGTCGTGCCCTGGACCGTGCCGGTCGACAGGTCGATGAGCCAGGTGTCGACGCCCTCGCAGAACATCATCGTCGAGGCGACCTCGCCGAAGTCGACCGTGGAGCCCTCCTGCGTCCACGAGCCGGTCAGGCGGTTGCAGCCGTCGGTGCCGCTCAGCGACCCGTCCTCGGCGAGGACGAGCTGCGGCTCGCCCGGCGCGGCCGTGCCCCAGGTGCCCGCGGCACCCGTGCTGCCGGACGGGGTGGCCGGCGCGCAGCCGGCGAGCGCGAAGGCGAGCGCGAGCCCTCCGGTGGCGACGAGCGTCTTCGTAGTCTTCATGACACGCATTGTGGTCGAGGAGACTGGCAAACGGTCCCATGACACCTGCGATTTCCGCGAGTACGCTCGCGGCATCCATGAGGAGGCGACATGTCGCATCGACGAGAGCACCCCGATGACGAGCTGGTGGAGCTCGAACCCCGCGAGCGGGGCCTGCACGTGCGCTGGCGCCGCCACGACTCCGGCGACCACTACGGCGGCGACGCGTTCGACGACGACGCCCGCGAGGTCCTCCTGCAGGAGGGCGTCGACCCGGACGAGTTCTTCCCCTCGGCGCCGCACCCGTTCTGATCCGCACCTGTTCGTACGGGGATCTCAGTCGCTGAGGTAGTGCTCGATCAGGTAGCCCGCGATCGCGATCGACGACGTCGCCGCCGGCGAGGGCGCGTTGCGCAGCACCGTCACGCGCCCGATCCGATCGACCGCGAAGTCGTCGAGCAGCGCACCGTCGCGCCCCCACGCCTGCGCCCGCACGCCCGCCGCCGACTTCGCGACCATGTCGGTCATCTTGAGCTCGGGCACGAAGCGGCGGGCCTTGTGGAAGTAGCGGCGCTTGATGAGCGAGGCGCTCACCTCGTCGATCCCCATGACCCAGTGCTTGCGGAAGAGCGCCCCGGCCCCCGGCCACGTCAGCGACGCCCACGTGTCCCTGAGCGAGAACTTGCGCCAGTCGTAGCCTTCGCGCGCGAGCGCCGGCACCGCGCTCGGCCCCAGGTGCACGTCGTCGTAGACGCCGCGCGTGAAATGCACCCCGAGGAACGGGAACCTCGGATCCGGCACCGGGTAGATCATGCCGCGGCACAGGTCGTTCGCCTCCGGCGAGAGCGCCCAGTACTCCCCGCGGAACGGCAGGATCTTCGGACTCGGATCCGCCCCGACGAGACGCGCCACGAGGTCGGACTGAAGCCCCGCGCAGGCGATCACACGGTCGAAGGACTCCTCCGCCTCCCGCGTCACCACACGCACTGCGCCCCGCTCCTCCACGATCGACGTCACCTCGTGGGCGAGCAGCACGCGGCCGCCCGCCTCCCGCAGGTCCTGCGCCATCGCCTCCGTGATCGCCGTGTAGTCGACCGCGGCCGTGTGCGGGGAGTGCACCGCCGCGATACCGGCCACGTGGGGCTCGATCTCCCGCAGCCTGCCGACGTCGTCGATCCTGGTGAGGGCGGGGACGGCGTTCTGGATGGAGCGTCGCTCGATCTCCGCGAGCGGCTCGAGCTCCGACTCGTCGACGGCGACGACGAGCTTCCCGATCTCCCGATACGGCAGACCGCGCTCGATGCAGTAGTCGCGGATGCTCGCCCGGCCGGCGGCGCACAGCTGCGCTTTGAGCGATCCGGGCTTGTAGTAGAGGCCCGCGTGGACGACGCCGGAGTTGTGCCCGGTCTGGTGCGCAGCGAGCCGGTCCTCCTTCTCGAAGACGGTGACGTCGCCGAGGCCGCGCAGCGTCAGTTCGCGGGCGAGCGCGATCCCGAGGATGCCGCCGCCGATGATCGCGATGCGTTCGGTGCTCATCGGAGCCATTCTCCCGCGGCGCTCAGGCGCGGAACTGCGGCGAGCCGAGGACGCGCTCGACGGTGAGCTCGAGCACGACCCGCTCCGGGTTCGGCTGCGGGGTCCGATAGCGCGCCGCGTACAGCTCGACGGCGAACGCGATGTCGGCGGGATCCTCGGAGATCCGCGCCGGCCCCTCGAAGCTGATCCAGCGGCCGCCGTCGACCGTGTTGACGCTCGCGCGGCCGGTGCGCGTCACGTTGAGGAACTTCTGCGACCCGCGCGAGCCGATCACCCGCACGACCCCGTCGCGATAGGTGATGCCGACGGGCACCGAGTGGATGCGGCCTTCGCGGCCGATCGTCGAGAGCGTCGCGAGGTGGTACTCGGCGAGGAATGCCATGGCGGCGTCCGTGATCACCGGTCAAGCCTCACACGCGCGAGGGCCCCCGCGGTGCCAGGCTGGTCGCATGAGCTCTGGGCGCATCGGCGTGTTCAAGCGATCGGACGCCGAGTTCGACCGCGGCATCAGCTTCTTCGACGCGATCTACGGGTTCGCGATCACGCTCCTCATCGCCAACCTCGACGTCCCACCCGCGGAGGCCTGGCGCGACCTGCCCTCGCTGCTGAACTCCGGGATCCTCGGCCAGCTCACCGGCTTCGCGCTGAGCTTCGTCGTCATCGCCGCGTTCTGGCGGGTCAACGTGCGGATCATCCGGCGCATCTCCGCGATGGACTCCGCGACGACGACGATGAACCTGCTCGCGGCGGCGTTCGTCATCCTCATCCCGTTCACGACCCAGGGCATCAGCGATCCGCACACCCTGTCGTTCGCGCTGACGACCGTCGTCTACGGCGCGAACATCGCGCTCGCCTCCATCGCGCAGACCGCGATGTTCGAGGTCGCCCGGCGGCGCGGCCTCGAAGCCCACCCGATGACCCGCCGGGAGCACACCGTCTATCTCCTGAACGCGCTGCCGACGCCCGCGGTGTTCCTCGCGTCGATCCTCGTCACGCTCGTCTGCGGCGGGGTCGCCGGCAAGCTCGCCTGGCTCGCGCTGCTCGTGCTCGGCCCGCTCGCGGCGTGGCAAGGGCGGCGCATGCTGCGGTCGCAGTCCTGATGCACGTTTGATGTGGAAATCCGGATCAGATTCGATTGATATGGAAATCGCGATCAGCTATCGTTGATCGCGAAAACCAGATCAAGGAGTCATGATGCGGACTGCACCTATCCGGACGGGTCGAGCGTTCGCTGACGCGCTGCGGGAGTTCCGAGTCGCATCCGGCATGACGCAGCGCGAGCTGGCCGACGCGACCGGGGTGACGCAATCGCTGATCGCCGAGCTCGAGTCCGGCAAGACCACCAAGGCGATAGAACGCTGCTTCCTGCTCCTGCGGGCACTGGACGCGCATGTCGTGATCATGGACAGCCGGAATGGCTGAACTCGAAGTCCATCTCTACGGGACGCTGCTCGGGCATCTCGTCGGCGAGCGCGCCAGGTTCGATTTCGTCGCTGCGCCCGCGGCGCTGGAGCGATTCGGCATCGGCGCCACGGTCCTGTCGCTCGCCATTCCGCTGTCCGCCAACCCCCGTGCGGCGCTCGTCGGCGAGCGCCGCAACTTCTTCGAAGAACTGCTCCCGGAGGGGCGTCATCGCAAGCGTCTGGCGGACAACGCGCATATCGACGAATCGAACACGATGGCCATGCTGCGCCGATATGGACGCGACGTCGCCGGAGCCGTACAGATCATCGATTCGAGCGATCCAGCCGAGCCCCGCACGCCGTCGGTCCAGCCGATCGGCGACGCTCGCGTTCGTGAGCTCTTCAGCCTCGCCCGGGTCGCTCCGCTCGGCAACACCGGGCCTCGTCGGCTGTCATCGCTGGCCGGAGTGCAGGACAAGGTGCTGTTGGCCCGTACGGAGGCAGGTTGGGCCGAACCGGTGGACGGATACCCGACGACGCACATCCTGAAGCCGAGCGTCGACGACATGCCGACCCTGATCTACGACGAGGAGTACGGCGCCCGCATCGCGCGTCACCTCGGGCTGGCTGACCACGAGACTGGCGTGGTGACGTTCGACGGCACGGACGCCCTCGTCGTCGAACGGTACGACCGAGGCTCCGTGCCCGGCGGGCGGATTCACCAAGAGGACTTCAATCAAGCCTTGGGCTACTTTGCCGACCAGAAGTACGAAACCTCGGGCCACGCGGGCCTCGCGACGATTGCGGAGACGTTGCGCGAGCAGGCAGGGCTCGGAGACGTCGAACAGCTGCTGCGACTGGTCACGATGTCAGTTGCCGTCGGCAACCTCGACATGCACGCGAAGAACCTGTCGATCCTGCACCACCTCGACGGCTCGATTCGGCTCGCACCTGCCTACGACATCGTCCCGCAACTGCACTTGGGCGTCGGGACGCAGTTCGCGTTCGCGATCTCCGGCGAACTCGAGCACGACCGCATCACCCGCTCCCACCTCATCGATGCCGGCCGCTCGTGGGGGCTGCGCAATGCCCCGAACATCGTGGACGACGTGCTCGCGCAAGTGGCGACGTTTGCGACGACCGAGCAGCCGCTCCCGGGCGCGCATCCGGATCTTGCAGCCGATATCGCGAGATTCACCGCAAACCTCATGGCTGGCATCGGCGCTTCCCAGGACGGCACCGCACCATCGGCGCGGCCCGAGACTCATCCGCGCGCCCTGCCAGTGGCCGACGGAGGCTGGGGTGGTCCTGTGCGCGGCGGTCGATGATCCGCGCCTGCGTGCGCTATTCGGTGGCTCCGACGGGCGTCGATCCCGTGACCTCACGATTTTCAGTCGTGCGCTCTACCAACTGAGCTACAGAGCCGCTTTGGAGAAGTAGCCCCGCCCTTCGACTCGCTGACGCTCGCTCAGGGACCGGGGCTGCCGCTTCCGCGACCCTGACGGGACTTGAACCCGCGACCTCCGCCGTGACAGGGCGGCACGCTAACCAACTGCGCTACAGGGCCTAGATGGTGAAAACCAGGCTATTCAATTAGATGCTCCGTGACCCCAACGGGATTCGAACCCGTGCTACCGCCGTGAAAGGGCGGCGTCCTAGGCCACTAAACGATGGGGCCGAAAGCGCGGATCACTCCGGCTACCGGCGTTCAATCATAGGGGGCACCCCGGCAGTTAGCCAAACGCGCGGTGATTCGATGAGGTTCATTCCGAGGTTGAGGGTTAGGGTGTCCCGGGCGGAGGGGAAGGACTGGGGATGCGGCGCAGGAGCAAGGCAGCGATCGGCGCGGTCATCGTCGCGTTCGCGGCGGCCCTCATCGTCCCCACCACCGTCGCGTACGCGGCCGACTACCCGAGCTGGCAGGACGTCGAGAACGCGCGCTCCAACGAGCAGGCGAAGCAGAACGAGATCGCCAACATCCAGGCCTGGCTCCAGCAGCTGCGCGCCGAGGTCGAGCGCACGAAGGCCGACCTGGAGATCAAGGCCCAGAAGTGGCAGCAGCTCAACACGCTGTACGAGGCCAAGGTGGCCGAGGCGGCCCAGCTGCGCCAGCAGGCCGAGGCCGCCGACGCGATCGCGCTCGAGTCCGAGCGCCGCGCCGGCCAGTGGGCGGCCCAGGTGGTGCGCATCGGCGGCAGCGATCCGACGCTCAGCCTCTTCGCTGCCTCCGACAAGGCCGACGACCTGCTCAGCGCGATCGGCGTCTCCTCGCGCATCTCCGCCCAGGCGAACACGCTCTACGAGGAGGCGATCCAGCAGCGCAACACCGCGCAGGGCCTCACCGACCAGGCGACCGTCATGGAGGAGGAGCTCGGCGTCCTCGAGCAGCAGGCAGCGGTCGCGATGCAGGAGGCGCAGGCCGCCTCGGAGGCCGCGACCGCCGCGGTCATCGCCCAGCAGGAGAACGAGGCGCGCCTCCAGCAGCAGCTCATCGTCCTCACGGAGAACCGCGCGGCGACCGAGGCGGACTACCAGATCGGCGAGCAGAAGCGCATCGAGGAGGAGCTCGCGAACATCGGCGTCGACCTCGGCCAGGTCTCGGCGGGCGGCTGGATCCGACCCGCGGGCGGCTTCGTCAGCGCGTGGTTCGGCTACTCGGCGAGCTACGGTGGCACGCACAGCGGCGTCGACCTCGCCCAGTCCTGCTGGAACCCGATCGTCGCCGCGCACGAGGGCAGCGTCTCCTTCGCCGGGTGGAACAGCGGCGGCTACGGCTACCTCGTGGTCATCGACCACGGCGGCGGGCTCGAGACCTACTACGGCCACATGCCCTCCGGCGGCATCGAGGTCGGCGTCGGGCAGTACGTCATGGTCGGTCAGAAGATCGGCAACGTCGGCACGACCGGCAACTCCACCGGCTGCCACCTGCACTTCGAGATGCGCGCGAACGGCCAGCGCATCGACCCGGCCGCGTTCCTCGCGGCCCAGGGCATCTACCTGTAGCTCAGTGGCCCTGGGCCTTGAAGCGCTCGAAACCGTCCTGAATGACGCGCTCCGCGCCCGCGGCGTCGCCCCACTCGCCGAGCTTGACCCACTTGCCGGGCTCGAGGTCCTTGTAGTGCTCGAAGAAGTGCTGGATCTCCTGCCGCGTCTTGGCCGGCACGTCGTCGATGTCCTGGATGTGCGCCCAGCGCGGGTCCTTGTAGGGGACGGCGATGATCTTGGTGTCGATGCCGCCGTCGTCCTCCATGTCGATGTAGCCGACGGGGCGCACCTTGACGCCGACGCCGGGGAAGACGGGCTCGAAGAGCAGCACAAGCACGTCGACGGGGTCGCCGTCGAGTCCGAGCGTGTTCTCGAAGAAGCCGTAGTCGGTCGGGTACACGAAGGGCGTGAAGAGGTAGCGGTCGAGGAAGACGCGCCCCGTCTCGTGGTCGACTTCGTACTTGTTCCGGCTGCCGGCCGGGATCTCGATGACGGCGTCGTACTCGCCCATGCGCTGCGCTCCTGAGTCGGTGGAAAGTCCGGGACTACCGTAATCGAATGCGACCGCGCCTGACTCCGGCGATGGCGGACGTCCGCAGGGCGGTCCGCGAGTGCCTCACCGACTGTGCAGTTCCGGACGCCAGAACGCCGGTTTCGGGCTCAGAAGTGCACAGTCGATCAGGGGCGGCGCTCGTGCTCGTGGCGCTGAGCGGGGGACCCGATTCGCTCGCGCTCGCGGCAGCGACGGCGTTCGAGGCGCCGCGCGCGGGTCTCCGAGCGGGCGCGGTCATCGTCGACCACGGGCTGCAGGAGGGCTCGGCCGAGGTCGCCGAGCGCGCGGCGGCCCAGGCCCGGGACCTCGGCCTCGACCCGGTCCTCCTCCGCCGCGTCGCCGTCCCGGCTCGTCCCGGGCAGGGTTCAGGTGACAGCAACTCGGGTTCTGGAGCGGCGATAACGCCGGATGGTGTCACCTGGACGCCGCGCGGGAGCGGCGGGAGGTGGGAGGGACCCGAGGGGGCGGCGCGCGCCGCGCGGTATGGCGCGTTCGCGGCCGCCCTTGAGGAGACCGGCGCGAGCGCGATCCTCCTCGGCCACACCCTCGACGACCAGGCCGAGACCGTGCTGCTCGGGCTCGCCCGCGGCGCCGGCCCGACGAGCCTGCAGGGCATGACGCTCGTCGGCGGCCCGGCCGGCACTCACCTGCGGCCGCTGCTGCGCATCCGCCGGGCTACGACGGTGGCCGCCTGTGCCGACCAGGGTCTCGCGCCCTGGACCGACCCGCACAACTCCGACACCGCGTTCTCCCGCGTCCGCGTCCGGGAGCGCGTCCTGCCGGTCCTGGAGGCCGAGCTCGGGCCGGGCATCGCGGAGGCGCTCGCCCGCACCGCGGAGCAGCTGCGCGAGGACGCCGCGGCCCTCGACGCGATGACCCACGAGCTCATCGAGGACCTCGTCCTGGAGGGCGCCGACCCGGTGACGGAGGAGCCGTACCCGGGCGGCGGCATCTCGCTCCCGGTCCCCGGCCTCGCCGCGAACCCGCCCGCGATCCGCCACCGCCTCATCCGCCTCGTCGTCAGCTCCGAGTTCGGCGTGAGCCTGAGTCGCACGCACACGCTCGAGGTCGCCCGGCTCGTGACCGACTGGCACGGCCAGGGCCCGATCGACCTGCCCGGCGTGATGGCGGCCCGGATCGGCCGGTCGATCGTGTTCACGGCGCCAGAACGCGATGCGCGTCGGGAAGAATGAACGCATGGACTTCTCGGACATCGCCGGCGACATCGAGGAAGAGCTCTTCAGCCCGGAGGACATCGCCGGCATCGTGGCGCGGCTCGCGGCCGAGGTCGAGGCCGACTACGAGGGCCGTGACGTGCTGCTCGTCGGCGTGCTGAAAGGCGCCGCGACGTTCATGACGGATCTGGCGCGGCAGCTCGGGCGCCACGTGGAGCTCGACTGGATGGCGGTCTCCTCATACGGTGCGGGCACGCAGTCCTCGGGCGTCGTGCGCATCCTCAAGGACCTCGACACCGACGTGACGGGCCGCCACGTCCTCATCGCGGAGGACATCATCGACTCCGGGCTGACGCTGTCCTGGCTCAGGGAGAACCTCGAGTCTCGTGGCGCGGCGAGCGTCGAGATCTGCGCGCTGCTGCGAAAGCCCGAGGCGCTCAAGGTGCAGGTCGACGCGCGCTACGTCGGCGCCGACATCCCGAACCGCTTCGTCGTCGGCTACGGCCTCGACTACGCCGAGCGCTACCGCAACCTCCGCGGCATCGGCGTCCTCGCGCCGCATGTCTACAGCTGACGCACGTTCTGCCTACAGCGGACACTCTGCGGCCTCGCGGACACGACGAGTAGCCTGAGACGACCATGAGCTTCAAGCGCCTTTTTCGCGGGCCGATCATCTACATCCTGATCGCCATCGCCGTCGTGTGGATCGGTTCGAGCTGGCTCATGGGCTCGGGGATCAAGCAGGTCACGACGCAGCAGGGCATGGAGTTCCTCGCGTCGAGCCAGGTCCAGTCGGCGAAGATCATCGACGGCGAGCAGCGCGTCGACCTCACCCTCACGACGCCCGACCCGACGTACGGGCAGAAGGTGCAGTTCTACTACGTCGCCCCGCGCGGCGCCGACGTGGTGAACGCGATCGACCGGGCGAACCTGCAGAGCTACGACGACGAGGTCCCACAGACCAACGTCTTCATGAGCCTGCTGCTCACGCTCGTGCCGTTCCTCATCATCGGCGTCATCTTCTACTTCCTGCTGACCCGCATGCAGGGCGGCGGGGGCCGGGTCATGCAGTTCGGCAAGTCCCGCGCGAAGCTCGTCGGCAAGGAGGCGCCGAAGGTCACGTTCGCGGACGTCGCCGGCTCCGACGAGGCCGTGGAGGAACTCCAGGAGATCAAGGACTTCCTCAAGGAGCCGCAGAAGTTCCTCGCCGTCGGCGCGAAGATCCCGAAGGGCGTGCTGCTCTACGGCCCGCCCGGCACCGGCAAGACGCTGCTCGCTCGCGCGACCGCGGGCGAGGCGGGCGTGCCGTTCTACACGATCTCCGGCTCCGACTTCGTCGAGATGTTCGTCGGCGTCGGCGCCTCGCGCGTGCGCGACCTCTTCGAGCAGGCCAAGCAGAACTCGCCGGCCATCATCTTCATCGACGAGATCGACGCCGTCGGCCGCCACCGCGGCGCCGGCATCGGCGGCGGCAACGACGAGCGCGAGCAGACGCTCAACCAGCTGCTCGTGGAGATGGACGGCTTCGACGCGAAGACGAACGTCATCCTGATCGCCGCGACGAACCGTCCCGACGTGCTCGACCCGGCACTGCTTCGCCCCGGCCGCTTCGACCGCCAGATCGGCGTCGACGCCCCCGACCTGCCCGGTCGCAAGCACATCCTCGAGGTGCACGCGAAGGGCAAGCCGATGGCCGCCTCGGTGGACCTCGAGGTGCTCGCGCGCAAGACCCCCGGCTTCACCGGCGCCGACCTCGCGAACGTCCTCAACGAGGCTGCGCTGCTGACGGCGCGGTCCAACGCGCAGCTCATCGACAATCGCGCCCTCGACGAGGCCGTCGACCGCGTGATGGCCGGTCCGCAGCGCCGCTCGCGGCTCATGAAGGACAAGGAGAAGCTCATCACGGCGTACCACGAGGGCGGACACGCGCTCGCGGCGGCGGCGATGAACTATTCCGACCCGGTCACGAAGATCACGATCCTCCCGCGCGGACGCGCCCTCGGCTACACGATGGTCATGCCGCTGGAGGACAAGTACTCGATCACCCGCAACGAGCTGCTCGACCAGCTCACGTATGCCATGGGCGGCCGCGTCGCGGAGGAGATCGTCTTCCACGACCCGACGACGGGTGCCGGGAACGACATTGAGAAGGCCACGCGGATCGCCCGCAAGATGGTCACCGAGTACGGCATGAGCGCGAAGGTCGGTGCGGTCAAGCTCGGCTCGCAATCCGCCGAGCCGTTCCTCGGCCGCGACATGGGGCACCAGGCGGACTACTCGGATGAGATCGCCGCGATGATCGATGAGGAGGTGCGCGCGCTCATCGAGCAGGCGCACGACGAGGCGTGGGCGGTGCTCAACGACAACCGCGACATCCTCGACCGGCTCGCGACGGAGCTGCTCGAGAAGGAGACGCTCGACCACGTGCAGATCGCCGAGATCTTCACGACGGTCAAGAAGCTCGCGGAGCGCCCGCAGTGGCTCTCCAGCCCCGCCCGACCCGTGTCGACCCGCCCGCCGGTGGGCATGCCGGGCGGCGAGCCGGTCGCGGCGAGTGAGCCCGCCGAGGGTGAGACCGCAGGACGCACGACGAAGAAGAGAGCGCCGCGCGCGCAGACGCGCCCGAAGCCCGCAACCGCCTGACCAGACGGGGACCGCATGCCGATCGACGCCGGCCGCATCGAGGCGGCCGTGACAGAGCTCCTCGCCGCCATCGGCGAGGACCCGCAGCGGGAGGGCCTGCAGCAGACTCCGCGGAGAGTCGCGACCGCCTACCAGGAGCTGTTCGGCGGGATCGGGCAGGACCCGGCGAGCGCGCTCGCGGCCCGCGCCGACTTCCCCGACTCGGCCGAGCGCGCGGGCGAGATCGTCGTGCTGCGCGGCATCGAGTTCCGATCGATGTGCGAGCACCACCTGCTGCCGTTCTTCGGCACCGCGCACGTCGCGTACCTGCCGGGCGCCCGCTTCGCGGGGCTCGGTGCGCTCGCGCGCGCGGTCGAGATCGCGGCCGCGCGTCCGCAGCTCCAGGAGCGCCTCACGGAGGACGTCGCCGACGCGCTCATCGAAGGACTTGATGCGCGTGGCGCACTCGTCGTCCTGGAGGCGGCGCACGGCTGCGTCTCGGCCCGAGGTCCCCGCCAGGAGTCGGCGCGCACCGTCACACTCGCGGCGCGCGGCGAGCTCACGGATCCGGTGCGCCGCGCAGAGGCGCTCACGCTCATGCGGGCCGAGGCACCATGACGCTCCCGCCCGGCACCCTGAGCGCGCGCAGCGAGTCGAAGGGCCGACCCCGCATCTTCGGCGTGCTCAACGTCACGCCCGACTCCTTCAGCGACGGCGGCGAGCACTACGACGCCGATGTGGCGGTCGCGCACGCGCACCAGCTCGTCGCGGACGGCGCCGACTGGATCGACGTCGGCGGCGAGTCGACCGCCCCCGGCACGAGCCCGATCGATCCCCAGGAGGAGCAGCGTCGCGTGCTGCCGGTCGTCTCGGCGCTCGCCGCCGACGGCATCGGGGTCAGCATCGACACGTACCATGCGTCGACGGCGCGAGCCGCGATCGACGCGGGCGCCCGGATCGTCAACGACGTCTACGGCAGCGACCCGGACATGCCGGCGGTCATCGCCGGCAGCGGCGCGCGCTACGTCCTCATGCATTCCTTCGGCGAGCCGACGACACCGCACGCCTACAACGACGTGCTCGCCGAGGTGCGCGACGAGCTGCTGCGGCGGGCTGACGCACTGATCGCGCGCGGCGTCGCCCGTGAGCAGATCGTGCTCGACCCGGGCCTCGGGTTCTCCAAGGCGCCCGAGGAGAACTGGGTGCTGCTGCGCGGCTGCTCCGTGCTGGCCTCGACGGGGTATCCGGTCCTGATCGGGACGTCGCGCAAGCGGTTCGTGCAGCGCCTCGTCGGCGAGCGGATCGCCGATCGCGACCTCGCGACGGCGGTGACGAGCGCGCTCGCGGCGCACGCGGGCGCGTGGGCGGTGCGCGTCCACGACGTGCGCGCCACCCGCATCGCGCTCGACGTCGCCGGCGCGTGGTACTCGTCGGCGCCTGAGCGAGCGCAGCCCGCGCGGGCCCCTGAGCGAGCGCAGCGAGTCGAAGGGTCCCGCGCATGACCCGCCTCGATCGGCTGACGCTCACGGGCTTGCGCGCCTTCGCGCACCACGGCGTGTACGAGCACGAGCGCGAGGCGGGCCAGCCCTTCGTCATCGACGTCACCGTCCACCTCGACCTGTCCACCGCGGGCGCCAGCGACCGGCTCGGCGAGACGATCCACTACGGCGTGCTCGCGGAGGAGATCGTCCAGGCCGTCGAGCGCGACCCCGTCGATCTCATCGAGACCCTCGCCGAGCGCATCGCGCTCGTCGTCCTCACCCACCGCGCCGCGCGCATCGTCGACGTCACCGTCCACAAGCCGCAGGCGCCCATCCCGGTCGAGTTCGCGGACGTCACGGTCTCGATCCAGCGCCAGTGGACCCGCGCGGTCGTCGCGATCGGCGCGAACCTCGGGGACCGGGAGGCGACCATACGACAGGCGCTCCTGGCGTTCGCCACGAATCCCGCGACCCGGCTGGCCGCCGCCTCGCCCCTCGTCGAGACCCCGGCGCTCCGCCTCGACGGCGTCGACACCGCGGCACCCGCCTACCTCAACGCGGTCGTCGCGATCGACACCGTCCTGCCGCCGCGCGCGCTCCTCGCCGAGCTGCACCGGATCGAGGCCGCCCACGGCCGCACGCGTGAGCAGCGCTGGGGTGATCGCACCCTCGACCTTGACATCATCACGTATGGGCGGGAGCGGATCGTCGAGCCCGATCTCGTCATCCCGCATCCGCGCGCGGGCGAGCGCGCCTTCGTCCTCGCGCCGTGGGCCGCGATGGATGAGCACGCGATCCTGCCGGGCGCCGGCGCCGTCGTCGACCTCCTCGCGGATGTCATCGAGCGCACCGGCGAGCGCGTCGACCCCTACCCGGCGGAGCCGCTGGCATGAACCGCACGGCTCCTTGGACGCTCGTCTCGATCGGCGTGGGCGGGCTCGTCGTCGGCTGGCTCGTCGAGCTGCTCCTCGTCGCGCTCGGCCGTGCGGTGCTCGTGCCGCCGTATCCGCTCGCCGCCGCGCTCGTCGTGCTCGCCGTCGCCGTCGTCGCGGTCGCGGTGCCGGTGCGCCGGGTCGCGAAGGGGGAGCCGGGTGCGCGCGTCGACCCGTTCTACGCGACCCGCGTCCTCGTGCTCGCGAAGAGCGCGAGCATCGCGGCCGCGGGGCTCGCGGGACTCTTCGGCGGCGCGCTCGTGTTCATCGCGACGAGGCCCGTCGTCGTCGACGATCTGCTGTGGCGGTCGGTCGCCGGGCTCGCGGCGAGCGCCGCGCTCCTCGTCGCCGGGATCGTCGCCGAGGGGATGTGCCGCATCCCGCCGCGCGACGAGGACGAGCCGCCCGGGCGAGAGCTGCCGGGGAGTGCGGCATGAGCGAGCTCGCCACCGCCGGGCAGGAGTGGCAGCGGGTCTCGCCGCTCTACGTCCGGGTCGAAATGCTCACGGTCGCGATCCCGGGTCTCGTCGTGACCGGGGGCGTCATCGCCGCTCCGCTCGGCTCCGGCATCGCCGCCCTGTGGGCGCTGCCGGTCGCCGCGTTCGTCATCGTCGTCCTGCTGCTCGTGTTCACGCCGCGGCGCGTCCGGTCGATCGGGTACCAGCTGCGCGAGGACGACCTCGTCTTCCGTCGCGGCATCATGTGGCACCGCGTCGTCGCCGTGCCGTACGGGCGGATGCAGCTCGTCGACGTGAACCGCGGGCCGATCGCCCGCGCTTTCGGCCTCGCCGAGCTCAAGTTCGTGACGGCGGCCGTCGCGACCGGGGTCGTGATCCCCGGGCTGCCGGAGGCGGACGCGGAGGCGCTGCGCGATCGGCTCGTCGCGCTCGCGGAGAGTCGGCGGGCCGCCCTGTGACCCACCCGGTCGCCGACGGCGAGTGGCATCGCCTGTATCCGGCGACCCCGTTCCTGCGCGGCGGCATCGTCGTCATCGCGATCATCGGCTACCTGTTCGTGCAGTTCCGCGACCTGTTCATCGGCGTGTTCATCGGCAGCGTGGCGGGCCGCGGTCCGAGCGAGGACCCGTTCACCCGGTGGCTGCTCGAGCATGCCGTCCTCGCACTCGTGCTCGTCTTCGCGGGCCTCGTCCTCGTCATCGGCTTCGGCTGGCTGTCCTGGCGCATGCACACCTATCGCGTGACGGACGAGCTCATCGAGGAGCGCGAGGGGGTCATCTGGCGCCGCCACCGCCGCGGCCGGCTCGATCGGGTGCAGGGCGTCGACATCGTCCGGCCGCTGTTTCCCCGGCTCTTCGGCGCGGCCCGGCTCGACATCTCGATGGCGGGCAGCGACGGCAGCATCCGCCTGTCCTATGTCGCGTCGGCGCGGGCCGACGAGCTGCGGGCCGGCATTCTCGCTGCGGCGAGCGCGCGCCGCCGGAGCGAGTCCGAGGCGGGCGAGGTGGAGCGGAACGCCGTGCCGGGCCCCCTGCCCCGGCCGGATTCGGCGGGCCCGACTTCCCGGCTGCAGGGCGCGATCGTCGCCCGGGCGAACGAGTTCCTCGCGCCCGAGCTGCGCGAGCCGGTCGACGCCGCCTCGCTCGTGACGATGCACCCGGGCCGTCTCGTCGGTGCGACCGCCCTGCGCTTCGGCGCCCTGATGCTGCTCGCGCTCGCCGGCGCGATCGTCGCCGCGTTCACCCGTCCCGGCCTGCTCTTCGTGCTCGTGCCGATTCTCATCGCGGTCTATGGCATCGCGACGCGCGAGGTGCTGCGCTCGCTCCAGTATTCGATCGCGGCGACGCCTGACGGCATCCGGGTCGGCTACGGCCTGCTGTCGACGACGAACGAGACGCTGCCGCCGGGTCGCGTGCACGCGATCGAGCTCTCGCAGCCGTTGTTCTGGCGACCGTTCGGCTGGTGGCGCGTGCGCATCAATCGTGCCTCGTCGCTCGCCCGCGACGGCGGCACCTCGATCGCGAACACGACGATCCTGCCCGTCGGCACGATCGAGGAGACGCTGCGGGTCGTCGGGCTCGTCCTCCCCGATTGGGCGGAGCCGACCGAGTTCACGGTGAGTCCGCGTCGCGCGCGGTGGGTGCGCTGGTTCTCCTGGCGTCGCAACGGCTTCGCGTTCGACGAGCGCACCGTGGTGCTCCGCCGCGGTCGGTTCTGGCGGACGCTCACGGTCGTGCCATTCGCCCGGATCCAATCGGTCGGGGTGGAGGACGGCCCGCTCGCGCGGCGCCTGCGGCTCGCGCGCGTCGACGTGCACACGGTCGCGGGCGTGGTGCGCGCCCGGGTCGGCGCCCTCGACGCGGAGGATGCGGTGGGGCTGTGGCGCGATATCGAGTCTCGCACCCTCGCCGCCCTCACCTGAGCAGACCCGCGGTTCGAGTACCCGCGCAGCCTGCCTCCCGCGGGTCGAGTAGCCGCGCAGCGGCGTATCGAGACCTCGCTACGGTAAACGTCATGGATCCGCACCCCGACCCGGCGCCGCGCGCCGCCGCCCGTGACGGCCGTCTCGCCGTCGGCGTCGTCGGCGCGGGCCGCGTCGGACCGGTCCTCGCCGCAGGCCTCGCCGGCGCGGGCCACCGCATCGTCGGCGTCGCGACGACTTCGGGCCGCGACCGCGTCGAGGCGCTCCTCGGCCCGACCCCGATCTTGGACCTCCCCGACCTCCTCGCCGCAGCCGACCTCGTGATCCTCGCGATCCCGACGGCCGAGATCGCGGCGCTCGTGCGCGGCCTCGCGGACGCGGGCCACTGGCGGCCGGGCACGCTCGTCGCCCACACCGCGGCGGAGCACGGCACCGACGTCCTCGCCCCCGCGGCCGAGCGCGGCGCGATCCCGCTCGCGATCCACCCCGCGATCGTCTTCACCGGCACGTCGCTCGATCTGGCCCGCCTCCAGGACGCGGTCTGCGCGGTCACGGCCCCGACGCCGGTCCTCCCGATCGCCCAGGCGCTCGTCGTCGAGCTCGGCGCCGAGCCGGTCGTCATCGCGGAACGCGATCGCCCCGCCTACGCGGAAGCGGTCGCGACGGCGACGGCGTTCTCCGCGTCGATCGTGACGCAGAGCCTCGAGCTTCTCGCCGGCATCGGCGTCGAGGAGCCGCGCGGTATCGTCGCGCCGCTCATCCGCTCGACGATCGAGGAGGCGCTCCGCGCGCTCCCGCCCGCGTAGCGCGACATCCCCGCTCGCTGTCGTCGCGGGCTGAGCATTCACTCCCGGGCTGACGTTCTGCCCCGGATTCCTCAGCCCGCACCCCATCTCTCAGCCCGGACGCCAACACGCCCACGACCGGAACGCGAGTGAGCGCAGGCGCACGGGCATCGACGCGAGGGCTTCTGATCGAGTGGAGGGCCACCCCGGCACGGAAACCCTCCGCTCGATCAGGAGCCCTCGTCTCGGCCGCCGCTAGGCTCGCCCCATGCCCGCGCCCGTCGTCATCGACACGATCCCGGGTATCCGTGGCGCCGTCGCCGCCGCGCGGGCCGAGGGGCGCCGCATCGCCCTCGTGCCGACGATGGGCGCGCTCCACCCCGGCCACCTGCGCCACGTCGAGCGCGTCCGAGAGCTCGACCCCACGGCGTTCGTCGTCGTGTCGATCTTCGTGAACCCCTTGCAGTTCGGCGCGGGCGATGACTTCGAGCGCTACCCGCGCACACTTGACGACGACGTCGCGCGGCTGGAGCAGGCCGATGCCGTCTTCGCGCCGAGCGTCGCCGAGCTGTATCCGGACGGCGGCGCGCGTGTGCGCGTCAGCGCGGGCGAGGTCGGCATGACGTTCGAGGGCGCCGCGCGCCCCGGCCACTTCGACGGCGCGCTCACCGTCGTCGCGAAGCTCCTGCACATCGTCGCCCCCGACCTGGCGAGCTTCGGCCAGAAGGACGCGCAGCAGCTCTGGCTCGTCGAGCGGATGGTCCAGGACCTCGACCTCGACGTGCGCATCGTCGAGATCCCGACGGTGCGCGAGCCCGACGGCCTCGCGATGTCGAGCCGCAACCGCTACCTGTCGCCGACAGAACGCGAAGCCGCGCTCGCCCTGTCCCGCGCCCTGGCCGCGGCCGAGTCCGCCGCGGCGGCGGGCGCGGATGCCGCGGCGGTCGTCGCCGAGGCCGACCGGGTCCTCGCGGCGAGCTCCGGCGTCGAGGTCGACTATTTCGCGCTCGTCGACACGATGACGTTCTCCCCGATCGCGGACGACCACCGTGGTCCGGTCATCGCGATCGTCGCCGCCCGGATCGGCGCGACCCGCCTGATCGACAACGCGCGCTTCCGCCTGGGCTGAGGCGAGGCGCCCCGGTCGCTCGCAGGCCGCCACGGATAGGCTTGTCTCCCGTGACGGACGAGAACGAGGCCCACGAGCCGACCGCTGAGGAGATCAGCGAGCAGATGGGCGTCCGGCTGGCGAAGCGCGAGCGGCTCATCGAGCGCGGCATCGACCCGTACCCCGTCTCGCTGCCGATCACGACGACGATCGGCGCGATCCGCGAGGCGCATCCCGAGCTCGCCGCCGACACGCAGACGGGCGAGCTCGTCGGCGTCGCGGCCCGCGTCGTGTTCCAGCGCGACACCGGCAAGCTGTCCTTCGTCTCGCTCCAGGCGGGCGACGGGCAGCGCATCCAGGCGATGCTCTCGGCGGCGGTCGTCGGCGAGGCGTCGCTCGAGGACTTCAAGTCGGTCATCGACCTCGGCGACCACCTGTTCGTGCACGGCGAGGTCATCTCGAGCCGGCGCGGCGAGCTGTCGATCATGGTCGACGAGTGGCGCCTCGCGGCGAAGGCGGTGCGGCCGCTGCCGAACATGTACAAGGAGCTGTCGGAGGAGTCGCGCGTGCGCTCGCGCTACCTCGACCTCATCGTCCGCGAGCAGGCGCGCGCGACGGTCCGGGCCCGCGCCGCGGTCAATGCGTCGCTGCGCCGCACCTTCACCGAGCAGGGCTACCTCGAGGTCGAGACGCCGATGCTGCAGGTCATGCACGGCGGCGCGAGCGCGCGTCCCTTCGTGACCGAGTCGAACGCGTTCGACACGGAGCTGTATCTGCGGATCGCCCCCGAGCTGTACCTGAAGCGCGCCGTCGTCGGCGGGCTCGAGCGGGTCTTCGAGATCAACCGGAACTTCCGCAACGAGGGCGCCGACTCGACCCACAGCCCCGAGTTCGTGATGATCGAGGCGTACGAGGCGTACGCCGACTACGACCGGATGGCGGACCTGACGCAGGAGCTCGTGCAGCAGGCGGCGCTCGCGGTCGCCGGCTCGCTCGAGGTCACCTGGGTCGACGGCACCGTCTACGACCTCGGCGGCCAGTGGGACCGGATCCCGATGTACGAGTCGCTCGGCGAAGCGAGCGGTCGCACCGTGACGCCCGAGACGCCGTTCGAGGAGCTCGCCGCGTGGGCGGCGGAGCTCGGCATCGAGGTCGCACACCCGATCCACGGCAAGTACGTCGAGGAGCTCTGGGAGCACTACGTCAAGCCCGAGCTCACCCGTCCGACGTTCGTCACCGACTTCCCGGTCGACACGTCCCCGCTCGTGCGCGAGCACCGCTCGAAGCCGGGCGTCGTCGAGAAGTGGGACCTCTACACCCGCGGTTTCGAGCTCGCGACGGGGTACTCCGAGCTCGTCGACCCGGTCGTGCAGCGCGCGCGCTTCGTCGAGCAGGCGCGGCTCGCCGGTCGCGGCGACGTCGAGGCGATGCGTCTCGACGAGGAGTTCCTGCGGGCGCTCGAGCACGGTATGCCGCCCACGGGTGGGATCGGCATCGGCCTGGACCGCCTGCTCATGGCGATCACGGGGCTCGGGATCCGCGAGACGATCCTCTTCCCGCTCGTGAAGTGAGCGCCTGATGGATCGCCGCTCGTCGCGCCTCATCATGGGGATCGTGCTCGCGGCGCTCGTCGTCGGCGTCGCGATCTACTTCATCGTCCAGAACGCGATGTAGCGGCGCCCAGGAGCGCCCCACCCGGTCCGGATAGGATCGCCGCATGCCCCAGGAGTTCTGGCTCAACGCCATCTACTCGCTCATCCCGACGATCGTCCTCGGGCTGCTGTTCTGGATGATCCTGCGCGCGGTGCTGCGCGCGGATCGCACGGAGCGGGCGATCTCCGCGCGGATCGAGAACGAGGAGCGCGTCAAGGCGGGCCTCCCGCCGAAGCCGGTCGGCTGAGCCCTCAGAGGGTCTGGGCGACGATCGCGATGAAGGATGCGCCGCCGGCGAGCACGAGCAGTCCGATCAGGGTGATCCACACGATCCACTTGCGCTGGCGCACCCGCCCGAGAAACCCGACCGGACCGTCCTCGTCGTTCACGCGCCGACACTAGCGCGCCCCAGGAACGCCGTGCGCCTGTGGCGAACACCGGCACATCCCCCCATGCCCCGGGGTTAGCCTCGATGAACGCAGTCCACCCGTGACCGCGCTGAGGAGTTTTCAGATGTTCGAGCGCTTCACCGACCGAGCCCGTCGTGTCGTCGTCCTGGCCCAGGAAGAGGCCAAGATGCTCAACCACAACTACATCGGCACCGAGCACATCCTCCTCGGCCTCATCCACGAGGGGGAGGGCGTCGCCGCGAAGGCGCTCGAGTCGCTTGGCATCTCGCTCGACGCCGTGCGCGAGCAGGTGCAGGACATCATCGGCCAGGGGCAGCAGCAGCCGACCGGCCACATCCCCTTCACGCCGCGGGCGAAGAAGGTGCTCGAGCTGTCGCTGCGCGAGGCGCTGCAGCTCGGCCACAACTACATCGGCACCGAGCACATCCTCCTTGGCCTCATCCGCGAGGGCGAGGGCGTCGCCGCCCAGGTCCTCATCAAGCTCGGCGCCGACCTCAACAAGGTGCGCCAGCAGGTCATCCAGCTGCTGTCCGGCTACCAGGGCAAGGAGGCGGTCGCGGTCGGCGGCAATGCCGAGCAGAACGCCGGCGCCGACAAGGGCTCGCAGGTCCTCGACCAGTTCGGCCGCAACCTCACGCAGGCGGCCCGCGAGGGCAAGCTCGACCCGGTCATCGGGCGCGAGAAGGAGATGGAGCGGGTCATGCAGATCCTCTCCCGGCGCTCGAAGAACAACCCGGTCCTGATCGGCGAGCCCGGCGTCGGCAAGACGGCCGTCGTCGAGGGCCTCGCGCAGGCGATCGTCAAGGGCGAGGTGCCGGAGACGCTCAAGGACAAGCAGCTCTACTCGCTCGACCTCGGCAGCCTCATCGCGGGCAGCCGCTACCGCGGCGATTTCGAGGAGCGCCTCAAGAAGGTGACGAAGGAGATCCGCACGCGAGGCGACATCATCGTCTTCATCGACGAGATCCACACGCTCGTCGGCGCGGGCGCGGCCGAGGGTGCGATCGACGCGGCCTCCATCCTGAAGCCGCTGCTCGCCCGGGGCGAGCTCCAGACGATCGGCGCGACGACGCTCGACGAGTACCGCAAGCACTTCGAAAAGGACGCGGCGCTCGAGCGCCGCTTCCAGCCCGTGCAGGTGCACGAGCCCACGGTGCCGCACGCGATCAACATCCTGAAGGGGCTGCGCGACAAGTACGAGGCCTTCCACAAGGTCTCGATCACGGACGACGCGATCGTCGCGGCGGCGAAGCTCGCCGACCGCTACGTGCAGGACCGCTTCCTGCCGGACAAGGCGATCGACTTGATCGACGAGGCCGGTGCGCGGCTGCGCCTGTCGATTCTGAGCAGCCCGCCGGAGCTGCGCGAGTTCGACGAGAAGATCGCCGACGTGCGCGCCCGCAAGGAGCAGGCGATCGAGGACCAGGACTTCGAGAAGGCGGCGAGCCTGCGCGACGAGGAGAAGAACCTCCTCGGCGAGCGCCTGCGGCTGGAGAAGCAGTGGAAGGCCGGCGAGATGGGCTCGACCGGCACGGTCGACGAGGGCATCATCGCGGAGGTGCTCGCGGCGGCGACCGGCATCCCGGTGTTCAAGCTCACCGAGGAGGAGACGGCTCGCCTGCGCTTCATGGAGGACGCGCTGCACCAGCGCGTCATCGGCCAGGAGGAGGCGATCAGCGTCCTCGCGAAGTCGATCCGACGCACCCGCGCGGGCCTCAAGGACCCGAAGCGCCCCGGCGGCTCGTTCATCTTCGCGGGGCCCACGGGCGTCGGCAAGACGGAGCTCGCGAAGGCGCTCGCGGAGTTCCTGTTCGACGACGAGGACGCGCTCATCACGCTCGACATGTCGGAGTACGGCGAGAAGCACACCGCGTCGCGCCTCTTCGGCGCCCCTCCCGGGTTCGTCGGCTTCGAGGAGGGCGGTCAGCTCACCGAGAAGGTGCGGCGGAAGCCCTTCTCCGTCGTGCTCTTCGACGAGATCGAGAAGGCGCACCCGGACATCTTCAACTCGCTCCTGCAGATCCTGGAGGAGGGTCGCCTCACCGACGGCCAGGGCCGCGTCGTGGACTTCAAGAACACGATCATCATCATGACGACGAACCTCGGCACGAAGGACATCACCAACGGTCCCGTCGGGTTCCAGGCCGAGGGCAACGCGCGCAACGACTACGAGCGGATGAGCGGCAAGGTCAAGGAGGAGCTCAAGAAGAACTTCCGGCCCGAGTTCCTCAACCGCGTCGACGAGATCATCGTCTTCCCGCACCTCACGCACGAGGAGCTGCTCAAGGTCGTCGACCTGTTCATCAAGCGGCTCAAGGACCGCCTGTACGAGCGGGACATGTCGATCGAGATCAGCGACGCGGCCAAGGAGCGGCTCGCCCAGATCGGCTGGGACCCGACGCTCGGCGCCCGGCCGCTGCGTCGAGCGGTGCAGCACGAGGTCGAGGACCCGATGTCGGAGAAGATCCTCTACGGCGAGTTCAAGACGGGCGACCACATCAAGGTCGACCTGGTCGACGGCGAGTTCACCTTCACGGCGGCGCCGCGCGGCGACGCCGCGCCGACGACCGAGTCGGTGCCGGCGGTCGCCTGACCGGCGTCGATCCGACCGATCGACCGAGCCCGTCCTGCGGTGCAGGGCGGGCTCAGTCGTGCTGGCGCGCCTTCGCCGCGAGGTACTCCTCGCGGAGGACCGCCGCGACCTCCACGTGGGCGAGGCGCAGGCGCTCCGCGGCGGCGGAGACGTCCTCGTCCGGTCCGGCGAGCTCCTGCAGTCGCGCGACGAACGCGGCGAGCGCGATTCGATAGGCCCGGAGCAGCGTGTCGAGCGGCACGGTCGTCGCGGTCGCCGTCATGAGCCCGACGTTCCGCGCCGCGGTGACGTCGTTCGGGACGTCGCGGAACACCTTGAGCACCTGGTCGGCGTTCTCCCGGATCGAATGACCGAGGTAGACCGACGCCGTCGGGTCGTCGCGGTACTCCGAGAGCTCGTCGAGAATCTGCTGCGTCAGCTTCGCGCAGAACGCATCGATCTCGGCCTCGAGGCGGTCGACGGCGCTGACGCTCACGCGAATACAGTACGGCGTACCGGCCTAAGCTGACGCCGTGCCAACCTCGGCTCTCGCGCACCCCGTCGACCGCTCCTTGACGGAGCTGCGTGCGGGCGCCGAGCGCTGGGCGGCGCTCGGACCGCTCGAGCGCGCTCGAGTGCTCGTCGACGCGTATGCGGCGACGGGGCGCGTCGCGCGGGAGTGGGCGCAGGTCGCGGCGGCGGCGAAGGGCCTTAGCGCCGAGTCGCCCTATGCGGCGGAGGAGTGGCTCACCGGCCCCTACGGCATGCTCGACGCCCTCGACGCCTATGCGTCGTCGCTCATCGGACTCGCGACGCGCGGCACGACGCTCGCCGGCGCCCGATTCCGGCGTGCGCCCGGCGGGCGGATCGCAGTGCGCATCCTGCCGGAGGGACTCGCGCAGCGGGTGCTCTTCAACGGCATGACGGCCGACGTCTGGATGCCGCCCGGGGTCGCCGAGGGGCGGGTCCGCGCTGAGGCCGGGCTCGGCGCCCGGGTGCAGGGCGTCTCGGGCGGCGTCGGGCTCATCCTCGGCGCCGGGAACATCTCGTCGATCGGGCCGCTGGATCTCCTCCACGGGCTCGTCGCGGAGAACCGGGCGGGCCTGCTCAAGCTGAACCCGACGTTCGACGCCCTCCTGCCGGTCTATCGCGCCGCGCTCTCGCCGCTCATCGAGCTCGGGGTCGCCCGCATCATCTCGGGGGACGGCGCGGTCGGCGCCGCGCTCGCCGCGCACGAGGGGATCGACGCCGTGCACATCACGGGGTCTGCGGCGACGCACGACCGGATCGTCTGGGGCGAGGGTGCTGAGGCCGAGCAGCGGCGTTCGGTGCAGAAGCCGCTCCTGGCCAAGCCGATCACGAGCGAGCTCGGCGGCGTCTCGCCCGTCATCGTCGTCCCGGGACGGTGGTCGAGGGCGGACATCGCGTACCAGGCGGAGCACGTCGCGACGATGCGGCTGCACAACGCCGGCCACAACTGCATCGCCGCGCAGACGCTCATCGTCTCGCGCGACTGGCCGCAGCGCGAGGAGTTCCTCGTCGCCGTGCGCACCGTCTTCGACCGGCTCGCCCCGCGCCCGCCCTGGTATCCGGGCAGCGCCGAGACGATGACCGCGGTGCGGGCAGGCCACCCGCAGGCGGAGGAGCACGCCGGACGGCTCATCGTCGAGGTCGACGCGGCGGCCGAGGACCCGCTCTTCACTGCCGAGTGCTTCGCGCCGATCCTCGCGGTGACCGAGCTGCCGGGGACCGGCGCCGACTTCCTGCGCGGCGCGATCGCGTTCTCCAACGACCGACTCGCCGGCACGCTCGGGGCGAACGTCATCGTCCGGCCGCGCGATCGGCGCGCGATGGGCGCGGCGTTCGACGACGCGATCGCGGGCCTGCGCTACGGCACGATCGCGATCAACGCGTGGACGGGCGTCGGCTTCATGCTGTCGCGGGGAGTCTGGGGCGCCTATCCCGGCAACACGCTCGACGTGGTCGGCTCCGGCATCGGGGTCGTGCACAACGCGCACCTCATCGCCTCCCCCGAGCGGATGGTCGTGCGGGGACCGTTCGCGCCGTTCCCGCGCTCGTGGCTCCGCGGCGAATGCTCGCTGCTGCCGAAGCCGCCGTGGTTCGTGACGTCGAGGAGCGCGCTCGCCACGGCGCGCCGGCTCACCGAGTACGCGGCGCACCCGACGTGGGCACGGATCCTGGCGACGCTCGTCGTCGCGTTCCGCGCGTAGTCGGACGGTAGCGTTGTCGACCGTGAGCCTGACCGTCCGCCGCGCGCGCACGAGCGACGTGCCCGCGATCCGCGCGATCGCCGAGCCGCTCGTGGAGCGCCGCATCCTGCTCGGCAAGGAGTGGGTCGAGTCCTATGGCGCGGTGCCGGAGTTCCGTGTCGCGCTTGACGGCGAGCGGCTCGTCGGCTTCGGCGCGCTGCACGTCGTGTGGGCCGATCTCGGCGAGGTCCGCACGCTCGCGGTGCACGACGACTGGCGCGGCCGTGGTGTCGGGCACCGGCTCCTCACGGCGCTCGAGGACGACGCGCGGGAGTACGGGCTCACCCGGCTGTTCTGCCTGACGTTCGAGGTCGACTTCTTCCGCCGGCACGGCTTCGCGGAGATGGGCGACGAGATCGTCGACCCCGACACGTACGCGGAGCTCGTGCGCTCGAGCGACGAGGGCATCGCGGAGCTGCTCGACCTCGCGCGCGTGAAGCCGAACACGCTCGGCAACGCGCGGATGCTCAAGCACCTCTGAAGCCGCCGCGATCGCGTTCATCCGGCGCGAACGCACGAGTCCGGGCGCGCGAGGGTGCGTTCGCGCCGGATGAACGCGCGCTGAGTGTCGGGCGCAACGCCGGGCCCGCGCTCGGGCAGGGCGCGCCCCCTCGCATAGCCTGACGGCATGTCGAGCGTCGTGCGTCCCAAGGGGCCCCTGCCGCCGAAGATCTACTGGCGGCGCCGGCTCGTCGTCCTGGCGATCCTCGTCGCGGTGATCATCGTCCTCGTCATCATCTTCGTGCCGCGCGGCGGCGGTGCGCCGACGCCCGGCGAGACCCCCGGTCCGACCGGCGCCGAGGTGATCGACCCGCTCGTGACGCCGACTCCGACGGCCGGCGGAGCATGCGATCCGAGCCGGATCGCGATCACGGCGGACACCGACAAGACGGAGTACGCGGCGGGCGAGCTCCCGCAGCTGTGGTTCACGCTCGAGAACAAGACCTCGCAGCCGTGCACGATCCAGATCGGCGCGGCCGACTCCGTCTTCGCGCTGACGAGCCCCAGCGGCGACGGCGACGAGACGTACTGGACGACCGCGGACTGCACGACGACCGAGGCGCCGGCGCCCGTGACCGTGACGCTCAAGCCCGGCATCCCGGAGGAGAGCCAGAAGGTGAGCTGGCCGCGGGCCCGCTCGACGCCCGGAGACTGCACGCTGACGGAGCCGCAGGTCGGGGGCGACGGCGCGAGCTTCGACTTCCGGGTCACCGTCGACGGCCTGAGCGCGACCAAGCGCATCTACCTCTACTGAGTGCGGGCCGCGGCCGCCCCTCCGTAAGCATCCGGCCGAAGGCATACTTGATCCATGCCGGACCACCATCCCGAGTCGCTCGTCCTGCTCAACCGCCCCTCGGCGCATGCCCCGGCGCACGAGCCGAACGCGCCGGCGTTCCGCCTGGTCGACCCGGCGGCGCTCGTCATCAGCGCGCTCGACCAGGGTGCGACGCGCGGCGACGGCGTCTTCGAGACGATCAGCGTCGGGCACGGCAGCCCGCAGTCGCTCGAGCATCACCTCGTCCGCTTCGAGCGCTCGGCCGCGTCACTCGATCTGCCCGCCCCCGACCTCGACGCCTATCGCGCCGCGATCGCCGCGGCGATCGGCGCGCTCCCGATCGCCGCGGAGGCCTGGGCCAAGGCGGTCCTGACCCGCGGGGTTGAGGGTGGCGAGTCGCCGACCGGCTGGGTCTACGCGACGCATTCGCCGGACTTCGCGGAGGTCCGCCGCACGGGCGTCCGCGTCGTGGTCCTCGACCGCGGCCTGCGGCACGACGTCGAGCAGACCTCGCCGTGGCTGCTCGCGGGGGCGAAGACCCTCTCGTATGCCGTCAATCGCGCGACGCAGCGGGAGGCGCAGCGCCGTGGTGCGGATGACGTCATCTTCGTATCGAGCGACGGGTACATCCTGGAGGGTCCGACGTCAACGGTCCTCTACCGCCTCGACGGTCGCATCTGGACGCCGGGCACGGGTCTCGGGATCCTCGACGGGACGACCCAGACGGCACTGTTCGAGCTGTTCGCCTCGCTCGGGATCGAGACCGGCTACCGGCTCGCGGGGCCCGAGGAGCTCGAGCGCGCCGACGCCGTCTGGCTCGTCTCGAGCGTGCGGCATGCGGCACCGGTCCGGGAGATCGACGGCCGTCCGGTGCCGGTCGACGCAGAACTGACGGCGCGCATGAACGAGTTCCTCGAGCACCTCCAGGAGTAGGCGCGGCGAGCGCGCTCAGCTCCCGAAGGCCTCCCGCAGCGCCGCGCCGATCGTCTCGGATCGGTCGTCGAGGAATCGTGCGAAGCCGAGCCGCGCCGCCTCCGCCGCCCGCCGCGCGGTGCCAGAGGCCTTCCGCACCTCGCCCGCGAGGCTGATCTCGCCGACGGCGGCGAGGTCGGGCGGCAGCGCGGTGTCGCGCGCGGCGCTCGCGACCGCGAGGGCGATCGCGAGGTCGGCGCCGGGCTCGACGACCCGGATGCCGCCGACGGTCGAGACGTACACGTCGTGGGAGGCGAGCGGCAGTCGCCCGCGCTTCTCGAGCACCGCGAGCAGCATCGCGACCCGCCCTGAGTCGAGGCCGCCGACGACGCGTCTCGGGTTCGGTGCCTGCGAGGGGACGATGAGCGCCTGGATCTCGACCGGGATCGCGCGCCGGCCCTCGATCGCGATCGTGAGGCACGTGCCGCTGACGGGGCCGCGCGAGCGCGACATGAAGAGCCCGCTCGGGTCGGCGACCTCGGCGATGCCGTCGCCCGTCATCTCGAAGCAGCCGACCTCGTCGACCGGTCCGAAGCGGTTCTTGTGCGCGCGGACGAAGCGCAGGGCCGACTGGCGGTCGCCGTCGAACTGGAGGACGACGTCGACGAGGTGCTCGAGGAGGCGCGGCCCCGCGATGCTGCCGTCCTTCGTCACGTGACCGACGAGGAGGACCGGCAGATCGCGTTCCTTCGCCACCCGCGTGATCGTGGCCGCGACCTCCCGTACCTGCGAGGTGCCGCCCGCGAGCCCTTCGATGAGCGACGACGAGACGGTCTGGACCGAATCGAGGATCACGAGCGCGGGCTCGACCGCGTCGAGCTGGCCGAGGATCGCGGCGAGGTCGGTCTCGGCGGCGAGATGCAGCTCGTCGTGGAGTGCCCCCGTGCGCTCCGCCCGGAGGCGCACCTGCCCGGCCGACTCCTCCGCCGTGACGTAGAGCACGCGGCGCCCGGCCGCGGCCGACCGCGAGGCGACCTCGAGCAGCAGCGTCGACTTGCCGACGCCCGGCTCGCCGGACAGCAGGATCGCGGCCCCCGGCACGATGCCGCCGCCGAGCACCCGGTCGAACTCGGCGATGCCGCTCGGCCAGTGCACCGCGGGCTGCGTCGAGATGCTCGTGATGGGTCGCGCGACCCGGCTCTCGGCCGGTCGGATCGCGGCCGGTGCGCGTCCGCCGGCCTGCGGGGCGGTCTCCTCGACCGTGTTCCACGCCTGGCACTCGCTGCAGCGACCGACCCACTTCGCCGAGGTCCAGCCGCACTCGGTGCACCGGTACGCGGTGGTGACTCTGGCCATGCCGCCACCCTATGCGGGCCCTCCGACACGGCCCGCTGCCGCTCCGGGCTCAGGCGAGGAGGGCCGCGAGCGCTCGCTTGTAGCCGGCGAACGCGAGCCTGCCGGTCTCGGTGAGCGCGACGAAGGTCGCGGGAGAGCGGCCCTCGATGGTCTTGGCGATCCGGACGTAGTCGGCCTCCTCGAGGCGTCGCAGATGCGTCGCGAGGTTGCCCGATGTCGTGCCGAGGAGGTCCTGCAGCCGCGTGAAGGCGAGCGAGTCGCCGGGCTCGAGCGCGTCGAGCACGGAGACGATCCGCAGTCGTGCCTGGACGTGGATGACGGGGTCGAGCTCATCCATGGCGCGGCACGATCGGGCCGGTGACGAGCCGGGGACGCGCCGCGGCGAGGATCCCGAGCGCGAGGAAGCCGAGCCCGCCGGCCGCGCCCGCGAGGAGCACGAAGGCGCCCGGGATCCAGGCTGCGACGAATCCGACCACGAGCACCCACGCGCTGAAGGCGAGCTGCCCGCGGTCGTTCCACATGGCGGCGCCGACGATGCCGAGCGCGCCGATGACGAGGCACACGCCGACGACCCAGTACGCGAGCATCGCGTCGGGGGGCGTGCCGGCGACGGCGAGTCGGAAGCCGAGCGCCCCGAGCACGAGGAACGCGAGGGGGAAGGCGTTGCCCGTGATGGCGCCGCGCACGTTGCTTGGTCCCCGCATGCCGCTGCCGCGGCGGGCCGAGTGGACCGCCGAGATGACGATCGCGGCGACGAGCGCGGCGCCCGCGATCACGAGGGCGACCCAGAGCGGCAGGATCGGCGCGTCCCACGGGTAGCTGCCGAGGAAGGCGGCGGTGAAGCCGATGATCCAGGCGACGCCCCACACGCTGTAGAGCAGTCGCACGTCGGGGGCGAGCGACGCCTGCGTCCGCTCCCGGTCGGCGTCGATCGTGCGCAGCAGGTGCGCCGCGTCGACGTCGTGCGTTTCGTGGTCCATCTCGTCCTGCCTCTCTCGTATCCCGCACTAACTTTGTAACACAAAGTAGATTGCAGCACAAAGCTGCTGGATCGCGTTCTGGCATGCGAAATGCCCCCGCGCACCCTGTTTGAACGGGGCGCACGGGGGCAGATGCCGTGCGGGAGCGATCGTGCTGGGCCGAGGCCGGCGGGCTACGCCTCCGACATCACCGGCTTCCAGTCGCGCTCGCCCCGCGCCGCGAGCGCCGCCGCGCGGGCTGCGAGCTTCTCGTCCTGGATGCGCTGGCCCTCCGCGAGGAACTCCTCGGACATCGGGACCGACTCGACCTTGTTGACGCCGTTGTACTGCTCCATGTACGCGTCGAGCTCGGGGCCCGAGGTCCAGGAGGTGATGAGGCAGTAGCGCGGCTCGGCGCCCGGGTGGTACGTCGCGTGCCACAGGCGCTGCGTGTCGATGATGAGCTGCGCGCCGGCCGGCAGCGCGATGCGCACCTCGCCCGCGGGGTCGGTCCGGTTCTCGCGCAGGACGAAGAACGAGTCCTGGTCGTCGGTCAGGTTGAAGAAGCCGCGGACGACCCAGCCGGTGCCGTCGGGGTTCAGGCGGTTGTTGTCGTCCTGGTGCAGGTTGTAGAGCGTCTCGCCGTAGGGGGTCGGCTGCAGCTCGATGACGCGGCAGCGGCCGATGTTGGCGCCGGGCTCCTGCGCGCGGCGCACGAGGTTCGGCGCCTTCGCGACCTGAGAGTCGATCCAGAGGCCGTCCTTGTCGGTGCGCGGGTCGTCACCCGTCCAGAAGCCGCCGCACTCGACGGTGCCGGTCTTGGACGCGATGGGGGCGAAGCGCGTGTCGCCGCTGGACTTCCAGTCGACGTACTCGAGGTCGAGCCACTCTTTCGGGTCGGCCGCCTGGTCGTACTTGTCCAGAACGACATACCCCGTCTCTTCGAGCAGGGCGGACTTGATGTAAGCCACGAAGGGCCTCCTAGCTGGGTCTTGGGCGCGTACCGTTTTTCCACGCCCGACTGAGGGCAACCTTACCTTCGGCGCTCCCGCGGAAACTGGAACTCTCGATGAATGAGACGTGGAAGCCGGGTACACTATTCGGCGGAAGTGTGTCAGAGCGGCCGAATGTGCGACACTCGAAATGTCGTGTGGGGCAACCCACCGGGGGTTCAAATCCCTCCACTTCCGCCAAAGTGAGGCCTCGGGGTCTCCCGGACGGGCAGTGGGCGCGCGGACTCGCGACGGCCCGAGGAGGAGCGCTCGAGATGGAAGCAGCCCCGCCCCGGGCGACTCCGGCGAGTCGCATTCCGCGGACGACCGGCGTGCTGATCGCGGGCGGCGGCCCCGTCGGCTCCGCGCTCGCGGTCGACCTGGCCGCGCGCGGCGTCGGCTGCCTCGTCGTCGAGCGGCGCACCACGATCAACCGGGCGATCAAGGCCCAGCAGCTCAGCTCGCCGTCGATGGAGCAGCTCGCGAGGTGGGGTCTCGCCGACGAGCTGCGCCGGCGCACCCCCGAGCTGTCCCACGCGAGCATCTGGTTCCGCGGGCCACTCGCCGACGAGCGCCTCGGCGAGGTGTCCTGGGTCGCGCCCGACCCCGCGCAGGTGGCCGAGCTGCCGCACATCGCCGCCCAGTGGCAGGTCAACGCGCTGCTGCGCGAGCGGGCGGTCGACTCGGGCGTGCCGCACGCGCTCGGCTGGACGCTCGAGGCCGTCCGTCAGCATGAGGACGGGGTGACGGTCGTGCTGCGCTCGACCGAGACGGACGAGACCGTCGAGGTCGAGGCGGCATACGTCGTCGGGGCCGACGGCGCGCACAGCCGCACCCGCGCCGCCGCGGGCATCGAGCTCGTCGAGTCCGAGCTGCTCGCCCGCCACTACAACCTCGTCGTCCGGATGCCGGACCTGGTGGAGCGCCTCGGCGGCGAGCCGACCAGGATGAACCTCATCTGGCAGCCTGACTGGCACTCGATCGCGCACACCGTCGGCGCCGAGCCCGACGTCTGGCGCCAGCTCATCGGGCCGTTCCCCGTCGATCACGAGCTCGACGACGACGCGGCGGTCGCGCTCATGCGCCGCTCCGTCGGCGCCGACGTCGAGGTCGAGATCCTGCAGCGCTCGTCGTTTCCCATCCAGGAGCGGATCGCGGAGCGCTACGACTCGGGCCGGATCCTGCTCGCCGGCGACGCTGCGCACCTCTTCCCGCCCTACATGGGGCAGAACATGAACACCGGCATCGGCGACGCCACGAACCTCGGCTGGAAGCTCGCGGCGCTCCTTCACGGCTGGGGCGGGCCGTCGCTGCTGACCTCGTACACGGTCGAGCGCCGGGCGGTCGCCCGCCGCACCGCCGCATCCTCGATCGCGGCCTGGCGCACCATGCTCTCGGTCCAGGACGTCGTGCGCGAGGAGGGACTGCCGCCGACCGGGAGCCCCGACGAGGTGCGCCGCCGACTCACCGAGCGGATGAACGCGATGTCGGCCATCGAGTGGAACACGGACGGCGTGCTCCTCGACCACCGCTACGCCGGCTCGCCGATCATCGTCGACGACGGCGTGCCCGCCCGCCCCTGGGAGCACACCGAGTACCGCCCGCAGGCCAAGCCGGGTCACCGCCTCCCGCATCGGCGCCTCGCCGACGGGGCGTCCGTCTACGCCTCGGTCGGCGCGGGATTCACGCTGCTGAACCTCGCGGCCGATGCCGAGACCGCGGACCGGGCCGCGCGCGCCGCGGCCGACGTCCCGCTGACGGTCGCCGATCTGCGCCCGCATCGGCTGCGCGACGACTACGAGGCCGACCTCGTCCTCGTGCGGCCCGACCTCCACATCGCGTGGCGCGGAGATCGCATCCGCGACGAGGTCTGGGACGTCGTGCGCGCTGCCGTGCCGGTGCGCTCCTGACTCAGGCCGCCGTCTGGGACGCGTTGTTCGCCTTGGACGCGTTCTTGACGAGCCGGAAGACGTGCGCGCGCAGGTGGCTGAACTCGGCGAGCTCCTTCGTCTCGATCTGGTCGCGCGGGGTGGGCAGGTCGACCGTAACCTCCTCGACGACCGAGCTCGGACGGTTGCCGAGCACGACCACGCGGTTGGCGAGGTAGACGGACTCGTCGACGTCGTGCGTCACCAGCAGGATGGTGATGCCGAACTGATCCCGGATCTTCAGCATGAGATCCTCGAGGTCGGCCCGGGTCTGCGCGTCGACCGAGGCGAACGGCTCGTCCATGAGCAGCACCTCCGGGCGGTACGCGATGGCGCGGGCGATCGCGACGCGCTGCTGCATGCCGCCGGAGAGCTGCCAGGGGTAGTGGTCGAGGAAGGCGCTGAGCCCGACGGCCGCGGCGGACTCCTCTATGCGCTGGCGCCGCTCGCCCGCAGGGAGCTTCTTGTGGCGCAGCGGCAGCAGGATGTTCTTGCGAACCGTCATCCAGGGCATGAGCGACGAGCGGTAGTCCTGGAAGACGACGGCCATCGACTCCGGGGGCTGCAGCACCTCTTTGCCGTCGAGCGTGACCGAGCCCGTCGAGGGCCGGTCGAGGCCGGCGATCGCACGCAGCAGCGTGGTCTTGCCGCAGCCGGAGGGTCCGACGATGCAGACGAACTCGCCGGTGTCGACCCCGAACGTGATGTCGCCGAGCGCCTTGACGATGTTCGAGCGGCTCTCGAACTCCTTGGAAACGTTCCGAACCTCTAGTCTCCGCATTCGATTCTCCTCAGTTGTCTGCGTCCAATGATCGACCGAGTCGGTCGACTCGGTCCAGTGCCTTGATCGTGCTAGTCACGGGGCGCCTCCGCGACCCAGGGCGCGACGACGCTCCGGGAGACGCGCAGATCGACGAGGAACACGCCGTCGTCCCCAGTGTCGAGCCACTCTGCGAGCGCGTCGAGGTCCGCCGCGCGCCGAACGACGGTCGAGCGGGCACCCGTCGCCGCGGCGAGCGCGGCGAAGTCGGTCTCGGCGATGAGCATCGGTGCCCGGTCGAGGCCCCATTCGCCGTAGCGGTGCACCTCGGCGCCGTAGGCGGCGTCGTTCCACACGACGATGATCCCGCGTCGGGTCACCCGCACGGCGCTCTCGAGATCGGCGAGGCTCATGAGCATGCCGCCGTCGCCCGAGCTGAGCACGATCGTCGTCTCGGGGCGCGCCACCGCGGCGCCGACCATCGCGGGCAGGCCGAGGCCGATCGACTGGAAGGCGGTGCCGAGCATGTTCATCCGCTCCGGCGAGGCCACCGGCCAGTACGCGTTCGCCCATTCGATGAAGTGCCCGGTGTCGGAGACGACGACGCGATCCTCGGGCAGCAGCTCCGCCAGACGCGCGGCCGCGATGCGCGGGTCGAGCCGTCCGTCCGCGGTGCGCTCCTCGCCGCTCGGACGCACGCGCAGCGCCCCGGATGCCAGCTCCGGCACCGATTCGCGCCAGCGCGGGGCCTCGCTCGGGCGGTCCGCGATCCGGCTCGCGAGCGCCTCCGCGGCGAGTCGCGCGTCGGCCCGCACGAAGTCGGTGACCGCGGGATGCGTGGGCTCGTCGCGCACGTCGATCTGGACGATCCTGGCGGTCTGACCGAAGGCGCGGCCGAATCGGGTCGTGAACTGGTTCAGGCCCGCACCGAAGACGAGCACCGCGTCCGCATCCTCGATGAGCGCCATCGCTTCGTGCTGCCCGAATCCGCCGGTGACCCCAAGGTCGAAGCGGGCGTCGGGGAAGATGCCGCGTCCCAGTGCCGTCGTGCCCGTTATCGCCCCGGTCGCCTCGGCGAGGGCCCCGAGCGCGTCGCTCGCGCCGGCGAGGTGGGCGCCGCGTCCGGCGAGGATGAACAGGCGCCGCGCCGATCCGATGACCTCGGCGACCCGCGCGATGGCGTCCTCGTCGGGCATTACCGGCTGCGTCCGCGGCGGGACGGGGATCTCGCGGTGCGTCGCGGGCGCCGTGACGAGATCGTGCGGGATGGCGACGATGACCGGCTGCCGGTGGTCGAGCGCGTAGTGGATCGCCGCCGAGGTGACCGCCTCGACGTCGTCGGCCCCGACCGTGAAGGTCTTCGCGCCGATGCTCGTGGCCAGTGCGAGCTGGTCAACGTCCCAGGGCTTGGGGCCGGTCGTCGCCGGGGCCCCCGCGACGAGCACGAGGGGCACCGATGCCTGGACGGCCTCGGTCAGCGCCGTGATGGCGTTCGTCAGTCCTGGCCCGTACGTCGTCGTCGCGGCCGCCAGCCGGTTCGAGACGCGGAAATACGTGTCGGCGGCTGACACCGCGGCGGCCTCGTGGCGTACCGGCGTATAGGTCAGCCCGTGCGCGGGAAGCGCGTCGAGCAGGTAGGCGTTGCCATTGCCCATCACCCCGAAGATGTCGGTGACGTGGTGCGCGAGGACTCCTGCGACCAGGTCGCTGACGGTGTCGGCTGACACTCGGTTGGGCATCGTCGGAGTCCTTTCGTGGGGCTGCGCTAGGGTCGCGGGGTCAGGCGCTGGAGCTGGGTGACGTGGCGCGGCTCCAGCTCGTCGACCGAGGCGACCTGGAGCAGCTGCATGGTGCGCACGATCTCGCCGGTGAGGATGTCGACCGCCCGCTGCGCGCCCTCGATGCCGCCGGACATGAGCCCGTAGAGGTAGGCGCGCCCGACGAAGACGAGCTTCGCGCCGAGCGCGATCGCGGCGACGATGTCCGCGCCGTTCATGACGCCGGTGTCGACGATGATCTCGGTGTCACGGCCGACCTCGCGCACGACGTCCGGCAGGAGGTGGAACGGAACCGGGGCGCGGTCGAGCTGGCGCCCGCCGTGGTTGGACAGGACGATGCCGTCGACTCCGAGGTCGGCGAGTCGGCGGGCGTCCGCGACGTTCTGCACGCCCTTGATGACGAGCTTGCCCGGCCAAAGTCCGCGAATCGTGTCGAGGTCGGGATAGGAGATAGTCGGGTCGAGTGCTGCGGCGAGCGACCCCGCGGCGGTCTGTCCCGCGGTCGCGAGGGAGGCGAACTCGAGCTTCGGCGTGGTGAGGAAGTCCCACCACCACCAGGGGCGGGGGATCGCGTCGAGGATCGTCTTGGGCGAGAGCTGCGGTGGCACCGAGAAGCCGTTGCGGGTGTCGCGGAGGCGGTTGCCGGCGACCGGGCCGTCCACCGTGAACATGAGCGTGTCGAATCCGGCTGCCGCGGCGCGCTCGACGAGGCCGAACGACACCTCGCGATCGCGCATGACGTAGAGCTGGAACCAGTTGCGCCCGTCCGGGTTGGCCGCCTTGACGTCCTCGATCGCCGTGGTCCCGAGGGTCGAGAGGGAGAACGGGATGCCGGTGCGCGCGGCCGCGAGCGCGCCGCCGATCTCGCCCTCGGTGTGCAGCAGGCGGGTGAAGCCGACGGGCGCGATGCCGAAGGGATAGGCGCAGGGCCCGCCGAGCACCGTGGTCGCCGTGCTCACCTTCGAGACGTCGTGCAGCACGTCGGGGGAGAACTCGATGTCGTTCCAGGCCTGCCTCGCGCGGTCGAGCGAGATCTCGGCGTCGGCGGCGCCGTCCGCGTAGTCGAACACGGCCTTCGGAGTCCGTCGCTTGGCGATGAGGCGGAGGTCGTGGATCGTGAGCGCTCGGCTGAGCCGACGCGTCTTCGCGTTCCAGACCGGCTTGCGCCAGCGCAGCAGCTCGAACACGTCCCTCGGGTTGGGGAACTTCCGTTGGACCATCGCGGTGCTGGTTCCTCACTCGTCTCGGGGCCGGTGCTCAGGGTGGCGCAGCGCCGCGGGCTCACCGAATGGAGCCTCGCAGCGCCGTTCGCCGATGCTAACATTCAAACAAACGTTTGACTAGTTGGAGGAGCCAGATGAACCACGAAGGTCTCCCGCTCGGCGACCGTCTCACGGACGCGCTCGTCTCCCAGGGGCTGACGAGGGCCTTCGGCCTCCTCGGCGCCGGCATCCTCCGGCCGGTCGCGAGGCTCACCCGCCACCACGGGCTCCCGTACACCAACGCCGCGCATGAGAACGTCGCCATCTCGATGGCCGACGGCTACGCGAGGGCGAGCGGCGACACCGGCGTGGTCATGCTCGCCGGGGGCCCGGCGCTCACGAACGGCCTCACCAGCCTCGTCACGGCGCGACGCGCGTCCTCGCCGCTGCTCATCGTCTCGCCCGTCGTCGAGCCGACGACGCCGAACCCGTTCGAATCGCTGCAGGCGCTCGACCAGCGACGCGTCCTCGAGTCGGTCGGGGTCGAGATGGTCGAGGTCGGCCCAGGACCCGAGACCGAGGAGGTCATCGCCGAGCTCTGGGAGACGGTCCGCGCCGAGCGGCGTCCCGTCGTCCTCGCCTACTCGGTCGACCACCAGCACGCGGTCGGCACCGGTCCTTCGTCGGTCGCTCGCGCGCCGAGGTCGCCGGTCGCCGCGACGCCGGTCGCGACGATCGATGCCGTCGTGTCGGCGCTGGAGCAGGCCGAGCGTCCGCTCTTCGTCGTCGGCCGAGGCGCGAGCCACTCCGGAGCGGTCCCGGCGATCGGCGAGCTCGCGGACCGGACCGGCGCGGCGGTCGGAACGACCCTGCAGGCGCTCGGTGCGCTGGCCGGCCGGCCGGGCGCCCTCGGGATCGTCGGCGGCTATGCCTCGCCCCGCGACGTCCCGGTCCTGCGCTCTGCGGACTGCGTGATCGCCTTCGGCGCGAGTCTGAACCAGTTCACGGCCGACCAGGGGCATTCCTTCGCCCCCGACGTCGAGGTCATCTGCATCGATCTCGGCGCCGACGAGGCGCAGGACGAGCGCGGCGCCGTGCCCGCGCGACGGCGCCTGCGCGGCGACGCGGCCGAGGTGGCCAGGTCCGCGCTCGAGCGCCTCGGGCCGCAGCCGGAGCCCGTGTGGTGGGCCTCGCTCCTCGCGGAGGCTCCGGTCGCGCCGCCGGCGGCTCCCGTCGCGGACGGCGCGCCGTTCGACCCCGACGCGGTGTGCGCCAGGATCGACCAGGCCGCGCCGGCGGAGCGCACCGTCGTGACCGACTCATCGCGCTCCGGCGCCTATGCGGTCCAGAACCTGCGCATCCCCGACGCGCGCAGCCTCATGCACATGCAGGACTTCCTCGCCGTCGGCGGCGGTCTCGGCGCCGCGATCGGCGCCGCGATCGGCCGGCCCGGCCGACTCACCGTGCTCGTCATCGGCGATGGCGGCATGCTGATGACGCTCGGCGACTTGCGCACGGTCGCCGCCTGCGAGCAGCCGCTGCTGCTCGTCGTGCTCGACGACAGCGGCTTCGGCACCGAGGCGATGGTCGCGCGGCACGCCAGGATCCCGCCCGAGGACTCGGAGCACGGCGACTTCGATTTCGTGGGCGCGGCCGTCGCGGCCGGGGTCGACGCCGTTCGCCTCGGCTCGCTCGACGAACTCGATGGGATCGTCCGGCGAGTCGTCGACAGCGGTCGGCCGTTACTGCTCGAGTGCCGGATCTCGATCGAGCACGTGCCCCGCGTCTACGAGCACCTGCTCGGCAGCTCAGGCTGAGCGCGGCGCCGGTCGACGCTAGGCGGCGGCGGAGCGACCGGCGACGATGCCGCTGAACATGCTCGGACCGAGCGCAGTGCCCTCGAGACCCGCACCGCCGTTGATGTGGCCGCCGGCCATCCCCGCGACCTCCCCGGCGGCGAACAGGCTGGCGATGGGCCGGTCGTCCTCGTCGAGCACCCGGCAGGCGAGATCCGTGCGCACGCCGCCGTGGTTCTTGCGGGCCATCGGATAGAACCGAACGGCGGTGAAGGGCGCCTCCTCGACGGGGCGCAGGCCCGCGAGCGGCTTGCCGAACTCGGGATCGCGGTCGAGTCCGTGCGCGAGCGCCCGGTTCAGGTCCCCGACCGCCGCCCGCAGATTCGCCGCATCGACGTCGATGCGGCGGGCGAGCTCGTCGATGGTCGGCGCCGATTCGACGAATGGGGAGTCGCGGAGGAACTCCGCGACTCGCTCGCGGATCGGCTCCGGTCCTTGTGAGAAATAGGGATCCTGGATGACGAGCTGCGAGGCGAGCCGCGCATCGATCACGGACCAGCACCGCCCGTTCGGCTGCTCGATGAGCGCCTTGGCGCCGGTCGCGCCACCGCGCAGGCTCTCGTCGTGGAATCGCGAGCCGTGGTCGTTGACCCAGACGTCCCCGTCGATCCCCCGGACCGGGAACCCGCGCCCCGACTCGGGGTGGCGATAGTCGGGCGAGCCGTACGGATAGATCCACAGCGCGTCGAGGTGCGTGAACTGCGCCCCGACCGCACGCAGCATTCGGAGGCCCTCGCCGCGTGCGCCGGAGCCGCCGCCGAGCAGGACGCGCTCGGCCCCGACGGTCTGCCGGCCGTGCTCGGCGACGAGCTCTGCACTGTTGTTGAAGCCGCCGTTCGCCACGATGACCGCGGATGCCGAGACCTCGACCTCCCGGTCGCCGCTCTGCAGCCGGACGCCGGTGATCGCCCCGGCCTCGCGGACGAGCTCGGTCGCCCGGTGTCCGGTCATCCAGCTGATCCGGGGGAACGTGCGTGCCCGCGCCTCGAGCAGGCGCATCATCTCGCCGCCGCCGCCCTCCGCGAGGTGCCATCTCGGGACCCGGTTGCCCTCTTGCCACAGGACGCTCATCCAGCGCAGCCCAGCCTCGGCCAGGCGGTCGAAGATGAGCGGCCGGCTCGCGAGCAGGTAGCGCTCGGCCCACTCGACATCGACCGTGTCGCCGCCCCAGCGTACCCAGTCCTCGAGCGCCAGGTCGACCGAATCGGCGATCCCCGACGCCTCCTGCAGCGGCGTTCCCGCGATGCAGGTGGCTCCGCCCGCGAGCGCGGCGGTCCCCCCGATCCGGGGCGCGGCGTCGATGACGGCGACGCGGGCACCGCGTTCGGCGGCCTCGAGCGCGGCGGAGACGCCCGCTACCCCGGCCCCGATGATCGCGACGTCGAATCTCCGGTCCGCAGAGATCATGCCCGCGCCGCTGCCATGCCCGCGATCCGGCCCGAGACGAGGACCCTGCCGAGTCCGTGCTGGATGAATCCGCCCTGCGACTCGCCCGCGACGAAGAGTCCAGGGAGGACCTCGCCGCGCAGGTTGAGCACGCGGCCATCGAGATCGGAGCGCAGTCCGGCGAGCGAGTCGTGGACCATCGGCGTCGACCATGCGGCGTAGAACGGCGGCGTGTCGATCGGGGCGGTGAGCTCCGGCTTGCCGAAGTCCGCGTCGGCGCCCGAGGCGACGAACCCGTTGTAGCGCTGGATCGTGCGCTCGAGCGTCGCGCCGTCGATGCGCAGCGTCGTGAAATCGTTGGCGATCCGCTGCGCGAGCGAGCGCAGGTCGTCCGCCTCGAAGAAGTAGCCATCGCGGTCGACGTCCTGCGGGCCGAGGCTCCAGCCGTGGCGCGCGGCCGCCCGCGAGTCAAAGATCGCCCAGATCGGGCCGCCGCCATCGCGCTTGAGGGTGTTGCCCTTGTACGACAGCGCGGCGTCGAGGAATGCCGGCGACGCGTCGGACTCGTTCCAGAACCGGCGGCCGAACTCGTCGACGAGCGCGATGTCCGACCAGTCGTCGACCTGGAGGCCGCCGGCCCGCGCCAGGTGGAAGACGGGGTGGTGCGGCTCGTACCGGAGGTTCACGTAGCCCCAGCGCGTGCCGATGTACCCCGTCTTCGACAGGCTCGCGCTGACCGACTTCTCCTGCGTCTGGTTCGCCGTGCCCCACAGCGAGGCGGCGTGCCGGAGCGCCTCGATCTCGGCGGTCGCGGGCTGATCGGTGTAGGGCATCCCGGCGAGCTGGTACTCGGCGGTCAGCCGCGGGTCGAAGATGCGGCGGAACTCGACATTGCCGCTGCCGCCGCCGGTCGCGAGGATCACGGCCTGCGTCGCGTGCACCGCGTGGCCGGCCCCGTCGCGTTCGATCGCCGCTCCGACGATCCGGCCCGATGCCGGATCGGTCAGGAAGCCGGTCAGGCTCGAGCGCAGGCGGATTCGGCCGCCTTTGCGCACGAAGCTGCTCGCGAGCGAGCGCAGCAGCGTCGTCGCCGCTCCCTCGCCCTTCTGGTTCATGCGCTCGCCCGGCACGGGCCAGGCGGTCGGCTGGAACAGTCGGTGCGCCGAGTTGTTGCCGATCAGGCTCATGTCGGCGATGTAGGCGGGCTCCGGGCGGAACGTCACCCCGTTGTCCACGAGGAACTCGAAGGTGGCCGCGTTCTCCTCGGCGAATCGCCAGGCGAGCTCGCGGTCGTTGAACCGGGACATCGAGGTGTCCTCGGCGATCCAGTCGTCGTAGAGCCGTTCGGGGCTGTCCTCGATGCCGAGCTCGCGCTGCAGGCTGTGCCCTCCGCCGAGCTGGACGAAGCCGCCGCTGAGGATCCCGTGGCCGCCGATGTCGAAGTTCTGCTCGACGATCGTGACCGATCGGCCGCCGTCGAGGGCGCTGATGCCGGCTGCGAGGCCCGACGGACCCGCCCCGACGACGAGGATGTCGGTCGGGGCGGGTCCGTCCTGTCCCATCAAGACGCCTCGACCGCGTTCCGGCCGTGGTGCCAGCGCAGCACCCGTCGTTCCACGAGGAGGAAGATGCCGTTGAAGATGAGGCCGACGATGCCGAGGAAGAGGATGCCGGCCCAGAGCTTCGCGAATTCGAACCCGGTCTTCGCGGTCGCCAGGTAGCTGCCGATGCCCTGACCGGATCCCGCTCCGAACAGCTCGACGACGACCACGACGATCAGCGCGACCGCGACCGCGGCCCGTAGACCCGCGAAGATCTGCGGCAGCGCGGCGGGGACGATCACGAAGCGATAGCGGTCGAATCCCTTGATCCGATAGGAGATCGCGGACTCGCGGATCGTGAAGTCGAGCGAGCGCACGCCGTCGATCGCGTTGAGCAGGATGGGCCAAAGACTCGCGAGCGCGATCAGCAGGATCTTCTGCGCGTCCGTGATGCCGAGGAAGATCGTCACGATCGGGATGAGCACGACGGCCGGCATCGCCCGGAAGAACGTGATGACCGGCATCGAGAGCAGCCGCACGGCGGAGCTCGACCCGATGATGACGCCGAGGACGATCCCGACGACCGCGGCGATCCCGTAGCCGACGAGGAACCGCACCAGCGTCGGCACGCCGTTCACGAGGATCTCGGGACTCAGGAAGTCCTCCGCGAAGCGCTCGGCGATGACGACCGGGGTCGGGTAATAGATCGTGACGAACGGCGAGGACACGGGGAGGACGAACGCGGTGTAGGCCCACCACAGCACGATGATGATGAGCGGCGTGGCGATCTCGATCGCGAGCAGGACGCGCTTCTTGGTCTTCATCACTTGTCCTCCTTCCCGCGGTGGCTCTCATGCCAGAACAGCATGAGCTTCTCGAGCGCCGAGGCGCCCCAGAGCACGAGCATGCCGACGAACGCGATGATGACGACCATGGCGTACATGCCCGGGACATTGGCACCCTCGCCGTACTCGATGAGCAGCGACCCGAGGCCGGTCGTGCCGGTGACGAGGATCTCCGTCGATACCGAGACGAGCACGGCGATCACGATGTTGAGCCGGACGACTGTCGCGATGTAGGCGGATGCGCTCGGCAGCACGACGCGGAACAGCGTCTCGGTGCGGCCGACGCCGAAGCTGCGGGCGGTCTCGAGCGCGACGGGGTTGATCGCCCGGACGCCGTAGACGGCCTGGATGTAGAACGGCCAGACGATCATGAAGGCGCACAGGAAGATCCGCGCCTGCACGGTCGGTCCGAGGATCACCGAGACGAGCGGCACGAGGGCCACGGCGGGGATCGGACGCAGGAACTCGACCGTGAACCGCAGGGCGCGGTAGACGTAGGCGTTGCGACCGGAGATGAGCCCGATGAGCGCGCCCGGGATGGCTCCGGCGAGGAATCCGGCGAGCGCGACCCCGATCGTCGTCGCCATGCCGAGGTAGGTCGCCGGGTCGGTGAGCGCGACCCCGAGCGCCGTGCCCAGTGCTGGCAGACCCGGCATGAAGCGGTCGTCGATCACCCCGGCGGAGATGAGGGTCTGGTACAAGGCGATCAGGACCACCACGGTGATAGCGGGTAGGACGAGCTTCCGGGCGCGCGCCCAGCGTGCAGAGGAGGTGAGTCGGCGGCGGTCGCGCAGACCGACTGATCGGGTCTCGATCATGGTCATGTTGGGTCGTGGCCTCTCGGTGCGGATTCTGGGGCGAGGGCCGCGCCGCCGCTTCTCGGTGGCGCGGCCCCCTTGGTGCCGATCTTGGTCTAGCAGAAGGGCGGGCTCTGCTCCCAGATAAGGTCCTCCGCCGTCAGCTGGTTGTCGATCCAGCCCCACGACGTCATGTACTCGGCGGGCTTGGCGAGACCGTCCTGGGTAAGGCACGAGCTCCAGTACGCCGAAACCTTGCTCGCGGCCTCCGCGTCGGGCACGACGTTCGGGAAGAGCTCGGGCAGGATCGCGCGCCACTCGTCACGGTGTTGCTCGGCGTAGTCCGCGGACTTGCCGGCCGCGATCTGGAAAGCGCGCGCGACGGCGGGGTTCTGGTCCGCCCACTGGCTGTTCACGAGCATGAAGATGCTCGGCGCATTCGGTCCCATCGTCGCCTTCTGCGGGTTGAGCAGTAGGTGGTGCCCGTCCGCCTGGGCGAGCGCGAAGAACCCGCCGGTCGCGAGCGTCGCGTCGATCTCGCCGGCCTCGAGGAGCTGGCGGCGATCCACCTGGGTCCCCGTGACCTGCTGGATGGTCGTGGGGTCGCCGCCGTCCTGCTCGACGGCCGCGAGCACCCACAGCGCTGTGACGTCGTTGATCTGGAACACACCGACCTTCTTGCCCTCGAGATCGATCGGCGACTGGACCGAGCTGCCCTCTGGGACGAATATGCCGGCCGCGTCCGGGTCGGTCTGGCCGCCGCCCGACACGGCGCCGACGATGCCGCGGATCGGCAGGCCCTTGTCCACGGCCTGGATGAGGGTGACGACGTTGGCGATCGTGAAGTCGACGTTGCCGGAGACGAGCGCGGAGACGCCCTCGTCGCCGCCGGCGACGGTGACGAACTCGACCTCGAGGTTCTGGTCGGCGAAGAATCCCTGCTCGACGCCGAGCTGCAGGTAGGCGGTGTCGATGACGTTGGCCCACAGCCCGACGGTCACCTTGGTGAGCTGATCGGGCTTCTCGGGCAGTGCGGGCGATTCGGTGGCGGTCGGCTCGGGTGCCGTGGTCGGAGTGGTCGCGCCGCCGCTGCACGCGGCGAGCAGGAGAGCGCTGACACCGATCATCGATGTCAGCGCGATGCGCTTTGTGATGTTCATGGGGCTCCTCTTGTAATTGTCTGCCCGCCCGTCGGCATCGTTCCGGTGGTGCTCGCAGAGCGAGGGCGCCGTTGCCTGCTCCCGTGCGGGGTTGTCCAGACGGTAGCCGAACTGTGAGGACAAGTCAAACGTTTGTTTGGTGCGGTCGGCTCTCGCACTGCGAGATGCCCGCGGACGGGTCCTTGCTGGGGTGAGGGACGAGCTCGTCACTTACGCCCGCGGGGAGGAGGATGGCCGTGGTGCCGCCCAGGCAACTGGTCAACTCGCGACACGGGTGAGAGCCGCCAGAAGATGCGGCCACGCGCTCGACTGCGGATCTCCCCATTCGGTGTGGCCGACCCCGTCCACCACCGTCAGTGTCACGCGTGCCCCGGCGTGCCGCTGCACATAGCCCTCGGAGATGATGACGGGGATCACCTCGTCGGCCGATCCATGGAGTATCTCGACCGGGATCGTGGGCTTCAGCTCCATGGGATCCGCCTGCGCGTAGACATCGAGAATCTCCTGCGGCGATCCGCCGAGGAAGTCCGCGACCGCGCCTTCGCCAAAGCCTGCCGTGTGCAGCGTCTGGAGGTCCGCGGCAGGGGCGAGCGCCACGACTCCTGTGACTTGATTGCGCGTTGTGTGCCAGCGCGACGCAGTCGGGAGGCTATGGCGACCGGCTGCCCAGAGAGCGAGCTGACCGCCGGAGGAATGGCCGATCAGTGTGATCGTGCGCGGGGCCTCGTTATGGATCGTCCACTCGCGCCCGCTGAGCTGGATCTGATCGATCGCCGTCGCGAGGTCGTCGAGCGCGGCCGCCCAGCGCCCTGTCCCGACGCGATACTCGATCGTGGCGACGAGATGTCCCGCCTGCGCGATGGCGCGTCCCGCTGCCCAGGTGCGCATCCGGTCCAGCTCGCGCCACATCCCGCCGTGCAGTAGGAGGACCAACGAGTCCACCGGATTCTCGGGCTCGAAGATGTCTGCGACCTGTCGGTCGGTCACACCGTAGCGCAGCGTCGCGTCGGGATGCGTCGTCGTCGTGAACTCGGCGGGTGTCATGGTCGTGGCTCCGATGATCGGCGCGACGGTCGCTTCGCGATCGACGTCGTGCTTCCTTGCTCTCCGGTCAGCGCCAAGCCTAGAGGCGCGTCGATCGGGCTGCAGGACGCTATCGGTATCCATTCGGAGGGAATCGGTATGAGTGGATTCGGCGGGCTCATCGGCCACGTTCGCTGCTCGGATGCATGCTGCTGCGAGTGGATTCGGCGGACGTCTGCCTGCAGCGTGAGTACCTACGATGGGGCCGTGAGCCGTCTCGTGGGTGGTGACGACGGCGTCGCGCTCATCGCGGAGCTGCTGCGGGAGGAGCGGCGCCCGATCCTCCTTGTCGGCGCACCCGGCGCCGACCTTTCGTCACTGCTCAGACGTGCGCTCGCCGACTACCCCGGCGAGATCGTCCGACTACGACCGCCCCCTGATGCACTGGCCGCCGACCTGCGCCGTCCGCTCGCGACGGCCATCGGCAGGCCCGCGAATGGCGCTCCCGCAGAGTCGATCTCCGAGCTCCTCCGTGCCAGCTCGCCCGGCACCCTCGTCATCGTCGACGACGCTGCGCGTGCGGACGCGACGGTGCTCCGCGAGCTCGTCGAGTTCGCCGAATCGGACGCGAATCCCGGCATCCGCATGGTCTTTCTGCGTGGCCGTGACGCGGGTGTCGGGTCACGGGACGCGGCCGCGGTCCTCGACGAGCTGTCGGAGTCGACGATCGTCCGTCGTCCGGTCACCGCCGATGAGGCGATGGTGTTGGCGACGGGACTCGGCATCGCCATCGATCGTCGTGTCGCGCAACGGCTGATCGATCACACCGAGGGCGATGAGCGCGCGATCCTGGATCTGCTCATGGAGGCACCACGGATGCTGTGGCGCGCGGCTCCGAGAGACCTGCCCGCACCGCGATTCGTCACCAGAGCCGTCGGCGCGGCACTCGGCGGACTCAGCCCTTCGGGCCGGGCATTCGTCGAGACGGCAAGCGTCCTGGCGCAGCCGGCCGACCTGGCGGACATCCTCAGCCTGGCCGACCTCGCGGACCCGCCCGTCGCGTTCGGCGAGGCCGGCGCCTCCGGCCTCATCGTCACTACTGAGAACGACGCGGTACCGCTGGTGCTCTTCACGAGCCCGATGGTTCGTCGTGCGGTCCTTGACCACATCGGTCCCAGCCGACGCTCCCGTATCCACCAGCGTGCCGCGTCGATCCTCGCGCAACGCAATGAGAGGCTCCGTCATCGCGCCGCTGCATCGCTCATGCCGGACAGCGCGCTGGCGGCCGAGCTGGACAGTGCCGGCACGGTGAGCGCGCGGCACGGCAACTGGGCCGAGGCCGCGGAGCTCATCGCGCTGGCGGGACGCTTGACCGACGACCAGCGGCTCAAGGAGGAGCGTCGGGTGCGAGCCATCGACGCGCTCGTCGCGGCGGGTGACACGCTGTCCGCGCGCGAGCTGCTGCCGCAGGTCGACCGCCTCCGGGAGACCGCGCTGCACGACGCGGTGCTCGGATATCTTGCCGTCGTCCAAGGCCAGCCGGCGGAGGCCGAGGCCCGCTTGTCCCGGGCGTGGCGCGCGGTCGATCCGATGAGCGATCCGGAACTGGCGTCCGCGATCTGCCAACGGTTCGTGCTCCACTCGCTGCTCTCCTGGAACCCGCACGATCTCGTTCGCTGGATCGATCGCGCCATCGCTCTGGCCCCGGCGGACAGTCCGATCGCCACCGAGGCGCGCGCGATCCGTGGACTGGGCCTCGGCGCCTGCGGTGATGTCGCGGCGGGTTTCGCCGCATACGACCAGCTCACCGGACTGCGTGGTGCCCAAGCGCAGCGCGTGATCATGGGTCGAGGGTGGCTGAGTCTCGCCAGTGGCCGAATCGACGAGGCACGAACCGGGTTGTCCTCATCGCTGCCGCCGGACCTCGATGGGGGTTCGCTGCGGATCTCGGCATGGGCGCATGCTTGGCTGGCGCGGGTGCTGTTCCTTGTGGGGGAGTGGGAACACGCCATGGACATCGCGACTCGGGGCATCGAGATCGTCGAGCACTCCGGCATGACCTTCTTCGTACCGCTGCTCGAGTGGACGGTCAGTCAGATCCATGCCATGCGGAACGAGGGTGCAGACGCCGTCGCGAGCCTGCAACGTGGCTCGAGCGTGTCGACCGACTACCTGGTGATGCGTCTGCCGAGCCTGATCGCCCGGGCTAACGTCGCCGAAGCGGGAGCCGACTACCGCGGCGTCGTACGAACACTGACCCCGTTGGCCGAGCGCGCACTGGACGATCCCGTCAACGAGCCGGGCTTCTGGCCATGGGTCGACCTCTACGCGAATGCGCTCGTCATGGAGGGGCGCCTCGACGAGGCCGCGAGCGTCCTGGAGCCGCACATCGCGCGGGCCCGAGTTCGAGAGGACGTCGTGTCGCTCGCGCGACTCGCGTTGCCCCTCGGGCGACTCCACGCTGCGCGCGGTGAGATCGAGGAGGCACGGCAGGCGTTCGAGGACGCACTGCATCGCCTGGACGGGCTTCCGCTCGAGGTGGATCGTGCGAGGCTGTGGTTCGCCTACGGCCAGTCGCTCCGGCGCGCTGGGAAGCGGCGCGAGTCCGACACGGCGCTGTGGTCAGCGCGTCAGCTCTTCGCGCGACTCGGGGCGATCCGCTACATCCAGCTTTGCGATCGTGAGATCGCCGCCGCGGGAGTCGGCACGCACCGCGGCACGCAACCCGACCTTGGACTCACGTCGCAGGAGCGCATCGTCGCTCGGCTCGTCGCAAGCGGGAAGTCGAACCGTGAGGTCGCCTCCGAGCTCTACATCTCCGCGAAGACCGTACAGTTCCACCTCACCCGCATATACGGGAAGCTCGGCATTCGTTCGCGGGCCGAGCTCGCCGCGCGGTACCGCGAAACGGGTGCGATCGCATGAGGCGGGGATGCGCCCGTCGCGCGGCTATCCGAGGTCGCCACCGGATACCGGGATGGTATCGCCGGTGATGTACGAGGCCTCGTCCGAGGCGGCGAACGCGATCGCCGACGCCTGCTCGTCGAGCGTCCCGTAGCGCTTGAGCAGCGTCGAATCCACAACTTGGGCGACGGTCTCGTCCGCCCATTTCCGCTCGAGCTCCGTGTCCGGGAGCGGACCCCTCTGGATCCGGCGCGGGGGCGCGTCGGTTCCCCCCGGTGCGACGCCCACGACACGGATGCCGTAGGCGCCCAGTTCGAACGCCAGTGATGCCGTCAACGCGTTCACGCCGCCCTTCGCCGCCGAATAGGGGACGCGATGGATGCCCCGGGTCGCTGTGGATGAGACGTTGACGATGGTCCCCGAGCGCCGCGCGATCATGTGCGGGGCGACGGCGCGCGTCGCCCAGAGCGTGGGGAAGAGTGAACGCCGGATCTCCGCCTCGATCTGGTCCGGTTCGTAGCTCTGGAACGGTCGCTGCCAGATCGTCCCGCCGACGGCGTGGATCGCGATGTCGATCCTCCCGTGGCGTTCGATCGCCGCATCGACCGCGCGTTGAGCGCCGTCCCAGGTCTCGAGGTCGGCGAGGATCGATCCGTGCCGGTCGGGCCCGCCTTCGAGCTGGTCCCGGACCTCGTCGACGAACTCGGAACGATCCGCGAGCAGCAGCGTCCCGCCCTCTGCTGCGATGCGGCGCGCGACGTGCGCGCCGATGCCCTGTGCGCCTCCCGTGAGCAGGACGATCTTGTCGCCGAATCGACCGGGGCTGAGGAACCGCATCGGCGGGATCGGCGTCTGCGCCGGTGCCGAAGGGATGCGCGTCGGGTCGGCATCTCGGCGGGCGAACATCTCCTGCCCGGCGATCCCGCGTCGCGACCTGGTTGGTGGCAGATGGTCGAGGGCAGCACCTGTTCTGACCGGTACGGTCCTTGCGGCCGCGAACGTCTCCTGGCCCGCGATCGATCGGGATGCCAGCACTGTCGTCGCGGATACCGGGCCACCCGCATTCGATGGCGAAGCTGCTCGGGCCGGGAATATCTCCTGCCCGCACAGTCGGCGTCCGACCGGCGCGCGATCTACCAAGCTCACCGGTGCGGGCGTTGCGTCCGACCGGACGACCACCGGCTCGAGCGGTGCGCCCACCCCGTCGACGACCGCTGCCGCTGCTGTCTCGTGTCCTGCGACCTCGTTCTCCACCTCGGCTTCTTCCGAATCAGCGACCGTGTTGGAGGCGGACGCGGGTGGTTCGACTGGCGCCTGCGCGTTCACTCCGGGTGCGACGGCGAGGGCGAACCTCTCGAAGTGGAACGCCGTTGGCGTGATCCCGATCGCCTGGAAGTGCTCTCGGACTGCGTCGACCATCGGCGGAGGGCCGCAAAGGTAGACTGACACGGCACCGTTGCGGTGATGCTCCGGCCCGATGTAGCTCGTGACGTATCCGGTCTTCGGATGGCTGCTCGTCCGGTCTGCGACGCAGTAGTCCCAGGTCATGGACATGCCGGATGCCAAGGCGTCGATCGTGCCGAGATCGACGAGGTCGTCGTCGGTGGTGACGCCGTAGACGAGGTGCACCGGTCGCTTCGATTCGCTCTCGTGAAGCCGGCGCATGATGGACAGCACGGGGGCGAGCCCGGTCCCGCCTGCCAGCAGCAGCAGCGGACTGTCGTCCTCGCGGAGGAAGAAGGTGCCATTCGGACCTGTGAAGGAGATCGGGTCGCCGACCGCGGCACGCTCAGTCAGGAACTCCGACATCACTCCGCCGGGAGTGATCTTGACGAGGAACGTGAGCTCCTCGTCGGACGTCGAGTTGCTGAACGAGTAAGAGCGCTCCGCCGTAGTGCCGGGGACCGTGATGTTGACGTACTGGCCCGGCAGGAAGTGCAGGCCATCGCGGTGCTCGACTCGGATGGCGAGTTCGTAGGTGGTCGGGTTGATGGGCCCGACCCGGGTGATCGTCCCGGTATAGCGGGCGGTTTCGGTTTTCGCCATCGTGGACGTGCCCGCGATCCGCAGCACCAAATCGGATCGCGGCTTCATGCTGCATGGCAGAGCAAACCCCTGCGCGGCCTCGTCGGCCGTCAGCGCATCATCGATGTACGTCCCGCCGTCGTACTCGCCGGATTCGCAGAATGCCTTGCAGGTCCCGCATGCTCCGTCTCGACAGTCCAAGGGGATGTTGATGCGGGCGCGATAGGAGGCGTCCGCGACGGTCTGATCGCTCTCGCAGCGGATGAATCGAGTGACGCCGTCTTCGAAGGTCAGCGCGACCTGGTGCGACATGGCGCGCTTTCAGAAGTGGTAGACGTCAACGACGTGATGGATGAAGTCGTTCTTGAGGATCACGGTCTTCCGGCGGATGAGCGGACTCGGTCCTGAGAAGTCGATCGTGTAGAACGACGTGCCGTAGTAGGGATCGATCGTCTTGTAGCGGAAGTACATGGTGTGCCAGTTGAAGCGCACGTCGATGAGGCTACCGTTCTGCTCGATGATCTCGACGTTCGAGATGTTGTGGCTGGTGCGCGGCTCGGGAACCGAGGTCGCGCTCGACCGCTCCGTGCGGATACGGAACACGCGGTCCTCGAGGCCGCCCTTGTTCGGGTAGTAGATCAGGGAGATCTCCGACTGCGGGTCAGCGCTGAGAAGGTCGTCGTCGCGCCACGAGGGCATCCAGTACTCGACGTCGTCCGCATAGCACTCGAGCCAGTTCTCGAACTCGCGATCGTCGAGGTAGCGGGCTTCCCGGTAGAGGAAGTCCTCGATCTGCTGTCGCGTGATCGTGGCAGTGCCGAGTGCCGCTGCGCTCACTCTCCGAACCCCTCTTCCGCGTGCGTCTCCTGCCGCGCGAGCCCGCGACGGATGGCTGAGAGCCAGTAGCCGTGCTGGATGGGGAACAGCCCTTCGTCCTCGTTCTTCATCCCGGAGGAGATGACCCCCGGCATATCGAGTGACGTCGCCACTTCATCCGGACCGTTGAGCCAATGCTCGGCTCCCCGGCTCATGTCGTTCCATGGCGAGTTCGTCGCCTGGAAGGCGAGCTGGCAGGAGCGGAACTCCTCGAGGTCGTCGGGCGTGGCCATGCCGGACGCGTTGAAGAAGTCCTCGTACTGGCGGATGCGATGCGCTCGCGCCGCCGCGCTCTCGCCCTTCGGGGCGATGCAGTAGATCGTGACCTCGGTCTTGTTCGGGGCGATGGGCCGGAACTGACGGATCTGGGTGCTGAACTGGTCCATCACGTAGACGTTCGGGTAGAGGCAGAGGTTGCGAGAGCCCTTGACCATGAACTCGCCCTTCGCCTCGCCGAACTGCGCCTTGAGCTCATCCATCCGGTCCCACAGCGGCCGATCCTGCGGGTTCGCGGCCCAGGTCCACAGGCACAGGTGCCCGTTCGGGTAGGACCAGTAGCCGCCACCGGCCTTGCCCCAGCTGCCCGCGTCGAGCGTCTTGGTGGTGTTCGTCGATGCGCCGGTGTTGCGGCGTGCGGTCGTGGCGGCATAGTTCCAGTGCGTGGCGGTGACGTGGTAGCCGTCAGCGCCGTTCTCAGCCTGCACCTTCCAGTTGCCATCGAAGGTGTACGTGGAGGAGCCCTTGAGCACCTCGAGCCCCTCCGGCGACTGGTCGACGAGCATGTCGATGACCTTGGTCGTGTCGCCGAGGTGCTCATCGAGCGAGAGCACGTCGTCGTTGAGGCTTCCGAACATGAAGCCGCGATAGCTTTCGAACCGGGCCACCTTCGTCAGGTCGTGCGAGCCCGCCGTGTTGAAGCTCTCTGGATAACCGGCGTCGTCCGGGTCCTTGACCTTGAGCAGCGTCCCGTCGTTGCGGAATGTCCAGCCGTGGAACGGGCAGGTCAGCGTCATGCGGTTGTCGGTCTTGCGGCGGCAGATCATCGCGCCCCGGTGGGCGCAGGCGTTGATCAGGCAGTGCAGATCTCCCGCCTGGTCGCGGGTGATCATGATCGGCTGGCGGCCGATGTAGGTGGTGATGTAGTCCCCGGGGTTCGGCACTTGGGACTCGTGGGCGAGGTAGATCCAGTTGCCCTCGAAGATGTGCTTCATCTCGAGTTCGAAGATCTCCTCGTCGGTGAAGATCCGGCGGTTCGCACGAATGACGCCGCGGTCGCGGTCGTCCACGACGGCATCCGCCAGGACGGTCTTCACGTGGCCGAGCACATCAGTCATGACTTCGTCCCTCCATTGGGTCAGCTGCCCCGCCACGCGGGTTGGGTCAGAGACTCCCATGCCCGCCGTGAGCACGACATCAGCACAATCACCAGTGCTGAGCCAGGGGGGGGCTCCGGTCACGTCGATCGTCTCGGGGCCCGGACCCCAGCGCTTGCAGTTCCGGCGGGGCCGCGCAGTACTCGTACTCGACATTGAGATGCGCTACATATTAATGAAGAGGATTTGCGTCATTAATTCCAACGAGTGCGCCGCTTAGCCTGCCTCTGGGCCAGAGGGCGCGAGGAGGCACGATGTCGATCGAGACACGTCAACTGCGCTATTTCGTCGCTGTCGCCGAAGAACACCACTTTGGACGCGCGGCCCAACGGCTGCTGATGGCCCAGCCCCCGCTGTCGCAGCAGATCCGAGTGCTGGAGAGGTCATTGGGTACCGAGCTGCTGACGCGCACGACGCGGAAGGTCGCGCTGAAGCCGGCGGGCGAGCTGCTCCTCGAACGGGGTCGTCGCATCCTCGCCGAGCTCGACGTGCTCGAGGACGAGGTCAAGCGGGTCGGCGAAGGCCTGCAGGGCGCGTTGCGCATCGGGTTCACGGGCTCGACGACCTACGGGTTGATGCCACGGGTCGTCCGGGAGGCGAGGCACGCGTTCGATGGCGTGAGCCTGGCCGTCAACGGCGAGATGCTCACCCCCCAGCTGGTCCGAGAGCTGGAGGACCAGCGACTCGACGTCGTGGTCCTGCGCACGCCCGCGCCATCGGCGGCGATCAACCATGTCACGGTCGCGCGCGAGCAGATCGTGGCCGCTATCCCGACGAACTCGCGACTCGCCGATGGGGGAACGCTGACATTCGCCGACTTCGCCGACCAGACCATGGTCGGCTACTCGGAGGACTCGTCGATGTCGCAGACGATCTCGGCCCGCTTCCTCGACCACGGACTCACACCACGCTACGAGTACCGGGTGCGCGAGACGTCTGCGCTGCTCTCGCTCGTGGCAGCCGGCATCGGCCCGGCACTGGTTCCGCAATCGGCGACCTCATTGAACCTCGGCGGCACGGTGTTCCGCGAGATCGAGGACGCGCCCACCTCTGAACTGGCCGTCGCCTGGAGGGCGAACGACAGCTCCCGTCTCGTCCAGCGCTTCGCCGCCTTCATCACCGATGTGATCCGCGACGCAGGAGAGGAGCTCGAACGGTGATCATCGATGAGGTCGAGGCCATCCCGTACCGCATCCCGATGACCAAACCGCTGCACTTCGCCAGTGGCGCCGTACACGAGATCGAGCACGTGTTGCTGCGGATCACGACGTCCGACGGCATCGTCGGGGTCGCGGACGTGCCGCCTCGACCGTACACCTACGGCGAGACGGTCGCGTCGACCGTGGGCGTCCTCACGGGCCTGTTCCAGAGCATCTTGGTCGGCTCCGATCCGCTCGACCGCGCGCGGATCCACGCGATGCTCGCGAAGACGGTCGGCAATCCCACGGCGAAGGGTGCCGTGGACATCGCATTGTGGGACATCGTGGGCAAGGCCCTCGGGCTGCCCGTGCATCGCCTCCTCGGCGGCTACGCTCCGAAGCTCGCGGTCTCGCACATGCTCGGATTCGACTCGGTCGCAGCCCTCGTGGATGAAGCCCGATCGTACATCGAGCGGTTCGGCATCCGCACGTTCAAGGTTAAGGTCGGCAGGCGGCCGATCGCGGTGGACATCGAGCTCACCCTTGCCCTTCGCGAGGCGCTGGGTCCGGATATCGAGCTGTACCTCGATGCGAATCGCGGATGGACGGCCACCGAGGCGCTTCAGGTGCTCGACGCGACGGCCGATGTGGGTCTGACCTACTTCGAGGAGCCGGACGACGCTCGTGAGATCCTCGGTCGGCGTCGTCTCGTGCGGCTCTCGCGCATTCCCGTCGTCGCCGACGAGTCCGCGCCATCGCTCGGCGACGCCGCCCGGGAGATCCAGACCGGCGGTGCGACGGCGCTGTCGATTAAGACCGCACGGACCGGATTCACGGAGTCGCAGAAGATCCTCTCCTACGCCGAGGCCCTCGGCGTGGACGTCCTGATGGGCAACCAGATCGACTCCCAGCTCGGCAGCCTCGCCACCGTCACGTTCGGGGCCGCGTTCGAGTACTCGTCGCGCCGCGCGGCCGAACTGTCGAACTTCCTCGACATGGCGGACGACCTCATCGCCGAACCGATCCGCATCGAAGACGGCTTCGTCGCTGCTCCTGCCGTTCCAGGCGTGGGGATCGCGATCGATGAGGACAAGCTCGCCGCCTACCGGATCGACAGGGGATGACCCAGGTGCTCTATCTGGTCCGTATGGACGTGCACCTCCCGGCAGACCTGTCCGCGGCCGAAGCCGAGGACGTGAAGCAGCGCGAGAAGTCGTACTCGCAGGCGCTCCAGCGCGACGGGCGATGGCGCGAGCTGTGGCGGGTCGTCGGAGAGTACGCGAACTACTCGGTCTTCGACGTCGCGGGGAACGACGAGCTGCACGAGATCCTCAGCGGCCTCCCGCTCTTCCCCTACATGGCGATCACGGTCATCCCGCTCGCCGCTCACCCGTCCCGAATCGACGTGCCCGGCTCGGGCCACGTTCACATTGAATGAAGCGTAAAGGAGCACTAATCATGACTGACGCCAGTTTTCAGGCCGAGACGACCGCAAAGGCGGCCGAGTCTGGCGCGAACGCGACGGAGTACTTCCTCGAGCGGTCGCGTACTGCGTCTCGCGGTGCGGCGGTCGACCATGCGCGCGTGAGCCGCCTCGCCGGACGCGCGATCCAGGCGCTCAACGACGTCATCGTCGAGGAGAAGCTCACATATCCGGAATACAATGCACTCAAGGCGTGGCTCATCAAGGTCGGTGAGGACGGTGAGTGGCCACTGTTCCTCGACGTGTGGCTGGAGCACTCCGTCGAAGAAGTCGCGAGTGAGCACCGCAAGGGCAGCAAAGGGACGATCGAGGGGCCGTACTACGTCCCCGAGGCTCCGCTGCACGCGTGGGACGGCACGATCTCGATGCGCGAGAACGAACCCGGTGAGCCTCTGCTCTTCTCGGGACAGGTCCGCGCCGTCGACGGCACGCCGCTCCCGGGCGCTCGCATCGAACTGTGGCATGCCGACGATCTCGGCTTCTACTCGCAGTTCGCCCCGGGGCTTCCCGAATGGAACCTTCGGGGCGTGTTCATCGCGAACGACACGGGCAAGTACGCATTCAACACGGTCAGGCCCGCGCCGTACCAGATCCCGACCGAGGGCGCCTGCGGAGTACTGATCGAGGCTGCCGGATGGCACGCCTGGCGCCCCGCGCACCTGCACCTTAAGGTCTCCGCACCGGGGTACGAACTCATCACGACCCAGCTCTACTTCCCCGGCGACCCGCACAACGGCGATGACATCGCATCCGCCGTCAAGCCCGAGCTCATGCTCGACCCGCAACCCCGCGCCGACGGCGAGGGAGAAGTCGTCGTCTACGACTTCGTCTTGGACCCCGAGTAGCCGCAGCTGCCCGGTAGGCGGGGTGCCGTCACCTCCGCCTACCGGGTTCCGTTCGGCCCAGAGCGGGACCTGCCTGCGCTGCTCCTCGCCCTAGTCGACGACGCGCCCGGCGAGACGAGTCGGAAGGATACGGTGATCCAGTGATCCGCGTCGCGGTGCTCGACGATTACCAGAAGGCGGCACTGACCTGCGCCGACTGGTCAGCGCTCGGCGAGGATACCGAGGTGGTCGTCTTCGACGACCACCTCGCGGACGCGGACTCGCTCATCGCGCGGCTTGAGGACTTCGACGTGCTCGTGCTCATGCGCGAGCGCACTCCGATGACGGTCGAGCTGCTCATGCGACTCCCCCGCCTCCGGCTGATCGTGACCTCGGGCCTGCGCAACGCGGCGATCGATCTTGCGGCGGCGGCGGAGCTCGGCATCGTCGTCAGTGGCACTGAACTCGACTCGGTCCCGACTGCGGAGCTCGCCTGGGGGCTCGTCATGGCGGTCCGCCGGAACCTCCTCGGCGAGGATGCGGCGGTCCGCGCCGGACGGTGGCAGGTCGGCGTGCCGCTCGAGCTGGATGGCAGCATCCTCGGAGTCCTGGGTCTCGGCAATCTCGGTGCGCGGATCGCCCGGTTCGCGAACGCCTTCGGCATGCACGTCCTCGCCTGGAGCCCCAGCCTCGATGCGGCCCGAGCCGTTGCGGTCGGCGCCGAGGCGGTTGGGTTCGACGAGCTTTTCGAACGCAGCGATGTCGTGTCCGTGCATGTGCGCTTCTCACCCGCCACGCGAGGCCTGGTAGGAGCGCGCGAGCTCGCGCTGCTCGGCTCGCATGGGTATCTCGTCAACACCTCGCGGGGACCGATCGTCGATGAGCCCGCGCTCATCGACGCGTTGAGTGCGGGCACGATCGCGGGAGCTGGCCTCGACGTCTACGATACGGAGCCGCTGCCGGCGGATCATCCCCTGAGACGCACCCCGAACACTCTGCTCAGCCCGCACATGGGCTATGTCGGCGCACGCAACTATCGTGTGGTCTATCGCCAGGCCGTCGAGGACATCCTCGCCTGGCGTGCAGGCGAGCCGATCCGCATTCTGTCGTGATGTACGGCGGGGTTTAGAGTGTGTCTCCTAATCGTTGTGTCCATGCGATGACGGCGTTGAGGACGGCGGCGGCTCAGTAGACGATCACGAGTTTGTCGTAGCGAGTGGCCAGGCCCCGCCATTGCTTGAGGTGGCAGAAGCCTCGCTCGATGACGTTGCGACCTCGGTAGTCGTTCCGGTCGTAAGCCACGGGACTGCCCGGGCGCGACCGCGATCACCAACGGCAGGCCGTGACCGTCCACGAGGTGATGGATCTTCGTCGACAAGCCGCCCCTGGAGCGGCCGAACGCGTGATCAGGCGGCTCGGTCAGCGGATTCTTGTAGTTCGATGAAGCCCCCTGTGAGGCGCGTGACGTTCGTGGCGTGCTGGTGCGCGCGAGCGATCGTCGAGTCCACCGAGACCGACCAATCCAGCCGGCCCGACGCGTCCGCTTGCGCTGTCAACGTCGACAACACCCGATCCCAGGTGCCGTCACCGGCCAGGCGCCGATGCCACTTCCAGACCGTCTGCCACCGGCCAAACACGCCAGGCAGGTCACGCCAGGCGATCCCTGTTCGATACCGATAGACGATCCCCTCGACCCTCGTGCGCGCGTCAGAGAACGGACGTCCCGACTTGCCCGCACTCGACGGCAACGACGGCCCGATCAGCGACAACTGAGCATCCGACAGCAACTGGAACCGAGACATACGATCACGATCCAGCCAACCTGACCAACAGTTAGGAGACACACCCTAGGTCGCCGGGAGCATCGCGTTTCCCGCCATCTGTGTCACGATGCCCGCGATATCGCTCGTGCTCAGATGCCCTTCAGGCTTCGCCCAGAGTGCGATCGAGGTCGCCATGCCGAAGATCGCCCGGGTTGCGACCATCGGGTCGAGGTCCGGGTTCATCGAGCCCTCCTGCTGACCCTGCTTGATGAGGTTCAGGACGATGTCGATGTAGGAGCGTTGCTTGCGCACGATCGCCTCCCTGCGATCGGTCGAGAGGTTGTCGACCTCATTCGTCAGGAGGATGATCGTGCGCCGGTTCTGGATGGCGTGCTGCACATAGCTGCCGATGAAGTCGCGCAGCGCGTCGAGCGCCGGACCGCTGTGGCTGCGCCACTCCTCGATCTGCGGCAGCATCGCGTCGAGCATGCTCTCGATGACCTCGTAGAGCAGATCGTCCTTGCCCTTGATGTAGTAGTACAGGCTCCCCTTGAGCATGCCGAGCTCGTCGGCGATGTCCTGCAGCGTTGCGGATTGGAACCCTTTGGCCGCGAAGATCCCGCCGGCGACGTCGAGCAGCTCCGCATAGCGCTCCTTCGGTTTCCGCGTCTGCGCCATTCGCTCTCCAAGTCCGTCCTCCGGCGATCGCAGCTTCGATCGGCCGTGCAGCCGTTGGAACTCTACTGTGGCCGCCGGGCGGAAGGGCAAGAGCGCGAGCTAGGCGAGTGCGGCCTCGGGGCCGAGGCGCTGGAACCGGCCCTGGTAGAAGACGAGCGGTTCGCCGGGCTCATCCGCGGTCTCGAGGTCGAGCACCTCGCCGATGACGATCAGATGATCGCCCGCCTCGTGCTCGGCGTGGAGGACGCAGTCGAGGTGCAGCAACGATCCGCTGATCCGGGGGTTGCCGAACCGAGAGGGCGACCAGGTCACCCCCGCCCATTTGTCGGCCCCGGATCGCGCGAACTGCGTCGCGAGCTCGGCCTGATCGTGCGCGAGCACGTCGATGCCGAACGACTTGCGCCGGCGCAGCCGGGGATAGCTCGTGGACGTGCGCATCACGCTGAGCGAGACGAGCGGAGGGTCGAGCGAGACGCTGTAGAACGACTGGCAGGTGAAGCCGACGGGCTCGTCGGCCGCGTCGATGCCCGTGACGATCGTGAGCCCCGAGGCGTAGAGGCCGAGTGCGTCTCGGAAGGCTCGGGGGGCATCAGGTTGATCGACGAATGCCATGCCGCACAGTATCCCTCCGGTTTGCGCATTTGTCAAACTACCGTTAGGTTGATAACGCTCAGGCAAACAAACGTTTGACTGTCAATTCAGATTGTGCCACCCTTCACGAACGAGAACGGCACGGGTAAGGAGTTCGGCAGCATGAAGTTCACATTGCTCATCGAGGGGACCGCCCGCCGTGGCGTCAGCGTGCACCAGCTCTACAACGAGGCCGTCGAGCTCATCGACGCGGCCGAGGAGCTCGGCTTCGACGCCTTCGGGTGCTCCGAGCAGCACTTCTGGCCCCAGGTCGGCGACATCCCGCCGATCGCCACGATCCCCACCCCCGAGCTCCTCTACGCCTACGCCGCCCGGAACACGAAGCGGCTGACGATCCGCACCGCCGTCTCGGTCCTGCCGCTGCGGCCGCCGCTGCTCGTCGCCGAGCAGGTCGCCTCGCTCGACATCCTCAGCGGCGGGCGCATGCAGTTCGGCACTGGCCGCGGCAACTCCACGACCGCGTCCGATGCCTACGGGATCCCGACCGACGAGACCTACGAGCGCTGGGAGGAGAGCATCAAGCTGATCCTCGAGGCCTGGACGACCGAGGGCGAGTTCTCCTGGGAGGGCAAGTACTACTCGGTGCCGCCGCTCCACTTCCAGCCGAAGCCGCTGCAGAAGCCGCACCCGAAGCTGTTCTACGCGGCGCTCAGCCCGCAGTCGCACCAGCTCGCCGGCGATCTCGGGATGAGCCTGCTCACCGGGACCGCGGGCGTCACGCTCGAGAAGCTGAGTCGCCGGATCGAGATGTACCGCCAGGCGTTCCGCAACCGCAGCAACACCATCGGCTACACCCCCGAGGAGTCCGTGTCCCTCACGGTGCTCGCCAACTGCACCGAGGACGAGGCGACGGCCAAGGCGCAGTCCGAGCAGGCGTTCATCGACTACTTCACCTCGGCCACGAGCGTCTACTCGACGACCGTCCACCGCTTGGACAGCCACGTCGACTTCTCGAAGATCCGCGAGCAGTACACCTACGATCGGATGCGCGAGACGGTCATGGTCATCGCCGGCACGCCCGACACCTGGACGCAGCAGCTCGGCCGTCTCGTGGACGTGGGCGTCGACGAGGTCACCGTGAACTTCGGGGCCATGGAGCACCAGGACACGCTGTCCGCGATGGCGCTGCTGTCCTCGGAAGTGATGCCGAAGTTCCGGTGATCTCGAAAGATCGCCGTCAGTCGAAGCGCAACGCGAAGGGAGCCGAAGTGACCACGTATATTCTGCCAGAGGGCTGGAAGCGCCCGCCGGGATGGTCGCACGGGGCGCTGGCCGAATCAGGTCGGACGCTCGCTGTGGCCGGGCAGTTCGGCTGGGATCCGCAGACCTTCGAGTTCGTCGACGGCTTCGTCGCCCAGTGGGACGCCGCGCTGCGGAACGTCGTCGCCGTCGTCGAGGCGGCGGGCGGCAAGGCGACCGACGTGATCTCGCTCCAGGTCCTCGTGACCGACCTCGCGAACTACAACGAGTCGCGGCGGGAGCTCGGACCCGGCTGGGGGGCCGCGTTCGGCTCCCACTTCCCGGCGATCACCCTCTACCAGGTCGGCGGCCTGGTGGAGTCGAAGGCGCTCATCGAGATCGAGGCCCTCGCGGTGATCGCGCAATGATGACGCTGTCCGACGGCCGCCGTCTCGGCTACGAGATGGTCGGTGAGGGCACCCCGATCGTGCTCGTCGCAGGCACGGGCTGCGACCGGCGGTTCTGGCGGCTCCAGGTCGAGGAGTACGCCAAGCGGCACCGCGTCATCACGGTGGACATGCGCGGCGCCGGTCAGTCGACCGTCGCCCTCGACGTCGAGTCGTACACGAGCGAGTCGATGGCCGACGATGTCGCCGAGCTCGTGGAGGCCCTCGATCTCGGGCCCGTGCACCTCGCGGGCCACTCGCTCGGCTCGTGCATCGTGCAGCAGTTCGGGATCCGGCACGGGAGACTTGCCCGCAGCCTGCAGCTCCATGCGACCTGGGCATATGCCGACGAGTGGCTGCGTCGGGCCTTCATCGGCACGACCCGATTCGCCATGGAGCATGGCGACCTGCGCCAGACGCTGCGGACCGTGCTCATGTGGATGCTGAGTCCGGAGTATCTCGAGAGCCGGCCCCCGGGGACGGTGAGCGACATGGTCGCGCACTGCTTCATCGACAACCCGCACCTGCAGGCGAACGCGGGCATGCTCGGGCACCTCAGGGCGGATGAGAAGCACGACACGCGCGCGCTGCTCGGTGGCCTCGAGATGCCGGTGCTCGTCACCGCGGGCGAGCAAGACCTGCTCATCCCCGCTCGCTACGGACAGGTGGTCGCAGAGCTGATCCCGTCGAGCCGGTACCACGAGTTCCGCGGCCCCGGGTCGACGCACGGCGCCAACTGGGAGATGGTCGAGGAGTTCAACGAGGTGACCTCGCGATTCCTCGACGAGGCCGACAGGGAGGTGGCGGTGGGATGAGCGACAGCGCAGTGCAGGACCGGTCGTCCGTCTTCATCGACGGCGCCTGGGTCGAGCCGCATGGCACGGAGACCGTCGTGCTCACCGACCCCGCCACGGGCGAGCGCCTCGCGAGCATCGCCCTCGGGGACGAGGTCGACGCGCAGCTCGCGGTCGCTGCGGCCTCGCGGGCGCAGCCGGCATGGGCCGCCCGCGGCGCGCAGGAGCGGATCGAGCTGATCCAGCGGATCCGCGAGCTGCTCGAGGCGGATCGTGACGACCTCGCCGAGACGATCACGCGCGAGGTCGGGACGCCCCCGGCGATCTCGAAGGCGGTCCAGGTGGGCCTGCCGATCAACGTCACCCGCTCCTTCGAGCAGATCGCGGCGGAGACCGCGTCGGCCGAGCCCGCACGGATCGGCAGCTCCCTCGTGCGGCGCGCGCCCGTCGGGGTCGTCGCCGCCATCACGCCGTGGAACTACCCCCTCCATCAGGTGATCGCGAAGATCGTGCCGGCGCTCCTCGCCGGGTGCACGGTCGTGCTCAAACCGAGCGAGCTCGCGCCACTGACCTCCCTGCGCCTCGCGGACTATGCGGAGCGCGTCGGCTTGCCGGCTGGCGTTCTCAACGTCGTGCCGGGGCGCGGCACGACGGTCGGTCGCGCGCTGACCGCGCACCCCGACGTCGACATGGTCTCGTTCACGGGATCGACCGCCGCCGGCCGGGACGTCGCCGCGGCCGCGGCGGCGACGATCAAGCGCGTGTCGCTCGAGCTCGGTGGCAAGTCCGCGAGCGTGCTCCTGCCCGACGCGGATCTCCCAGTCGCCGTGCGCAAGAGCCTCCAGCAGGGCTTCCTCAACTCCGGCCAGACCTGCACGGCCTGGACGAGGATGATCGTGCCGCGCGAACTCCAGGCCGACGTCGAGGCGCTATGCCGCGAGTTCGTCCCCGCGATCGAGACACGACTCGGACCGCTCATCTCGGAGACCCAGTGGCAGCGGGTCCAGGACTACATCGACCTCGGCGAGTCCGAGGGCGCCCGCCTCGTCGTCGGCGGACCCGGCAAGCCCGAGGGCCGCGAGACGGGACTCTACACCCGCGCGACGGTCTTCGCCGACGTGGCGCCGACCATGCGGATCGCGACGGAGGAAATCTTCGGGCCGGTCGTCGTGATCCAGGCCTACGACTCCGTCGACGAGGCGGTCGCGCTCGCGAACTCAACCGTGTACGGTCTCGCGGGCGGCGTGTGGGGCTCGGACCTCGAGCAGGCGGTCGACGTCGCGAGCCGGCTGCAGACCGGTCAGGTGGACGTGAACGGCGCAGGCTTCAACCATCTCGCGCCGATGGGCGGCTTCAAGCAGTCCGGCGTCGGTCGCGAGCTCGGCGAGCACGGCTACGCCGAGTACTTCGAGCTGTCGTCCATCCAGCTCCCGGAGACCGGGCAATGACCGGGGCCGGGCTCGCGGCGATCGACGTGCACGTCCACGCCGAGGCGAAGCCGATCCTCGACGACGCGCTCGACGACGACCGACTCGTCGACGCGATCGCCGATCATTACCGGACGCGCCGCATGCGATGCGTGCTGTTCGTCGTCGGCCCCACGCGCCATCCGCTGCATCGCCAGGCGTCGAACGAGGCCGTGCTGAACGGTGCGAAGCGCCATCCGGACGTCATCACCCCGTTGGTCGGGATCGACCCGCACGGCGGGCCCGCCGAGCAGGCACGCCTCGAGGCCTGGTACGAGCAGGGCGCCGCGGGGGTCAAGCTGCACCCGATCCTCCAGGAGTTCCGGCCGGACGACGAGGCGCACTCCTGGATCTGGGACACGACGCAGCGCCGCGGCGGCGTCGCGCTGCTGCACACGGGTCAGACGAGCCCCAAGTTCACGCGGTCCCGGCTGCGCTTCGGCGACCCGCTGCCGATCGACGACGTCGCGGCCGAGTACCCCGACCTCAAGATCGTCATGGCGCATCCGTCGTTCCCGTGGCAAGACATCGCACTCTCGATCGCGGTCGGCAAGCCGAACGTGTACATCGACCTCTCGGGATGGTCGCCGAAGTACTTCCCCGAGCAGCTCATCCGCTATGCGGGCTCGCTGCTGCAGGACAAGGTCCTGTTCGGATCCGACTTCCCGCACATCTCACCCGACCGCTGGATCACCGACTTCCAACAGGCGCCGTTCAAGGACGAGGCCCGCGAGAAGATCCTGGTCGGCAACGCGGCGAGACTGTTCGGCCTCGCCGAATAGCCGACCCGGCTGAGACCGTGTGACCCAAGCCCTGAAACAACGACGAGCAGCGAAAGCGAGCGAGATGGACGAGTACCCGTGGCGGAAGCGGGATGTCTACGACTACTTCTCCCGGCCGGCAGAGGACCTCGACGCGGATCTTCAGCGCCGGTTCATGGCGACGATCGATCTCGCCTGGGAGCGGATCCCGTTCTTCCGGAAGAAGTGGACCGAGGCCGGTCTCACCCCGGCTGACATCCGCAGCACCGCGGATCTGCACAAGCTGCCGACGACGACGATCCACGACATGCGCGCCTCGATCGAGAGCGCCCCGCCGTACGGCGAGCACTGGGCCGTCGGCCCCGAGGACTGCGACTCGGTGATGACCACGGGCGGCACGACCGGCTTCCCCCGACCGGTGCTCGTCACGCGCGAGGACATCGGGAGGATCACCGACATCGGCGCCCGGATCTGGTCGATGGCGGGGGTCGGTCGCGGTGACGTCGCACAGGTCATGGCCACGTACAGCACCCATGGCGCCGCATGGATCGCGCACTGGGGCCTCCAGCGCGTCGGGGCGCTCATCGTCCCGGCGAGCTCGGGCGTCGCTACCCCGACCGTCCGGCAGCTCGACTTCATCGAGCGGTTCGGCGTCACGACCGCCTACTGCACCGCGACCTACGCCCGCATCCTTGCGGAGGCGTCGGAGGCTCGCGGCATCGACCCGCGGGACCTCGGCATCCGCAAGTTCGTGGGCCTCGGCGAGATCCTGTCCCCGTCGAAGCGCGAGGCGCTCGAGACGACCTGGAACGCGAAGGCCTACGACCTCTACGGCACCATGGAGACGCTCGCGTGGAGCTCGGTCGACTGCGAGGCGTCGCGGGAGAGCCACGGCGCGCTCGGCATGCACATCTGGTCGGACTCGCAGATCATCGAGATCCTCGACGAGAACGGCGAGCCCTGCGCACCGGGCGAGTACGGCGACCTGACGTTCACCTCGTGGGTCAGTCTCGCCGGCCCCAAGGTCCGCTATCGGATGGGCGATCGCGCCGCACTGGTCACCGATCCGTGCCCGTGCGGTCTCAACACCCCTCGCCTGCTCCCGCTCGCGGGCCGGGTCGACGACATGCTCCGCATCCGCAGCCAGAACATCTGGCCCGCGGCGATCGAGGACACGCTGCGCCGTGCGGCGCCCGAGGTCGGCGACTGGATCGCGGTCGCCGAGCGGCGAGGGCCGCGCGAGGTGCTGACGCTGCACGTCGAGACGACAGCGCTCGAACTGAGCGAGGACATCTCCGAGCGGGTCGTCCGGGAGTTCAAGGCCGCCACCGGCGTCAAGCCCGAGGTCAGCGTCGTGCCGATCGGCGGCACGGCGGAGCGCTCGGGCGCGGGGAAGGTGCTCAAGGCTCGGCGGATCTTCGACGACCGGTGAGCAGCGGGTCCGCCGGCTCCGAGGCCGCGCCGGGACCGAGCCGCGACCGCGTACTCCCTGCGGCCGGGGCACAATGGAGTAGATGGCCGGATCCACGAACGTCGAGGCGACCGCGGTCGGGACCCTGTCCTGGCTCGCGGCGGCGAGCGGACGGATCGCCGTCCCCGTCTACCAGCGGCAGTACCGGTGGGAGACGAGCGCCTGCGCGCAACTGCTTGCCGACGTGCGGGCCGCCGCCGACGGCGGCGAAGGCCAGCGCCACTTCCTCGGGTCGATCTTGTCGGCCGCGAGCGACGAGGGGCTCATCCTCATCGATGGTCAGCAGCGCGTCACGACGCTCATGCTGCTCGTCGCGGCCCTCCGGCACGCGGCATCCGGCATGGCGTTCTCTAGCGAGCTTGACCGTGTGCTGCTCGACCCCGCCGATCCCGGCCGGACCCGGCTCCACCCGCACCGGGCCTGGGCCGGACTCTACGAGGGGGTCGTGCTCGACCGGGCGCACGACGCCGTCGCCGGCAGCCGCTTCGAGGAGAACTACACCTACTTCCGCAGCCAGGTCGCGGCCGACGACCCCGAGCGGATCTGGCGCGGACTGTCGCGGCTCGAGCACGTCGCGATCACCCTGCTGCCCGAGGCGAACGCGCAGCAGATCTTCGAAAGCCTCAACTCCACCGGCGCACCGCTGCGCGACCACGAGCTCATCCACAACTACGTCCTCATGGGGCTCGCCCATGAGGAGCAGACCGAGATCGAGGACGAGTACTGGGCGCTCATCGAGCGGGCGACGGGGGAGCGGATCGGCGCCTTCTTCCACGACCTCGTCGTCCTCACGACCGGGATCGAACCGCCCGCGCAGGAGCGCGCCGTCTACGACGCCTTCCGACGGGAGTTCCCGCGGCTCGGCCTCACGGCGCTGCGCGCCCACGCGGCCGAATGGCGTGAGCTCGCCGAGGTGTACGGGCTGCTGCTGGACCCGAGCGGGGTCGGCGCCCCCGAGGTCGCGCGCGCCCTCGGCCACCTTGTCGGCTTCGGCTCCTCGATGCACCCGCTGACGATGCTCGCCGTGCGCGACTGGCGCCGGAGCGCGCTCTCGGCCGACGCCCTCATCGAGACGCTCACGCTCATCGAATCCCTGCTGCTGCGCCGCATGGTCGTCGGCACGAACCGCGAGCGGCTCGTGGCCCGGCTCTGCCGCAAGTGGGCGGAGGGCCCCGGCGAGCTCGCGCGCGCGATGGCGCGTATCACCCCCTCCGACGAGCGGATCCGTCTCGCCCTGCGCTACCGCGACCTGCCCGTCGCCGGCTATGTGCTCAGCCGGCTCGAGTCGGTCGTCGAGCACGGACTCGACCCCGCAGGGCTCGTCGTCGACCACGTCTTCCCGATCGCGCCCGGGGAGGCGTGGAGCGGTGACGGCGTGCGCGCGTGGCGGGACCTCAGCGACGACGAGCAGAACTCGCTGCGTGCGTTGCAGCAGACCGCGGGCAACCTCGCGCTCGTCGAGGAGCCGCTCGCCGACGCGCTGATCGGCCGCTCCTTCGCCGACAAGGCCGCGTTCTATGCGCGCAGCGACGTGCCCGGCACCCGCGCGCTCGCGGAGCTGCCGGCGTGGGGCTCGGGCCCCATCGGCGAGCGCTCGGGGCGCCTCGCCGCCGAGTTCGTGCGCACCTGGCCGCGGGCCGCGACCGGCGCGATCGACGACGACGGTCTCACGCCGATCCTCGACGCGGCCAGGCGGCCCGGCTGGTACCGCGGCTGGGAGCACGAGTTCGACTACGTCGAGTATCGCGGCGAGCACTGGGAGGTGCACGACCTGCCGGCACTGTTCGCGCGCATCTACCGCCGGCTGTGGACGGACCACGCCGAGGCCGTGCTCGCCTTCAGCGCCGCGAACGGCGGACCCGTCTTCGACTCGCAGGCCTGGGCGTCCACGTGGATCCCGCTCGGCGACACGCACTGGCTCACGACCGCCGCCGCGCCGCAGTACCTGCTGCGCGACCTGCAGGGCGTGCTCTCGTCGCTCGGCCTCGCGGACGAGGTGTTCGTCTGCTACGAGTGGGGGATGGCGTAGCCCGTCGCGTCGCAGTCGACCCAGCGGCGAAGCGCGGGTCACAATGGCAGGCATGACCGTCGGCACCCCGGACCGCAACTCCAGTTGGCTCTCCGACGAGGAGCTCGCCGAGACCCGTCGACGCATCCCGCTGCTGTACGTCGAGGCCGTGCCCGTGCGCGTCGACGGCCTCGGCCGCGTCATCGAGGTGGGTCTGCTGCTGCGGGCGAACGAGGGGGAGCTGACCCGCACGATCGTCTCCGGGCGCGTACTGCACGGGGAGTCGATCCGCGACGCGCTCTACCGTCACCTCGAGAAGGATCTCGGGCCCATGGCGTTCCCGCAGCTGCCGGCGAGCCCCATCCCGTTCCACGTCGCCGAGTACTTCCCGTGGCCCACGGAGGGAGGCTTCCTCGATGCCCGCCAGCACGCGGTCGCCCTCGCCTACGTCGTGCCGGTGACCGGGACCTGCGAGCCGCGCCAGGACGCGCTCGAGCTGACCTGGCTGCGTCCCGCCGAGGCGGCGTCCGACGAGGTCACCTCCGACATGGAGGGCGGCCGCGGCGCACTGCTCAAGGCGGCGCTCGCCTCCGTCGGCGTCCTCTTCTGACCCCGCCGCGTCGCACCCCCGCGCGCGGGTCGAGCAGGCGCGCAGCGCCGGCTCGAGACTCCGCCTACGCCGCCCGATCGCGCCACACGATCGCGTTCGCCGGGTCGTAGCGCCGACTGCACCGCCCGCACGAGACCGGTCGGCTGGGTCTTCGGAACCGAACGTGCTCGTGGCCGCCCGGGCACGTCCCGATCCAGCGCGCGTGCTCGATCGCGACCGGGCCGTCGTGCGTGCGCCCGCCCGTGTATCCGAGCTCGCGCGCGGTGAGCAGCCAGCGCCGCCCGTGCCCCGCGCGCGGACCCGCGACGGCGTGCGCGACCTCGTGCAGCAGCACCTGGTGGATCGCGTCGTCGTCGAACCTCGCGGCGAGGTAGCGAGAGACGGAGATCCGCCGGCGCGCGTGATCGCAGAGGCCCGCTCGCGTCTTCGCCGTGTCGAAGGCGAACGTCCACGACGAGTCGAGGTGCAGCGCGATGAGGGCCTCCGCCCAGACGCGCACTCGTGCGAGCTCCGTCATGCCTTGACGCTATCCGGGACGTCCGACGTCGGGCTCAGCCGTTCGCGCGGTCGAGCAGCGCGCCGATCGCGTACATCGTGACGTCGATCTCGCGCGGCGGCGCGTTGTCCCGCACGAGCACGGCGAGCGCCTCGCTGAGGTCCTCGCGCGCCGCCTCGGTCTCGCCGAGCCCGACGCGCACGAGCGCCCGCTGCCGCCGCGCGTCGGCGACGACGCCGTACCACCCGCTCGCGGTCGCCTCGACGATCGAGTCGGTCAGCTCGTGGATCGCCTGCTCGTGCTTGCCCTCTTCGCGCAGGAGCTGCGCCCGCGCGACCTTGACGCGGCACAGCGGCTCGCGATCGCCCGCGAGGCGCGCCTGCCGCAGCGCCTCGGTCGCGACGTCGTGCGCCTCCTCGAGTCGCCCAGTGACGCGCAGCAGCCCGATCTTCTCCGTCAGCGCGGCGATCGAGCGCTCGTCGGCAAGCTCGTCGAGCCGGCGCTGCGCGCTTGCGACGTCGAAGCGCTCGGCGAGGCTCGCCTGGTCGAATCCCAGGAAGTACGACTCCACCGCCGTCCCCTCCATGCGCTCCATGCGCCGCTGCGCATGCGGCAGCGCATTCGCCGCAAGGATACGGTGCCGCGGGGCTCAGAGCCGGAAGACACCCCGCCCGGGCGCGGGCGACCCGGTCGCGGTCGCGTCGGTCGTGATCGGTGCGCCTGCGCAGAACGCCATGAGCTCGCCCCCCGAGAGCACCGCGCCCGGGTGCGGCCCGTCTCCGAACAGGGGCCCCGCCCATTCGGCCGGCAGCCCCCCGCGCGCTGCGGCGAGGACGACGTTGCCGAACCGCCGGCCTTTCACGATCGACGCCTCGGCGAGCAGGGTCACGGGGCCGATGGCGGCCTCGAGCGTGACTGCTTGCGAGCGCGCGTAGCGCATGGGCGGGCCGTCGGCGATGTTGACGAGGGCGATCCCGTCGGGGGCGAGGAGCTCGGCCGCCGCGCGGTAGAACTCGACGCTGGTGACGTGGGCGGGCGTCTGCGCGCCGGCGAAGATGTCGACGACGAGCACGTCCGCGCTGCCGGCGAGCCCGGGCGGCAGCGTGCGCAGCGCGTCGCGCGCGTCGCCGTAGCGCACGCGGATGGAGGCCTGGGGGTCCCACGGCAGTTCGGCGCGGACGAAGTCGACGAGCTCCCGGTCGAGCTCGATGACCTGCTGACGGGAGCGTGGTCTCGTGGCGTCGATGTAGCGGGGAAGGGTCAGGGCGCCCGCGCCGAGGTGGATCGCGGTGATCGGCGCGCCGGGATCGCCGACCCGGTCGATGACGTTGCCCATGCGGCGCACGTATTCGAAGGCGAGCTCCCGCGGGTCGCCGAGGTCGACATGCGATTGGGGGGTGCCGTCGACGACGAGTTCGTAGGCGCCGCGTCGCCAGCGGTCTTCGCGGATCTCGGCGAGCGCGCCGCCGCCGACCCGCCGCGTTCGCACCTCGCCCACCCGCCCATCCTCTCCCATCGCGTTCTCCCGCCCCTCGCGTCACCTCCATCGACTGTGCACTCTTGCGCGCGATTCCGGCCCGCACAGCCCCGAAAGTGCACAGTCGATGGAGGGGTAAGCAGCTCGTCAGCGGCGCAGCGCTCGCATGAAGCGCGCGACCGTCTCGTCGCGGCCCGTCCCGCGCAGTCCGGCGGCCCGCACCCGGATGACCCGCCAGTCGTCGTCCGCGGCGTGGTCGAAACGTCGAATGTCCTTGTCGTACTGCTCTGCCGAGGTCCGGTGCTGGTCGCCGTCGTACTCGCCGAGCACGCGGTGTCGGGGCCAGGCGAGATCGAACCATCCGATCGTGCGACCGTCGGATCCGTCGACTCGATACCCGCATTCCGGGGCGGGCAGTCCCGCCCGACCGAGGAGGAGGCGCAGCCTGGTCTCCTGCGGCGATTCGACGCCGTGGCGCACGAGCTCGAGCGCCAGGCGCGCCAGACGCACGCGGCGGTGCGGGCCGACCGTCGCGGCCCGGAGCGCCCCGAGTGTCGTCCACGGTCGATGCGCGACCGCGAACCGCGGCACGTGGATGAGGTGGTCGCCCACCGCGACGAGGTCATCGAGGCGCAGCTCTCGAGCGAGCTCCAGGAAGAGGTGTTCGGGCGCGGATACCCGCATGCCGTCCACGACGAGTGTTTCGCCATCGTCGCGATGCCCGACGATGCCGTGCCCTCGCGAGTGGCTGGCCCCGGTCGGCGCGGAGATATGCGTTCGCGTGTCGGCGTCGCGCGGCAGCGGCACCCCGAGGATCCGTGCGGCGGTGACGTGGCTGAGTCGTTCGGTCGGCCGCAGCCGCGCAATTCTTGTCGAGAGCTTCACACCCCTTGAGTCCATGAGTGTGCAAAACGGGGGCTGATTCGGGGAGAAACCTCGCGAAAGTGCACAGTCGAGGGAGGGACAGCAGGGGAGGCAGAACGCGGTCGTCCCGGCTTATACGCCGCGTCCCGAAGGATGTCAAGGAACGGGCTTGCGCGGCGCGGCGAAACCGCACTATGATGATTCCTTGCGCTTCGCCCCATGCGCGTGCAAACAGGCAGTCATATCGCGGTCAGCCTGCGTCTCCCGAGAATAGCGGCGGGAGCCAGTTCGCATGGGAGCGCTCGGCGCGTCACCGCTCATTCGCTATACGCCCTTGCCAGGGCGGGAGGTCAATCCCTTGGCTGCTTCGCGCACCGCGTCCACCGCATCGAACTCCCCGAAGAATGGACGCGCCGCATCGCGGCTGTCCTTCGCCAAGATCACGGACACCCTGACGGTCCCGGATCTGCTCGCCCTCCAGACCGAGTCCTTCGAGTGGCTCGTCGGCTCGGAGATCTGGCAGCAGCGGGTCGCCGAGGCCGAGGCCGCGGGTCGCACCGACCTGCCGGGCCGCAGCGGCCTCGAGGAGATCTTCGAGGAGATCTCGCCGATCGAGGACGCCAACGGCACGATGCAGCTGTCGTTCTCCTCGCCGGAGCTCGACGAGCCGAAGTACTCGATCGACGAGTGCAAGGAGCGCGGCAAGACGTACGCGGCCCCGCTGTACGTCGAGGCCGAGTTCATGAACCACACGACGGGTGAGATCAAGACCCAGACGGTGTTCATGGGCGACTTCCCGCTGCAGACCGACAAGGGCACGTTCATCGTCAACGGCACGGAGCGCGTCGTCGTCTCGCAGCTCGTGCGCAGCCCCGGCGTCTACTTCGACCGCACCGCCGAGAAGACCTCCGACAAGGACGTCTTCTCCGCGCGCATCATCCCGAGCCGCGGCGCGTGGCTCGAGTTCGAGATCGACAAGCGCGACCAGGTCGGCGTGCGCATCGACCGCAAGCGCAAGCAGTCCGTCACCGTCTTCCTCAAGGCGCTCGGCCTGACCTCGGAGGAGATCCTCGAGGAGTTCAAGGGCTTCGGCTCGATCGAGGCGACCCTCGAGAAGGACACGATCCTTACGAAGGACGAGGCGCTCAAGGACATCTACCGCAAGCTGCGCCCCGGTGACCAGGTCGCCGCGGAGGCCGCGCGGGCGCTGCTGGAGAACTTCTACTTCAACCCGAAGCGCTACGACCTCGCGAAGGTCGGCCGGTACAAGATCAACCGGAAGCTCGGCATCGACCGGCCGATCACCGACTCGGTGCTCACGGTCGAGGACATCATCGCGACGATCCGCTACCTCGTCGCGCTCCACGACACGAGCGCGCCGGGCGTCACCGTCGCGGAGGACCGCTCCGTGTCGATCAAGGGCGTGCGCGACGGCAAGAGCGTCGACGTGCGCGTCGAGACCGACGACATCGACCACTTCGGCAACCGCCGCATCCGCGCGGTGGGCGAGCTCATCCAGAACCAGGTCCGCACGGGTCTGTCCCGGATGGAGCGCGTCGTGCGCGAGCGCATGACGACGCAGGACATCGAGGCGATCACGCCGCAGACCCTGATCAACGTGCGCCCGGTCGTCGCGGCGATCAAGGAGTTCTTCGGGACGTCGCAGCTTTCGCAGTTCATGGACCAGAACAACCCGCTCGCGGGGCTCACCCACAAGCGCCGCCTCTCGGCGCTCGGCCCGGGTGGTCTCAGCCGTGAGCGCGCCGGCGTCGAGGTCCGTGACGTCCACCCCTCGCACTACGGCCGCATGTGTCCGATCGAGACCCCGGAAGGCCCGAACATCGGCCTCATCGGCTCGCTCGCGACGTTCGCCCGCATCAACGCCTTCGGCTTCATCGAGACGCCGTACCGCCGCGTGGAGAAGGGGAAGGTCACCGAGAAGATCGACTACCTGACCGCCTCCGAGGAGGACGACTTCGTCGTCGCCCAGGCCGGCGCGCCGCTCAACAAGGACGGCTCGTTCGCCGAGGAGCGCGTGCTCGCCCGCAAGAAGGGCGACGAGGTCGACCTCGTCCCGGTCGCCGAGGTCGGCTACATGGACGTCTCCCCGCGCCAGATGGTGTCGGTCGCGACGAGCCTCATCCCGTTCCTCGAGCACGACGACGCCAACCGCGCGCTCATGGGTGCCAACATGCAGCGCCAGGCCGTGCCACTGCTGCGCTCGGAGTCGCCGCTCGTCGGCACCGGCATGGAGGCCTACGCGGCCGTCGACGCCGGCGATGTCATCGTCGCCGAGAAGGCGGGCGTCGTCGCCGAGGTGAGCGCCGACGTCGTCAGCGTGCAGCTCGACGAGGGCGGCACGCAGGAGTACTACCTGCGCAAGTTCGACCGCTCCAACCAGGGCACGAGCTACAACCACCGCGTCGTCGTCGCCGCCGGCGATCGCGTCGAGGTGGGCGAGGTGCTCGCCGACGGTCCCGCGACGGAGAACGGCGAGCTCGCGCTCGGCAAGAACCTCCTCGTCGCGTTCATGCCGTGGGAGGGCCACAACTTCGAGGACGCGATCATCCTCAGCCAGAACCTGGTGAAGGACGACATCCTCTCCTCGATCCACATCGAGGAGTACGAGGTCGACGCGCGCGACACCAAGCTCGGCAAGGAGGAGATCACGCGTGATCTCCCGAACGTCAGCATGGACCTGCTCGCCGACCTGGACGAGCGCGGCATCATCCGCATCGGCGCCGAGGTCAGCCCCGGCGACATCCTCGTCGGCAAGGTCACGCCGAAGGGCGAGACCGAGCTGTCGGCCGAGGAGCGCCTGCTGCGCGCGATCTTCAACGAGAAGAGCCGCGAGGTCCGCGACACCTCCCTCAAGGTGCCGCACGGCCAGGAGGGCACGATCATCGCCGTCAAGGAGTTCTCCGCGGAGAACGACGACGAGCTCGGCAACGGTGTCAACCACCGCGTCGTCGTGTACATCGCCCAGAAGCGCAAGATCACCGAGGGCGACAAGCTCGCCGGTCGTCACGGCAACAAGGGCGTCATCGCGAAGATCCTGCCGGTGGAGGACATGCCGTTCCTCGCGGACGGCACGCCGGTCGACGTCGTGCTCAACCCGCTCGGCATCCCCGGTCGCATGAACTTCGGCCAGGTCCTCGAGACCCACCTCGGCTGGGTCGCGAAGCAGGGCTGGAAGGTCGAGGGCAAGCCCGAGTGGACCCACTCGCTGCCCAAGGACGCCTTCGAGGCGGCCCCCGGCACGAAGGTCGCGACGCCCGTCTTCGACGGCGCGCTCGAGGAGGAGATCGCGGGTCTGCTCGACTCGACGCTGCTCACCCGCGACGGGGAGCGCCTGATCGACTCCTCCGGCAAGGCGCAGCTGCTCGACGGCCGCTCCGGCGAGCCGTTCCCGTACCCGGTCTCGGTCGGCTACATGTACATCCTCAAGCTGCACCACCTCGTGGACGACAAGATCCACGCGCGCAGCACGGGCCCGTACTCGATGATCACCCAGCAGCCGCTCGGCGGTAAGGCCCAGTTCGGCGGCCAGCGCTTCGGTGAGATGGAGGTCTGGGCCCTCGAGGCGTACGGCGCGGCCTATGCGCTCCAGGAGCTGCTCACGATCAAGTCCGACGACATCCTCGGCCGCGTCAAGGTGTACGAGGCGATCGTCAAGGGCGAGAACATCCAGGAGCCCGGCATCCCGGAGTCGTTCAAGGTCCTCATGAAGGAGATGCAGTCGCTCTGCCTGAACGTCGAGGTCCTCTCGGCCGACGGCTCCGTCGTGAACCTGCGCGACACCGATGACGAGGTGTACCGGGCGAACGAAGAGCTCGGCATCAACATCTCCGCCCGGTTCGAGACCTCGTCGATCGACGAGATCTGATCCCGGCTTCCCACACTTACGCAACGCCAACAGAGCGAAGAAGAGAGAACACAGTGCTCGACGTCCACGCGTTCGACGAGATCCGCATCGGCCTGGCCACGGCCGACGACATCCGCAAGTGGTCCTTCGGTGAGGTCAAGAAGCCGGAGACGATCAACTACCGCACCCTGAAGCCGGAGAAGGACGGTCTCTTCGGCGAGCAGATCTTCGGCCCGTCCCGCGACTGGGAGTGCGCCTGCGGCAAGTACAAGCGCGTGCGATTCAAGGGCATCGTCTGCGAGCGCTGCGGCGTCGAGGTCACGAAGTCCTCGGTCCGCCGCGAGCGGATGGGCCACATCGAGCTCGCCGCGCCGGTGACGCACATCTGGTACTTCAAGGGCGTGCCGAGCCGTCTCGGCTACCTCCTGGACATGGCGCCGAAGGACCTCGAGAAGGTCATCTACTTCGCCGCGTACATGGTGATCTCGGTCGACGAGCAGGCTCGTCACGAGGACATGCCGGGTCTGGAGAACGAGCTGCGCCTGGAGATCAAGACGCTGCAGGACCAGCGCGACGTCGCGGTCAACACCCGCCTGTCGAAGCTCGAGGGGGACCTCGCGGCGCTCGAGGAGGAGGGCGCCAAGGCCGACCAGAAGAAGCGCACGCGTGACGTCGCGGAGAAGGAGGCGGGCCAGATCCGCAAGTCCTTCGACGACGAGATCGCGCAGCTCGAGAAGGTCTGGGACGACTTCCGCAACCTGAAGGTCGGCGACCTCAAGCCCGAGGACGCGATCTTCCAGGAGCTGCAGTACCGCTACGGCCTGTACTTCGAGGCGCACATGGGCGCCGAGGCGATCAAGCGCCGGCTCGAGTCGTTCGACCTCGCGGCCGAGGCGGAGCGCCTCCACGAGGAGATCGCGACGGGCAAGGGCCAGCGCAAGATCCGCGCGATCAAGCGACTCAAGGTCGTCAACTCGTTCCTCACGACCGGCCACTCGCCGGCCGCGATGGTGCTCGACGTCGTCCCGGTCATCCCGCCGGAGCTGCGTCCCATGGTCCAGCTCGACGGCGGCCGCTTCGCGACCTCCGACCTCAACGACCTCTACCGTCGCGTGATCAACCGCAACAACCGTCTGCGTCGCCTGCTCGACCTCGGTGCGCCGGAGATCATCGTCAACAACGAGAAGCGGATGCTCCAGGAGGCCGTCGACGCGCTGTTCGACAACGGCCGCCGCGGGCGCCCCGTGACCGGCACGGGCAACCGCGCGCTCAAGTCGCTC